>Ga0247733_1000007_pt1 | contig 375361 bp, 374 predicted proteins | sample UWRJL043104R2_FD_180932 | JGI IMG/M metagenome (GOLD analysis project Ga0247733, IMG submission 180932) | Plant litter microbial communities from Arlington Agricultural Research Station in Wisconsin, United States - UWRJ-L043-104R-2 | ecosystem: Environmental > Terrestrial > Plant litter >... | reverse complement strand
CTATATATAGCTATAATACTATAACCTAATATTATATTTCTAGTATTAAAGCTATTATAGTTCCTTATAAATCTAAGTAAGAAATACTTTATAGTAATTAATTAAGTAATTACGTACCTCTATTAAATACGCTAGAGATTATTATAATACGGAAACTATAATAGATCTAATCTTATAATCTATAGAGACGCGTCGTTTATAGATAATATTAATATAAGATACTTATCTTATAGATATATTATACTCTTATTTAGCAGACCTATTATTTAGAAAGCTACTTAATAATTAACGGTTATAACCTTAATAACTAAAGTAGAGCTACTCGCCCTCAAGTATATAAGTAAGGAAGTAATAGCTCTAAAATACCTTTTTAAAGAGCTTACGCTTAACCTAGGATTAATATAGTAAATATTTTATAATAATTAATAAATAATTTAACTTATTATTAAGATAAATAAATATATTATAATAAGGCTCCGATATATTAATATTTAGAATATATAGTTATAATAAGAGTATATAAAAGGATTATTTAAGATTACCTATCTTACTATAGCTAATATACCGGCTAATAGCCTTATAAAGGCTCTTATAAAATAATAATTTAAGCGCTTTAAGAATTAGCTAAATATAAAAGATACGAGGTTACTAATTAAAGAAATAAAGAACTAATTATACTAGAGAAAGTTATAATTACTATTAGTTATTACCTCTAAATAAAGTAACTAAAGGGAAAATAATTCTACTAATACTCTAACTATAACTACTAATTATTCCTTAAATACTAGAAAAGACTACTCTAAGATAGCTAACTATCTAATTACTCTCTATAATAAGATTAAATACCTAATTTATTAGCTTAGTAAAGCGGTAATACTTCTTCTTACGATAATTAACTATATAAGTAGTAGCTTAAGAATCGATAGATCCTTTAGTAGTCTTTAAAGTCTAAAAAGTATAAATAGATATTCTAGAAGAAACTTTCTTAAGATTAATTACCTTAGCCGCTAGATTTTGGACCCTCTCCTACGGATTAAATAGTATTCTTAGATAATTAAACTTAACTCTAGTCTAGAAAGAAGCTTTAGTCTAAGATTAAAAGACGTTTAAATTATTCCGCTAATTAATCGAACGACTATATAAAGGCGGCGGATTATTATTCTAGTAGCTAGAATAAGTAAAAGAGAAGGCTAAAGTAGCTTAAGCAGCGCGCTACTTAGTATAATAAGAAGACGAAAAGCTCTAATAACTATATCTAATCTCTTAATTATTAAAGCCTAGAGATAAAGTAATACGATCCTATAAGAGTAGATATAGAGATAAAGTAAAATAATTCTATAAAGCTATATAGAAAGGACTATATAACTAATTATATACTATAATAAGCTAACTATATATAGCTCTAGATAAGTAATAATTATTATAGCTTAGAGTCTAGCTTAAATTAGGTATCTCGCGGCTCTTAGTAAATACGTACTAAGCTAAGCTAATAGCTAAATAATAATTAGAAGTACGTATAGGCTAACTAGAACTAGAAGTAGAATAATCTACTAAAGTAAGAATATTCTAGTTAAAGTGAGAAGCCGGGCGATCTATAGGAGTAAAGAAGAATTAATTAAAAGCTAAAGAAATATTACTTAAGAATTTATTTAAGTAATTCTTAATAATATTCTTTAGCTATCTCTTCTAGTAACTAAGTAAGAGCGTTTAATTCGTAAGCTTAGAAAAACTAAGCTTATTCTTAAAGGCCTTAATAACCGTATTAATATTATTTGAGTTAAGAAGCTAGATAATTAGCTTCTTAAGGCCTATAATAATTAGGGACTATATTAAAATTAGTATAAACTATTAGATTATAAAAGAATATAATATTACCTCTAGCTATCTTACTAGTAGATTATAGAGCGACGCGATATATAGTTTAATCTAGACTAGACTACTTAAAAGATTAGTATATACTAAAGAAGAAGGCTCTTAAAACTTATACCTTCTTATAAGTATAAGTATAGTAATAATAGCAGCGTTAGCTATAAGATCCTTTAAGATTATAATAAATACTATCTCTACGACCGCTAATTAGCTACTTAAGATAAGTAATATAAATATTATTACGCTTAGCTCTCTACCTAGGTTTCTAATTAGATCTATTAACTAATACTTAGTTCCTACCTCTACTACTTAGCTTCTTAGATAGAATCCTCTCCTCTTTAGAAGAAGACTTAGACGCTAGCTCTTTATACTTCTAGCTCTTTAGCTACTTTACTAAAGGATTAGCTAGCTTATTCTTAAGCTTCTCTAAATCTAAGTATCTTCTAATTAACTATATTTTTAGCCGAGTATTACTAATTATATTAGAATTATCGCTAGCTAGTTAACTAGATTAGTGTCTAGATAAGGAGGATAACGTAGCGCTTTTCTTTTTAGATAGCTATTATAAATAGTTAGCTAGCGATTAATATAGAGAGAGCTAATTATAATACTTACTATTATAAGTAGAGAAGAGTTATTTAAAGAGTATAAGAGTAAAAAAATAAGAATATAGGTACGTATACGAAGGCGAGTATTAAGTATTTAAGATATAGAGAGGGAGAAAGATTAAAGAATTAAGAGAGTAGTGCGATTAAGACTATATTATATTATCTACTTTTACTGTAAATATACCGCTCCTATACCGTCTTAATATAAATAAATAAGTAAACTATTATACCTATATTATATTAAAATAAATAAATAATTAACCTACCGCGTAAACGCTATTATTATTAAATAATTAACTCGTAATTAGATAGAGCGGAATTAAGCGAACTATATAAAATATATATAGAAGAACTATAGAATATAGATAGAACGCTATATATAATTCGCCCTAGAGGGTATATAGAGATATATAAGCCGTCTTAGTCTTATATAAGATAACTTATATACTTTCTACTAATAAAGCACTAGCTTACTCTAATATATTACTTTAGAGTAAGTACTAGGGAATGGATCGGGAGTAGCGCGATTATATAATCGCGCTAATAGTATAGTTAAATAAGCTACTAGTCGGCACTTCTTTCTTATATAGTAATAATATTCTTTTTATTCATAGATTAAGCTATTAGCACTATAATCCTTCGATACTTATTATATCTCTTCTCCTTATATTAATAATCTAGTACCTTCTCTTTTACTTATATAATTAACTATTAACTACCGTAACTAATAGTAGACCGTATAGCCCTATAAGCGTCGCTATTTTATACTAGTAAGGGAAGGAAGTAGGATCTTTATAACTCGTAGCTATTAGTTAGGGCGGAGGGAAGGTTCATTATATATAAAGTGAATTTATTAGATCTCGATACTACCTACTCTAGAGGTGTTGCAGTCCTCCTTATATATATATATATTAAAGTGGCCCTCGGCCCTAGTATACTACGGTCGCACTACTGCATACCATCCTACCCTTACCCGGCCTAGGCTTAGGTAAGTGTACCACCGTTAACACTATTCTCCCCTTATCTAGTTTAGGCTTAGTGAGTAAAGTCTCGTAATAAAAGTCTTTATAAAGAGGAACAACGGCACGAAATAGAGTAGATTAAACGACCTCGTGCTTAAGAGAGAAGAACGCCTTATAGGTTCTCCTATCTATAATATCTTAGTTTATTTCATTTACGACACAGGGTGCCATTGTTTTTTTAAGGAATTCGAAAAGGTTAATATACGACGCCCCTAAAGCTGTCACTAAGGATAAACATAAAAGGAGAATAGGAAACCACCACCAATGTACATTGGCTGGAACTATCGACATACTAAATATACCCTAAAGAGATTTAGTAGAATTCGAAGTGCTGAAGATAAATGCTGTTGTTACCGTTGTCGAGCTTAATGGTAAGTAGACCTATACCAAATGGTTAGAATTCAAGATATTAAAGCAAGGCGCCACTAGAGATACAAGTGCTTACCACAGTCATTAGCGTAAGGACTTGAAGGAAGTTACTATGTCGGGTTGAAGCGCTGCTTTCTCTCAGCGACGATGCTCCTACAATCTCGATATTATTAACTCTTATTCGTTGCAAATGTATCATCACACTTACCCCAGCCTTCATTCCGTCAAAAAGCACAAGGTGCTGGTGAAGACGAATTGTGCAAGATCGTAAATTCGCGATTTGCCCATTGATTACAAGCAAATGCCTCTTCCATCGAGAACGCAGCGAATCAAACCCTTGAAGGTCGAACGCTTGAATCTCTTCACGCTCGAAAACCTCCCAAGCTTGTATTGTACGTGTATAGCAGTCATGAAAGCGCTGGATCGTGAAAACAGTTCGTGTAAGTTCTTTCGTTCTGCTTAGCTTCTCGTCATCGAGGAAATGATCCAGAGCTTCGTCCCGCTTCAACTGCAGATCAGTACTTTGAGATTGACAGCTAACAATTCTGGCTCACTTACGTAGGAATTCATCCTTTCTTCGAACGAGTCAAGGAGCGCTTGCGATTCGGTGACTGCTTGCTCAATTCGAAATGATAAGATGCTGAGGAAGAATTCCCGTGGATTCCACAGGGGACGCTCCAGTTCTAGCAGCCCTCCTGATGCTGGCTCGATAGGTGCTGGCGGTTCCAAGTATGCCTGATGATCGGGCTCACTGCCAAAATACGTATCTACGCAGCAATAGCTGGTGTAACGCCACTCATCAACTCCGGTAACTAAAAAAGAAAGTTGAGCCTGGTAATAGTAAAGGTCGTTTGCACTGTCAACAGCAGCAAGGGGTAGAATTCTGGATGTTCTTAAGGGTTTGCCGTCTGATTTTCGTGTATCAGTAATACACGATCCACGACGTATGGCGTAGTAAGGAATGTGGAATTCCAAAGCATATGAGTGGTCACCCTAATAGGTGGTTAGTAAAAGCATTGTCCTCTTGTTCTCTAGTGTTAATCTGGGGTGTTGCTCACAATTCTGGCACTGAAGGAAGACCGCATCTGCAAATGTTGCTCGAAGTACGAGCGGAGAGAGGGTATCGTTCGCATGGGGGCCGTGCTAGCTATCACCAATACGCAATCTCTAGACAAGTTTGGCACAAAGCTACGAAGGTTGTTCCTAAGTGGAAAGCATAATAGTCACTTGGGGTAAACATACATTGTTCGCCGATCAACATTCCGCTCCAGTCTCTGTTGCAAGGTAAGAGCAAAACCAAAGACTAAAACCAGCTCTTGTATAAACTTACAGAAGCTGATAGTGTTTTCAATAGCTGCGGTAACCGCAGTGCTTTGGACTCTTTGATATCACCGGTAGGTGGATATTGGAAGTACCCATCTTCTCCAGCGGAATCCCATGCTCGTGGAGACTTCCCGTCGCTCTTTGGATCGTTTCGCTCGTCAAGGAGAACTATCTCATTTGTTAAGCTCGTTAAAAATGGCATTTTTTGTCCACCGATACTGTTATTGTCTTGGAAGAAGCGATGCAAAGCCGGATATTTAAATGCGTTTGGCGGATGTAAAGAGTTCCTCTCCGCCCCGAAGAATTTCGCGAGCAATTTTCTTTTATCAATAAGAGAGTTAGGCTGAGTAGACAGGAGTCGCCTGTCTTCAGGTTTATATCTGAAAATCTTACGCAAGGCAAAAAGATCATCCCAGCGTCCTGCTAGACCACTATTGTTGAGGGTCATAGTGTCAGCTGAGAGAAGAATATCGGTAGGTGTTAGTTATTCATTGTGGAGATGTATCAAACCTAATAACTTCTCAAAAATAATTTGCACGACGTGTACCGCTTCTATTGGAAAATGCCTTACGTTGAATCTGTTGAAGTATGATGCATAAATCGCCTCACTCTCAAGACTCCGCCTCGGCAAGTATTAGCTCTCCAGAGATTGATTGGATGTTACGAATCTAAGAGACCAATAAACAGTCCTGTATGCCGCTGAGATACAATTTGTCAGCAAGGCTGCGGCTTGGCTGCAGTAAGGCTTTTGTGCGGACCTTTCTAGGATTCAGCCCCGCCCAGCATTCAGTTGATTCAGCCCCGCCCAGCATTCAATTGATTCAGCCCGCTTATCATATAGTTGATTCAGCCTAGCATTCACCAGTATCCCACCTCCTAGAATCACACAATGTTCACTTGGGCACAAGGAAAGCCATGGATTTGCGTAAGAGCAAAGAATATTTGTATTGATCTGTCCTAACACATCGTGCAGTGTGCTTGTGGTTGCCAGAATGAAGCTACGACTACTCGTTGCGCACATTGTCCCACCACAAACGACCAAGGCATGCCTCTATCGAGTCACAAAAAATGCGGGAATTGTGCTCTTGTTTCTCCTCATGAGACAGCTGTTTTCCTTTTATCACATACTCTTCGAGGGCCCTACTTTGTCCTCCCATACAAATCCGAGCCAGAGTTAGTCACATGGTACTGTGTAAGTTAGAAAATGCCTTTGATAAAATTTACCTCTAATTTAACCAAGTGCAACTGTGGGGATGGGCCTGTAGGCGCGGAATATGGCCAATATTGTATTAATTGCAGTCATCCGAAGTGTAGCAGCTGCCCAATCCTAGTAACTAGTTCCTAGCTCTAGCATACTGCTAATCTTAGGCAAAGCCTAGTTACGTAAATGCTACTCTACTTTTATCTATTTATCTTATTTCCGATTCCTCTAGTGGACTTTGTTCTTGTATTTGTAAAAAGAATTGCATAAGATATAGTAGAGTTTGTATATAACGAAGGTGTTATACCCACACCTCACGTGTTGTAATTCAATAGTAAGAGACGTACACTGTACACTACCTTAGCTTATATCTATAAAACTATAATACTCTTATCTAAGTTAGACTTAGTAAGTAGATTCTGTGATACAGAGGTAATATAATAAATGATGCGTGCTAAGATATCTTTAGAGAAGCTTTACAGATAGCGACATTGTACCCCAATCTTACAAGGCTAAATAGACGAAAGACTTGAAAGCTTGCTCAAGTACCTTTTCTTAGTAAGCAATTGTTCTGCCTCTATGATTCTATATACTCAACGAATGTCTAACCAGTCCCCGATATATACACAAGCACAGTCCAAAGCTGCCTCCTAATGAGACACGGTTTTTGCACCGCCCGCATACCTATGCGGCTGGCGCCGTCCCATTGACCTTACAAAGCTTCCCATTCTCATTCGGCAACCCATCCTTACTCTCCACCACCCAACCCTCACTCCCCACACTATTTACCGCCCAAAAGACGTCCTTTGGGTCCCAATCCAACTTAATCTGCTTTAACTTGTCATACTTGCTCCCAAAAAAACTCTGCTGCCAATTGGGTTCCATGCGATCCCCCTCATTGAGATAACTCCCACTGCTTGGCGTGACATCACGCCACTTCTGCATGGTGCCGTTGGTTAAGGCTGCGCGTGCGGCCAAGATCTCGGCGGGCGTTGCGGCTGTGGCCCAGCGCCGGCCGGTTAGTGCGTGTAGGACTGCAGTGCGCCACGCGGGGTTCACGGCGTTGTCGGGGTTATTGGCACGGGCGAGTGTAGGCGCAGTGTTGAAGGCTATGATGTTTTGGCCTGCTTCGACGGTTTGACGAAGTACGTTGAATGTGATGTTTCGGCCGTATTCCGAGTTGAAGTTCGAGCGTGGAAAGAGGCGGGAGCCGAAGGCGGTTTGGACGTCGCTCTGCGGCTCGAGTGGGAACTCGGCCTGCCAGGCGGCGTAGAAGCCTTTGTATTCGGTAATCTTGGGCGAAAAGGGTATGTTGAGGGATGTTAGTTTGGAAAAGTAAGGGGCCAGGATGGTGTTTGTTTCCTTCGCGGTTTTGTTAGGGGCGAAGAACGGCTGCATGATGAATATGTAGTCTTTGCCGTTGGGATTCGGAGCTAGCATGAGGTAGCTGTACGTGCCGTTGTCGACGTTGTCGATGGCACGATCGAGGAAGGCTTTTGACGCCGCCCAGAACTTGTCGATACCTAGTTTGGCGCTATCGAACGTCCAGGAGGCGGCGGTCACAGGAAAATCCTTGTATGCCTTAACGGTTATTGAGGTCACAACACCATAAGTGCCACCCCCACCCCCACGGAGAGCCCAGAATAGGTCAGTGTTGCTAGTTGAGTTCGCCGAAAGAAAATCTCCAAGTGGTGTTACAATCTCGAAACCTAGAACATGGTCCGCTGCCATTCCATAGAGTGAGCTGAGAGGTGAATGACCGCCACCCAGTATGTAGCCGCCCATAACACCAACAGTCTACCAAATGTTAGAAACCTCAACTTCATTCATTCATGATCGCCTCACCTGTCCCTCACCAGCTATCACAACAAGTCCCTTCTCATTGGCCGCCTTGTATAGTTCAAAAGCTTGAACACCCGCTCCGGCCTTTACAGCCGGTCCCTTGTATCCCGAATCATCCATGTAATTGTCGAAAAATTGCATATCCTTCAAGCCATGGGTCCATATGCTTAGCGACCCGGCACCAGTCGACTTTCCGGAAAAGTCATGACCCGTATTCTTCACAACAAGACGAATGTTGTCATTCCGCGCAAAATTGATCCCAAGTTGAATGTCCAGGACTGTATTCGCTTTGATGACGTATGATGGATATCCTCCGACAGTGCAAGTCTTGCTGTCGTATATTGACGGTGGCTGGCACGTCAGGCCTTGATATATCGGCGAAAGTATCTCGGTTGGGTCGTCGATATGTGTATAGCTACTACTCCAGCTCTTCGTCAACTCTTGACATTTCGCGTCATTCTTGGCCGTTCCGTAGCAGACTGAAGCCTGGGGAGTTGTAGGAATAAGAGCACTAGTAGAGCTCAGTTGTTTGGAGAGCTTCTGCCATCCCTTGTCCGAAGGCCACTTCCCATCTCCTGGGGCATAGCGACACCGCTTGTCAGTCGTGTTCGCTTCTGGATAGCTCAGCTGGTCGTCGAATCCGAATAGCTGTTGGTCTTCTTCCGACAATGATGCCACATACTGTCTCGTCAGCTGACGCTGCTCAAAACCGAAAAGCGTCCTCGAAGTTGACGGCACAGCAAGTAGCGAAGCCGCTAGGAGAAGGGACGCCAGGACACGCGCCATGGCGAAAGTAAAGGTAAGAATCCTGTGCCAAACGGTTTCTTTGAGCTCGAATGAAGCTTTTTTTTTTGCAACAAGTGCGGGAGCCAAGAAATCCCCAAGAGTCGGGATGGACTGGATGCGTCTGTGATGCCTGTAGTTTGCGGAAGAAAAGACGCAGAAGCTTATATATCTGCGACTACTTTGAGAAAAGGATCGACCTGATCTCGTGTTGCGAGCACTGGCCTGCGGATGAATCTGGTCTGCCTCCAGATTGCCGCAAAACGCTCTGGAATTCTGCCTCGAGATGAACCAAGCCACAACGTGCACAGGGCAAGTGTGCCACGTTCAGGATTAAGGCGACTTCTACACCATTGCCGACATCCAAACCGTCGTCGCTTAGTCGGCCTCATATTGTTCGTTCCATTCGGCATTGCGAAGACCCTCTCAAGCACTTTACACGTTGTTACTTTAGCGTTGTTGGCACTAAAAGGCTCTCTGTTCCCGGACGTAATTGCGCGTACATACAAACGTCGCCTCTTGAAAGTGGCAAGGTTCCATTGCAGCAGCGTCGGAGTGTTATTGCAGGTAGCATGGTGACGTGCCGGTAGCCAGTCGGGTTCCGGTTGAATTAATCTATTCGAGATTGGCGCGAGAAAAACTTCGATTGATTGAAGAGGTATGACGCGATGCGCGCGAATAGCAAAGTAACGGAGGGGCGAAGTACCATTAGTGGTGTGTGTAAACGCCGATTCAAAGTTGTGTAGGCATCCGACAAGTCGGATGCAACAGTGTGTCAGTCGCGGTTGGACATCAGAAGCCGCCGCCTTGCCTATCATGGAAACGCGCAATCTTCATCACTGAGCAACTGCGAGCCAGGCATACACAACACGCACGATAGCTTTCTGGGTCTGATCGGATAGGATGCGTTGTCTATACAAAACATATGTAAGCAGACTGTCGTTGGAAAACTTGCAACACGTTGTATATCAGAAGCTCAGTCGCACGTGAATTGCACTCCTTCGAATGTAGACTACTTCTCCAGATTACGATCAACAGCTTGACAAGTCTTTTCCTATCGATGACTAATAGGATTATAGTTCTTGAACTCAAGTTGTCAAGCCCGGGCCTTGATGAGATCGGCAGCCTACATCCCGTTAGTGAACAGTTCAAGTTTGTGTAAACGTAAAATTCACCTTTTCGGCAACTGCATACACTGTCGCAGTCAAGTGTGCAGCCGGAATGAGTGGCTGAATACTCGCATCCACCACACTCACTCCTTTCAATCCATAGACCATCAGATCGGGTCCTACTACACCACCTAGCTCCCGTGGCATCATAGCCGCCGTCCCGCTCGCGTGATAGCTCGAGGGTCCTGCTGTCTTCCTTACATGCGCTAAGAGTCCTTCGTAGTCGGTAACATTCGGGCCTGGTGCACTCTCCACTGGTTTCAAAGGCTCGAAGAGACTGCTCTTGAAATACCGTCGCGTATACTTGATAGATTCGATGGAGACTTCGAAATCTAGCGGGTTCGTATAGACGCGGAAGTCGACTACTGGTTCGCCGTACGGATCGGATGCGTTGAGGTGGACGTGACCACGGGAAAGTGGCTTGAGCAATATCGAGGTTCGCGAGCAGACGCCGCCAAACGGGCTTTCTAAGACGGTAGAGTCGGGGGACTTGTAGAGCCTACCCAGGATATCCTTTTGAGTTTCGTAACCCTTCAGAAGAGTGTCATCAAGGTTAGCTGCAAGGTAGGCGTCTGCAGGCTGGGCGGCGAGCTTCTTGTGAAATGACGCCGGCGAGGAGTGGATGGTGTCGAGAGGTAAGAAGGTAAAGCCGGTATTGAGATTGAGGGTTAACGGTCCTGGTCGATTTAGTTTGCAAACAATTCGGAACAATATAGCAAACGATCATTGATCTACGGCACTTCACGTCTGGAAATTGTACCCAGGCGTGTATCAAGTGGCTGTCGGAGCTCATACCTGTTTTGTTGGCCTCATATTCTGCTTGCGCTGCCGCTTGGAAGGTCGCATTGTTTGTGAGGGTTGCCGGATTTGGCCAGACATCTTGCGTAACTGCTAAGGTCAGTATGCTCCTAAACTTGAGTCATGATGCACTTACAGTTACATGTCAGATAGGCCTGCGGATGATCCTGGAAGTTGTTACCTACGCCGGGTAGCTCAAGCTTGATGTCAATGTTGGCCGCCTCAAGCACCTCTCTGGGTCCCACACCACTAAGCTCCAGAAGTTGAGGCGTGTGCGCAGCACCAGCAGCCAGTACCACTTCTTTCGAGGCTTTGACTGTTACCTTGTCCTGCACATTATCTCGCTGATAGATGACGACTCCTTTGACGACGTTATCCGAAGATATGACGAGCTTCTCAGCCTTGTGGCCAACCAGCAGATGGTAGTTTGGCCGTGAGGCTGCCGAGTCGTGGTAGCCATAGCGCGAGTAGGATCTTGTCCGATTCACCCCATCTTCGGCAGATGGAACGAAGAAGACGCCAATGGCATCTCCCAAGGCGTGTTCCCTCGGCGTGGGAACGCCCATCTCTTTCCAGGCGGCCATGGATATGTCTGTCTGCAAATTAGCAGCTACAACCGAATACGAGCCTCAGACATGGCATGGTAGTACTGACTCTGTGTACCCCACTGGAAGGCCGGGAAACTGGCATGAATTGGCCCCTGTCCGTAGGCGGCCGTGTCCCATGTCCAGCCAAACTTCTTCTTCTCCTCTTCTGACGGAGCGTCGAGAGTTGTGCTCTTTTTGAAGTAAGGGAATAGCCCGTCCCAGCCCCACCCAGGATTTCCTAGCTCTTCCCAAACGTCGTAGTCGATTTTGGCCCCGCGATCGAATACCATGCCTAGAGGTGGGGAGAGGTATTAGCATAAGCACAGGGACGATAAAAATCCGGACCTTTCCGGAAGTGCCATGTCGCCACAAGAGCTCTTCAGACCGATGTCGTGCTAAGCTGTGAATGAGAAAGGTGCCACCGCCTACCATTCACTGCCGAGCTTCCACCTACTACCGCACCTAAACCGTATGACCAAACTTGGTTGTTGATTTCGGGCTGTGGTACGCCCGTGATGTTGAAGCGGTGTTTTAGGCAGGGAGCCCGATCGAACGACTTAGGCTGGTAGATGCAGGCCTCGTCAGCAATATAGCCGAGCTCGACCACCAGCACCGATTCTGCATGATGGTAAGTGTTGGTCTGGGGAGGAAGTAGTGTATTAATCGTACTCGATGGATCCTCACTCAAGCGATTTGCGACCACCAGGCCACTGGTTCCACCACCAACGACAACATAGTCGTAGGACTCTTGAAGTTCTGCAACCGAGCGTTTGACTTGGGCGCGATCGGCAAGAGTGGGGGCAGCACTGGCGTTGCTCGTGCAAGATGCAATCCAGAGAAACGCGCGCAACCATGTACGCCGGGATTGGGGTGACATGGCGAAGGACTGCAGTCGAGGTTGGAGAAAGGACGTGAATGTCGTCTATTATATATCTTCTCAAAATTTGAACTGCCGCGCACGGCACAGCAATCCTGTCCTAGGCCCAAGCCTCCCCTTAGACGAGATGTAGGTAAGGCATCTCGAACAGCATACAGACGAGCAGGCGCGCGTCGGCGGTTGGCCAGGGATGTTGCGGGTGTTTGCCCGTAAGCCGCACGACTCAATCTGCTGCATGAGGTGCATATTGGACAAGGCGGCGTCGAATGAGGAAGTCGCAAATGAAGGCGGGGTCGTGAAGGAAGAAGAGGAAGAGCAGGGACCGTGGACCGTGGGCCGTGGGCCGTGAACCGTGCTTGGTTTCTTGCGTGACGAGCAATTGCTCAGGGGGGCCGGAAGGGACCTTCGATTCCGTACGAGAAACACTCGCAGGACAAGACGTGTTTGCGCAACAAGTAGAGGTTTCGACATTGGATGTTCTTCAACTCCGACATGCAGGATATGGTAGCGCCGAAGCCGCGGCAGAGACAATGCTCCCGCCCGCCCCATGCTGTGCCGATAGCAGGGGTGGTTCTCGGCGAGCAGCTGAACGCGTGAAGTCACGTGGGATGGCTGTCGGTGGACGCTGTCCAGCCCAAGGTACATGACTCTGTGGCTGCAGAGGCCATGCTGGGCCATGCTGGGTCATGCTGGGCCATGTCGGGAGTCGCTCATCCTGCGCAGTGTCGAGCAGCATGGCACTGGGATTCTTCCGCTGGCCAGTTCCGCAGCGGAAAGACAAGATCAGAGTCTTGAAAGAGGTCGTGCATCCGTGAGACCTCGTGCAATGGCGTCGGAGCCAGATGTGGCGCCGAACGCGCCTCGGCCCGAAGCTTTGAGCTTCGCGTTGCATCGTCACTTGCGGTACAGGTCCACCATGTCTACTCTCCCATAGACGTGACTTCTTCTCCCACCTACACTTGCCATGTCGAAGCTTGCATCGAGCGTCAAGGCGCTCATCAACGCGACGCACGCACGGCCAGGACCCGTCCCCGCGCCTCGCCACATCGCCGATGTCTACAGGAGGATCGAGAATGAAGCAACCGCACAGAAGCTGGGGCGGCCGTCGTGGCTTGCTCTGTCGACGGCAGCGACCATGACCATGAACTCGCCCGAGTCGATGCTCGTGCTGTTCCACTCGGCGAGCGCCTCCAAGCCGGACCGCGAGCGCGTCGCCATAGCAGAGCTCATGCGCGAGGTCGGCCTCAAGTGCATCGGCTTCAATGGGGTACGTGGTTGTTCTTAACCCTCGCCTACCGTCCCGTCCCGTTCCGTCCCCTCCCCCCCCCGTGGGCGACGTTGACGTTGACGTTGATTGACGTTGACGTTGACACTGGTGCCAGGTGCCCCGCACCATAAACATGCTCAATGCGTTCCGCGCATCCCTCCCAGAGTCGGTGGCGAGCTCGCTCAACACCACGCCCTCCCGCCTCCCCACCACCACCAACGTCGATTCGATAAACTCACGGGGCCGTGCGCTGTGGGACTCGATATACCGGCCTCTGGAGCGAAAGCTGGAGCACAAGCTGGCAGAGGCCCATCCCGACCTGCCCGTCTTCATCATCAGCAGCGAGTACGGCGCCCTGTTCAGCGACCCGCCCCGCTCCGATGGCGCCAACGTCGGCCGCGTCACGACCAGTCTGGTGGCCGTTGCATGCTTACGCGCCCAACAAGGTGTCGGTCCCCAGGTTCTCAGCCATGTGTTTGGCCTGCGCAAGGCCTGGGACGACGGCACGTGGAAGTCGGAGCCCCAAGCTGGCGAAGAGGAGGCCGTCAAGTGGCTGGTGAGCGACGAGGGCTGCACCTGGGTGCTCCAAAAGGTGGACCAGGTCGTCTCCGCCCTGGGCGGCGGAGAGGGCTCAACCTTTGCCCCGTTCAAAGCGAAACTGTAGTGCAAGTATCCGTCACACAATGCAAATATTGGCCACCTGCCGCGACATCACCTCAGCTTCGACCCGTCGTCCAACCTCATGTGCCATGTACTGCACACCCATGTTCAAAACGCTGTGGATTCATGTCAGCCGCCTCAAACCCAGCTCGGGCTGCTTCCTGGCGAGTTTTACAGTGCCCGAGGACGTTTCTAGAACCAAAGCCAGACGATTCATCACCGCAGCAAAGCAAATCCTAATGTGTGAAAAGATACTGCACCATCGCGAAACCATGACATCCCAAACCATTGAGCCCTGGTGGTTATCTCATTCAACTTCTGCAAGATTATTGGTACTCGGATGAGGATTTCTCTCCCCTCCATATGGAGTCCCTGCCGCCAAAACTTGTCATTGCGCTGGTACCTTCAAGCATCGACGTTTCCTTCGACGAGCATGCCTTCACCTAAGAAAATCTTGATAGCGATGGCATCACTCTTGATGTAGCCAATCACCCCATCTTCGAACACTCATCAACAACCCGCCAGCCTTTGAATGTTTTGCGCACGTGCGCTATGCGCAACCCATGGGCCTCAAGAGTGGGTCAGCAAAGCTTGTCGACAACTCAAATTCTTCTATTCCAATTGCAATTCACACTATGCAGGAAGAGCTGCTGCTACTTGCCCAACACTTGAGGGGGTTCTGGTTCAACGCAACGACGAGCGGGTACGTGTCAACTGCTAGTGGTGTGGCTATATGTACGCTTGGATGTCTCTTCGAGCCAAGATGTGGTTCTCAAAAGCCACATGGGATGACTTCGAGAATTTACGGACCAATGGCAACCTTCTTGCACCCACTCCAGATCGTCAGACGCATGATTTCGAGGCGATGCGTCTTGTGGTTCGACTGCCAGACGGTATATATGTCTCGATGGATTCGGTCCATACCAAACACGAGCCTCTAGACCGCGCTCAAGCGCCTGATATACCGCAATAGATTTTGTGTATGGCCTAGCGAATTGGCCCTTCATCGGCTTGAACCCGATTACAAGACGCGTTGGCTTTCGGATCCAGCCAAGCTCGAGGAAGGAGCAGCAGAAGGCTAGAGGGTGGGGTATCTCAGCCGTATACGCTTCTGATACCACTCATGGCCGAACGGCGATTTGGGTCAAAGACGGACTTCACTTGTGAAGAAATACCATCGCTCAGTTCCGAAACTGTGGATTTCGTTAGACGAGCGCATTTTCAGTGTAGCGTACGCTGCCGGGCTTCGAAATTCGACAAGTGCTTTCGTGGTTCGTTTGCGATGCCTTTCCCAGTCTCTCAATTGGCCTTTCTTTCGGTCAAGTTTACATTTGTACCCTGACTATCTAATACACTTTCTACATCCAATTTACTATCTTGCCGGCTTGCTGTAACTTTTCTGCCTCTACTGCACATTCTTCAATGGTGGAAAAACCACTTCGCCACCCCGGTCCCAGTTTTCGTTTCAGGCAACGTTCACCCCCTGTCATCACACTCCAGACATGCCAAGCTCCTCACAAGCTCTTTCGCCAAGCGCTCCGTAACAGCCTTGCGGACCCGCTTTCAATGTCTATACTGCATGCAGTTACCGACTCTCGGAGGGACGGTTTCACGGAGCCCTCGTCTTGTGTGGCTGATAACGAGGACACGCTACTGCTACCAAGCACGATCGATTCCACTGTTATGACACCAGGGGCGTCGCGCCAGGAAATCGCTCAATTGTCACTCGTGGGGAATTGTGTGCGCTCGTCGTGGTAGCTGGCGCGTGGCGGTTGGTGGTCTGTTTGTGTTTGAGAAGTAGGAGATGTGAGCGAATAAATCGACCCTAGATGAGAAAGGCACGGTGACACGTCTACGTCGTGAGCCGGCGAGTTTTGTATAAAGACCGCTCGTGGTGGAAAGCCTACTTATTCTTCATCACTTTCCAATCCTTCGATCAGTCTTGTCATCTTTATCTTCAACCAGCTTGACGCTGTATCTTCTTACATTCTTTTCTGACCCACAGCCGGCCTGTTTCTTTACCACCCTCTCTTCACATCCCGCAACTCGCGACTTCACATTCCCAGACAACTCCCAACATGCATTTCACCACCCTCACCATCCTCTCCCTCACGGCCATCGCCATCGCCCTCCCCACCACCAAACGCCAAGCCGGCCCCGTCCTGACCGCCACCACCTTCGACGACATAACCATCTCAGGCGGCGAAGCTGGTAACGCTGAAGCTGAAGCCCTCGCCGTTTTCTCCGCCCTCGACCTGGAAAATCCCGAAAACATTGACCCGGCTGATATCGATTTCCTCGGCAATGTGAACAGCGTTGCGAACGAAGCAGAGAAGGGGGCGTTCAACACGGCTATTGAGGCTGCTGGGGAAGGCGCAGAAGCTGATGCACTGCAAGTATGTTGATTCATGTGCGATGTGAACGCGATGGAATGAGGCTAATATTCGTAGGCTGGCAAGACCAAGAACAAGGTTCTCAAGCTCGAAGCTACGATAATCAGGCTTGGGGCCGAGCAGGCGCAGGGTCAGGATGTCGCTGCTGACATTGCGGCTGAGCAGATAAAGTTGGATAACAATATCGCGCAGGATACAGCAAACGCAGGGCAGCCTAGTACGGCGTTGCCGTTTGATGCGACAATTTCTGGGGAGAATTAGACGGTCTGCGTTGGTAGGAAGGTGCGAGGACTTGAGACATGCCACTTTAAGGGTGATTGATCCACTGGGTCCTCGAGACGAAAGATTCTGGTCGAGTTGGAGGGGAGATGTCTGGTTCTCGAGGTTGGCATTTATAGTTGAGATTTTCCATGTCTATATGTTACCTGCTGGGTTGCGGTTGTTCTGTGGACGCCTTGTGGTATGATGGAAGGGTGGAAAGGTACGATATAATTCCATCGTTTACATCACCATCAAATGGTGTTGCTTTTCTACCAGTCTCACAATCTTGATATAACTTTGCGGTCTCCGGAGCTGCAAAGTACATAGTGAGATCGCTGAATCACCACTGCAGCCCATGACGCCTGCTCGCGACATCGGACGCGTCTTTCCGTATCGAACACATCGTTCTACTGTACAGCCACTCTTTCTGTACGTAACTCACACTCCAACGCTATAACCGAGATGAATGGACTCGCAGTGCATTATGCCTTCGCGGCACTAGATAGTCTTTCCGCCATGGTAATGTTTAAGGTCGTTGTACAGCTGTTCTCCCCGCTCTAACCTCGACCAAAACCCAACCTTGGTTCGAAATCACCACCTTCAATGATTACGGCAGCTTATGTTCTGATCAAGTTGCACCGAAATTTTGCTCTTAGAGAATCGCTCACGATCGACATGCCAGAGGGCCGCCAACTGATAGAGAAATATTGGACGTTTCTGTAGCACAGCGTAGGTTTCGATTCTGTCTCGAATTTACTCGTCCCAAACATTGATAGCTCAAAAACATATGAGCGCTTCCATTTTGTTGAGCACCTGCTGCACAACAGTATACATCCGAACCTCAATTGATTGAACCGACTCTGCCCCAGCAGGTCTACTGATATGGACGTCTTCTATGAAAAAATCGAAGCAGCTCTTCGCCTCGCGAGCTTGTGGATGGACGACAATAGCTCATTGATGGACTGGTAGGTCCGCAGCTTTCCGCTCGACCCACACTGTACGACGACGGGACAGTCTATCTCGCGGACGACGAATTGCGAGAATAGCTTCCGGGTGCCCGAGACTTTATTCGATGCGAAATACACAAGATAGCGCGTGAATTCACATGTATGTTTTTGTCCTTAGATAAGATGCCCATGGTGGCTGGTAGGTTTCATTTGATGAAGCAGCATACTGGGGCGTCATATGAACCCTGTAGTCGCTCATATTGTCGTACCAAGCCTGAAACCTGATACTCCAGTTGCTAGGCCAGTTATAGATATCAATCTCGAGGAGTACGACCGACTCGTGTGCTCGAAGGATCAGCTTACACATGAGCTTCTCTTGCACTGATAGCCTCTCACTACAAGCCCGATGTTTATTACTTCGATCCTCTTCCCGTGGCTGGTAATCCTCGGGAACGATTCTGTGCCCGGAAACATACTGACTGTCATAAGATGGGCCATGCGTATCCAAAAGATAGGGAGCAATTCTGCTCTATACCATAGTTTATACTTTGTGAATGGGATAACAGTGCCTCAAAGATACTGAAGAGAATAGGTTGGGGCTCTTCGCGCCGTCGATACGTCGGGATACGAATTTGTTCAAAGTGACACATGTCCGTAGCCTGGCTATAGTAATTCAAGCCTTACTATTATCACAATCGTCGGGCCCTCCTCCACAGAAGAAGACGAGACGGCGGCCCTTCCCTCCCTTAACCCAGCACAACCCCACGACCCTAACAACATCTGTTTTGAGTGGCCCCCAGATCCCACAGCCTTGATCAACGTATACTAGAATAGCTGAACGCAAGATCTCCAATGGGCTGTACACGCAAGTGTTTTAGTTCCGTCTACGTAAAGCCACGCTTCTTTCGCAAATTGGAAGTTCCTCCTTGCTGTATATACGATCAGCACACGAGGCTTGGCATGATCGACGGCTCGGAATGAAAATCCAAGGCATCTGCGGCTGATCTGGATCTAGAGAAATGCAAGGACTGCTGTTGATCTTGGGACGACGCCAAGAAGCTTGACAAGAAGATAGAACAGCAGGCGGAGGGGTGGGACGTCAAGGATACGCAGTACTCGGAAAAGTGCGAATTACTAAATACTAGAGACCACCGTAACCACCACGGTTATCACACCGTGGAAATAGGCTGAATTTTGGCCTGTAAGATTATGTACGTGCTTAGTCATCGGTTAGTTGATAGAAGAATGACTGGAGGATAGCTAATGCCGTTGTAGCTCTACTGTTTACTTACTGCCACTTCTTGCTCTAAAGCTTTTCTTTTGCTACATCTCACCACTTCTAACCTCCATCTTGTATTTTCCTAACCACGCTATTACTTTCGTTAGTACTCATGTTCATTCCTCCAATTGGTACCTACTGCACCATGCTGTATGTAGGGCCGACACCTCCTGTAGGGTTGGGACACAGCTCTAATCTGTCTTGCCCTGCGATCTTATCATTGTCTTCCGTACTATAGTATGTACTGTTGAAAGCGCTAATTACAGACTCGAGCGCATCTCTTCGTATTGCAGGTACCATCTGCCAGCCGCGCATGCAGTCGGCCTCCTCTTGACCGTAGGACCCAGCAGCTAGCCCGACGTGCCTTTGAGGGCTGGTGCCTTTTGATGGCCGTTTCATGGGACGCGTCCATGATAGTGGTTCGTTCTCCCAATTCTTGCGTAAAGGATGTAGCTTCATCGAGGCTTTGCGTGATTCATCGTTTTATCCATTGTAGTTCGGAACGCATCCACGCATGTGGGAAATCGTATTATGCCGTACGAGATGACAAGATTTCCAGCAAGTCACTGTTGTCGCTCACGCACTCGCGATGAAGAAATCCCGACTTGCAAGCGCCCATGACCGAGAATGGGCAATGGACGGAGCTGTGGGGGCGAGGGCGGTTGGCTGACTAGTGCCTCTTAGCGCGTCTGCTAGCACGTCAGGACACCCACCTAGGCAAGTGCGTCAACAATGCATCGCCCCTCGAATGTCATTGGGATAAGCAGCGCAACAGACGAGTCAATGTGTTGCGAAGACATGAGTCGGCGCCCAAACACGATGCGATAGAGTAGGAGGAAACAATGTCAATTTACAGCCCTGTGCATGACCAAGGCATCTCGAGTCCATAGACTCCAGGTATCCATCTATAAAACAACCCATACAATAATGCAATGTACATAAGCTCGCAGAAACGCATTAGCGGTCATGAAACGGCATGACCCGCGCTTCGCAACAAAGACGGTAGATGCCATGCCACGCTTATGCCATCCAAGCAGCCACGCCCAAGACCATGGACAGGCCCAAAACGACCACGTTCAGCCTCGCCACGCTGGCACTTGAAGACCCTGCCGGTGTAGGAGTGGGCGAGGTCGCGCTCTGGCCGGTCTCGCCGCTCTCGTTGCCGACGGGGGACGCGGAGGTACCGGAGGCGGAGGGCGAGGAGTCGGTGCTGGAAGGGGAAGGAGTCTTGGTGCCGGAGGGAGTGGCAGAAGCGGTCTTGGTTGGGCAGGTCAGGTCGAAGGCGGGGGTACCGTCGAGCTCGGGGTCGATGCCGAACTTCATCTTGTTGGCCGGGTTCGAGTCGCGCAGGATGTACCAGAAGGTGTTGACCTTGCCGAAGAGCGTGCAGCCAACGTCCTGCCAGTACTTCTTCGCGTTGTCGACCGACGGCTGGGCCGAGTTCCACTTGGGGCCCGTCGTGGGCCACCCAGTCTCGGTGATCCAGAGGGGCTTGTCGCCGATGGCGCCCGACGTGCGGTTGAGCGAGTCTTGGAAGATGGCGGCGGCGTTGTCGATGTCGTTGGTCGTCTGGATGTTGTCGCCATTCTCGTAGTACGGGAAGCTGTTTACGCCCACGAAATCCGAGGCGTCGATGACGGCCTTGTTGGACGAGTTGGCCCAGGCGGTCCAGGTGTCGACGTGGCCAACGGGCGTCTTGGACAGGGCGGTACCCTTGAGCTTGTCCCGCGTGTCCTTGATGAAGCTGATGACGGTTGTGCCGTCTTGCCCGACGTCGACCTTGTTCTTGACACCATCCTCGGACACACGGTAGAGGTCCTCGCTACCGACCGAGATGCCCACAACGAGGTCGGTGAAATCCTTGCCGTATGTCTCGATGGCGTTGCTCAGTGCGTTGAGCTCGTTGTCGATGTTGTCGGTGCCGGAGACCCACATGCCCAGGAGGATCTTGGTCTGGGTCTTGATGGCGGCGGGGAAGGCTTCGATGGGCGAGTCCTCGGTCTCGCCCTGGATGTTGGTGTACAGTCGGACGCTGTTGAAGGTGCCGGGTGCGTTCTTCAACTTCTGCGCCGCGGCGAACTCCTTCTCGAAATCGGCCTGCTTCTTGATCTTGCCAGCATCCGTCGTGGCGCCCGAGTTGAAGCCAAGGTACGTGTCGGCCACTGCTCCAGAAACCGACGCCGCGAGAGCGGCTACTGTGGAGAAACGCATGATGGGGACGTAAGGAATGTAAAGAATGTGAAGAATGCGGCGAAACGAGGGCTAACGAGCGACGGTGGAAGACGACAAGAGTCGAAAAGAGGGTCGAAGTGGGTAAGAGGGAGGGAGAGGGAGATGGAGATCTGCGGCGCGAGCGTCCCGTCTAATACGACGGCAAACGCAGGGCCCTGCCCAGGGGCGCCGCTGAAATTGTACGCTCCATCGGGGAATCAGAGGCGTTGGAGGAACAATCCCTGCGCGCCGGTAAGCTGAGGCGGAGGGCTTGGCTCGGCGTTTTGTTTGGTCGCCGGCGGGTCTAAAGTCGCATAGCGGCACGTCAAGGCCTACAGTGATTTCGGGCCCCGGCTGCCTTGGACCCATCTCTCTCGCGTGGGAAGGCTGAGACATGACATTCGCCGCATGGCTGATGTCCACCCACGGTACCACGGTGGGAAATGGGCATGGGCATGGGCATTGGGCAATGGGCAATGGGACAATGGGCATGCGATTCCCATCGACATGTCGTGTGGGTCGCATCTACTCGCATCCAGTATGCCATAAAGTGCCTGAGATTGAACCATGAGGTGCCTGAGATTACACCATGAATGGCAGAGAAGAGCCATGCCTGGAGCATAGCATATCTACGAGGACTCTATACTATCAGTGACTATGTATTGTAGCAAGCAGGTGGGCTAGTCCCAATCTAGCCTAGCGGCATCGGCCAGTTTCTCGCCGCGACCTCTCACCTTCTTCGCCTTCATCACCCTGCGGCACTTCCGTCTCCATGTCGCTCCTACGATGCTCCAGGCGGCTATTCCCACCGCCGGGCCTCGCTCTTCGGATCCCCAAGACCTCATGTGTGGGAGCAATATCTCGTCTGCGCTGCGCGCATTTCCAGCCGCGTGGCATGCACAGCCGTCCTTCGCGTCCAGGTAGACCTCTGCAACCATCAAAAGACCAGCAGGGTCATGTGCAAGATCCCGAAATAATACTCCAAGACAAAAATGGAGAATATCAACATGCCGAAGCAGAGCCACAATTCCCCAACGTGCGGGTGCGATTCTTACGGCCTGCAATCTATGCTCTCTCTCTGTCGACTGCCATCTACGTTTCTTTGGCGTACCTCGAGGCGAAGAAGGAGCTGAAGCCCAAAGGTATCAAAGACTACGTCCCCCAGTGGCAGCTCCCACGACGTACACCACCAACACCAACCGAGGTCGTTACCCGGGCGTGGGACGAGCTCAATCCCATGGCGAAGCTGAGCTGTGGCTTGATCGGGACCAACAGCGCAATTCATCTCACCAAATACGTGGTGCCGCAGTACTGGAGCATGCTCTGGCATATGCCCGCACGCAACGTCAATTACACTTTGTTCACGTCGACTTTTGTCCACGGAGGCCCTTTGCACTTGGGTATCAACATGTACGCCGCCTACAACTTCCTCCCAGCTGTTGGCTATTCGAGTCTATTTCGAGGAGATACGAACCATGTAATCTCTTTCTATCTCGCTGCTGGGCTTTTGTCCGGTTACGCTCAGCACGTAGCCGGCGCCGTGTTCAGACAGGGCCGGACCATCCCACCAAAGTTCATTCCTTCTGGAGGTGCGAGTGGTGCCTTGTTCGCCATTCTCGCCGTCTTCTGCACTCAATATCCAACCAGCGGAATCGGCATCATGTTTGTACCGTACTACGCGGATGCACAATATGTGCTCCCCGCGATCATGCTGTTCGATTTAGTTGGGATGGTCCGGGGGTATTCATTCCTGAGTCTTGGCCATGCGGTATGTTGCACAGGAATGATTACCGATCAAGAGCTAACATTTTATAGGCGCATCTTGGAGGAGCTTCGTTGGGCGTGGCGTACACTTACTTAGACGGGCACGCCAATCTTTGGCGACCTTTGGTTGACTTTTGGAAGCGCAGGTTATAGAACATTGTTGAGTGGCTCCGCGTGTCGTAGAGATCAACTAACATTACACGGGCATTGTACGAGTATGGGTGTGTCCTTTGTCCACGGCACTAGCAAGGTGTGTGAGCCCGCGGTAAAAACATCGATATGTACATATTAAACACCCCAATTATTGTATGAATACTGTAGGAAGTAGCTCGAAACGATGAGCAATGGACCTAGTCTTTCACGTCGATTTATCGAAGACAGGATGCTTGCAAGCCGCACCTCTATGCGGGTCCACGAAATGGTTGCACCGTCCGGTCAGTCAACTCGGTAACTATTTCTAGAATTGACACGCATGTACTCTCACACATAGACCGCGTACATTCAGCACCACAACCGCCATGTCTGATCCGAATGCCATCGACGTCCCTTTCGGTCGGGTTTTAAACTTGACATCAGAACCAACCACCATCACCATTGAATCTCGCGCTCACCATGCACGTCGTTTCTTGGAGAGTCTGCACGACAACTCCGAACTCCCAACGACCTACTCGTACAAATTCCACACGGTGCGTGGCCATCTATACGGCAGACCCAATCTATCGATGTTCGACCCAAAGAACGCAAACCAAGATCTACTCCTCTTCGCTCACACTTGAACGTTCGCCGCTCAACTTCAGCTTTTAGACCTTCAAAACGCTCTTTTCGACAAATTCACAGACATCTATAAGAAGGTGTGTCTCGTTCCCGTCCTTATTACTCCGTGACCTGAAGAACGTGTTCGGTTTTTGAACGACCAATTTGAAGAGGGTTGTGAAGCGGAGACCTTTCAAATCTGCTTTGTCGCTCGACTGGTGCCGGATATCAAGCAGCTAGAGACCAGTTTGGGTGCAAGTGGCATATCGAGCATATTCAAGGAGTCGATCTGGCGCGCTGCGCGCTGCTTCGAAAAATATCCCGTTCGACGTCGGAATGCTACGTTCAGGGTCAGTGTTGCCAACTTGCCTAGTCTCAGACTCCCGGTTGTTATACCACCGGATGGAGACTTGAGTAGCAGCCTGCTGAGGCAATCCACAAATCTGACCGCTACACGCCATCTATTAGCGCGCACTCTTCCATCGCATCCTCTTCTAAATCATCAGATCACACGAGGCGACCCACCCAAGCCAACACCTTCCAAGAAGCAGCGTCGGTGTTGTGAGATGTGAGATCACCGGGAAGTACGCCATGGATCCATGACTCATCTCCAACCGTAGCCTCGTCGACGACTCAACAATACACTCAAGATACTTCTGGCGTACCCTTGAGACGGACCCGAAGCGGCACACCGTTTCAAGGCGACGTTCTGAAAGGAACCTCTATCACGTCTATTACTAGTGCCACGGATGAGGATGAATCCTGCATGAGGGTGGGATGCGTTGATTATTCTAATATGTACATAGACATTCAAAATTGAGTGACAGTTTCCTCATCTCTCATCCGACCGTCTTCTCCATCATCAAATCGAACAGACCGTCATCAGACCTAGCTCCACGTGTCTTACCGGCCATTCCATCGCCAATCACCGGAGAAACGTCATCCAGAAACTCCTCCAACGTCCCTCCCTTTTCCGCTTCTGCAACCGCCTCGCCTCATACCAGAACCTCGTAATCTCAATTGAGTTCCTGGCCAACCAACCCACCGATCCAGGCCCACATGCAGCAAAAAGTTCATTATTGTTTTCATCTTCCTCGTTGTTTTCCTTCTCGTCGTCCTCTTTCACCTCCACTCTCATCCGAGTCTTCTCCGTCCTCTCCACCACCCATTCTTTTTCCGCCGCAGCAGTACGATCACCGTTCTTCAACTCCACCGGATTTCGCTCCACCAATCCAACCGGGGCAACCCTCCTACATCGTAACAACGTCTCCATAAACGTCACTCTTCGGTGTACAGCCCCGAGCTGCATCGAATCCAGCAGCGCGTTCTCGTCGCTCGCTGAACGTTTCAAAGTGCACTCCTCGCGGGTGTCAGCGTCTGAGAAATAGCTCATCCAAAAGTCCATCAAGAAGCGTTCGATTATCTCTCGGCGCCTCTCCTGCATGTTCTTCCCTGTGCGGAAGGCAAGGGGGCAGCTGAGGATGCCAAGGAGATCACGATGAAGGTGCTATGGTCGTGGTGGCAGGTGTGTCTATGTAATGTGGTGAGGTCGTTTGGACCGGTGTGGTTTGGAGGAGGGGCGGGGGTTGAGGGGTGGAAGGTGTGGTATGAGGGTCTGGCTGTTCGTCTATAAAGCGCACAAACGTACTCCTGGTGTATTGGAAATTCTTGTGCACGACCTCAAAGGTCGGTTGTCTCCGCTGTGGGTGGTCGTAATGGTGGTTTGGACGCTTTGATGCCGAGGGATCCGTTACAAGGTTTGTAAAAGAAGAAGTCGACGAGGTCAGCGTCATTTTTGTGTTGGGACAACGAATTTGCATTTTGTGCCTTCTTCCTAAAGTTCAATTCTGGTAACGACAGTTGCATTTTTGGTTCATGTCATCGAAGGAAGTATGGTTCGCACGTTTCAATGAACCACGGTTCAACCATATTCAGGGGCGGGGCACGGAAATCAACACTCCAGATTTGCTACGTGTTGGGGAATTTGAACTAGAAAGTGGGGCCGGTACCGACTTATGTCATCACTATTCAGTGTCGCAGTCATAATCAACATGTAACCTCTATGAATGAGTGCGGGATCGGCGGCGGTATATGTCTAAAATGAGAACTTGAGCTGAAACATACAATAGTTGGTTGGCATCACAACCTGTAGCTATTAGGATCCATATGTTGGCGCTCCAAACTGGGAATGGGTCGCCACCGTTATTCTACTTTTGAAGTCGACGAGCCCACATCTCCGGGGGTTTTTTTTTTTTTTTTAAGAATGATGCGAGTGCTGTCTTTCTGACAAACTCGGGGTTGATGATTGAAGTCTAATGCTATCAGTACTCGGTGGCACGCTGGCACGGGGTAGCTGGTTTCCTTACCAACCACCTTCCGAGCGCAAAAGCGAGGCATAGTCCAACACTAGTTGTTTTATGATTCTCAAACTTCAATGCATGTGTGAGGCAGAGGAGCTGAAAAATTGATTCTATTGGAGCTGTATAGTCTTGATTGGGGTCTAGCCTGGACTGTATCAGCTGTACCAGGGCAAAAATGGGCAAAAATAGGCGAAATGTACGATTCATCGCAGATCACTAGAGCTGTGTTTAAACCTTCACCAGACCTACTGACCAACGTGCCCTCAACGTGGGATACTGAAGCCGTGTACGCCGATTACGCTAACTTCACCGCCGTTGTATCCTCTGGCGCCTCTTTTTAAAGCAGCCTCGCACATATCGCAAGTCTCAGCCCTGCTTCCCCATCCGCTCATCTGTAGACTGAGAAGATAACAGCACCGTGAGATGTCTCGACTCAGCTCGCGCTCGCCAAGAGCACCCTTTCAACTACTATGTCCACTGCTTCATGGAGCATGTTTCACCAACTCACATCAACTAATCTCGCTCCACCAATGCGCAGCTAAACAATCTACACTAGTAATTGTACCCCTAAATGTCACACACGAACGAAGAAACCGTCGTCAAACGGAACGGCCCCTTCTTCCTCCCGTGTCCCCCCCTCACCTCCCCCTCAAAACCACCCAACACCCCACAACACACCCTCCTCCTCCTGATATGGCTCTCCAATCCCCATCTTAATGTTTGGTACCAAAACTTCCTCGCCCGCGAATACTCCACCCTTACCCACGTCGCGTATGCCATCAGCCTCGCCCGTCCTAACACCCGCTCGAGCACGCACCTCTTGCGCAAAGTAAATACGTACCCGTACGCGGTGGAGCGGTTGCCAAATCATAGGCAGGCTGGCTTGGCTGGCTCGGTGGATTCGGAGAATGAGGTGCAGGAGTGAGATATGAGTATGGGATTTTGATGCTGCTTTGGGTGACGCTTAAGCATGCTATGACGATACTAACAGTACTCAAGGAACTCGATGCGGATACTATTGTAAACGTGTGGGTGAGTTCATGCTTAAATACAACCGAAATGCCTGATTATGGTCCTCGCGCGATTTCATCCTACAAAAATCCCAAGTGACCAAATTGCCTATCAAACTTCCCCAGCTGGAATTTCATCCGGAATCACCTATAATGGGCATCTTTCTTCTGTCCCATACGCATTCATCCAAAACGACTCCGACCGCATGGTGACGTTAGAAACTGCGTCGCAAGTTCCGGCAAGCGAAGCAAAATGTGCAAGAGGATGGGAAGAACGAGAACCCTCACGACGCAGACTACTGGCCCAAACTACCGGACGCTAACCACGTGGTCAACTGTGAGACCTTTGGGCTCCGCTTGGGCCTGCAACAGTCCATCCGCCACGTTCCAAACTTCCACGTCACTATCGTAATCATCCAGATCCGGCCAGGGCAAAGGACCCATGTCTCCCAGCGCGTACTCTCCCGTCAAGAGATCGAGCGCGGTAGGTGTAAGAGCCGGCAGACTATCACGCATACAACTGACCTCCACAAGCACCATTCGAGCCATCCGCCCCATCACACGCTCACAGTCTGGACAATACCACGAGCTCACCTTGTTCACGCCGAGCCTCTGGACGCAGTTCCGGTGGAACCCCTGATGCAGACAGTGACGAAAGGCGCACTCAACCAGATTTGTATCGTTCGAATGCTGCGTCTCGCAGAAGCAGATGTTGGGATTGCTGCCACAGCCTTGCTTGAACGTCTCGTAGATTTGGCTCAGCTCACTATACGACAACGGATCCTTTTCGGCATTATTGTGGAAGGCTAGATCGCGGTACACTTCGGTCTGACGCATGAGCCTAAAGGTCCGGGTACATAGTCAGCAAAGCTCATCGAAAGGGGTGTCAATGCCTCTTGTCCTGGACTAGGGCTCGCGCTGTCTTCAATTTACGACGCAAAGTATGAAATCGGGCCACGTACCGTCCTTTGCCCTCACCGTGGAAGTAGCAACTAACTTCAAGACTCAAGTCGGGTGGCATATCTCTGGAGTTTACGTTCGGACCTCGCTCGATGCTCAGTCCGTCACGCAGAAGCCAAGGAAGCATGTCGTCGTCAACGAGCATGAGCTTGCCTTTAGTGCGCGGGTTGGATTCGTATTGGGCGATCAGCTTCTCTGCACGAGGGCCATTAAACGGGCCTACATAAAATGATGGGTCTTCCGTAGGGTGGATGACAAAGCAAAGCTCATGTCGAGGATCGCAGTGACCACAGTTGGATTTGTGGTATGGGCAATCGATGATGCCGGAGATCTCGAAGGGGCAGATATTATTGTGGGCACAACTGTCGATCGGGACACTGTCGGGATGGGACAAACTGTCTACCTAAACGTCGGGGCGCGAAGTCAGCAAAGCGCATTTAGCGGGGGTTCAGAAACCAATGTTTTAGGATGGAGGTTGCGCCGCCTCATAATTGTGACATAGATTGGACGCCAGATTTACGTACCCTAAGATGGCGATTGAACTTCTTCCAATCGCTATGACACCCTTTCTTTATTATCTCTGTAGCACTCTGTGCTGCTGGAATCGAGCGACAGCAGAAAGCAGAAGTCGGGGATAGTGTGCAAGGCTGGGCCGATTCAAATTCTGTCTTCGACCGCTTTGTGGTCTTTCTCGTTGGTATATCCAAAAGCGATGCTTTACCCATCACGAATGTCATTGGTTTCCTAGTCGGTACGGCAGTTGACCGATCGTTCGGAGCAAGCGTCAACGGTAGATGTGAAGCAACTTTGGTTGTGAGTAACGCCTCAGTCGTTCCCTTACTGTACATGTCCATCTTCTCAGGAGCTTTCACAAGGACAGGCCCTCCACAGATCTGCTCTTCGGACTTCGCCGCCAGCCCATAGCTCCAAGGTGATCCTAGCTGCTTCGCACTTGTCACACCTAATCGGGTCGTGTTAGTGCTAACTTCCACCGCAATGTTACTGACCGCTGCGCATTCACGCTCAGCAACCCTCCTCGCCTTTCGCTCAGCTTCTCGTTGTCTCTTCTTCAGCAGCTTCTTCTGTTCGAAGACCGGATGCCCAAACCCGGCGTGCTGCTGGGACTTCAGAAGATTTGCCGAGACTTCTGGCGCGGTAGGCTTTCGGGTGGCCCCACCGATGCGAACACTGGATGAACTGTTGGAAGATGGTCTAAATGTAACCTTCTTCGCGTCAGGGGTGGTGACTACTTCTTGCACTAAGTCATATGAGCTCGACGTAGTGAATGAGTCGTCCCCAGTATCTGTAGACCTGTCTTCCGACTGGACTCCAGCTTCTGAAACCCATACGCTCGTTGCAGGCAAGGCTGCAAATTCTTGACGCTTTGTAGGCAGTGAAATCTTTTGAGAAGCTCGGCCAACCGATTGCCACCCGTTGTTGTCGGCGATAATGCACTTGCCTAGGACTTGACCTGGCGATGGGCGTCGTGGAGATCGGTTTCGGATATTTCCTTTCCTGATTGACATAGAAGAGTATGGTGGAGGTGGGTCTATATCTGGTTGAGGCTTCGAGACAATTCTCAGTTGAGGTGGAGGTCTCCTCTTGGAGATTTCCGGCGGCTCGATTGAAAGCCGTGTAGGGCTTCGGAGGACAGAGACGCATTCTTCAAGTTTGCCACCGCTGCCGATACGCTTGTGACCTTGACGAAGGTGCCTAAGATCAGGGCCATGCGGCGTGGGGAATGAGAGGTCCGGCTCATGTTCACAGTCCACTGCGGTCTCCCCATCTTCCTCTTCGACCTCCTCTTCGTTGGCAGTTGTGCTGCCGGAAGACATGGAATGCACAGCAGGTGAACCGGAGAACTTCAGGCCAGTCTTCCAGTCTTTTGCAGCATATCTCTCCTCAACGACGTCGAAGCTGGCTCGATTTGTGTATCGCAGGTACGATGCTCTCCGCATCCTGACCTCCACCTCTTCTTTCTTCAGAAGCAGGAGGTCTTCAACCACACGCTTCTTGAACTCAGCGACTAGCTCATCGAAATGCTTAAGCTCTTTGCCCTGTAAACCGCGATTTTTCGTGTTGCACTTGAGCAGCTCGGCAACGCGAAGTATCTCAAGGATACGCTCCATCTCGCCTTCGAAATCGACATCTGCGTCGGGAACACGAGCGAACTCTTTCATGACGCGTCGCTTGGCGCCCATGTTGTACACTTGGGCATTATACCGTAGATGTCTCTCGATTTCATCGACTTCTTCGGGGTTGTGAGGTCCCTCAGCGTCGCCATGGGTACTTGCCGGATGCAGCACCGACTCAATGTATTTGATCTCCTCCAATGTGATGACACGGCGTCTACTAGCCGCTCTGGTTAAGCGCTTCTGCTCTTTCTTGTCTTTCTTCTTCGCGTGCGCTCCCCTTGACGTCGACAATCTCTCCCCATCGTCATCATCGCACTCGGACTTTCGTCTACTGGCTCGGCCTCTCTCGGGCTCGTCAGCGGGAATGATTGGCCAGTCTTCGCCACAGCTTTCGTAGATGCTGCGTAGACGTTCGGCCACGTCCTGGTGGCGCTTGTGGTGTGCCTCGTCGGCGCCATTGCACATGGCACACATGTGCGCGCGGTTGCGCATGAACATGGCCTGGTGGAAGCGGTGGCATGGCTCGGCGTGAGGTCCAAAGCATGAGGATCTAGCGCCTGGGTGCGAGAGTGGACGCTCGCAAAAGCCGCAATGGTGCTCTGTAGAAAGGGGAAGTGGTTAATGACGGATACGGCGAGCAGTATGGGTAACAACAACAGGACTGCGCCAGTGCAGGCCGCAAGTCAGACACTTACTGAGGGCCGGGGAATCCTCCCATCTGTAAAGAATGTCATTACCCATGGCGAGCGAGGTGATCGCTCTGCGAGGTGGTGACGAGGTGGAGGCATGAGCGCAGGTTGCGTCCAAATTGTAGGATCGGTGCGTTGAGCCGGCGGCACCAGATTTTAGATATCGGGTAGACGCAGTGTCCGGGTCAAGACCTGCGGTGAAAGACACACCCATCACGGTACGCGGGTTGGCGACGTCTGACGTGGTGACGGATCAACTTGTATATTGTTCGTCCGCAGTCACTGGCGCGGCGTAGCACGCACAAGCACAACGAGTGGAATTGTGGGAAAACACCGGATCGCAAAGGAACGAATGGCAGAGAGATACAGAGATGTACAATGGACGATTCGTAAGGACGAAAGGAGAGGGGCCAGTGGAGCGCGGGTGTTGTTTGCGGTAGACGGAACGAGATGGAAGGCCCGGCCGCGCCACGGGCAACCGCAGCCCAGCCAGCCGGTACACACGGTCAATGAGCACCACCAGTACACCAGTACACCAGTACACGCTCGCGCCTTTACGCATCTACAACGACGCGAGCCGTCGCCCAAGCATAGGGGTAGTTGCGCTGGTACCAATTCACACTGCGAGCCACGCGTTAGTTTCGTGTCAGGTGCAGACACTCGCTTCTGCTGTACTCACAACGTCTTACGCCCTGCGAGGCGAGGATGCGTGGCCCACGAGCCGCCCAGGACGACGTTATGCTTTCCATCGAAAAAGTCCGCTGCGCTGGTCAGTTTGTGTAGCCTTCGACATCGACCTGGCGCGTACCTGTATAGCCCGGATACAGTAACATTGGCTCGAAGCCGCCATGCTTCTCCAGAACAGTACTGGTCCACTCCCACACCCCACCCAGGTCCGACTGTCCACAGAGCTTCCCGCCCTTTTCGACAACAGAGACCGGATGCCAGTGTTTGAATGCCACATTGGATCCCTCCAAGTCAATGAAGACATCGCGCGGCCGAGGGTCGGATACCGCTCCGGAGTCGCCGTTCGACAAAGAGTGGGCTGGCGGCGTCTCATCGACGCCGTTGTTTATAAGATGTCTGCTCAGTCAGCCTGTCTGTTTGGTGAGCAGATGGGGAGAGCGACGAACCCGTTCACGGCCGGAATGGTATGACCCAGTGCCTTGTCAAATTCCTGCGTCTTGCGATGCTCTACAAAATTGTAAATGCTGCGAGCTTCTTCCATAGTAGGAACCCGTCCGCCCATCCACTGTGCACAGCCGGCCAACTCGTCATAAGACGCCATGACCGGCCAATTCAACGCATACCGGAGCGGAATGATGCCATAGACGGTTCGAATGTATTTGTCTTCGGCGAGATCGTGTGCCACAATGGACAATCCATCCATGTTACCGTTGACAAGGCTGTCTCTTTTCCCAACAAATCCGTTCTTCTTTTCGGACGCGGATGCGTCGCACCAAGCTGCAGGTACCGTTGTTTTACCCGTCTTGGCCATGAACTCAGCGTACTCTCCGTTGGTGATCGGACGAGCTTTCGCACGAAAAGATTTGACGTGCAGTGGCCGGCGTGGCTTCTCATTGTCCCAGCCAAAGTACCGCGTGGCACCAGTCCCGTTGCCTGCATCATCCAGGCCCGTGTAGATATCCGAATTCGGAATCGTGAACCACTGGTTGTCTACAGCAACACGCTCTGACAGCTGGGAGAGTGCTTTGAAGTCAGGAATCACGGCGCCCGGGGGTAGTTCAACTTTCTCACTCTGGAGCAACATGTAGAGAAGAGTCTCCAAGTGCATCGCTTCATGCTCGAACCCAAGCCATAGGGCTTCGGAAATGCGACGATCAGTTTCTGCAGCACCAGAAGCATACAGGGCTCGTGTCCGCTCTCGCACGGCCTGCTGGTATGCTACTATATCAACGAGTGGCGGCCAGACTTCCGGAACTTCACTGTGGTCATGGCAAATCTCAGGGTTATCGACGTCGGGATCAATGCCCCGTTCGAAAATTCGCTGGAAGGAGGCAGGCTCCGTAGGCGATCCACCAGTGGCACGAGTGAGGTGGATGTCAAGGAACGTAGGGATGTGGCCCAGGTAAAAAAGGGGCACATGTCGTAGCTTGATGGGTTTCGAAAGAAGCTTTTCTTCCGGAATCATATTCAGCGTGACCGCATCCCACGCTGACCACAGCTGTTGCCAGTCTGGAATTGATGGCACGGGATTGGCTGCGTAAACATCCGGATGTGGCGAAAATGCGAAGGTGGGCTTGGTGACCAAGTGTAGGCCTGGACAGAGTTAGCCTAGACATATGTCTCTACTTCATGTCAGCGGTTGAGCGTACCGTAATTGCCCGTCAAGTTGGAAAATACTGTGTTCCCAGCGAGGCCAGCTTCCACCCATAGATGCTCAATCTCCTCCGTGGAATACTTGTAGCTTTCTTCTATGCGGATACGCTCTCCTTTCCTGATCTTCACGCCATCAATGTCCACGTCTCTCTTGGGTAAGACAAACGCTTGATGACCGCCGATCGCTTCGTTGAAAGCACCGACGGCATCCCAGTCCTCGGGGTCGAACACGATTTTACCCATGATGCGATTGGCGTGCTTGAGGCCATTGAGCGTAAAGTCTCTTGTTACGCCTTCGCGGTCGTTGTACGCATGATACACCCTCTCCGGCTCTTTACAAGAATCAATGCCAATCAACAGCGTATCCCCAGGGCTGATGGCATCGCAGAACGCCGCCAAGAAAGGAGCAACCTCATGTCGCTTAAAGTTTCCCAAACTTGAGCCGAGCCAAAGGATGGCCTTTGGACGGTTTTTGATCTGAGGCGACTTGAGCCATTCCAGCGCGTGATCATATGTGCCGTGAAGGCCGTAGCATTTCACATGCTTGTATCCTTCTATTGCGCAATTAGCATCGAACTTTGGAATGTTGATGAAGGAATCCGCTCACGAGTGGGGATCTCGGCAAAGGTTCTCTGTAGCTCTGGCAGTGACAGATCGACAGCGTAGTACTCGACCTCTTTTCCAAGGCGCTCGATGGCCTGTAGAAGGATGTTGACTTTTCGTAAGTTGCTGCGGCATCATTAGTACCGGCGACTCGCGGCTTGTTCCCTCAAGATCCGAACGGGCCGTACCCGCTCCCTAGTTCAACCACGACAGAACCTGGCTGGATCTTCTCGGCGACCCTGCTCGCATACGCCTCCAAGACCTCGATCTCGGCGTTGGTGAGGTAGTATTCATCCAGATAGGTGATCTCCTCGAAGAGTCGTAATCCCGCTTCATCGTATAGAAGCAGGGTTGGCAATGTCTTTTCCTCGCCGATCTCAGGTCTCAACCCCGACTTGATATCTTGCAGAATATCAAAGTCGGTCTCGCCCACTCTGATATCGATGATCTCGGTTGTCCCGCTGGTAGTCATTCTGAGCAGTGTCGGATGAAGCCTGTGAAACGAAGTGGTCGCGACTACTGCGCCAGTTCAGCAACGTTGCGCAGGAAGTGGCTCGTTTATATAACGCGGTGGGATGATTGAGGGAAAATTGCAATGGATCTGAGAGGTATGATGACGATACAGTTAACCAGGAATAATATGCTGGCGCGAGGGAGTTAATAAGGGCCAATCGAAGAGGCAAATCAAAACACGTAGCGCGTTCGCAGTTGGGGATGGTACGGCAGAAGTGCTTACTTGTCGCATTCCCGCTTGGCCAGTTTCTCATCAACCCCACACGAAGCGCATAGTCCGGCCCACCTGGAGGCGAAGGGCCGAGAACGGCATAGTTGACAAGGTACGGTGGACTCGTTGCTGAATGATGACGTTAAGCGCTTTCCAGGTACTAACGAGTCGCAGGCCTTGAGAAGCCGCTTCCGGCAACTAAGGGGTTTGGTTCGCGAACAACAAAGCGGCTGCAAGGCCGGAACTCAACAGATCCACCACTCGTCCACGCTCACGCGTTTCTGCAGTTGATGTGCTTGCCCCGGCTTGTCTGCGGCGACCGCCACAAACATAGTTGCGGGGTCAGGGTTCGGCTCAATGTCGTCTGGAGGCGCGATCGCGTCACTAATCATCTGTAGGTTGACTTGACACATGCAATTGAACAACTACGCCGCGCATGCAGCGGAGTGCGGAGTGCGGAGTGGGGAGCGTGATCCCACTGCTGTGTACCTGGAGGTCCGAGGTTGATGCGCGTGAGACGCGGGGCAGTTGTCGGGATTACGGTTCGTGGCGGCATAATGGAGAGCGCAAATCGATGGACAGCCCAACAGAGTATAGCAATCGTGATGGCGATACTGATCACCACTCTGTGATTGATGTGAAGTGGGAGCGAGCAGCTTCGTCAGTAAGGAAGCGCTTAGTCAGCGGAACGTCAGAACGGGTTAGCGCGCTGTACATTCTAAGAGAAAAGACCACGTGACCAACCACGGCAGCACCGCTTTCTTGGTCTTACAGACGATATTCTCGGAACGATGGCTTCCCTCTCCCACCATTACCGTCTATCACCAAGCAATGAACATTTTCCCAAACTTTGCATCCTCGGCGACGGCGTCAATCCTTCTGATGTGCACCACTGATACTATTGTGCGTGTCCTGGACTCGTAGGGGGAGCATCGATTCAAAATGCAGGCTGACCACACTAGTTCTGGTACATTCGATTTTTATGCGCGCCCAAGTCATCCCCTCTTAGGCCTGAGAGCTACGGTGTCAACGGCTTCGTGAGGGCTTCTCGAAAGTCGCAATCGCGCACCACAGTAGATCCACGAGAATCCTTCTTTGCGTTAAGCTATCGCCCAAATTTTCTAGCCAATGCCTTGATAACTCACCATGCCCGAAATGCTGTCTCGAACGATGCCCCCATTTTTGGTATACTATGCGACCGGAACCCGGTACTCCGCTCCAACCTGACTCGGTTCCTGCTCTACAATCCTGAATGAGTCGAGCATCATAGCATAGTGGCAAGTTGTTCGCTCGATCTCGCGGCCAGGCCCCTCGCAGCGACAATGAGCTCCGTCGTGGCTTTTATGGTCACGACTCTGCTCTCAACCTCATCCTTTCATCAAGAGCACCTGGATATTTGGCCTTTTAACAACAAGTGTCGGTGGTGTGTGGTTCTCCCGAAGATTGTTATACGAAAGCAAATGCCTTTCAGCAGTCGACGACAATCACTACTTCCGAGATATTTCTTTGTCTGCGTGTAAGCTGGTGCTTGTCCTTCGCCAAACTGCCATTTGAAAGCCATGTCTGTCCAGTCTGCGCTTGGACCAGCTCCACCGATTTCTTTTGACCACATGGTCGGGCCTAGTCGATGCGCAGAGGCGGCTACACTTTGGGTGACTCTAAACGCCGCCATCCATTGTCCCTTTCTCTATTGGTGTTGTGTCTGAACCACGTGGATAATGTGGAATAAGAGAGCAAGGCGCAATGGCGCGCATTTGGCCGTAGTTCGCTACGGTGATGTCTTGGTCGAAAGATAAGTAGCTTGCCCGGATTAAGCAGATGCTGAACGTGGGCGTTGCACTTTGTGCTCGCTCGACTAATGTACGGGTCGAAGGTCCTATGCGTCTTTGAGTACCTTACGTACTGGTCAGGAATACGTCGTTAGGGCCCATGTCGACGTCAACATTGAGCAGTAGCCCGTTGGCGTCTGCCATTTCCCGATATGGACGCTGTGATAACGACCGTAAACCCCAACCCTTACCCCCTAGGTCAACGCCCTCGGCTACTTTGATTTTTCATCCAAATCACGCATAAAAGACACGAAACCAACAGCTGGATGCCAATGCTGAGCTGCCTTCGTCGCCGCAAGGAAAGAGGATTCAGAAAAACTGGTGGAAGACGAGCAAAACGATCGAGACATGCGAGAATAAAGAGCGCGTCATATTGGGCTACCTGCAAGTTTGCAGAAACGATATCAGCACTCGAAATTATTACCAACCCTAGGAACTTGTCATCAACAGCGGTGGCATACACGCTGAGCAAATCGTTCACCACGGATCGACTGGAGTGGTTAGACATTGACGAAGCACCAATGTCGCCATCTGCAACGGGCCGCGTGCGCGTCGTCGTGCAACTTGGGTGTATATGCATGCTAATTTTGCACACACTACAAAACGGTCATTGGACATGGCGCCTTCGGGGGCATGACTGACGAACAGAAGACTGGCAACGATGGATATTAAACGGTGGAGTCGCGCCGACGTCATATGTATGTATGCTGTCATTGGTGGGGGGTTCACTTTTCGGCTGTTGCAAAGGCCCCACTCGCCGGCTTGTCAAATCGTGACATCTTCACGCAATCGCGCGAATTCAACAAGACCCTTTGCCAGAGTTCAACACTCGTTGGCCCCCGCGCGTCTGCTGCCATCACTGCAACTGCATCTGCATCTTTCGCGCTTCCGTGGACCCTCGGCTGGCCGTCCCACGCCGGTTAGCCCACAGCTCCACAGCTTCATACACCCCAGCAGCGCAAACTGCAGCGTGCAGCGTAGCGTCTCCACGTGCGTCTTGTCTTCGGCACAAAGACCCACCTCGTTCCCCTCGCAAATTGTGCAACCTCCCCTCGAGCGCCGCACTGCTGGCTCAACACCATGGCAGACATGCACGGCTCCAACAACGCCGAGGGTAGCCGCATTCGAGAACGCCCGTCGGCCAAACCGCTACACCTCCACAACTCGGATGATGCACGGCAGAGAGTCCTGCAGCTGAACGAGGAGGAGGACAAGGGGCACGGCGGCGGCGGCAGCGGCAGAGGCGAGAAGCGCACATATGGCAGGACACCGGACGGAACGGGTACGTATCTCGGGGCAGCATCGCGTAGACGACGACGACGACGACGACGACGACGCGGAACGAAGCAACACGTAGACCAGTGAGTGGTGAGACGACCCTCGGCAGTACTGACAGTGTGTCCATGGCAGTCTTCATCGTCCCGCAAACGCATGACATGGTCTCGCAGCTACTCTCGCCCTCGCAACCAAAGAACCTGTCCGACCTCGCCGTCCTCGCCGTTCTCGCCGGCCTCATACTCACCCTCTATGTTCTACCCACAAGCGCCCGCAGACCCGTCTTTGCCATCATCTTTCTCTTCTGGCGCGCTGCATATAACGTGGGCATTGGTTGGCTGCTACACCACCAGTCCAACCACAACCGCCTCGTGCTGTGGGCCAAGAACACGCACATCTTCGACAGTCCAAACACAGGCAAGAACCCGTACCCACTCTTCTATAAGCTGCTCAAGCGCGAGATGGAGACCAAGATCCCCAAGGACTACAAGTTCGAGGAGGCACCCGTCGAGTACAATACGTGGTTGCTCTTCCGCCGCGTGGTAGACCTCATCCTCATGTGTGACTTCGTGTCCTACTGCCTCTTCGCCGTCGCCTGCTTCCATCGCCCGGCCGAGAGCTGGGGACTGTGGGTTCTGCGCTGGGCCGGCGGCATTGTTCTCTTTCTCTTCAATTTGTGGGTCAAACTAGACGCGCATAGAGTGGTAAAGGACTTTGCGTGGTACTGGGGAGACTTCTTCTATCTCATCGATCAGCAACTTACTTTCGACGGAGTCTTTGAGATGGCTCCGCATCCAATGTACTCTGTTGGATACGCCGGCTACTACGGCATCTCCATGATGACTGCAAGCTACGCCGTCTTGTTCATCTCCATAATCGCCCACGCCGCCCAATTTGCCTTCTTGACCTACGTGGAGAATCCACACATCGAAAAGACGTACAACTCGCCACCTCCCAGAAAGCGCCTCAACTCACGTACATCGCGTACCGTCAACCACGAAGACCGCCCAAGTTCCAATCACGCCGAAGTTGCCTTCGCGGATGGCCTACCCACGCTTGATGCCAGTGGGCAGCCTTCGCAGATCCACAACCTTGTTGGCCCGCAGAATATCGATCTACATCGCTCAATCGACGTAACCGTCATCGCGTTCGCATTTTACATGTTTTGCTTTGCGACCATGACCCCGAACACGTGGCCCATTCGCGCCTTCTTCCTCATCAACGCCTTCGTCTGGCGTCTTTGGTATGTGCTAGGCCTCGGCTACATTCTCGACCGACAGTCCAAGAAGAAGAACTGGACCCGTCACTTCATCAAGTACGGCGACAGCAAAGACGAGGCATGGCGCCAATGGAAGTATCTCTACCATCTTAGCATGACCCTTTGTCATGTCAGCTTCGTGGCGGCGGCATGGAAGATGTACACAATCCCGGGCGACTGGTCGTACGGACTGAGTCTGCTGCGTCACGTTCTGGGCGTGGGCTTGATTGCTTTGCAGCTATGGACCGTCTCCAGCATATACGAGTCTCTTGGAGAATTCGGATGGTTCTGCGGCGATTTCTTCTTCGACCCACCCTCCAAGAATCTGACATACTCTGGTATCTATCGCTTCCTAAACAATCCAGAGCGTGTTCTTGGACTTGCTGGAGTATGGGGTGTCGCGCTCATAGCATGGAGCGTACCAATCTTCTACCTTGCAGGTACTGCTCACCTTTTCAACCTGGCATTCCTCCAGTTCGTAGAGCGACCTCACATGCAGAAGCTCTACGGGCAGAATCTCCGCACGACATCTGGTGTCAGCAAGACTCTGAGACAGGCGCTTCCCAGCCCCGTAAGGAACTGGCAATCGGCAGCAGACGGCTACCTGAACCAGTCAGTTGAATTCATAGAAGAACTCATCGACACTGCTCGACCGAAGTTTGCTGCAGGCGTCGAGGTCTTCTTCAAGGACACCACGGCTCTGTTCAAATCTTACCCGGCGCGCATATCCATTACTCGTCTAGCACCCGATCTTGCTGGGATAGATCCATCCAAGCACAAGGTTGAGATTGAGGGCTCACGCTTATCGTCAGCCACGGAGCAGAGCGCCAGCCGAGAAGGTGAGTACGCTCGAGCACCAGCAGCTCGGACCAGCGAATATGAAACGATGGTGCTAGAGTACGGGGCTCCTATCAGAGTCCGTTGGCAAGCACCGCTCAAACACAGCAAGAAGGACTGGATTGGTCTCTACATGGTTGCCGACAATGCTTCCCGCCAGGCCACGCGCATTGGATCCAACGGACGCTGGATATCGACGAACAAGAACGCTTTTGACTCGAGCCGCGCGGAGGACGGCATTCTCGTGTCTGACAAGCTGCTTCCTGCGAGTGTGCGTGAAGGCGGAGATGAGGACTGCTACATGGGTGAAGTAGAGTTTCGTGGCGACAAGCTGTGGTGGACGACGGGCGTTTTCGAGTTCCGCTATCACCACGACGGCAAACACAACGTCTTGGCAATCTCACAGGCTTTTGAGATTAAGATTCCGAGATTTGACGAGGACGATGTCGAGCTCGACGCAAACGGCACGATTCATCAGCCCATTGAGCAAGCTTTACTACCACTGGTGCAGAACTGCTTCGATAGAGATCCGGAGATTGCGCCTTCCACGGCGGAGGAACCGTTTGGAAGTTCAGTAGAGCGGGATGGGAAATATGCGCGGCGGGTGGTCTTTGCTGTGCATCAAATGTAAGTTTCCAGCGCCGTAAACTATGATGGTGCTAATGTGGAGCAGGTTCGGCATCGAGCTTGCACCTGAGGTTGTCCAGGCAGATGGCAATGTGCAAAATCTAGCCTGGCGTATCTGCAATGCTAAGAAGGTGTTGGTGAGCATATGTTTCAATTGTGATCGGGTGACAGCGCTGATCCTCTACAGGCTCCGTACAGCATGTCACGAAGCCACGGCAGGAATACCCCTACGATGAGATAACTTGCCCTCGTCCCAGTCCATACCTCGGCCAGGGATATACCGTCTGCTTTCTTTGTTTCACATCATTGCTGCCTTATTACTCCCATGATTCCGGTAGAACCGAGTATGGCTTCCGGTAAAATCACCCAGTGGCGCAGCGGATAAGCAGCCATCTTCACCACACTCTGTTTCTATTTTTTGGAAAGAAAAGCGTGGCCCTTGAGGGAGGCTTAGCGTGTAGGGAAATTGGAAGGAACTTCTTTAGTTTGCGATGCGAAATGGCTTGCCTGTTGATGTGTTGGATGTTATGATTGGAGGGTAGATCGCGTACTCGACATCGCCTGGGTTTGAGGTGCATGACTACAGCGGAAAAGACCAATCGACGAAGATTTCCACCCGTTCTTGACCTCCCGCTAGATGCTCGAATGAGCGATGTGATAGACGGCCACAGATGTTATCTTATCGTCACGTCGCTCCATTCTCGGCCTAGCGCGGCTGCATAGCCTCGGTCTGGCCCTGACACCTGCCGACCGACGCATCTTCTGGAAGAGACGTGGGCTGGCCGCGGCGCCCCCTCACGCACTGGATATAGTTTCCCTTTGCTCCCATAAAACACATTGCCCTGTTTGACACTTCCCTACCGTGACTTGTCCGCCATTTGGGACTTGCAATAGGATAGCGAGTCCGATACCGCCGCCACCGCGCTACCTCCGCAAGCTCCGTGCCTCCTCTCGCGTTCGCGGATCCGCTGACGTCGCAACTCGACTCGCACACGACACGACACCCGCCTGTTGCGACCACATCGTCGACACGAGAAGAAGGAATCACCATGGGCAAATCACCATCAAAGACCAGCACAAGAGTGCTCCCACTCATCCCCATCGGCACCCCCAACGCGGTCCTCCCCTCGACCACCCTCAAGATCCCCATCACCAACCGCTCCGACATCGCCGCCATCCTCGCCAAGATCTACAGCATCGCGCCGACCGCAAAACCTGATGCTGCCATCACAGTCGCATGCGTGCCTCTGAACTCGCCAAGCGTATCGCCCAGGGATGGACGCCTGTTGATTGAGGATGGGTCGCAGGGCAAGGAGAAGGTCGTTTATGAGAGCGATCCGGTGAATGCGACACGTAAGGATGTGTTTGGATATGCGTGTGTGGCCAAGATCAGTGGGGTGCAGGGGCGGAGGCAGGGCGAGTTGAGTCTTGTGGTGGAGGGTTTGGAGAGGGTGAGAGTTGTGGGCGTGGTGCAGGACAGGCCGTATTTCGAGGGCGAGCTGGAGAGTGTAGACGAGCTTGGTACGTCACATCTTACTTACTGGAATCAGTACGGATGAAAGCTAATTGCCACAGTCGATGTGTCGAATCCCGAGCTGCTGGAGCAGTTCAACTTGCTCAAGCAGCTATCGCGCGAACTCCTCGCCCTCGTCCGCCTGTCCTCGTTACTACCACGCACCCCGAACGTCGCGCTATCACCCATCGTCGCTCGGAGACTGGAGCTGTACATTGCGCGGAAGGACGTATCCGAGGCAGGGTCGCTGGCTGATTTCATGGCGAATGTGGTCGATTGCACACACGAGGAAAAGCTGCGCGTGCTGGCATCCGTAGACATCAAGGAGCGTGTGGATAGAGTTATCGAGATCCTACAAAGGCAAATCAGCAGCATACAGGGCAGTGCGCGGATAACAGTCGCAACAACGGTACCGGTGCCGACAGGCAGCTTCGATATCGATCAGCTACGACGATTACAACAGGAGGCGTTACGAAGGGGTGGCAAGATGGGAGGATCCAATATGCCCACCTTCCCCGGCGGTCTTCCTAGCGGCGGAGCCAATGTTGGAGAGGAGGAATCGAATGAGCTTGACGAGTTGAAGAAGAGGCTACAGAACGCGAAGCTATCGCCAGAGGCAGACAAGGTGGCACAGCGGGAGCTGCAAAGACTACAGAAGATGAACCCGGCGCAGGCCGAGTACCAGGTCTGCAGGAACTACCTCGAGAATCTGGCTGAGATACCCTGGACGAAAATGACGGTTGATCAGCTTGATGCGAAGACGTTGATCAAGGCGAGGAAGCAGCTTGATGACGATCACTATGGTCTTGACAAGATCAAGAAGAGGCTGTTAGAGTATCTGGCTGTTCTCAAGCTGAAGGAGCAGGCGAATCGCACCATCGATGAGCAGATCAGAGCGCTGGCCGAAGTTTCTCATCCAAAAGAAGAAGGCGAGGAGAAGGAGGAAGCGCCGGAAGCTGCACGAGAACCTACAGAGGAGGAGCTGAGGCTGCTTGAGAGGAAGCGCATGGTTGATAAGTCGCCTATTATGCTGTTGGTTGGGCCACCAGGCACGGGAAAGACGTCGCTTGCAAAATCCATCGCAACAGCCCTTGGCCGCAAGTTCCACCGCATCTCCCTGGGAGGCGTGCGCGATGAGGCCGAGATCCGCGGTCATCGGCGCACGTATGTCGCAGCCATGCCTGGACTCATCGTGAACGGCCTGAAAAAGGTTGGCGTCGCAAATCCCGTCTTCCTGCTTGACGAAATTGACAAGCTGGGCATGTCGAATTATAACGGCGATCCAAGCGCAGCCATGCTCGAGGTTCTCGACCCCGAGCAGAACCACACTTTCACCGATCACTACGTCAACATCCCCATCGATCTATCAAAAGTGCTCTTTATTGCAACCGCGAACTCCTTGGAGACGATTCCACCTCCGCTCCTCGACCGCATGGAGACCATCCAACTCTCTGGCTACACCACGCTCGAGAAGCGCCACATCGCCTCCCGCCATCTCATTCCCAAGCAAATCACCACCAACGGCCTCGCCGACGACAACCTCAACATACCCACCGACGTACTGGACAAGATCATCACATCGTACACGCGCGAGTCAGGCGTGCGAAATCTCGAGCGCGAAATCGGCTCGGTATGTCGCTCGAAAGCGGTTGAGTACGCTACAGCAAAGGACCTCGATACCCTCGCAGCTTACAACCCTGTCGTCACAATGGAAGATATCGACGCCACACTCGGCATCGAGAAGTTTACCGAAGAGCTCACGGAGCAAAATTCGCGACCGGGTGTCGTCACTGGGCTCGTCGCATACTCAACAGGCGGCCAAGGCTCCATCCTGTTCATTGAGATTGCGGATATGCCGGGTAAAGGAAGGGTGCAGCTTACGGGTAAATTAGGAGATGTGTTGAAGGAGAGCGTGGAAGTAGCACTATCTTGGGTCAAAGCCCACGCCTTCGACCTGGGTCTTACGGCCTCGGATGACGAAGACATCATGAAGAACCGCAGTATCCACGTACACTGCCCTTCGGGTGCCATCCCCAAAGACGGACCCTCAGCCGGCCTCGCCCACACTATCGCCCTCATCTCTCTCTTCTCAGGCAAACCCGTGCCACCCACGCTCGCAATGACGGGCGAAGTGTCGCTCCGCGGACGTGTGCTTCCCGTCGGCGGTATCAAAGAGAAGCTCATTGGTGCGCTGAGAGCCGGGGTGGAACGAGTGCTGCTTCCCGAGGGTAACAGAAAGGATGCGAGGGATTTGCCTGAGGAGGTGTTGAGGGGGTTGAAGATTGAGTTTGTGGGACACATTTGGGAGGGGTTGCAGGGGGTTTGGCCGGAGAGGTGGGAGAGACCTGTTGGTGGGTGGGACAGTCGGTTGTAAGGGGCTTCAAGGAGAGCAGAATGTGGAGGAACCGGGTATGGTGTGAGTGGCAGAGCCACTCAGATGGATATGAGGTACGATGACTTTTGGCATTTAGCACATGGGTTTGGATCTTGGAGTTGCATATCTTTGTAGTTTGCTTGGGGTTTTTGTACTTACTAAACGTCAACCTTCTCTCTTAAATATGCCACGTGCAAAGTGGGGGTGTAGTTTCGTCTCTTGTATCTTCGCTCGGGGTGGGGGTATTGGTATATTTTTTTCCGATTGAAATCCAAGACCAACTCAAGTATCGGGGTGGTGATCATAGCAGGGTCACGTGATTGGCGGTAAGAGACAAAAGGAAAAGCAAAGCAAGGGTTCCGTCCCGAGTCCCTTGAAACACAAAAAGGCTGCTGTGGCCAAAGCGGAATGGTGCCTGAAGCAGACCAACTTAAGCATGTGGGAGTCTTTGTGTTGGATCAGATTGGCATCGTAGCGTGATCAATTATCATGGCGGACCGCCGGTAATGATGGCGCTTATCAAGTCAGCAACACTACGAGTGACTGAACTCGACCGAAAACTTCGTGATGCAGTATTTCACTGCTTAAACCGTTGTGCAAGCTACCCGCGGAGCCCTATTGTTGCTTTGATAGGCAATACACGCGAAGCATGATTCGTCCGCACCGCTTTGTTACATCACGGCGCGCGCGCCACCAATGTCGTCTATAAAACTGCGAATACAGGTCTGCGGCAGAATGCTAGAAACAATTATCAAGGGGTAGCGAGCATCCGTTCCCTTTACACGTTGCTTCGTGTCATTTTAGCCTCTTTGTTGGTGTGATTCGGAATCATTGCATATACCGCCCTCACCGCATCTGTACACAACGAAGTCGTCGCCCTGACACTACCTCCCGAGGGTATTCGCGATGCCACTTCGCCTGGGTCTCCGTAAGGAACAATACGATCCACTCGCGACGGATGACCATGAAAGAGATACGCCTGTGAAGCGGTTACCTACGCGTTCACAGAACACAGAAGGCTGGTAATTCCTTCACTATTTGGCCTACTTCCTCGTTGCCTCGATCGGGACCAGAGTCAGTCTGTTTCTGGGGAAATGGATTGAAGGCGATATGTTTGCAGGCGGATATATTCGTAAATGCCAATGTTACCGTTTAGCTTGTTCCACGATTGCAGAAATAGCTAACGACGGAACTACCAGAGCCAGCCGGACACGTCCCTACAGTATGGCATCCGAACCACACATTCTCACGCCCAGCCTCGCTAGAAGGCGAAAAGGCCTGGAAAGAACTCATGCCGCTTGGTCGAGGTTTCATCCTCAATACACACCACACGCCGAAGCAGAAGAGTGTCGCAGTCTTCCATCAGCTCCACTGTTTGGTATTTTTGATCTCTTCCCACATCCTCAAGCAGTTACCTCATTCATACAGCACTCTTTCAAACTCTCATACGAGTCCCGCGTCAACGAGATCAACAAATTGGTGCACCCCGAGCTCGTCAACCCTTACCTCGATACGATCGACGCGAATATACATTATGATCATGTGCAGCATTGCTTTGAAAACGTGCGACAGGCACTTGTGTGTCATGCGGATAGCAATTTGGAGGATCTCGAGAAGGACGGGGCGACGACGGGTTGGGGATTCAAAAGGATGTGTAGAGATTTTGATGGTTTATTTGAGTGGAGTGAGAAGTGGCGAACTAGTGATGAAGACGACTTACTTGATAGCTAAGAACACATTCGGATGTGACGAGGACACGGGACCCGGAACGCTTTGATGAACGGAACAGTCTGTGATCCATGGCATACTATTGCATTTGTAAAATGAGAAGGCACTTGAACGAAGGAGATGCACTCGGATGTTGCGATGAGTGGCCTTTCTAACCCCGCCCTAGCTTAAGGGCATCGCACTTGCTTAGACCGCGCGCGCAGGTCGTGACTATGGGATACCTTATGGACCCCACATATGGCCGCAAGGCTATCCGGCATATTCACTAGTCATGATAGTGTTTTGTACTCCCAATACTCGCGGAAAGGATGTATCTTCATCGAGGCTTTGCGTAATTCATTGGGTTTTCAATTGTAGTGCGGCTTGTTCACAGGCGTGATCCTTGGTTCTACGAACCGTAGATGCTCCAAGTTTTTGTTTTAGTGACCCGGACAATGGTTCGTAGATGACTCCAGTAGTTGATGAGTCGGAGTGTACTGGCAAGGATAAGGGCGGCACTGGGTGCAGAGTGGCGGCGTGTGGAAGGATGTTCGTATCGAGTGCGTTAGCCCAAATCAAAATCCCACGTAATCCCACATCAAGTTCACATCAAGCCCCTGCGACAGGACCCATACTCACTAGTCCGAGCGCGAGCTTAAAGCTTGGAGTTCGGAGCGGTAGTGCAGGCATCTGTTTTGTGCGCAACCACGTTTTGACGTTCTCGAATTAAGATCCGGCCGGGCGAGAACTAAGATGGGGATATACGGAGATGCAATACGAACCAACGACACGTGACTTCAGATGGAACGAAGAGGTTTGTCTCTGATCAGATTGATGAAGGAATAAAACCTGTGGATGTCCACTGATCGCACTCCTTGGAACGCGGTGCCGGTGTGTCATTCGACGGAGAACTGTGTATATGTGACTGGATTCTGAAGATAGGGTCAGCGTACTTCGGCCTGGGATACCATGGGGACCGGAGGAGTTTTTGATTCGGAGTGATGCAACAGATTAGGCATCGCTTCAGAATGAATAGTTCTGTTAGGCTTATTTCGTCTTTACTTCATGGCACATTGCAAAATGTTCGGTTAGCCAAGCATTTCACAAAGCCAAAACTCTAGGTGCTACCTCAATGGGGCGTACGGTAAAGTAAACCCAGTGAATTCTAATAACATTACGGAGCTATATATTAACAGGCACATTACCCATTTCCATAAATAGCGGGACTACCGCCCGTACATCGTCGTTCACACCCACCGACGCTCTAACCCAGTGCCCTCTCCTTCCACGATCCGCTGATGCTTTCCTCCAGCAACACTTCCATCATGTTGAGATACAGCCTCTTGCTCGGGTTGAAGCAGACCCGCCTCCCGGACAATTCTCAATTCCTCTTCTGTCTGCCTCAACTTTTCCCTCTCCACCTCCAATCTCAACCTCCTCTGGTCATTACTCCCCTTCTGACTATCTTTCTCCTTATCATACGCCAACGGATGATTCACAAACAATCGAATCTTCCAATCCTCGTACAGCACATCCTTGCAAACCCGCTTATTGACAGCTAACACGTCGACCACATTTTCCATCCTTTCTCTACACAGAGCCGTCTTGTCAGATTCAGAGTCTTTGTGTGGTTTGAGTGCTTTATTGAAGGAAGTCGGGCCCCTAAAACCATACTTACAGCGGTCGATGAGCGAGGTGAATATTTCGCGGGATGTGGCTTCGATGAGGAGGGGGTTGAGATTATCTGAGAGGAACATGCGACGGGCGTGGGAGGTTTCGGTATCTTTAACGCTTTCCGTGTTTGCCATTGCGGTGACGAGTTCGCTGACCCACAGCTCCGCGTTTTGTTCTACTTCAGCGATTGTGGGGTCGTCGTGGGGGTTAACTTGAGGAGGCTCATGGACTTTTCGTCGGTATTCGCGCGCATGCACCCATCGATCGTTAGCACATGGTGTGTCAGTCGGGGGTCGTTGTGGATACGGTGAAGGGTAGCAGGTTTGAGGATGCGCTGATACGGAGCTCTTTTGTGGATGCGAACTGTAGTCACTGAATGAGGGTGCCAAGTCACCACTTCCTGTAAATGTGTTGTTCACTTGGACGGTTTGTGGATAGTTTGCTTGCTGATCCACACCCTGCAGCATCACCGCAGTGATGCCGTCCCGTTCGTGAACCAAGCTAGATGTATTCGAATCGCCAGCTTTCGGTAAAATAGATCTATATCCATAATCGACAAAGGTCCTTCTTCGCTTGTTCGATGGCGAGTTCACCTGCAGTCGAGGCGAAGAGTAGGGTCGTTGCACCATTTCGTTCATGGATGCAAAGTCGAAATTCGAAACTTGCGGTGCGTTGTACGATGTGCGCGAGTCATGAGCGGCATGCTCATACTGAGCTTGGTATCGAAATGCTGTGAAGCTGTTAATTTGCTCGCCATCTGCAGCCCTTTCCGCCTACCTTGCTCTAGTGCCGTGATGTGCTGAGCGCACTCATTGTACGGATCTCCAGGACTGGCCATTGCAGATAGATTTGTTCAAATAGGCTTATGAATAAATGTAGTCGCATACAGGAAGCGGAGCGTGTTGATGAAGAAGATGAAGAAGAGAAACGATCGCGAAAACCCAGAAGGTAGTGTATTAATACTGGGATTGCACACACTGTGAAGCATCAGAACGTGGCCACTGATGGCACAAGCTATTGAATACAGATCTTGGAGAAGAAATCATGTTCCGTGATGGTGGAGAGTCACATACGCTTATCTTCGGGGTGCGGATGTATTTATTTGTATGCCGCTGTGATATGCTGTCCTTCCGCATTGAAGGGCCCGGCGAACATTGGCTGCTCTTGCGCGCCTTCACTGGACCAGACCTGGACAACGCTGCGGCCGAGTTCGACGATCAGCCAGATACGACTCGACGGCGCCCTAAACCAACTGCGTACGATCCGGCCTTGACACCGGTGGAGATTTACAATTGAACAAGTCGTGAAAATGAGATATTGGGCAGGCAAACTACGAGGCGCTATGTACTCAGACCCGTCCGGATGAGCTTTGCAGACGGCCACTAATGAAGGACTTATTGGAGTACTTGATCGTAGTTGTCCGGCTAGGGACCGTGTGCATACTAGTGCGGAGTACGTCCGTATCGAATACATCTTTTCCGCCCAAGTGGTTGACTATCGCGTTGAAGGCGCCAGAGTCGACGTACGGGAGATGGTCGCCATCTTCAAGAGAATCAAGCTACTCGCAGTTTACTTTGGCGCAGTGAGGCTCCGGAACAGCCACACTCAGGTCTAGCGGAAATATAGATGTCGAATTGAGCGGGTACATATTGCCTGCGAAGTAGGACCTACATCCGCTTTGGGTAGAAGCTGCGCAGTAGACACAATGGTGGGAGATAGAGAGAAGTTGCCGGCACTCAAAGCAGAGTGTGCGCTGCGCATGTAGTTTAGTATACTGGCTGCCAAAAAAAGCATCAATTCCACAGGGGCGGCTCGTGTTGATCAGCACTCTATAGTGACGGCAAGGTCAGTACGACACTTTCAGGTACTTTTATATTTAATACCGGGCTCGAGTGGCTGAAGCTGTAGATACCGTAAAAGGAAGTGACACCTTTCCATAGGCATGGTCCGAGCAGTGGAAGCCGGTATCGATGGAAAGCTAGGCAGCCTTCTTGGTCGATAGCATGGACTTGCTGACAACCATTCGAGGTCGCATACCTGTGGAAGACGACCATAATGTTGATGAAAGCTTCCGCAGTGTCTGGTCCATCTCCACCTCATAATGCACCACTTTCATAGCCTCGCAATTCAGAGTGACTATAGAGCATACGGACCTTCAGCGAAACCCCCCCCCCCCCGGATTCCCTGGGGCGGCATCGATACTCTTACTTGAGTATAAGACATGATTCTGAACTAAAGACCATGGAATATCTGGAGGCCGAGGAACATCGCATCCACGCCATCATGTCTGCGAAGAATTGATGGATGATCAGAAGACGGGTGCGCAAATTCGCGTTATCGTTCGTCGTGTGGTAAACGTATCACGGAGTCGCGACGGGAAATTGTCCGGTCGCAAATTTTCAAAACATCGTGCGATCATCGTCCAAGCTGGCCCGATCCCAGAAGGGGCTCCAGCTTGTTAGCATTGACATAGAGGCCGGTTCCTGCGGATACCGCTGGTGTCGGTCTCGTCACGTGGGGATCTTCGCCGGGGTATGCCGGGGCTGAAACCCTTCCAGGGGCGGAACATGGACTCGCCGTCCGTGATGCGAGCCGTCATAGCCATCTCAATACCATCATAGAAGGTGCATACGGCCGCTCGATGCGCTATAGACAAGCTGCAAAAGCTGTCGCTCCTCGCGCCGCGCGGGCAAAGATCGATGGTTTGCTGTGAACGTGTTCACTCCAAAAAAGTGTGAGCGCTTCGTAACCCACTCACAACGCATGAGACGTTACACGTCCGAAAACCTAGGGCATCTGGCAATTAACGTCTCAGACCCGTCAGAACCACAGCCATACCACAAGCCGGCGAGGCTCATATATTCCTGCGTACCTGGCGCGTGGCCTGATTTTTCGCATCGCCCAGTATCTCGCTCCCCAACCTCAATTCCTTAGGCGTCGTCGCTCTCTTTACCGCCATTCACTTTCCTTCTTTGTGCTGGTCACTCTTTATTTTAATATACCTACCTACCTGCCTTTCCTTCAAGCTCGACGCTTAGTATTCCGGCCGACCGTCACAATGCAGCTCTTCGCCAGCCTCCTCGTTCTTTTGTCCGTCTTCCAGTTGGCTGTTGCGGCGCCGGGAGAGTACCCAGCCGTTGAGCTCGTCGTCCGCCAAAGCACCACTGCCGCTACCGCTCCCGTTACTTCGTGCGGCGAATACTCCACCATTGCCAACATGTCTGTCATCGGCACGAACAGCTCCTACCGCGCTGCCTTCATGCAGAAAGTACCTGTCGGCACCATTATCACCGCACGCATGCTGAACGCAGCTATGCTCAAGCTGCCGGCTCTTACGGCAGACCCTGCGCTTAACAGCCAATGTGGAAACTTGACCACGATTGCGACTACCGAGGCCGCCAACAACTTCACTGCTGGTATTGTCGCGCAGTTTACCACAGCAGGTTTACCCGTGGGAATCAAGGCCGGGCCAGAGGTCATATTTTCCGTCATTTTCTGCTGCGTCCTAATGTCAGGAGTGTGGATTTTCAGTGCTTAATTGCTGCACGGTGGACGATGAAGGAAATGTTTGGGCACATGAGAGTACCAGTGGTCAGAGTCCGGCTGGGGAGCTCCGAGGAAGAGTGCAAACTTGAACCTAACTTCTGCTATTACTGGTTTTGTCTAGTGGGATGTTCGGTGTATCGTAGTTCCGAGGATCGGTCCATCAATTGAATATATCGGGTGGGAGGTTTCGGTTCATAATCTTCGCTGCGTTGGTGAACATTTAGTCAGGCTACCCGGATTTATGGCACCATCTGACCCAAACTTTGTTCCGGGCGAGGCGGATGTAGCGCACTGCCGACATCCCAGGCAGGCAGAGGTCGTCTTGATTCTCTGCCGGCGACAGTCGTTCGTGCTGCTGAACACTTATGCCTAGAAGCAGGTGTTGAGAGACGTAGACAGGTAGAGTCGCACCTCATGAGAGAACGTCTGGCAACGTCGTGGATGTCGTCATCGTTGATACCCATAATGGTCGTAAAAGTCGCGCTACTCGAGGGACACATTGTAGCAGATCCATAGCTCTCATCTTTTAGATGTGCCCCTGCTGAACCCGGTCAAGTGCGGAAGCGTGCAACCGTGAGCCGGAGCAGCCGGATCGCGATTTTGGTCTTGTTCGTCCGAAGAGCGGTTGTTTCAGAAAGCAGATTCAAAGGACGGCGGACTCCCAGCTCAGATGGCATGAATGGCATGCATGCAGGAGCTGGCGATCGGAACAATAATTTGGGGCGCAAAGAAGGAGCAGATGAATGTCTGCGGAGACTTTCCCCCGAACTAATCTGGGGCCAATGAACGCTCGACGCTGAAACCCGCCGATATTGCAGCGCAGGATCTTTTCTTTTTGGAATCCTTCCCACTGCGGCAATCTGACCGACCCCTTGCACCCAATGCTCGTCGGAATCTCGTCATTCGGCCCGCACCAAGCGCCTGTCGGAACATGACCAATCCTATCAGTAACCCCACAAACTCCCATGTGTCGTCTTTTAGCGGCTCTTGATGTTGTATAGCGAGTCACACGCGGCTCTGCATGCTGCAGCATTTCTTCTCATCTCCTTTTCATGCGGAAGAACGACATGCTCATCCCCGTGGCCCCCGCATTGTCGCAACAGCGAGGAATAAAAGGAAACAGACCTGCATGAGCCCGGAATCTGGCCAGGCAGAGTCTGCAAATCACAACTCACGCAAAGGCATCGGTGCATGGCTATCGCTCCAGGAGACAAGGGTATAGGCCTGTGAGCTTCTTGACTGAGGTAAGCGTGGTCTGTCACTCGCAGGGAAGCTTCACCCGTCCTGTGCTAGTGTTTCGAGGCGCCATTCCCTCGTGGAGCACCCCTGTCGATATGCAATGCCCACGAGTAAGCAGAGGCTCTATATACCGTTTTATCGCCCCATCTGACCGTTTCTCACCCGAGGCTTCACCGCGGCTCTGCCACTGTCCTGGCACACGGTACCGGGCATTTCGCGACGTCTGTACAACCGAGAGAGGTGTAGGAACTACTCCCGCAGTGTCGCTTCGCCCACCATGACGGCCTTCCAGGATTACTTTCTCGAGATGTGGAAGACCCCGCCAGATCCGAATGAGCCCAAACCCGTGTCGAATCGCCATGCGACAATGTATGGCGCGACCCTACCATTCCACGTCATGGCATGGGCTGCGGTCCTCTTCCGATTGTGGACGAGATTTAGGGTGGTAAGGGATCCGGGATGGGACGATTACCTCATCGTCGTCTGCTCCATCTTCAACCTGGCTTCCATGGTTGGATTCATTGGCTGTACGCTGCACCCGCCCTTAACCACATATCATGGACTAACAGTGTGGCAGCCATCTACACTGGCCTTGGCGAACACATCTTGTATGTTGGGGCAGATAGATTGGTGCTGATGATGAAGTATCTTTATCTGAACATGGCATCGTACTACATGTGCGCAGGTCTCGTCAAGCTATCTCTTCTTTGCCAGTACCTACGAATGTTCAAGTCGGGAGTTCTTCGAACAACCTGTCTTGTTCTCTTGTACACGACCGGCTTCTGGACGCTTTTTTGGTTCATGCAGGGATGGTTTCCTTGCTTCCCCGTATCGGGATTCTGGGACCGGCAGCAGCTACCTCCACCAAAATGTACGTACTTGCAGCGATTGACGACCTTGTTCCATTGCGCTAATGCCGTCTCAAGGTTGGGGCACCGGGTTCAGCGATAAAAAAGGCGCCATGATATCCATGTATTGTTTCGCTGTAAGCAACATGGTCTTGGACACGATCATATTCGCCATACCGATGGCGGTCTATCTGAGGCCTGGAATAAGTCGGCAAAAAGTCCTTGCGCTCGGCGCACTTTTCACACTGGGTTCCGTGTATGCACAGCACTACCGCCGTATAGACAATCACTGACTGAGCTCGTAGCGTTGTGCTCATGTCGATCCTACGCCTCTGGACCACGTTCAGACAGCGATTCGACGACCCGATGACCATGGACTTCACATGGTGGTATCCGACCCCTCTCACCATCGCGTGTATCGAAATTGATTTCGCAATCATTTGCGCCTCGATTCCCATCTTCTGGCCCGTCATGGTTGCCTCTCTTCCGCAAATCTTCGTCACGCAAGAAGTCCACGTAACACATCACCAGCGGATCGATGACTTCGAGATGGACCACCGACACACCTCTCTGAAGAGCAACAATAGCCAGGAGGGCTTGACACGAGCGGTGGCTGCAACGAAGACAGATTATACTGATCACTTCGTCGTCGATCATGTCACAGGGAAGCAGAATACCCAGGTGGTGGTGGAAACTACGGAATCGGGCCATAAATGGTTTCGTTAAAAATCAGCTTCCACGAAATCAAAAGTCCAGATTCTCAGTTTCCTACAACTAGTAGTTGTGCCGTGCTGCTGGGAATTCCAGAATTAAAGGCGCCGTGATTGAGCTGCAGCACAGCGCCGTGTTCAGTCACCGAGCAGAGCTGGCGATGCCCTTTCGGGTCCCTATTGCTGACACTCAAGCGAAGAAGAGCAGCTTGAGCGCAAATTCCGTCGGGATTGGGAATGCCAAGCCCCGAACCCCTAGTCTGTCTTCGGAGGCGGGGTTAGATACATAACTTCCATCTCCGCTCAGGATCTCAGGAAGCTTATCGCCAATTGCAACACATTATGGACTCTGCTTCGGGCTCTACGTCCAAGTCCTCAGCCGCCTATGGCCACGCTTGCGTCAATTGCGTCAAAGCGAAATGCAAATGTATCCCACGTGAGAGCGGGAAGTGCGAACGGCAAGTCTCCCGGTCCCCCAGCCTCACGCTATTTGGTGAAGACTATCATCTGTAAGATCTGGCCGAATACTGCGATTGGGACCGAGGCCGTAGTCTGCAAAGCATATCCAGAGAGCTCTCAGTGCCCGTGGCATGATACTGGACCCCCCACCTGCCCTGCTTCTACGACACATCTTGCCATGCATGACGACTAATGCATCCTGCTAGTTGCCATCGTCTCCTCAAGGATTGCCAAACGGCCACATTTGCTCGCAGACGAGCCACGAAGAAACCTGCAGCAGCTCGAAAATCGCAACTAGAGGACAAGCTGGACAGCTTGGTGTCGTTACTCCAGGCTCAGCATGCACCAAACCCGAATGCCGCCCCAACACCTGCAGCCACTACCGAAAGCAGCACCCCGGGCCTGGCGTTTCAGTCTAAGAGACAACCACAACCTCTGCCGTATACGGACGAGTCTGGTGTTCCAACGCCGCAGCCCAATGCCGAGCCATCTCAACTTCGAAGCGTACGTAGCCCGGGTTTATCATGTGCCGCGATTGCGTCTAGTGTGGCCTCTGCTTCGCCGAGACCCCTCTGGATGAGCTTTGCTGATATACTCCGCGAATGTCTAGGCAGATTGGACCCTCTCGATCTTCCGGACACGCTATGTCGCATATTTTCCCTTACTCCATATTCCGCGCGAGACTACCGCAGAGCAATTCCAACGGGAGCGTCCGTACACCTGGAAAGCCATCTGCGTAGTCTGCGAGGGGCCTCGTGCCCGTCAAACCGAATTGGGTACTCAATTCACCCAGGAGGTCACGAGACTTGTAGTCGCACAAGGTGAACGCAGTCTAGACTTGTTAATAAGCCTTCTGGTGTGCACAACCTGGCAATTCTACTTTACCCATGCAAAACCTTGTGTGGGCTTGTACCTGGGCATTGTCAGGTCGCTTGTCGTATATCTCCGGCTCGATCGACCCCTTGATGTCGTCTTGGCTAGGCCGAAATTACCGAAATTCTCTGATTTGTCGGAGGTGAGCGGCACGAGGACGGACGAAGAGAGGCGAATATTGGTGGCCTGTTTTGCTTCGTTTGCAATGTGAGTTTCGTTCCAGGTTCACATGAGTAGCTCGCTACGTTGCGAATACCCCGAGCATGCTCGCAAGTATGAGCGATTGATTGCGTCGCGTCCCGTCCAAACAGCGGCCTTTACTATCCGGTAATAGGCACTGAGACCTCTCTGGACATGATTCCCAGACTGCTACTGGACGCTACTGCCCTAAGATTACGACGCAGTCTTTCCCTAGAATTACGTACCACGGATGCTAACTAGTAGTCAGGATCGCCATGTCTTTGAAATACGACCCTATTAGATGGTACGCCACTGCCCTGCTGATTGTCGATACCAAGCCGGTAGACATCCTCTAATAGTTGTTTACTAACGGTACGTTTCTGCTCAGGTCACGCCAGCACGAAGAATCATGCCAGAAGCTTTCAGAAAATCTCCACATACCTGGAGATCAAGTGTTGGTTGCAATTACCCGTATCTCTAAAGTTGCGGTGGAGGTCTCGTGCATGATGCAGCGCGTCTCCGAAGATCCCGAATATGCGACACAGGCTCTTCTGCATGTCAATACGTTGAGACTGTTGCTTGACCAAACCAAGAGTACTCTGACACCCGAGCAACTGCAACACAGTCAGTGATATACATCCCAGGCTGTTACCTTCCACTAACACTTGCCCCAAAGCTCTAGTCCAAAGCTATCTCCAAGGCGCGTACGTCCACACATATGAAGCCGCCTTATTCCATCCCCCTCACCCCCCGCTCTCTCAGTCCGCCCTCGATTACCAGCGAAACAAATATCTCACCGCATGCATGTATGCCGCGAAAAGCTCACTCGATAACTACATTGCCACGCCCTTGATTCATATGAACATGCCTGGCATGCTTGGGTTTTCGCATGCCGCCCAGGTGCTTTACAAACTCTCTATTCTTGACTATCATGGCTGGGACCGGGACTTATGCCGCGCGACAGTAGATGTCCTACAGTACTTTGAGCAAGCCGCGTGCAGCATGGAGCAAGCAAGCGCCGAGTTGAGGCAGGAAGTTGGTGAAGGGGTAGAAACTGTTTACTCGCAGGCCGGACTCGGGTGGAGGGGTACTGCGGCTATCTGGAGAGAGGGATTGGAGACTGCGACGGCCGCTCCGGTGCCAGATCAGATGGGGCTTGATGGCGATGAGGTGCGGGCTTTTGAAGCGCCTGGGTTTGACATCATGGACACTTCGTGGCTGAGTATGCCAGACGACATCTGGTTTTCGAATTTCTTTCCAACGTAGTTCAGGGGTGGGAGGTACCACGGATAGACGGAGGCGGGCACGATCGACTCGTTCGGAGTTCGGTGCCTTGGAGCTTCGAAATCCGCGTTCGAAATCCGTATTCGAAATCCGGGCTTTCGACCAGGCTTCTTCTTGTTTACCCTTGCTCTCGCACCTGCTCATCCGCTCGTTACCGTTCATTCATACAAAGCAGTCGAACCAGTCGTTTATTTACCGTTATTGCTATATTTCTATACGGACGCAGCTGTCACAGTCTGCCTCGAACAGCCCCAGACGAGATGACTACTATAGCAACCGGCGTAACTCCACCAGCGAGCGTCCACGATGCAGAAAAGAAAGTTTACGTCACAGGCTTCAAGCTTGCTCTTTCCGTGGGCAGTGTTACCGTCGTCTGCTTTCTTCTGCTGCTAGACCAGTCGATTTTAAGCACAGCAAGTCTTTATACACGCAAGACGAGCCGTGGACAAAGCTGACTATGTATAGGCTATTCCCCAAATCACGAGCACATTTCATTCGCTACCCGACGTGGGTTGGTATACCGGTGTATACCAGCTGGCAAGGTAGGCATGCTCCAGCTCCGTGTACGATCATATGGCTCGCAACGGCTTTCTAGAGTCATCATCTCTCATGTCAACAACACTGACACTGAATTGTCTCACAGCTCCGTACTCCAGCCACTCACTGGAAAACTTTACACTCACCTCCGCACAAAGCACGTCTTTCTGGCTCACCTCTTGGTTTTCGAGGTGGGATCTTTGGTCTGCGCACTAGCAATAAGCTCGAAAATGCTTATCGCAGGGAGAGCGGTCGCTGGCCTCGGAGCGGCAGGACTCATGAATGGAGGCATGCAGATTATGACGAATTCGACGCCGTTGGAGAAGAGACCTTGTGAGTTTGACTAGGGTAGTATCTTTTCGTTGATGTTAGCTAACTAAGTGTTCAGTTTATACGGGGATCGTGTTTGGCAGTGAGTATTATGATGGGAGGAAGTATGATCAGAGATAGAACATGGTACTAAACTAATTCAGTTGCACAAATGGGACTTGTTTCGGGTCCGTTGATAGGAGGGGCGCTGACTGAGTATGTAACTCTAAAGTGCACTGCGTCTCGATACCATTGCGTTGCCTACGATCACGCTGGCTTCTAGACTACCGGTACCGATACCCTTGTGAATTTACTTTACTGACTTGTCCTTTAGGCACGCGACATGGCGGTGGTGTACGTCCCAGGCTCATCTACCTTATAGCCCGAGCTATTGTCTGACCATCATCTCACAGGTTTCTGGATAAATTTACCTATAGGCTTCGTCGCTGCCATCATCACCGCTCTCGTACCCATCCCCGAACACGTCGAAAAAGCACCTTACAACGTCGCCCTCCTCTTCCGCGTACTCCCCCAGCTCGACCTGCCCGGCTTCGCCCTCTTCGCACCCGCACTGGTAATGTTCCTCCTCGCGCTGCAATTTGGCGGCGACGAGTCTCACGCCTGGAACAGCGCCACGGTGATTGGTCTTCTCTGCGGTGGAATCATCACCTTCATCATCTTCTGCTTCTGGGAAGCTAAAATTGGTGCACAAGCCATGATCCCAGGGTCGCTGCTTCGAAATAGGATTGTGTTGGCGAGCTCGGGACAGACGATGTGTTTGATGGCAAGCGTGATTGTAGGGAGTACGTGGTTGCCGATTTATTTCCAGTCGGTGAGGGGAGCGAGTCCGACGATGAGCGGAGTGGACCTTCTGCCGAGTATTCTGGGCCAATTGGTGTTTGCACTCATTTCGGGCGCGGGGGTGTCTAAAATGGGATATTATCTACCATGGGCAGTGTTCAGTGGTGCCGTTACGGCTATAGGCAATGGCCTTCTCTCGACACTCGACGCAACGACGAAGACCGCGACTTGGATCGGCTTTCTTGTTCTTTTGGGTGCTGGTCGAGGCGCGGGCATGCAAATGGTAAGCCCCCCAACACGTTGTACGAAGCACAACTATTCACACCCATAGGCCATGGTAGCGACGCAATCCTCACTCCCGCCCGCTCTAATCCCAGTCTCTCTTGCCTTCCTAATCTTTGTCCAAAATCTCAGCGCCTCCATCATCATCATCATCGCGAACACAATCTTCACGCAATCACTGCTATCGAAGCTGGCTCGCTACGCGCCCTCGATACCACCGCAAAACGCACTCACAGCGGGTGGCAGTGCGGCGGCGGTGAGGAACCTGCTGCCTGTGGGTAAGGAGGAGGAGTTTGATGGTGTGCTCAGGGCGTATAGTGAGAGTCTGGGGAATGTGTGGTACCTTCTGGTCGGGTTTGCTATTGCAGCATTTGGGTTCGCTTGGGGAACGGGGTGGGTGGATGTTAGGAAGAAGGGGAAGGAGGGGGAGACTAAAGCGGCGGAAACGGTGGAGGTTAGTGTGGAGGGGAAGGAGGAGAATGGGGCTATGAAGGCTGAGGTGTAATGGGGAGGTACTTTCAATATTGGTGGAATGGGAGATTGATATCCATCGCGGTGATAGAGCAAGGCCATGGCTATGATGGGCACGAGCGAGCGTGGTGTAGGATGGCGATGCAGAATAGATAGATGGCTCGCGTTGTCTTGCAAAGCTAGCAGCATTTAATACCGCGAGGCCACTGAAGGCGTCGTATTGATTAGTATAGAACGTAAGCATTATGTAGCCCCTCTTAGGCACAGCCATCCCAGGCGTATGCTTCCCTCTTAGCTCGAGAGAATGGTTACTGCGATCCTATATGTGTTATACCGCAGCGTTGATGCCCCAGCCTTTTCAGCTGTGAGAGGAGGAATCCCTGGAAGCATCATCAGCTGGAGCCTGACAGTTGTGAGCATGTCCATGCAAGGTGTCATTTGCTCTGAGCGTGCTGATCGATCTGAAGGCGTCCCAGTTGAATCGCAACAAATTGAGGCAATGTGTATGTATAGAGCCACGGAAGAGCTTAGGAGCTAGACGTGAAGCATACTGCCTTAAGCTTCCGCGATATCTTCCAGCATTGGAGCGTAGGTGTGAGAATATCGGCCGATCATGTTGTACTCGTCAGTGACGAGCAAACAGACGACAAGACGGGCAAAAAGAAAGACAAAAACATACAACAGCGGGTATTCGCTAGTGGTCACCCACCTAACTACTAATCCGCCGGTACAATGCTTAAGTACAGCTGAGCGAACGGGAAGCTCTGGATTCATTGTCCTATGGTCGTATGTGTTAGAATTTGCAGTGCATGGCGGCTATATACTGCAAAAGGTGCTGGTCCGTGCACCAAGCTGCACGCTAAGACCGAAATGGCAGAGCCACACTAGAGAACCCCCAAAAGATATCTGTTGCCAGACGCGGAGGGGGAGGCAGTTGGTTTTGTAGTGGCATTGATGGGGTACCGACCTGGGATATTGAGAAGATCAGGTATTCGATTTCGCTGGATAAAGGCGGGTTGATGTGTTGGCACGATACGCCTGGAGATGTACTTTTTGTGGAGGGCATGCCTGAGAATGGTTAGATTCGTGCGAATGGGTGAAGAGGGATCTCCAACTTATTACTGCTTGCATCCATCTCGACGAGTGTTTGTATTCAAAAATCGGGTGTCGTCGGGGTCAGTGGTCACCAAAGACTAATTCGGGACTTTGGAAGAAATGTGAACACTTTATTCGCGTGTGCATTTGACTTGCTGGATATCTATGCGCAATGAGATGCTTTTGCTAAACAAAAAACATATAAAGCCCATACTGGACACAAAACCCAAACTCCGGCCAAAGCCATGACCCCCTCACATGTCCGCAGCCCGCGCCTCACTGGAGTTGTCCATCCACCCTGTACTATGTCTCGCAGAAATCTTCTGCTCAAACAAATGGTCAATCTCCAACGGACTCCGTCCCTTCATCTCCGGCACAACAAACCACGTCACCACCGCCGCAATCGCACTCGTGGCGGCAAACACAAAGCCCGTCTTGCCCTTGAGATCGGCCATGTCAGGATTGTACAAGAACGGTAGGACGAAATTGGTGAAGATGGAAACGATGTAAGCGGAGATACCACCAATGGATTGCGACTTGGCACGCAGTGTGAGCGCAGAGACTTCCGACATGATGGCGTACGAGGTAGGCCAGACACCGACACCTGCAATGGAGATGATGAGCATGAACATGAAGGCGGTGATCCAGCGAATGATGCGGTCGTTGTTGAAGCAGCCAGAGATGCCCATAGCGGCCCAGACGATGGTGACGGCCCAAAGGGTCCAGATGGTGAGGCGGCGGCGGTTGAGATGCGTGAGCGTCCATGTCGAGCCGAGGTTGGCAATGAAGCCGAAGATGATGCCGACGATGAGGAACAACAAACTGTATCTGGATTTCATGCTGATTTGCTGGAGGAAGTACGACGCCGAGGTGAGGAGCGGCAGACCAAACATGGGCGGGAGGAAGTTGGCCCAGATGACGATGAGGGTGCGGCGGAGGTTGGTGCCCCGGAAGCACTGTGCGTATGTTGTCGACTTGGAGATCTTGTCTTCTTCCTCGATGGAGATGCGGATCTTTTCGAGAATGACATCGGGGTCGTTCAGCGGCGCGAAGAGGTCTTGGAGAGATGCGCGGGCCTCGTCCATCCTGTTCTTTCGGACGAGCCATGCAGGGCTCTCCGGGATGATGAATGCGACGGTGAAGGGAATGATGGAAAAGAACCACTGCATGCCCAGCGCGATGAGGTATCCCTTTTCGTCCACGATGCTGTTGCAGCCAAAGACAGTAACGGCGCCGAGGAACTGACCGAGCAGGTTGAAGGCCGGGAACAGAGCCATGGAGGCGCCTCGCAGGCAGGTGGGGACAATCTCCGACACGTAGGTCAAGAGCACCATCTTGATGAAGGCAAGCGCGGCACCCTGAATAATCTTTCCGACGAGCAGCATGCTACGCATACCGGCCTGAGTGCCGGGCTTGTTGGACAGGAACTCGATCAAGACGCTGAAGATGGTAATGATACCACCGTAGACCAAGCACTTCTTACGACCGATGCTGTCTTGACAGGGGCCTGCGGCAATGGCTGCGCCGAGCTGGCCGATGGAGGGGAAGGCCTGCCACATGGACAGCCAGATGGCGGGGATGATCCACTTCTCTTCGCCATCCTCAATCTTGTCGAAAACGCCAAAGTCGCGCTGGAAGGGGTCTAGCGAGGAGATGGCACCGACGGCGGCCAAATCGTAGCCCCAGAGAATGATAAAGGTCGACAGGCCGAGGATATACCATGTGAGCTTGCGGTATTGCTTGACGGCTTGCTTTAGCGGCAGGTCAGCGTGCGGGTCGCCACTGGTAGAGGAGGCTTCCGTTCCGGCTTCGTAGCTCGTGGACTTGGCCTCGCGCTTCTCTTCGTCGGGAGTGAAAGACATGTTGAGCGTGGGATGATGTGTAAAGGCGTAGCTGCGAGGACAATGTTGCGACGAGCACACGTTTTAAACAAGGGAGCAGCGCAGTAGCGCAGGAGCAGGGCTGACGATGATCGGAGAGCGAGGGGGCTTGGGAGAACAGCAATGATATATATGGCGAGAGATCACCAGCAGTCCCTCTCGAACCGGAAAGAGGCGCAGAACGCCTTACAGTAGGAACCGAGTTCTCCACAGTCGAGACGCAGGTGCGGGGGTGGGAAGCTTACGGGAATGTAGATGGTGGAGGGAGCTTCAGATATTACAATAGTAGATCCACCGCCTCGAACGGTGCCCAGGGGCATGCGGCGCGCACTCTTGGCTGCATGAGCAAAGACAGAAGTTCCGCGGTTTCTGGAAGTGAGAAGGAGGCGGAGGATGGGCCTGGAGCCAATGAGATGGCTGCTGGGAGAATCTGGCATGCTTTTGCCGCCCGGGCTTCGAGCGCGGTGTTCGCTTCGTTTCCCGAGTCTCGCGTCGCCAGATCCCCTGGGATTGGCATCGCCGCGCAGCAAGGGGATATGGAAAAGGCCGTCAACGACGAGCGCGCAACGTTGCGAGCGCCTCGTAGCACTCCGCGGCTCTTCTTCTACTTGTCTGCGCTGTCGCGAAGATGCGAGCATGTCCGTGGGTAGGGGGGCCTTTGAAAAGGCCTGGGGGAGGGGGATGGAGCGGTGCTGTCGACACAGTCAGCCGCCGCTCGCGGCAACCTTCAATGGCCGCCGCTAGTCTGCGCTTATGCCAACGGCACCCTCTGAACCTCGTCGCCGACACAAGCCATCAAACACAGCCTTAGCATCCAGCGTGAGAGCGAGAACGCTGTCGCTCGCGGGCCGCGCTCAAGAGCAACGGAGCTTTTTCCCCACCACTGTTGCTCGTCACTACCAGCATGAAGCTCAATGGCAACGCCAAAGGCATTCATTCGACTGTATCTTTAGCACAGGGAAACCGCCAGCCTTACCACATGCCCTCCGGCATGAGTGGCGACAGGCCTCCCGGGCCGAAAGCGAATCCGTGTACATTCCCGATGCGGTGTCCTGACAATTTCGCGATATGAGACGCACGGGCCCCCTGGATGGCACTTTATGCTCTTCATTTTAGCTTCTCACATAATCCTCCGGGCGTAACCTCCCCACCCCGCGAACGTACGTGTCCAAGAAACCTGACACCTTCGGGTCTTCCATCGGCGCACCATCATATCCCAATGAACAGCCGCCGTCGGGTCTTGATGCTTGATGGTAACGCCCCGGCGACCGCTCGAGGCCAGAATAGCACCCGTCTGGCCAAGACGTATATAGCGAAGGCGCTTCCAACCACCTTGCGGCGCGCGCATTCTGCATCCAAGATGCCCATCTCGAGACGTACTTCCCAGATGCGGTTCTGCAAAGTCCAATTCCAACACTCTCACTCTGGACTCTGTTGCAGTGTCTACATCACGAAACAGGACGACCAAGAGCTACGATAAATCTCCAACCACTGAAGAAGTTTGACCTGATTATATGAATTACCATGAAAATTCGTCTACTCGTCCAGCATCAACTCCAACAACCCCAATCCAAACACCACCCCTATTCCCCGTACACACCCATAAGAACGCCACCCACTATGACACAAGCCCGCCCCTCCCGTTCCCAAATCCATTGCCCCTACAAAACCAACATGCCCATCAGCGAAGCCCCAGCCAAAACCACATACCCAACCCCAATAACCCACCCGTACCCCACAAAGCCCGGCGGATACACCCCCCCAGCCCCGGCCTTACTCGTACTCGTTGTCCCTCCCGCACCCTCCGTCCCCACAGCGGCCGTTCCCTTGCCCGTCGGACTCGCCACGCTCCCCGTCCCCGCCGTCCCGAGCGCCTGCAACAAATTCTCGCACCCCGAGCTCGTAGCCGCCTTCTGCACCGTCGCCAACCCACTGAAATCGCAATTACTCGATGCCTTGCCGTTACCGAGGTAATACTGGTTCGCGACCCACGCGAGTTTGTCTTTGGGATCACATCCGCTGAGGCCACCAAAGTCGCCCGTGGTAGCGTTGTGTTGGATGCCAGTGCAGTAATCCCCATCGTTCTTTGCGCAAATGAAGTCGAAGGCGGCGCCGTAGGCATCTGCATCGTTGGATTTGACGTTACATTCGAGGTTTGCGGCCATGCAAGCGCAGAGTTGTGGGTTCACGGAAGGGGGGAGGGGAGACGCGGCTGCGGCCCAAGAACCGCCTACTGATGGGCATGCGGGAGCCGTGTGGGATGCAGAGTAGTCGCTCCGTTGGGTGGGGGAGGGTGTAACGCTTGCGAGTTGGGATCGGAGGGATGTGAAGTCTGGATAGGGGGATACGCTTGCGTCGTCGTCGGTGAGGTCGACGAGACCATAGTCATTTTCGCCCATGAACCATTCGTAGACGATGCCTCCGGAGAAGACCTCTGTCATGTTCCCGAAGAGGACTGCGACCTCGGTGAATGGTCGACGTGTAGCCCCGCCGAGTTCTTCAAGACCCTCGATACACCCGTATTCGGCGAAGAAAACGGGAACGGGGTACTCGGAGAAGAAGTCGACGCGCTCGCCAAAGGCCGAGTCCTGGTAATTGCTGTCTCCGCACCAGGAGTAGACATTGTAACCCCAGAAGTCGATCTGCGTGCTGTTCCCCGAGTCGGCGGGTTCGCAGGCGAAGTAGGCCGCGAGTTCGTCGCGAGTAGGCACATCAGCCGTCGCATACCCCACACCCAGAGTTCCCCTATATCCCTGACTCTGAATATACCCCTTCGTATCCCTCACAGCCGCCTTGACAAATGCGGCAGCCGCCGTCTGATTCCCCGCACTCACATTCTCATTCCCCGCAAAGAAGCCAATAACGTTCTTGTACTTGCTCAAAGTATCCACGACCCCCGTGTACCGGCGATAAAGCGTGACATCCCACTCCGGGTCGTTGGACCGAATACTGGTGCTCGGCTCGCCCAGGTCGGCGATAACGTAGATGTCGGCGGCCGCGAGCTGCTCCATGCAGTCGTCATGGTTCTTGGTGGGGTCAATGGCGTAGACACGGATGACATTGGTGAAGATTTGCTTGAGGTAGGGGATGTCGCGGTTGCAGGCGGTGCCATCGGCGAGGGGGTCCGTGTAGGTTGTGTTTTCGGCTTGGGTGCCGTTGGGTTGGTAGTTTTGCTGGTAGGCGACGCCTTTGAGGAAGCTGGGCTGTTTAGCATGGTTGCTCGTGGTTGGTAGCGAGGGTCTGGAAACGTACAATTGCGTACCGTTGTTGGTGTAGAAGAAGTGCTGGCCATAGACCTCAATCTCGGGGATGTCGTTGTAGCTCTGCGCCACGGCATTCCTTCCCAGCAACCCCACCACGGCCGCAGCACACATGGCCACACTCTTCATCTTGTAACGACGCTCCTGAAAGCGCGAGCAACGAACGACAATCCCGATACGCAGCCCAAGACGTTTCCACCGTCTCCCTGTTGTCGCGTTCGAGTGTAGAGATGGGCAGACGCTTGGCGGGAAGGCCGGGAGGAGCTCGTCCAGCTTATGTACGGTGGTGCGATTACGACGCGTGTTCGGCCACCCGAACGCAGGTACTCGCCAGCCATCAGCCAGCCATCAGCCAGCGAGTGCCTGTGGCTATGTCCGGGCCAGACGGCTGTTTCTGGACGTCATGGAGCGCGCGGGGCATCCTTGCCCACGACCACTGGCTCGCTTGCGCAATCGATAGACTCTAGCGTTCACTGGGGGCAGATCAAGCCCGCGTGGCCTGGGGCTAGCCGCTTCTTGTCCCAACGTCGCCGCGCCGGATCGTCTGAATCATCCAATCCTTACCTCCATGCGTGTTTGCTTTCTTGTTTCGTTTGGTGCGAGTACGCGGCTCGACGGATGCGGCTGCATGACCAAATCCTCCACGAGCCCACCCGCCCGGCCAATCCGTACGAGTAAAGAATCATCCACATCAAGTCGCACGACACGCAGTCCTCCTACAGAGAGTCCTTGCTCAAACACAGATCGATTCTACGACGGGATAACTATCCTCAAAGCGCGAATTTTCCTTCACCCCACCTGACCCAGAGATGCAAACGTCTCCATCCCACCCCCAACGCCCTTAGATGCAGGAACGAAAAATGCAAACGGCAAACAGTGACCGCACAGCCCTACTCGGCCATCTTCAAATCCTCCAACTCATCCAGCAGCTGTTCCATCGGAATGGCCAAGCCCTCGTCGTCGTTGTCTCCAGCCTCGCTCTCCTCAATCTCCATAGCGTCAGCCGCCGCCTGCTCCTGCTGCGCCTTGTACAGCGCAATACCAGCGCGAAGATCAGAATCCTCCTCGACGTCACGGAGGAACATTTCAAAGTCGCGCTCGACGCGCGCTTGGTCCTGCTTGCGGGGCAGCATCTCGCCCTCCTCCTTGGCCATGCGCTTGACGCGCCAGTTGCGCTTGTTCTTGGACTTCTTGGAGCGCTGGTAGTGCTTCTTGACTAGTACCACGTCCGGAATGGTGGAGCTAAGCTTGGAGTCTTCTAACTTTTCAAAGAGCTCGTTGTTGAAGTTGGTGCCGGAGAGATGGTATCCGAGCACCGAGTCGCCTGGGTGCAGCACGCCTCCGAGATGTGTGCGCGTGTAGAAGGTGCTATCATTTGATCCCATGTCACTCGCGCGGGCGACGGTGGCTTCGGCGAGGAAGAAGCGGCCTTTTTGCACTCCAAGTGTGTCGATATCGAGGACGATAAATTCAGTCAGGTCCTGCACGTCGGCAAGGGGCCGGAAGGGCGTCCGCCAGTAGACTCCAGTGTCTACCTCTGCAGTCTGGAGCGTCTTCGGGTCAAGAAGATTGAGCGACGTGCCGATGCGGTGGCAGAGTGTCAATGGCGAGATGTTACCAAGCTTGCGGGCGAGAGGAATCGGGAGGACTACGAGATCGTCTTTGCACTGAACCAAGTTAGCGCGGCCCAAAGAACAGTGGAGGGACGACTTACGATCGGGACCAACTCGGCCGAGTACGAAAACTTGAAGCTCCGGGTCGAAGTGTGGATGTCCATCGAAATAAGCTCGTGACTCTTGCCCACCTTGCAGGGCACCACCGCCTTCAAAAAGTCCACAAACCCCTCGGCGTGATTTCGTGCCGCAAAGAAAAAGTCGATACCGTCGTGCACCTCCTTGATATTGATGGTGTCCTTGTGCGCGCCGTGCTTCAGAATCGACTGCTCGAGGTACAGAAAGGTCCGCTTGTGGGGCACCTTCTGCCGCACCTGCACACAGGCACGCCAGGTGTTGTGGGTATAGCTCTTGGCGCAGTCGGGGCACTGTTGGTAGTTCTGTGTGTATTCCACCTCGAAGCTCTGCTGCATGATGGCGCCCTCGCCAATCTCGGACTGCACCGTGATCTTTACTTTTATCCTTCGCGAATGGGGTTCGGTCCAGATGAAGCCGGCGTCGATGATGCGGAGCTTGTTCAGGCCGCGCAGTTTCTTGAGGCAGAGGGCAAGCAGTTCGCGCGATTCGGGGTGCGCCACCACCCACGATGTCGGTGGGCTCAGCCATCGGTCGCAGTCGCGGCACATGTGGAGGATCGCTTCGCGCTGGATGCCGCCCGTGGCGTCCGTCTTGAGCTTTATGCAGTCGTAGCAGAAAGCGCCCGCGGATTGTGTGCCATCGATGGGAGCGCCGCAGTCCGCGCAGAGAACCGTCGCGGCGTTCTTCGGGGCGGGGGTGAAGTGGAGCGGGGCGTCGACCTCCATTGTGAGGAACGTATGGGGCTGTTGAGCAGTCGGAGTGGTGGAGGATGCAGAGAGGACACGGCTTCTGCGGTATGGGGGGTGTCGAAGTTTGTGTTGTTGGTGAGTCGCCTGGGGCAAATTTCTAAGCACTCGCACTCGCCCCGCGTTGCCGCCGTTTTTCTGTATGACGATCCTTATCTTATCACCACGTGCTCAGCCCTAGCAGGAGCAGCACAGCATCCCTGTCGGGACGACTGAAAGTTTACGGGGCGCCATCAACGACACTCATCCATTCGTCTGATCGCCGACCATGTCCTTTTCCCGGGCAGTCCTCTCAGGTCTCAGCTGCAAAGCATGTAGTTCAGTTGCGCGACCGACTTTGTTAGCCGCAACCTCGACACTCCGCGCCTCCTGGACGCCTCCAGCGTCTTTCCAGCGCTCCCTCAGCTCCACCACGCGGCTCAAAGAAGACAAACACAATCCCGCCACTGCAGACCCCGAGTTCGCATTCCTAAACACCGCCAACATCGCCGCGCCCCTTTCATCTTCATCCGATCAGATCGTCGACCCATCCCTGGAAGACGACCTCGACGAACTCACCGAAGCAGACTTCGACGCCTTAGACGACACCCCAACCACACCCACAACCACACCCACAACCACACCCACATCTCCATCAAACGCCTCCACCACACTACCATGGTATCTCCAAAACCGCACCGCTCCAACCCCGCAACAAGCCGCCATTATCCCCGACCTCCCACCGCAGCCCCCGCCCCTCCTCCCCACGCTCCTAGATTACATAGCCAACACCGCCGGTCTCGATGACATTCAGCTCTTCGATCTACGGCACCTCGATCCCCCGCCCGCGCTGGGTCCAAAACTGATAATGCTAATCTGTACCGCGCGATCAGAGAAACATCTTCATGTCTCCGCCGACCGCTTCTGCCGTTATCTTCGTCGCGAGCACGGGCTCCGCGCTGATGCCGCCGGGTTACTGGGACGCAACGAGCTTAAGATAAAATTGAGGCGGAAGGCGAAGCGTATGAAGATGTTGGCGAATGTTGGGGGTGGGAATCCTGGGGATGCAGACCCCATGGCGAATCTTGATGATGGAATTAGGACAGGCTGGATTTGTTGTACTGTGGGTAAAGTGGAGGCACATCCGGAGGATACAAAGATGCCAGGCGATGACGTGGAGGGCTTCGTTGGATTTAGGGAGGGCAAGCCAGGGGTGAATGTGGTGATACAGATGTTCACTGAGGAGAAGAGGGCAGAGACGGATCTGGAAACCCTGTGGGGCGGAGTGTTAAAAACGCATGAGAGGAAGGATACTGCGGCTGAGGCATTGGTGAAAGAGCTCGACCAGGACGCCAATGAGGAGGCAGAAGAGGATTTGGATGCTGTTCGGGAAAAGAGGGCTGCAGAGCAAGCTCCGAGATGGCAAGCACCTCAACCTCCGCCTCCTCCTCCAGCGCCGGTTAATCCCTCACCCACGTTCAAGAAGGCGCCACGCCCATCAGCTGGTGATGTGTTTCCCCCAGCTTCGTCGCCACGCAGATTACAATCGATGCGGCGGATACATACTGTAGGAATAAGGACCTAGGCAGAGGCTTGGGATGAGACAGAAATAGATTGTATGAATATGTAACATACCCACGAGCGATGTAGTATACTGTACCCCTACGTAGAAAGCCAGGCTTTAGATCTTTTGGCAGAAGAATCTTCGTGCGCGTGACTCTAGTTGGTAGCTTGTATTGTCGCTTTGCACAAAAGACATCGTAACCAAAACATCCTTGGGTCTAATACAAAGACATCATGTGCTGAGAGCTCTGTGAGCTTTACCGACATCATCGACGTCGATTTCGACTTCGATTATCCCGCAATCGCGACCTAGTTGGTAACCCCGTTCTACGTGTTTCTATGACTGGTGCGTAAAGCCTAAGCTCAGCCAGAGAGGCAGTCTCCAAGCTTCTCTCTTCAGACCAGAGCTGCCCTCTTTTGCGTAATCACGCCGCATCTTGCCCGATACAAACATACATCACAGACTATCACACGAAGACAAACAAACACAGATCTTCGTCTCCAAACTCGTATCATTACCCATCCATCATCATGATGGTAATCACCTCTCTACGAAGCCTATGCAGGTAACCCGACCAGTACCCATGCCATGAATGAACATAGACGTCGCTTAACCCGACTGTATGATGACCCACAGCCCAGAGTATACAGGAAAACGAACCTCGTACTCCACGCTGAAAGCAAGCCAAGAATGCCGAACGAAGGAATCCTCATACCCATAAACTGAGCGCTGCAAGCAAAAAGATCAGACTAACACTCGGTGAAAGCCCGCAGACCCATCAATTGCTCAACCCCTAGTCTACGTATTGCTTGCTCAATGGGCAGTCCACGTATTGCGTCGTCTAGTACATATTCGGCGGTCCTGGTCGTCCTTGCTGACGCGGTCCCGGTCCGCCGAATTGCTGCTCGAACATCATTCTTGGGTCTTCACCACGCATACCCATTGGTGGTCCGTAACCAGGCTGTGGGAAGTATCCTTGGGGTGGGCCTTGCATGCCGTTCCCACCTGGTCCGCCAGGTCCACCGGGGAACATACCACCAGCTCCACGCATGTTGCCAGGCGGTGCGAACCCTGGAGGATGGCCAAGCGGCGTGTTACCTGCCGAAAAGCTTGGTCCAGGACCCATATGTTGCTGCTGCGGTCCCGGGCCGCCGAGGCCTGGTGGTTGACGCATGGGACCGCCAAAGCCGGGCGGAGGAGCAATGTTTTGGCGTTCTTGAGTCGTGGGTGGCATCCCTGGTTGGCGACCGCCGCCCATGTACGGGAGGTCGGGTACCGGTTGCGACGGAATGCCCATGTTAGTCAATTGACGAGGAATCTCGCCCGCCGTATTACGGCGTTGGAGTCCTGCCATTGGATCCTCATGGCCTGGGAAGCCGGCGGGCATGCCGCGGTTCTTGTTGCGCATATTCTCCTGCTGCATTTCGCGAATCTGCAACTCGCGGCGCTCCACTTCACGACGCTCGGCTTCGCGACGCATCATTTCGTGCTCGTGGATGCGGGGATCCTCCATGTAACCCGGCGGCATTCCGCCGCGGCCTTTGGGCTGACCTTGCGGCCGCTGGCTCGGCTGATCAAAGAAAGCGGGCAAGCCCTGGTGTTCCATTGGTTGGCGGGGCAGGTTCTGGTTCTGCTGCTGCGGCGGTGTTGCTCGTGGCTGTTGCATAAGGGTCAACAAGAAGTCCCGCTCGCGCTTGGTAGCATCGTTGCTTGCGTTCTCTCGTCCACGGTTGTTCAATATGGCAGACAGATTAGCATCTTGGATGTTGTTGTTCCTCGATGGTGGCTGCTGCATCGGGTACTCGTCACCGGGTCGATTCGAGTTTGGCCGGGGGAAGCCAAACTGCTCGGGAAGAGCATTTTCGGGAGACATGCTGGCGAACCTCGCTTGGTGGGAGGGTCGACTCTCCGGTGCAGACGGTCTGGGCGCGAGGATATTTTCAAGTAGAGCCTGTTGCTCAAGCGTCCGTTGAACCTGGTGTGCGGGTACCCGCGACTCTTGAGGTTCTTGTAGCGGAGACTGGAAGTCTAATGATATGCCACCACCCTGCCGCGCACCGTTGGTAGGTGCAGGCTGAGGACCACCAATGTTCGTGCCACCGAGCATCTGAAGAATCCGCTGGAAACCTTCTTGATCAGCGTTCCGTTCCGGAACCGGCGCTGGCGATGCTGGCGCTGCTTGAAATGGTTGCATCGGGGCTGCCTGCTCCTCTGGCTTAGCGAACATGGTCATGAACCTGGATTTCTTGTCCGGTCTAGCCTTGGGTGCCACTGGCTCTGCTGGGCTCATCTCAGCGCCCTTGTCTTTGCCCCAGTTACCAAACATGCTTCCCAAATTCGGCTCTAGCCCAGAAGGTGTGAGCGCCATCTTGAGAGGTGGCTCGGGAGCGATTGACGACGCGAGTGCGCGATCCAGCTGATCCACTCGCAGCTCGTCCCTCTCTTCCATTGGCGTGTCCTTGGCCTTCATCTGCTCCTTCCAGCGCTGGAAGTCTTCCTGCGTGTGCGCCTTGGGCTCCTTCTTCGTCACAGGCGTGTCCATCCACTCGGGATCCTCCTCTTTTGCGCCCCGAGTCCACTCGCGGTCTTTGTTGTCGCGCTCGCGGACGCGTTCTCGATCGCGCCAGCCGCCCTGGCCAGCCCCGCCGAATCTAGTGTTTTCACCCTCTTTGGGAGTATCTTCGCGACGAGGCCAGCGAGGGTTGGCCGTACGACGTGCCGTCTCGCCGATATCCGCGTCGCCATCCTTGCGGTCGCCATTGCGCCCGAAGCCTCGATCAAAGTCCTCTTGACCTAAGCTCTTCCGGCCCTTGACATTTGTCCAGGCTTCCCCTTCTTCTCGTGGAGCACGGCGTCCGTTCGGCTGAGCTTTGTCCCGAGTACGGTCGCCATCAACGCGGTCTCTCCAGCGCTCACCTCGATCGTTACGCGGGAATCGATCGCCGGGTTGCTCGCCATCTGTAGAGGTGATTGCCGTCGGCTCTTTCGCCTGGCCCGTCTTCGCGCCCCGCGTCGCCGAAGCGAAGTTGAACTTTGGCGGCCCGAGCACTGTGTCCTCGCCAGGTTCTACGAAGAGCGAGTTAATAGCTGCCACTGCATCTTGCATGCTTGCAGGCGTAGACTTACGCATGCTCTGGCGCCTGCCAAATTGGCCCATTGGATTCAGCAGCGGGCGGTCGGCGCGCTGCTCACCTGTCGCCGCTGCGTCGCTGTCCCGCAAGTTCGTGCGCGTTCTACGAGCAGCGGTATTACCCGCATCTTTGTTGTTTGGCTCGTTCGGCACTTCCATCCATTGCTCGATCGAAGGCAATTCATCAGGCTTCTTGACCAGCGGAGACTCTCTCAAGCGCTCCAGCTGCTCTACAGTATATCTGATACCCGACATCGTGACCGCTATGTTGTAAGGTTCGGGAGGGTGTTGCGGGGCGGGGGAGGTCTTGGATGGAGGTCGCTCGCGTGTGGTAGAGATGTGTGTATGACGGGCGCCGGTCACCGACAGGCGTCGGGAAGGCTGCCGTGAAGGCGAGCCGTGAAGGCGAGCCTGTGTCGCGAAGCGTCCAATTCGAATGAAACCGAACAGCGCTATTCTACAGCTTGTGGGTACTCTGGGCAACGTTGCGATGGCTGTAAGGCGGAGTGCGTTCGAAGGCAGTGGTGAGTGGCTAGTGGAATGTTAGCACGGTCGTGGTAACAAAGCGTAGGAGTGACGGTCACGCGAAGTGAAATTGAAAGGAGGCGGGCGGGTTGGAAGCTCCATACTTGAAGCACCCCTGCGGGCGGCGATGTGAAGCGGAGAAGCTGTCGCAGCTCTTGCTCATGCGGCGGGAGTCGGAGCGCAGCAAAATTTCTGAGATGAGATGCTCGAGTCTTGCGGGTCTTTGGATTTGTACAATACTGTTGATGATGCGATTAGGGATTGTTGTGGTCAGCTGGTGGTGTTTTGCTCGCCGTTGCCCCAAAGGCAGGTGGTTACTGAACCTTGGCATGGCGGAACTGGAGCATGCGCCACACGGCATCAGCCACGCTATGCCACGACCTGCCAGCACGTTCACCTGTCTTCTATACAGTATTGCAAGAAGCCGGTTTTTGGCGTTATACTAAGATGATGTTTTAGCACAAGAGGCTTTGGATGAGCTATTCTTCGCGCACGCCATAGTCAGTAGTGGAAGCTGTAATGTCCGCATATAAGTATGGATACACATCGCGTTGTTGGAATCTGCAACGGTGATCATGTGCCTGCATGGCCTGAGTAGGTCTCTTTCCGAGATCCTAGGCAGCAACCTGCTGTATAGCCTCGACCATCCCCTCCACACTCCCACTCCCCCACGCATCCACCTTCTCCCGATCACAAAGCTCATACACCCGCCCGGCAAGCACCCTTAAAGCTCCGTGTCGATGATCCTTATTATCCAACATCATCCTTATCCAACTCACAAGCCCACACCTTGTGATGAGCGTCGTGCCACCTCCCACCGCGGCCGCTCTTAGTAGTAACCGCACAATCTTCTCCTTGGCCGATATCGCGCACGACTTGGACACGTAGTAACTCAGTAGTCGTTCGAAAACGCTGTTTGTCCGGAAGATTTCCATATCCTCAGGCGTCCGCAGACAGTCGACAAGATACTCGAGGAACCAGTCGACTTCCTTGTGGTAGGAGTCGTCTTCATCGGGCTGGCTGTTGATGATGAGACGAGTGAATTTTCGAGGGAGGTTTTTGATGTCCCATGACGGGCGGTTGGTGAGGAAGCTGTTGATTTTGGTAAACATGAAGTGCGTAGGGTCGGCTATGACTCTGACGCAGTGGGCTGCGAAGACACCGCCGACGTATGGGAGTGGTGACTCGGTGTAGTTTTCTGTCGACTCCAACACTTCGCCAAGAAGTAGGTAGAGCTGTTGTAGGTCGCCAGTCTCTCTCTATCGTGCCGTCAGTAACTGTAATGATACCGGATTCCGGAAACTTACGTCGAGTCTCGACATGAGCAGATGGATGTTGGTGACAGCCTGCAAGCGTATCTCAGCGTGCTTCGAGCACAGGCAGATTAGAAGCTCCCCAACATCTCCGTCCTCGATGCTTTCCTCCAAGTCCTTCTTTCTCCATCGATTCAAGCCAGTGTGCTTCTCGTCTTCTTGCGGTGGCAGCTCGAGGTCGACATGAACAAGAGCCTTCGCTGATTGTTCAAGTTCTTCGGGCGGCACAGGCGAGGCAGCAGATCTTTCAGAACCGCTAAAGTCAGCCCCTGTTGCTAATTTGAGCGCCTCTTTCGCCTTCTCTTTGCCCATCTTCCACAGGAACGAGTCTTTGAGGACATCTTGGTAAGCCTGATCAGCAGATGCTACCAGGGCGTCACGGACGAGCTCGAGAAGCGGCTCATCTTCTCCGATGAGCTTCAGCAAGTAAAGAAGTTTGGATAGCCACTGCGCTAGGATTTCCGCGGGGTTGCCCTTCTCGGGCTTCTCGCCCCTGAACGGCCATTGCTCAACGAGAGTCATCAGCAGTGGACTAAAGGACTCAACGTCGGAGTAGGCTCGTGAAGACTTGACGCAAAAAGTGTCTAAGTCGTCAAAATACTTCACAGGCCCCTTGATGAAGCGTGCGCAGCAGTCGTCGAGGAACTCGAGCACTAGCACCGAAGAGCCACATGAGCCGCCTAGACTGGCGATAAGAGCGTCCAAAGCGTCGGGAGAAGTCTTCATCTGGAGCATTTCGTGATCGCGCACGATACTGACAAGCAGAATCTTGATACCGGCGTACATATCACCTTCTCTCGAAGCAGCCAGAAGCTTCAGAAGGGTTACGAAAGGCGAGTATGGAAGAGTTTCTGGATGGATTAATAGACGGACCAAACTTGGAGTTGCAACACTTACTGGGCTTTTGCCACCAACGCATGGCAGGCGAATGCCTTGCCATCTGGATCCAGTGCTCAAGTTCCATGACGCAGAACGCCTTCTCTTCTGCCGACTCTTGCATTTTCTCAGCTTGCGTAAGCGCGTTGCAGAGCGGGATCGAGACGTCGAACTTTTCTTCTAGCGCCACTTGCGGCGTAACTTCGTAGTACAGCCTCAGAAGCCTTGTGATTGCCTCTCGCTTCAGGCCTTTCTGGAAAGCTGGTTGTCGGAATGCAATGATGACTGCTTTCATGGGTGGGCAGCGTTGGCTAAACTCGTTGACTAATCGTTTTGACATGAACGTCCATGATTTTGAAGACCTAGAGACACGCGCCTGGTCGCACTCTTTTAGAACTGCACGCAGCTTCTGGAAGGCAACGACCAGAACGCGGACAGCGAAGAGCTGAATCAAGTCTGAACCGCTGTTCAGACACTTGACCAGCACCTGCTGCGTCAACGGCTGAGGGAATATACTTTGTAGAGTGGCTGCCACCGGAGGCGGATGCTCACGGTACCCTTTCCATGCGCCAAAATACTGCGGAACAGAAATCTCTATCGTCTGGTAGAGGAAAGCGGAGAAGCCGATCCAAGTCGATGTAAGCTTTGGCTCATAGTTGAAGTCCTGCTTCTTGTAGAAGTAATCGTGGACAAGCTCTGGACATGCTTTGAAGAGCTCTATAACGAGTTCTTGATGCCGCGTGTTTGCGTAAGGTCGAAGTGTTTGTAGGAAATCGGCCAAAATAATATTCCGTACCCGTGCCGGCTTCTGAGGTCCTGCAGACAAATCAATGCCCAAGTATCCGTCATCATCTGCGAAGTCCTCCATAGGAGCGTCGCCGTCGTCATCGTTTGCGTGCGGGTAGAAGCCTTGGGTTGGAAGCATAATGCCATAGGCCGGGGACGTGCAGACCATGCACAAAAAGTCGTGTGCCAGTGCATCCGGCGCCTTTTCCCCTTCAGCGAGAGAGCCTTCGAGTGGCTCATACCTGTACAGGCCGGCAATATGTGACAAAGCTCTGCCGTTCAGAATACGGCTTTTAACGTGGCGCGGTATTGTCTTGTCCATGAAGACGTGGTTCTTGAAGACATGGAAGATCTCGGCGAGTAAGAAAGGTGGGTCGGTGGTAAGGTGGTCGAGCACCGCGCGGACAACATCCTTGTTGCCCAGAAGCTCCACCTTTGCGCGCTCATCCTGATACTTCAGGTGCGCCAGGAAATATCGGACGGAGGTTGTCCTGATGCTGGGCTTGCGCTGGAGCTCGATCGCCGTCTGACCTTGCGAGTCCTTCCATGTACCAATGTTCCTTGCCAGGATCTTCGGTTCAAGCGTAAAGTCTCTCCTCGTCCAGACTGCCCGCGCGTACGCGCCCTCGTTGAACTTGGTGATTTCTATAAGTAATCTCAACGCCGGTAGAATGACCTGTTCCTTGCTCGTAGGCGCCGACAGACTGCGGACCAGACGTCTTGCGACGGAAGGTTGCATGACAGTCTTGCACAGAAGCGATCCATATTGTTCGAAGTCGGAGCTTGTAGCGAAGACCTTGAAGAGCAGGGCGAGACCGGCTGTGATTTGCGCGAGAAGTGCTTCGAAGTTGGTCTCGGCGGCATAGTCCCATGCTTGTATGAACTGCGGCAGCAGCACTGCGTCTCTTCCGTCTTTACCTTGCTCCTTTTGCGTGTCGAGGTAGTCGCGGAGAATGGCGCGCTTGCGGGGTAGAGCGTGCTCTTCGGAAGAGTACAGTATGGAATCGAGGAACCTTTTGAGCAGACTGAGACCTATCTTACTTAGCACTCTAATGGTTCAAGAGGCACAAATTCTACTCACCGCCACGAAGGGAGGCTGCGGAGCCTTGGTCGAAGAGGAGGGCCTTCTCTAGCTGTCGCGCGGAGGTGACATCGTCCTCCGCAGCTGCGCCCACCGCTGGAGACTCTCGCTCGTGGGAGGTGTCGGTCCGTTGCCGCTTCGACTGCGGTCCGCCATGCGCAGCTTTTCCATTGGCCTCGAATACGGTGCGTTTGCTCATGTTGCTGGGTTATGTATCAAGTGGTTGTTGGCCCGCTTCGAAAAGTTCGATATCGCGATAAATTTTGGGCTGGGGACCCATGCCTGCACTAGAACCGATCGGACCAAGCGTCATCTCACGTTCATGTCAATCCTCGTCAACGCAGACACACGTTCACAAGACCAAAGATGCCATGTTGTTGCTTAACACTGCAGAGAACGACCGGTTATAATTTGAATGGCTTACTTGTATCATGTTCTAGCTAGAGTAATACGCCCGTGACACGGTGCAACTGCCAGCACGGAGGCATAACCACCTAATACTTGATCCTTTCTGTGGATTGAAATAGATATCGAACAGCCACCGTCTAGAATGGAGACGATCGAGGAGCGCTGGGTAAGCTCGGAAAACAAACCTCACGTGTAATGTACCTTTGATCCTAGTACCTTCCTGAAGGCATCTGCATAGCCAATTATTACATTTCAAGGACCATGTCCGAGTATCAAATGCACACTGCACCCTCAGAAGCATGAAAGTATTACAAGTCATATTCTTTTCCTGCTCTATACCAGCGCATCGGTTACACCGGCTTTACGCCGCAACCGGACAAGAGAGTCGAGTCCCTCTAAACGACCCAAAACTATACAGACGAGGTATGTCCGAACCTCTTTTACATGCAGTACATCTATGTCCATACACATCCAGAACACCAGTATATGCCCAAGTAAACGCCCCGTTCATGAAAAACCATAATACCAACTCTTCAAATGCTACATCTCTTCCTCATCCACAAATCTACCCTTCTCACGAAAAGAAGTACTTCGACTCCCTCAACCGCGTAACGTCCCAATCGCCCTTTTTCGGCACAGGCGGAAAGGTGAGCGGTAGCCAGACATGAAGAATGCTTCGTGCCGGAGCGGAACGATTAAGCTTCTTGATTGGGATAAATGGCGCCGCATCAGCATCAGTATCCACGTTTTCCATCTCAGGGGCTTCAGCCTCAAGAGGGTTGCCGTCTCCGTTGGCGGCATCGACAGCTTCGGGACCGACGAGAGGGTCTGTGTCAATATCGGCGGGTTCCATACCCGCGGCTTCAAGTTCGTCTTTCATGGCCTCCACTTCAGCACCGAGAACCTTCTCTTTCAATTCATCAAACTTGGCTCCGCTCTTTTGCTTTGTTTCCCCGAGTAGCGAGAGGCGGAAGGAAGCCATCGCCTTCGGGTCTTGGTTTGCTAACCAGATGCTTGTTGGCGTCACCAACTCCTCGCCCTCTTTCCTCTTCTCCGGATCCTCACTGTCGAGAAGCTCCTGCCTCCTTGCCTCAAGAGCCACCTCCTCAAACGAGGCATCCCGGATCTTGGCGTCCGCAGTAATCGCGCGCTTGACACCCCGATGCGCCTTTCTCCAAGCCGCAATTTTGCGACCAACAGCCGTGGGCGCAATAATCGACGCCCGATACATGGATCCTGCGTAGCGCGCCTTGAACTCAGCAGCAAGGCGCCCGATGATGTCTTCCGAATGCATACGCACGAACGCGTCACGGAGAATCGTGTTGAGGTTAGGAATGTCGGCGGCGTGTGTCCAGAAGCTGTCGTGCACCGCAGCGAAGTCAAGTCCCATTTCGCTGCACTTCAGGGCCGACAAAATCATATGGGTTGCGTCGAGGGAATGGATGAAGTTGGGCGGGAAGGCTTGGAGTTGTTTACGCTTGTCGACCACGCTCGTCGGGCTGCGTTTCAGGACTGAAATCTCTTGAATGTTGGTTTTGATGATTGTCGTCTCGTTTTTGCGGTATGGCTGGACGACCGGCATCTTGAGAGGGGTGGTCCAGATGATGCTGGTTTTGAAAGCCTCCAATGACTTCTTCATCTTCTTCAAAGCTGTCTCGTTGTGCTTCTTGGGTTCCTGGTACTTGGAGTCGTAGACTCGCATCTTTCCGTCCGCGCGCTCTTGAATTTTCCTAATCTGTTCGGGGGATATGGAAGTTGTGATACGGTCACCACATTCTCCCAGCCAATACTGTATTTCCTGGGCTCCGTTGAAGATCTTGCCCAGTGCTGTGAAAATCTTTCCAGCAATGTAGAGAGCGGGCCTTTGCAGAGACTGTATCTCGCGAGTCTCCTCAAAGTCCGGGAAGATCTGTTTCAATTCATCGAGAACTTGGAGCTTTGCACCCATAAAAGTGACGCCGTACACGTTGGTCATGACAGTTCGCTTGACCACTTTGCGTGTAATCTTTCCGTCAATGAACAAAGCCAGAGGATCGCCCTTTTTGGCATCCTCTGCAATCATTTCTTTAACAAGCTCAGCGACGCCGGTATAGATATCCTGAGGTCGATCTGAAGGTTCGAGGTTGACCTGGCTGGCACCGGCGTGATCACCACCCAAAGCAGCGTAGTGCTGGAGGCCATTGCAGGTTCCGTCCTGGTGGACAGGCAGGTGGGAGAGAAATCGAGTCGGATCCGGGGAGTCGAGTGCATTCTTCAGCTCCATGCAGCAAGCAAGACACTGCCACGGATCTTCGGCCTTGGTCCACCATCGTCGTCCGGTAAGCGGATTCGTAGCAGAATCGTAGATCTCGCTGAGGTTATTCATGGCGAATTGTTCGCGCTCTCGTAAGCTAGCCTTGTCGTACCCGTAGAGATTGGCGAGATGCACTTTAAGCCACTGCAAACCAACAGTGCCAAGTTCTTTGCCATTAGCGAATCGAAGAAGACTCCTGGCAAAGTCTGCTCCAATGTGGTTCAGAAGAGGCGGAACAGGGTACGCTCGTCCGCGAAAGTCGACGCTATGAGGGAAATAAATCTTCTCTTCCCTGGCGTATGCGCGCGCGATTTCGAGCTGAAAATTTTGAAAGCACCGCTGTGAATGGAGGCCGCTTTTGATGTTGTCGTATTCCTTCACCTTCTTCAGCCATTTCCTCCGCTCCTCAGGCGGTGCTTCGGAAGCAGGCTCCCGTGGCCGCTCCATGCTATGCTCCGATGAGACCATAGCTCCAATGCCCTCCCCAGCGTTCCAGGCCTGTGTCATAACGGTAAATAGCTCGCTGTTGATTTGCCACGGGACTTTCCCAAGAACATCGAGGCCAGTGAGCACCTTTTCCATGTCCCCGTTGGAAATTGCGGAGTGGGCATAGGCGCGCTGCGCGACGTCGCCAGCTTTTGTCCGAATGACGCTTCCGTTCGATTTGTAGTAGCCACCTTCGGTAAAACTAGTCCACGGCTTCGGTTCGAATACCATAGGCAGCCTGACTGTCGCTACGTTGTGCACTGGCTCGTTTTGGACCTTCTCCATAATCTCGTGATGGGGTGACACCCATCCAACTCTTTTTCCATTGATAAAGCCAGTGTGGTGGTGGAATGCAGGCTGCGTGCTGTGTAGCTGCTTGCCAGTCGCGGGATCTTCTGCTGTCACGGTGACGGTAGCTGCTTGTAGCAAGAGTTCTAGTGCAAGGGCACCAAGTCGTGTTTTGACGGAATACGGGAAGTCTGTTCGAGCGAATCCATCGTTTCGCACATCGTTAACTCCGTTGAGCTTCGGAGCGGCCCTAGGCTGTGGAGAAGTGAGAGCCAATGCGTTGAGCAACGCCATTCGCGCCCGCTTGCGTTCTTTCTTCCTTGATTTAGCGTGTTTTTCCTTTGCGTCCAAGTTTGCCTGCTGTTCAATATCCTCCCCAATGAGTGAAGAGAGTATTGCGACCCTTAGTGTATTAGTGTCATCACGCATACCTTTAGCACATGCTTGAATGATGCGCGATACAGTCAAAGCCGCTATCTTTTCAGGGTCGCACTGTTCGAGGTACGGCCCGTATTTGTGACATTCATCCCGTAGGTTGTCGGTGGACGGGGCTGAAAGAACTGCCTTGGTACGCGCGACCTCCTTCTTCACCAGCGGTAGAAGCGCCGCATACCAATGCCACATGAGGGCCTGGACGGGCTTACTCTTAAGCACTCCATGAATGCCCATGTCCTGCAGTTTCTCGTCTTCAGCTTTCCAACGTTCAATGGCGGCTGTAGTAGAGTCGGACTCCAGCTGCAACTGGCGCATGTATGCGAACGCGCGGTCCTTTTCCTCCTTGTCTCCATCCATTTCATGCGGGTACGCAGCTCCAGAGCCGGGCTCGAACATGTTGAGTGAGTTCTTTAGTGTCGTGAGACCGAAGCCCTTTTGATCCACCGGCTTGACGCGGTGCGCCGGGTTGGACACGAGACCGTGCTCAATCAGGCTCGCGTATCCCGCGGGTGTGCTAATATGCACCTCTGGCGTCTCTTCTAACGGGGGCGGCTCCTTGAACTGGTCTGGCTGGAAGCGTATCAGTGCATGCCACTCCTCGTCAGAGAATTCTTCCGACTCGTTGATGTCATTTACGACATCGGCACCGCACTCCTGCGCCATACGTAGATATTTCCGAATGGCGTTCTCCTTATCCGATCCCTCCAGGAAGGTCATGGCGGCCCGCAGCAGCGTGACAAAGGTGTCGGCGCTGGGGTCGATCGCCTGCCGTACCATGTGCGCGTCGTACCAGTCTTCCATCTCCGCCATGGATGTTGGTGTCGCATTCTGCTCAGCCAGCTCGAACATAGCCTGGAGAAAGATGTTATGGGCTTCGACCACCTCGGGCGCAGACGGATTGTACATCTTCACCAGACGCTCCACGATGGCCGTAGCCCGATCCATGCGACCAACCCGTAGACAGGCATGTAGGTTCTGATGCAGCTCAACTGGATCGCCGCCGATGCCAAATTTGACGCGGTCTTCGGGAGCGATGGCTGCGTCGTGAAGGATGAGAGGAGTCGCCGGGTCCCAGGAGTCTAGCCTCGCCATGCCTGGCCGCGGCAATCGGGCACTCCAGGGCTGCATGAAGCCATCGAAGGGTGCTGTGAAGGGCGAAGGCTGCGCGTCCGCGGCCGTTGCGAGCGAGCGCGTTTCATGCCGTGGCGACAGCGACGGCGGTTGTCGCTGTAACCTCGAGTCGCGGGAGTGTGGACCTGTGCTCGTAGCCCATCGTATTTGTGTTGGACACAGCCGTGGTAGCGTCAATTGCTCTGACAGTTGTGTAGGTGATTGGAAGGCATCCCGTCGAAGCCTCCTCCGTGCTGCTCGCGCGAGCATCTTCGGGCGAAGTTTTGGGTATTAAAATAGAATAAAAGTAGAAAGAGAAGAAAACGCTCGAGTAACGCAAGTAAAGGAATGAAGAGGTCCGCGTGAGATGCTGGACCCGAGGCGCAGAGATCGATTGGGATGAGATTGAGGAGAGGCAAAAATTAACCAGGCAATCATCTCTCCTTGAACGCTCGGACCTGCGAGTCATAGTGCATTCAAGCATTTGGGCGACGCGCTAGACTCGATCACGTGACGAACACTTTGACATTTGCAACCGCAGGTACAATACACAGAAACAGACTACTTCCGGTGCTGGCGCAGCTCATCTACGCGGGTTGAATAACTTGCAAGATCATAATTGTAAATGTGAAACAGCGAAACCTTTCCAGCCCTTATATCGAAGGCCTGCCTCTAGTGTATCATACCTTTGTACGAATGACTCCAGACACCCAAATACGCTCCGTAAAATGCTAGCCAAAGCCATACAAAAGTCGAATACAAACAAACCACCCCAAGCCTATGGGGTCGATGAGGCCGTAAATGCTATCACCACCGGATCTGCCACGCTGCCCTGGGTAGTAGACGTCATAGACACTAACCCTACACTACGGGTACTCTCAGTCAAAGCCTTAGATGCCACATCGGCATCAGAAGTGAAACTCTTGTCCATCCATGCTGGCAAGCCACCGCCACCACCGTCGTCATCGTCATCGTCAATCGTCACTGGAACATCGTCCTCCCAATCATCAGCATCCTCGTCGCCGAAGCAAAACAGGTCTCGTGCACTTCTGCGAACGCGTTTTCGATGCTTGCCACTGATGGGCTTGCAGCCGCCGATGACTTCGCGGTACCGCTCGGCATAAGTAGAGGCTATGCTGGACGCATTCTCAAGGGTAACGAGCCTCCCGGTATGTAGAAGATATGGTAGTTGAGGGATTTCGGGAAGATCGCCATCGAAGGGGAGGGCGAGATGTAGTGGGGTGGAAGGTGGCAAGATTTGTGGTTCTGGGAGCTTGGGAGGCGGTGCATGCTCGTCTCCGCGGAGAAACACCTCATCTGGCATCTTGGGCGGTAAGGTAACACCTTCCTTTGACGGCTTCGATAGAGAGAACTCCTCAGGGGCGTGATACAGCTCATTATGGACTGTCATGAAAGCCTCTGCGGAGGTTGAGCCGGGATAGAAGAGCGTGTAACCACGCGCCCGCATGAGTTCGAGCATATACTCCATCCACGAGGGCAGCGTTTCGGACACAAGCTTTCGCCTAGGTGCAGCGCTTGGGTCTTGGAGATGCTTCGTAACACGGTTGCTGAGGAAAGAGTGCAGCTCGGTCCACTTGTCGCCGAAGAAGAGCGTCGCGTGGCTGTTAGGCGCTTGCCATAAGAACGGCACGCTTCTGGTGTCTGGAAAGAGGTCATGGTAACGAGGCGTTTGCATGTCCGTTGCTTTCGGTGCAGTGAGCTTTGTCTTTCCGTCGAGCAAAACAGACGGGAGCTCGAGGCTTATGCCCATGAGATCAGCATTATCTATGCTGCTGAGTTGCGAATACTTGTACTCCAAAAGTACGTATGTGAGGTACTGGTAGTACTGAGATGAGAGCTCGAGTTGAGGTGAAAGCAAGAGGACGTGTGAGTTGCCAGGGTTAGTTGGGTAAAACAGCTCCAGGAACCGAACCGCCGACTCTTCTTGGTTTGCGCGCTGGCTTGCAATCCGGCGTCTGATGGATATTTGGCTCGAATCGCCAGTATCAGGCCAACGGAAGCCTCTCAGGTAGTCCTGCACGGAGTCGTCGATCTCCGCGGGCAGCTCGATGGTGATGTGTGGTAGATTCAACCCGCTGTAGTCGGCACTTTTGATCGACTTGAGAAGACGAATCACGCTAGACGAGTCTTGTGGAACCTGAATGAGGATCTCCACACTCGGTTTATGCCAATTCTTCAGAGATGCCCCGTCGAGCCGTGCCATCCACATGAAGTTGTCCCATTTGTCACGGGGTCCTTCGATCACAGGCATCTCCAGCGCCTTCGCCTTGATGCGTATGCCGCGGGTGAAGAAGTCGTCCTCGGAGGACGCGTCGTCGGTGATTATGACCTGCGGGTGCAAGTAGCTGTGGATATGCGTCAAAGCAGCTCGAACGCTCGACTCGGCGCGCGTGTCGGTGCTGTACTCGCTGTAATCGGGTCGCGCATCGTGCCAGATGGCCGGGCACTTGATCTGATCTATGCCATTGATCTCCAGTATCTTCCCAATGTCGATATCCTCTCTCCCCATAAAGGCCATGTGCACCCAGTTCCGGTTCCACCGCGACATTTCGCATACCACGGGGAGAAGCGTGGCAGCGCTCTGCAAGCTTGACGCGGCGAAGAAGACGTTGCGATTGTTGACCGAGTACCCGTGCGTGTGCGACGCGCCTTGGAGCGAGTTTGCCAGGCGGTAGAACTTAATCATGCCGGAGTAGGTGTGCGGATTCGGTTCGCCGGCCTTTGGGGCCTTCATTCCCTCTGGCGCGCCCGTCGGCTCTACGTCAAAGCCACTCTCGTAGTCGTCGCTCCCCGTGGGCACGATCGGCCGCTCAAACTCCCATCCTTCCTTCTGTGGCCGCCATTGCAGGATGGCGGGTGTATGCCCGAGCAGCACGTATAACGCGGACAGTGCTACCACGGCGAGCAGTAGCCGCCGGCGTCGCCATCGCAGCGGTGTGTGAAGGAAGCTCCAGACAGGCATGCGCGGCGAGGCGCCAATCTTGTGGTCGTCGTCTTTCTTGCCCAGCTCTTCGTCACGGGGCAGGATGTTCTTCCCCAGCATCTTCCCCCAGACAGCTCCCTGCTGCAGCCACCCGAGACTCGAAGTTCCGGCTTGCATGCGCGCAGCTTAGACCATGGCGCTTTTACAGCAGGACAGACAGAGTCGCGAGCGACGGGCACGACATGCAGGCGAAGCGAGGGAGCGGGTCGTGGAAGGGACGGGAAGGGATGGGTAGGGAGGCGGGAAGCTCGAAGGGGGCCTGGTCGGCAGACGGTGGGTGGTCAGATGGTGTACGGAGGGGGTCTGACAGTTTTGGCGAGGGCTGGAGCTCTTGACGTTGAGGCCATGTGGTGGATTGTTCTCTTGGTAGTGCCGGTGATTGGCATGGCCGTGATCCCTGTCGCGCCCGCATTCGGCAACATGTGCCCTTGCGGGCAATTGCCGTACACACACGACACTCGCTTTCATATAAACCATCCGCAGACCTTGTCTCTGATATTGCCTCAGTTCTCACCAACAGACTCAGTGCATAGTGTCAGATTGATACCAGCACCGACCGCGGGCGACTTTCACTTCACTTACTCCATTGCCATTCGAATTATTACGGAGGCGCACTGCTCACTGCTCACTCCCCGAACACGCCAGTCCCAGCGAAGTCATCTACACCCCAAGCCTCCCATCCGCCTCCTCCAGCGCCGCTCTCAAGGCGCCCTCGTCTCTCGGTTTGAAAATGACCTTGTAGTCCCGACACATGGTAACCAAGCTTGTCGGGTCCGAGCTCCCCCTTACTGGATGAACATCCACTTCTGAATCCTGCAAAATCTCAAAGCTGTTGAGCATGCGCAGAAACACCAGATACAGCTCCCGGTTAGCGAGCAGCGATCCAGCACACATCCTGTAGCCGAGACCGTAGGTGAAGAGTGGTGCGTCGGGCTGCTCGATCCACCGCTCTGGGCGGAAGACGTCGGGGTCGCGCCAGACTTTTGGGTCTGTGTCTCGGTGTCAGTATGCCATTGGATTAGACGCGGCTCCATGACGTACCCATATTGCACGCCCACGCGTTCAGGTAGATGGTGCTACCGGCGGGTATCAACTTTCCTTCGTACACTACATCCTTGACCGTTGCCCGCGGAAGCGCGAGTCGGAGAACACAGTAGTACCTCAGACACTCCCGCACGAGTGCAACGATAAACTCGCACTTCTGGTCATCGTACGCATCGCAAAGCGGCTCCTTCTCCGAGTACAACTTACGAATCTCCATAATAGCCTTCTTCTGGATATCCGGTCTTTGCGCCAGCAGTGCAACACTCCACTGCACGAGCGTCGTGATCGTATCCAACCCCCCAGAAAGCATTGTCAGACTGATCGACGTTAGCTCCTCCTTGTTCAATGCCGCCTCTTTATCCAAGATGATGTTGGCCTGAATGCATGGCTTGTGTACACCCTTCTCCATGCGATCGTCCAAATCCTGGTTCAGCCTCTTTAGATAGACATCTCTTCGATTGCGCATCTCGCGTGCCTTCTGAGATCCGAAACTGAACGGGTTGATCCGGAGAATGGGTATGTAATCCTGCAGATTGCCTGTAGTGGAGCGAAACTTGGAGATCAACTCTTCAACTTCGGTAATCTCGTGAAAGAGCGGGTCGCTACGGCTACCCATGCGCGCCCCCCAATTAAGTGTCATAGCGAGCGAGAGAGACAAGCGTTGGATCATGGGCATAGGGTCGACGCCGACGGTACCAGCTTTTCCACTCTCGAAGCCGTCTTTGACAAAGTCCTTGGTCTCGACATCCAGATGTGGTATGTATGTTGCTATAGAGGGCTTGTTCAGCGCAGAGGCAGCGCCCTTGCGCCTGCGCTTCAAAGAATCATTGAAAGGCGACGTTCCAATGGTCGTTCCGGCGGTATTCGAAAGAACCTATCCTCGTTAGCCCAAAACTCCGATACCTCAAGTCAGCCTTGCCAGCCATTTTCGCCACATATCGGACGAAAACTACGTACTTTGTGAAATGTCCAAAACACCGGCCTGCTACTCAACGCCTGGCTGTTCCCTCCGAATATCTTCCTCGCCGCCTCCGCGCTATTCACCACAATGACCGGCTCGTTGCCCAACTGTATCTGATACACATCTCCGAAGATTTTGCTCCACTCTCGATATTTCTCTGCTGCGTTGTACTTGATATCTGGGATGTTACCAACAATCGGCCAGTTCCGTGGGCCAGGGAAGTGTTTCAAGCGCACAGAGCGACGTTGGAACTCGTTCTTGAGGAAGTAGAGAGTTGGGATGGCGAGGAGAGCAATGCAGGCGGAGCGGAGCGCGTGTTGAGTAAGCTCATTCCGGAGCAGAGGTAGGATCGTTGAAATCATGGCCACGTCTAACTTAACGTTGCCGATTCTTCCAAAAGCGTTGCGAGGTGCGAGAAGAGACGGTAAAGATGCAAAACGAAGCGGTGCGATGCGATGTTTTCCAGCTGAAGAAGGGCCTAGGGATGTATATGATAGCGGTATTGAAGGAACATGCGCATGTCAAGGGTAAACGACGCGTTTGGCCCAGTCAAAATTCCGCCTTTTCACAACAGAAACTTTGACGTCGAACGAACGAGGAGCCAGCAAACTTAGCGAGCGTTTACTGCCTATGTATACGGTAAGCCTCAAGGAACCGCTCCCGTTCCTTGTCGGCACTTAAGATCGTGATGCGGGGAGACATGTTCGAGGGCGCGGAATGTGCGGAATGGTTCCGGGTGCGGAATCTAGGAGTCTCAAATGTCGGCGAGAACAAAGGTGAAGGATGGATCAGATTGCTAGTTAAGCCATGAAACTGAAATGTGTGTTAATAAGCAAAAAAGTTGCATTGATTGTTGAACTGTGACGAAGTGTTCGCTGTGGAGCATAAAGCACTACCACCTAAGAAGGAGGTTGCGATCTTAGTTCGGATGGTAGCGTTACGTCATACTCGACAAACGTCCACCTTACACCTCAACCTTCTCCTGACCACAGCCACTCTTCTCTATCATGAACATTTGATTGTCGCTGTTGCAAACGTATGCCCCAGATACTTCTTCTCCTGAGTATGGCGATCGGCCTTTCAGTATGAGCACCAAGTCCGCCACCCGACAACCACAGCGAAGATGCGCGCTGATCCGCGAACCGTGCCACACCGGCAACGAAAGCTTGGACTTGCAATTTACGACAAGAAAGTGAGAAAGGAGCTGTGGAGTCGCGAGTTCATCTCGTCTCTGGACCTGTTGAAAGGGACTATGTGGAAATGGCTAATATACGAGGTGTCATCTCGAGAGCGGCCAGCTGGCAGCTGTAGCGCCCGTGGTCACACGATCTTCACCAGCCTCCTTTCGGCCTTACAGCCTCATTCCCGATGATCAACACGCCGAATGACGCACCTGCGGCGACCACCTCTTCAGCCGTTTCAGCCGCTTCACGCGTGCCCATTGGACGCCGTCTGCTGTGCGCTCCACGGAAGCCTGCTGTGCTCTCAAAGGCTTCGCTAAAGCAGCTTATTCTTACACACTCAGGATGGCGGCGACCGTAAACCTGTATTTTGGACCCTCAAAGATCTCCGCTGTACCTACATCTACCTCGCGACGACCCTTATTTTGAAACCCTAAGCAAGGATGCCTCTAAGATAACGTGCGTCGACAAACATCCGTACAACATACGCCCTTCACGACTCCTTTTCACTGCGACTTTGCGGCCACGAGCTATGACGACATCCCCCAGAATGCTTTTACCTCGCAACAACCATCGTAACCACGAAGGCAGAGAGCAAGCACACATATCGCGACTGTCCCGAAACAAGCGAGGCCCTCATAGCTATCTGCTGACGCCCGAACGTTCTGCATTCTCCGATCTCGCCCGACACCATTGCCAGAGCCTCTTTTTCAGTCACATCCTCAGCGAACACCGCACATACCATTGACCTGTCTACCCACAAGCGCGAATCATCAGCATGTCAACACACTTACTACCTGTTACCTGGACAGTCAGATATCGCAAAGCGGACGGTTTCCTCGGTCACGGCCGTACTTCCAACATTGATATCGCCAACCTCTGTCAAACGAACGGAATGACGGCGGTGACGGGTGGCTTGTTCTCGGATGCGGAGGTGAGGGCAGACATTCTCGCTGCGAGGAAAGAAGCCGATGTCAATTTCGACGGCGGATGGGATGGCGATTGCACTCGGGGCTGTAAGTGGGACCGAACCTAAACCATATACACATGGGCAGGGTAATTGACTAGAGGCATAGTGAAATTGGTGCTCACGGGACAGATTTGAACGCGTAAACACGTTCGGGTAAGACAGGATAGTATTCCGCGGTCGTTTTATATGATGATAAATAGGTTACTGGAACCGGCAAAGTGGTATGGCGGCCAAGAACTCGTGTGGATTGAAGATTGAGGTGATCTGGCCTAGCTTCACGGTAGGTGTAGGCGTATGTGGCAGACTCAAGGGTTCTTTGGTCTGGTGTGGCGGGGCTAATTGGGTCGGAGTAAGCATTGCAACGATCAGTGAGCTGGCTACAAAGGTGAGTTTGAGGAAATGTTAGGAAGTGTTGCTGATGCCAATAAGAATTCACCAGTGTAGCTTGGAATGAATGGGAGTGAGTGCTTGGCAATTCAACGTCGCCACGTCCGAGCTTTGATGCCGCCGCGAGCCATGCGCCTTGATTCATACTGTGACGTGCGAACAATCGGCTGTGTCAAAAAGCTTTGAAGGATGAGTGTCTAGCTCTTTGTCAGTCGTACCTACTGCAGTATAAAGCTTGCGGTGCTTTCTCTCACTTTCTCTCTACACTTCCTACTATACCTTCCTTGCTGTTGACATAATTAGAACCGCGACGACGTAGCTTCAAAGCATATTAGAGACTTTTGTACCACGTATCATCTACCCGACTTAGCTCACCATGGCGGGAACTAGGCGAAATCCTGTCGAGACCCTACTAGATGACCGCTGGGATACAGATATCAACCCTAAGCACAATTTTTGGAAAGTTGTCTTACCCGGTAAAGGAGACCGCGCCGTGGAATATAAAGATGGCGTGCTACGTCCATCAGGGGTTGGCGTTTCCTTCGGCTATACCACTAGTCCGAGATGTGTTGAAATGGTGGCTAGTAAAGGTATGAAGTTCAAAGGCGAGACTCGTACCGAAAAGGAGCTCGAACATTTCGTCAGAGGAGCAGTTGGACCAAGTATCTATGTTGGCTGGAGGATGGAAGACGATACTGCGTTTGGTACTACACTAAACCGTGAGTGCGGGGACACTGGTCTCTTTAATGCGCTGACAATTGTAGTCGTCAATCACTTCGTCGCGACGTATCAGCAGGTATGGGATCCGCCTAAATCACAGTTGAGCTTAACCCCGCCACCACGCTGTTAGATAGGCCTTTTCGACAAGCACGTCCAAGGCTACGGCCATTCGTTCACTCACTTGGGCTATATTCTTCTCAAAGATTGCCCTTCACTCTATGTTCTATAGTATATGTACCTATGCTCTGTACTTCCAATCTAACAGCTTCTACACATCATCTCGACAGCTTGCTGTACAACAAGCCCGTTCTCATATTTCTGTAGTGTTGAATTATCTTTGTGCACAGCCCTCTGAAGATACGTCTAAAGAAAAGTTACGAAATATAACTACTTCATCGCAATGGCGATGAGGCTTGTCTATCATTTCGTTATCGAAGTATGATCGCCATTACTTGCCAGCCTATCGATGGTTCCGTTTTCAGTTGGGCCATTATATCAATAGTCAACAAACGTAGGTTGCAGTTTGACTTCACCCTCACCCGCTCTACAAGAGGTGGCCAACACACTGACATCTCCTCCCATAGTATCGGAATGCGGTCTCCTTTCCAGGGAATCGCACGGTAGGATGAGCTCCTCTGCGACATTTCGAATGATATTTTCCACGCCTCGACGTCTACAGAATGTATCGGACCAATACCGCGCGTTTGCCGGTGCAGTTCCGACGCTCATTCAATTTGCGGACTCGTTCCACCAACGCATCGCCAGATTATAGTGTCGGCGTAGCAATCAGCAGGTGCTTCAAGGCGCCGTACTGTGAACGGGACCCGTCGCATGCGAAAGTGTTGGTCTCCCGTATAAAGTCCTTCACAGGCCCTCAATCGGTTGCTCTGAACATTTCCAGCGCACATCTTCACAATCAACTTCTTTCCCCGCGGATCCCCGGGCATAAACTCTGTATCGAAAAACTCTACTGTCACCACAATCTACCTTCCTGAAAGCTTTTACAATCCTCCTCGAGTAATATTGACCGCCGAAAACTAATGAAGGATCAGCCTCCTTCATTGAACAACTGCGGTGAGTATGACGACCACGATGGCTTCTCCGAGAGACGCTATGGTACTCCAAGTGAAAGCAAATACCCTCACGCCCCGTACTTCGAGAGCCATATCTCCACGGAGCACACGTATCAGCGCACGGAGCCCACCCCTAACTTCAGCGAATCGCGGAATGAAAATTGCCACGACGCTTCTCGTGCTACAAACGAACCTCGACCCCGCCCTTACAATATTCCGAGCACTGGCGTCGCTTCGGGAAGAAGCCCCCGGGGGCAGCCTGGAACACCATTCGCTGTTGGAAATGAGAGGGAACTTCGACGTGGCATTGAGAAAAACGATGAAGTGCCCAGTTCAAACGGCCACTTCCCAGAACGAATGAGTGCGGATTCCGCTCAACAATATAACACTGTGCGCCCTTCATTTCCTGCACTTGATGGTAGCCTGCCTTCCATGCCAACACCCTGTTCAACGTACAACACAACGGAGCCCGCTGCGCGAGATACAAGGGCTGTCTGTCTCACCACATTCATGCCTTTTGAGGGCAAGTTCCATGATGCTGAGAGCGCAAAGGACTTTAGGAAGACCCAGACAAGAGGTGGTCGGTTGCCGTATCGGCCTCCACATATCGATAGCTCCATCTTCGATCTCGAACAGAATCGACCGTACCACGTTGAACGGATCTACAATGCAATGACCCGTGGCGACAAGGCAAGAGACAACGAAAAGTCCATTGCTATGAAGAGGTGGGTGCATGGAGCGTACTACAAGTCCCACCTAGTCGAAGCATATTGTCACAAGGTGTTTGACTGCTTGCTCGAGCAAGCAAAATTAGGATACAGAGGGTGGGATCATAACGACTACGTCGCTGACGACCGAAAGGGTGAAGACGAAGACCGTGACGTAGATTGCGCCGCCCGTTTAGACAACATCATCCGGGCACTAGAGCAAGAGAAGACCATCTGCGAAGATGTTATGAACTCCGCTTGCCAGATCCGTATGTTTGTCAATGCGCCCAGGGCGTACGCCAACCGAAAGTACCAGAATCGGGTGGGAAACAGCAAGCGCGGAAGGCCTAAGGACGCAGAGGACGATGCAGCCACAAAGCCGTCCAAGATCAGGAGAACTCCTCTACGACCGACCACCAGGGCGCGCACTTCGTACAACCTTCAGTCAACCACAAGCCAGGCCCGCATCTTCAGCCATACTCCAGAACCTCCACAACAACAACAGCCGCGAGCGCAGCAGACGCGGTATTTGACGCCACCCACACATCATATTGCAAGCCCTTCAACATTACCAAGAGGTACTACCGTCACTAGACACGCTGGAATCTTCAGTCCAGAACCGCCGCCCTCTTTCGGTGTTGATCAGGTGAATCCCATGTCACTCCCCTTGAACCTCACTCCTATCCAGCTCCAGACCACCATGCCAGCTCCTCAGCATCCGTCAATCATCTCACCTCGGTCTCTTCCGCAAGCCCACTGTTCCGCACCTACGTCAACCGAGATACCTCCAAACTTGCCAATTGCGGCATGGCCGTCTATGCAAGCATACGACCAGAGCTACGCTCCGCTATACTCCGGTATAGACCCATTCCTTCGTCAATCTTGGATTTGGGATTCTGCAGATGCCCCAAGCACCGATTTTAGGCCCAACCTCTTCGAGCAAAACCCGGATGCTGCAGTTTTGAGCCTGTCCCTGCCAATAAACGGACTGAATCGGGAGCAGTCTTGCCAGGAAATCTGGGCAGATCTGCCTGGCGTTCAACCATCTCCGTACCTTGGACTTTCAGACGACAATCAGAACCGAGATTATGAATGACGTATGTGGTGCTTGAAGACTGCAATTCGTTTGCTTATATTTGAGATAGGGTTTGAGACTGTATCGATGGCATTCATGTTATTTTGCAAGGTATTCAGTTTCTTTTCATTATACCCGCGTTTGCTGTGTCGAAGGTAGGTGCCGGTGGCGTCAATGGCAGTGAATGATGTATTGACAGATGGAATGCTTCGTTAGAGTGCGTGGGACTGTGTTTCACTTTTTTCTCCGTCTCTGCCGTTCTTTTACTGTTTCTTGGGAGCAAGGTGTTGTGTGTTGCTGTGTTTGTGATAGCAAGGATGGCTCTGAGCGTTGACGTTAAGTCCCCTTCAGCGTAGGGTTAGCGAACTTTTGTATCTTTATGTCTATCACTATGTATCACTATTTGGAAATACTGCTTGAGTCTGATCTAGTGAGAACTAAATCAGCTTTTCACCAGAGCGAATTGCACAAACACATATCGGCAACAAGATAGTTTCTGTGACCGCGCTTTACTTGTACCTGGTCGTTGCTCATATTGCAGATGGAAAACCTGGTAGAATGCGGGACATGGTACGTATCAACGTTCAGGGATTCCAGCCGATCACGACGATTTTGTCGAGTGATTGCTTCCCTATGGCCGGTGCGTCCCCTTTGAGGTACGTTATAAGAATATACTTGATCATACACTATCAAAGTTGATGCTCATTTCTTCTTTCTGTTCCGTTAAGCACTCTATCGGGTAAGTGTAGTAGGCTAGGTGGTCTTTCCTTCTCAAAACTCGAGCGACGAACTCTTCTCCCCTTCGCCTCCTCTCTGACATTCACCCATTTTCGCAAACTTCGCTATTAGATCCAATAATCACAAACTACTAAGAGACCTACGGCGCAATATCCTCCCCACATTCCAACTCCAAGTCTCGAAGGAGCGATTACTATGACATCGCGTTCAATTAATCGAGCCTGACATTGTATCCGGAACTGGATTCATTCCTCTTTCATGGCTCTTTGCTCACAGTTTTTTGGCGTCACCATGTCACGCTCGATGCCGCTGATATTCGCGCAGCATCAGCCAGATAGATGTAATTGGCAAAGTTTTCTTTCTACCGATGCCTACTCACGTGTATAATTACTCAACTTGAACGTCATAGCATCGAACCTGCACGTTCTCTCTCGTGACCATTGTAAATGCACAATACAGCAGAAGAGTAAAGGTCTCACTTGCTTCGTCTTGTACCGTGCTATCACGATACTAGCGGCCGCGGTGTTGGCTGATTACGGTGTATTCACTGTGCGAGCAGTTTTGCGGTCAGATAGGCCGTATATAATATCGTTCCCTGTCCGCGGCGAAACTCAACGGTCAGCCAACCAAGCCGAACAAGTGCGGGCCAGTTAGGATACCACGAAGATTTGGCAGCGAATCGGCTTGTGAAACACCAGCACATCGCGTCCAAAATGAACCAGTACCCGAACAAGCCAGTCCCACCGAAATATCAGCCACATCAGGAAGCTCAACCTACCACCCACGATATAGTAGATGGTATGCACTACTCGCAGCATGGTCATGAGCAAGTGATGAACCCAGCATCATCGCTTCAGCCTGCGCCCAACGACACCTCAACTGGTCAGCAGTTCCTCGGATACGGTTTGTATCGACCACCGGGAGAGACAGCAGATAATCCAATGACCCCAGCTGACACACTTGTCGACTTGCAGGCTTCGACTAGCGGAATCGGAGCTCGAGTGCCTCGACCGCTGGTGTTCGCTTCACTTAGGGAAGCCCGCGAACATCGCCGACGAGTTACGCAACCACCCGAGCTACATCCAGAACACGATCCGACTATCGCGGAGGTGGAACGCGACTCACCCATCTGGATCAAGAAACTGGTGGAGGCGATGTACAACTTGGAAGATGTGGGTGACAAACCCAACGCGATGCACAAGACATTCTTCACACCAGGGCATCGGAATGAGTATTCATACAAGGACATCGAGGCAGCCTGCTACGAGCTACACACTGCAGTGATCAGTCGCTCTAGGTACGGCTACCGAGGCCCTAAGCAGGACGATAAGGCATACAAGAAAGGGTCCAAGAAGGTCAAAAAGAACCCTGCCGATGAGCAAGTACCGAATAGTGAGATCTTTGAAGTTGATTGCACTGGAAATTGCGCGACCCGCATTCAGAACGTGGTAGACGGTCTATGGATGTGGAAGAACTCTTGCGCGCAGGTCATCTACGACGATCGCCAGCAACGCATGATGGCGAACCATCCCTACACTTTCGCAAACAACAAAGGTCATAACAAAAAGTGCAATACCAAGAAGGCAGCGACGGTCGAGGCGGGGAAGCAGGCTGTGGCTAAGTTGGCTAAGGCAGAGCAGAACCAAGAGCAGGCAAAAGTGTCGAATCCGGCAAAGAAAGCGCGTACGACACGCAAGAAGCAGCCGACGCCCGGCTTTCCTTCAACGCCGTGTGTACCGAGAACAGTGGGTCATCGATACCGAACTGCCCCGTTCAACCTCGATCCACACCTTTTGAATCTGCAAAACGGCCAGAACCTGTTTACCCAACATCAGTCGAATGATGCAACCCACTCACACGGTTACTTTGACCCTGATTATCACGCGAACACTGTACCTTCACATCCTACACCTGGAGCTGAGCGCATTTACGATTTTGTCCACCAGACACTCACTGACGAGTTCGCCCCGCAGCCACCGACTACCCGAAACCCGATAAACGTGGACGCAGACACTGGAAACGGATATTTTCAATTCGGTCCTCGGCAGAATGCCACAGTGCATGAGGATTGCTTTGGTGGTCCATCGATGACACTATCATCTACGCAGTATGGTATTGCGGCTGGTGGTGCTCGTCCAGCATACAACGTGGGTTATGGGGGCCAGGTTAATACCTATAACCTGCATCATGCCAACACACCAAGGATGTCTTTCCAAATGAGTGACGCCATCGGCATGCCGAACTCAATGCACCAAACGCACCACGCGAACGAGCGGGCGCCTTCCGTCCCAGCTGGGTTGCGAAACGTATCCGTCGCCCCAGTCTCCATCCAATCACGGCTAAACTACGAGAATGGTGGGCATTTCGATACCACTATCTATGGCGGCTACAAGCCTGTTCAAACTGCTGGTCCTGCTAACGACGTCGAGGGCTACAAACAGCGTGCCCAAGCCCCTACCCAGATTCCCGGTCCCACCAATGGCAAACGCAAGCGAGAAAATGAAGCGTGGAAGGAGAATCAGACGAAGTTGGCTTCATCTGTGCACCTGGTGAAGATCGAGCGGAGATAGTGATGTTTGGGATGTGGTTTATGATGCACGTTTGTTGACATTAGATATGGAATAGGTCGCGTCAAAAGACGTCTTGGTAACTTGCAAGTCTTTTTCCCTAGCATGAATTTCGCACTGCTTTCATAATATATGATTGGAATCGGGTAGACGAAAATGTATTGGTACATAAATGGTATGATTGCGTTGGCTGCACTTTATAAAATGTTGAATTGTACCGTGGTAGTTTGACCTCGCAGTGCCTGATCGTCGAAAACTAAAAACTGCACACCATCATAGGGTAGAACACGCAAATGGTGAAAATGTGTCCTGTCATGATTTAGTAATGTCCGTTGTGCTATATGTTCGAGATCAATTTCCAGGTAGCAAGCGATTTAGATTCTTGAGATATGAAAGCCTTCTTCACCCCATCTTCGAATCGACCACACAATTTTCGTATGCCACACCAACTGCGACTCAACTACTATGTCAAAGGAACTTATCTGTAATAATTATGTATTATCTATGTCAATATTGCCCTTTTGTTTTCCAAGATGGTCCAACATCGTATACGTACATCCTAACCACCGCATCCGAATATTCACACAGCTCCGCCTCTCACTCTGTACCCATCTTACACCCATGATTCCTAAATTTCACCCGCCCCAAATTGTTGTACACACCAAACGTACCCGGCGCACCTCGAGCCAAAGGTAAATAGACACACCCCCTTTCGTACTCGGGAAATCCACCACACCCCGTTCAAGGCAACCGCTTAACACAACTCCCCCTCGAGTACACAGCAGTATGTCTTCTACAGAGCAAACGCCTCCCGCGCCCACGCGTACTACACCTACTGCCCCGCCACCACAGCAGCATCCTACTCCTGGCTTCAGCTTTAACGACACAGCAACGTACCACTGGAATGGCGATGTACCACAGCTGGTCATTCCACACAACGAGGCGCACGACTACCGGCGACGACCCAGGAAAGCCCCCCAAGTCGATCCAGCTTCGGATCCGTCGATTGCACAAGTCCTTGCACACCGAGAGCACTACATCGCACTCATGGTCTCCGCAATGTACGACCAAAGCGACGCGCAAGACTACCCCAACTCCACCGACTGCAAGCTCTTCACGTACAACGGACCCGGAGCCATATCCCCCTACGATGTCGAGGCCACGTGCCGCGCCCTCTTCGACGCCACAATCGACAGGTGTCGCTACGGCTTCCGCGGCTGGCCTCTCAAGCACGACGATACTGTGACGAAGCCTCGGAAACTTGCGGCCGAGCAGGACCAGACCGGGGATTGCGTGACGCGGATCGAGAATGTCATATCGTGTCTGCGTAACTGGAAGACGGCTTGTCGCGATGTCTTGTTTGATGAGACGAAGCTTTGGGGCATGGCGAACCATCCAAAGACGGCGCATAACCTTAAGGTAGAGAGCAAGAGGTCTACGGATGGCAAGAAGGCCAGAGGCACATATAACTTGAAGGGTAAGAAGTCGAAGAAGATGATGAAGGCTGAAGCTGGAGAAGACCCGAAGGAGCAGGAGAAAGAGGCGCACGCGGTCTTGCCCGTGGGACTCGAGGGCTCTCAAGAAGAGTTTGAATTGCAGGAGTTGGAGACTCCATTTGCGCAATTTGAGCTAGATGGGTCCAACATCGGCACTCGGGGCGCTCAGTTCGGTCCGATCCCTTTGCCAACTGCAGCTCCAGACAAAGGCCAGCAAGCCGCCTTCGGCTCGTTCCTGCGCAACGATCAGCAACAGAACTGGTCTGAAGACAGTGGGATCTACCCTCGGCTTTTCTCCGCATACGCACCTCCAGCCATCAACGCGATGGCTCTTCAAGACTTCAACGCGGGTACCCCTCGAGATGTCAACGCCAGCTACCTACCAGTGCCCTACGCAACATCTGCTCCGACCTCGAACGGAGTGATTCCTTGGGCTCTTGACGCGTCCGCTCCTCGAGGTTCCAACCCATTTGCCCATTCAGTTCAACGCGTCGGCCCGTCCCTTCAACCTAAAATGACGCCAGACAAGACGACCAAGGAAGCGGGCGTGATGCTGGTCAAAGCCGGTCTAGAGATCGCCAATGCCGGAAAACGTGGCCATCCAACTCCCACTATCCTCGACACGGGGAACACTGCACTAGGCCAGATCAATATTTTTCCCAACGCAGAGACGAACATCCCACTACACGATGAGTTCGAACGTTGGGCCAATTCGTCGTCTTACCAGGACGGCGCGGGCGAGGGCAGCCATCTATCGGGGACCGTTGTTCAAGGGTATCAGTTCTTGGGCGGGAATACGAAGATCATGGCAGGAATGGACCGAAAGTGCGGTGGGTCAACGACTCGGAGTTCCCGAGCTGCTGGTCGCTCTGCTATTGGAGATGACTCTGATGACGACCAGCCGCTAAAGAAGAAGACCAAGAGGTGAGGACGGAATTTGAGACGCGTTGACGAAAGATAGGATAGTTCCGGATATGGTCTGAGCCATGGCGATGATTCTGGTAATGATGAGACAGCGCAACGTATATGGATGGCGCTCATGACCATATGAACATGCCAGAAGATAGTTGAACGTATTTCTCTGGAACCCCACTTGTTACAAGGTGCTCTTGCGTGACAACGAAATGAGATTGGATTTGGATCAAAAATTGACAGCTGTGAGGTGAAAGAGGCGCATCATTCGCTCGTTTCCCGATCTCTGTTCGTTGGAAACGCGTCGTGCTGCGAGTTTAGTCAGTGTATATGTTGTACACAATGTCGACAGGCAGCAGAAGAAAGACAGAGCTCGACCGTGCCATTTTCCAGGATGGTCGTGTCAGAATATGATTTTTACTGTCTTTCGGTAAGATGAAAGAGTAGGACACGGCGATTGGGTCATTGCTATGTTGCAATCACATAGCTCGCAAGAGCACGTGACATTGCTGCAGGCTTGATCTGTATTTCGAGAGTAAATCGGAGCAGGATAGCAACCAAGACAGACCAGAAAGCAAAAGAACAAGAAAAAGACCGCTGCTTTTATCGGGAGTTGAAGCTACATGTTGAAGGCTGAATACAGTGAAGATACACGTGGTTGCTCTCATTGGTCGACAAACCCATGGCGATACTCACGGTCGCCGAAGTCCACGACGAACTAACACAGCACACCTCGGCCGAAGCATCCAATAAAGGCAGGCGGAAGCAACTGAGTCTCACTCGCGTGTGAACCGACATCGGCATGGGCCGTGGCATTCGATAGCGACGGGTGGCGTCCAAATAAGGTATACTCATCTCAAATAAATCTCCGTACCATGACCCTAGCCACGTGAAGCTCGAGACAGCGATTGCCGGTCTTAGTCAAACGTGGCGTTTAACAGCGGGTACTCGGTGCGACGAAAGCGTGGCACTGCGTGGGGAACCGGGTAGGCTGCCTGGTAATGAAGATGAAACGTGAAGAGTAATGTTGAGATGAAGACAAGGAAATGTGTGGGGAAGTTGAGCAAAGTGGGAAGTGGGAACAAGTGGGGATGCCATGTCCTTATGAGGCTCCATATAAGCCTGCAGGCTTGCTTGTTGAGGGTTATAGTAGGTCGCGTGATAAGATGTCTCCGCAGTACTCATCCAGGTCTGGAAGACTCGATCTGCATTGCTCTCGGTATGCCATGGCGAATCGTTCGTCCATCATGGGTGCTCTTTCAGCTTCTCCTCAATCTCTTCCAGATCGTCCGCATTGTCAATCTCGATGATCCTGTTCACCTCGGCCGTATTCCGCATCAGCTCTTTCGCGCCGGCGTACAGCATCTTGACTTCGTTGTTGCAGGTGACGGGGAGGTAGTACAGCATGACGTAGGGCACCGATAGTCGTCCGGAGTCCTGCTAGCTGTCAGTGATGCTCTTTCGCGGAAGGTTGCCAGCGTACGAGCGTTATCGGATAGCTCAGCAGCACAAAGCGTGGAGCATGGTCAGGCAGCTCTTCGGCGAGACTCTCCACATCTGTATAGACGTCTCCATCCACTGGCCGGATCTCCAGTGTCTTCTTGTCAATCTCGTCTAGCGGGTATCGGCATCAGTGCTTTTCAACTTCTGCGCACCCTTCGTGGCCATCGTTCGTGCGCAAAAGGATCGAGAGTTCGTGGAAGGGACTGGACATGCGTACAGAGGATGGCTTGTGGGTCTTTGGCGCGCGACGTTCCCAGGCGGAACTTGCGTAGCTTCTGCTTCGTCTCGTCGGAGAAGGTGTACAGCCTGGATTCGGAGGACTGCGGGGTAGTCAGTGGTGAGACGGCGGCACGCTTCCGACATACCATTTTGGACCGTCCGCAACGATGTGAATGAATACGCTTCAAGCTGGACGCCGCGTGCGTTCCGAAAGTCGCGATGGAGGTGGTAGGGCTGAAGCGTGGAGGGTGGATGTCCTAAGGCCGTTTGGCGATGGCGCGGGCGCGGGGCAGGTTCCGCGTCGATGACCCTACTCACGACGCGACTTTGAAATCTCCGGAGCTTCCTCTTCTTCTTCCTGCAACTAGCTACTCTCCAATCTCCAGTCTCCCCCGTTCCGAATCTTATGTTCAGCAGACTCAGCCAGGTAGCCCGGCATCTCACGCGACCGCTCCCCAACTACGCACACGTCTCTGCGGCGAATCCACGGTCCTCACTCATCACGTCATCGACTATGGCGGGCGCGGCGTCGACCCAGGGCAAGGGGCTTATACACACTGCGGCGTGTCTAATCATAGGAGACGAGGTGCTGGGAGGCAAGGTATGCACACGAACTCGTGTTGGTTATATTGGGCCACTGCTGATCCTCCGAAGACTGTAGACTCCAACTCGGTAGCGCTCTCGTGACGATGACATCTCGCGTAAGCTAATCAATTGCAGGCGTATTTTGCGAAGTTTTGCTTCTCGCTCGGGATCAACCTGCGACGAATAGAAGTCATCGCTGACGATGAGGGTGAAATTGTCGAAGCGGTGCGGCGCATGTCCAAGAACTACGACTTTGTGGTCACCTCGGGCGGCATTGGTCCCACGTAAGGCACTATTTCCCCATATGCTGTGTCCATAAGCTCACATGGTGCAGACACGACGACATCACCTACCAGTCCATAGCGACAGCCTTTGGCCTGCCGCTAAAGCTACACGAGGCGGCATTTGCCCGGATGAAGCGCCTGTCGAAGCCGCACAAGTCACAGCCAAACTTTAGCTGGGACACGGCCTCGGCGGCGCTGACGGCGAAGAAGCGCATGGTCGAGCTGCCCACGGACGAGTCGGTCCCGGACGAAGACCAAGTCATCTTCACAAACGACAGTCTCTGGGTGCCCATCTCGTGTGTCAATGGCAACATTCACATCTTACCGGGGGTGCCAAGGCTGTTTGAAAGCATGCTCGACGGCCTCCGACCCAGCTTGCTGCCGCGACTGACGGATCCTGAGGGCAAGGGCGTGCTGCGGATACTGATCTCCACGCCCATGGCGGAGAGTGAGGTCGCTGGCTACCTGACGGAGCTGGCAGCCAAGGCCGAGCCGCGAGGGGTCAAGGTGGGCAGCTATCCACGATGGGGAAAGAGCAGGAACACGGTCACGCTCGTGGGGCGCGACGTCGAGTTTATGGAGTCGCTGGTGGCGGAGGTGGAGACGGCGGTCCAGGGGCGGCGCGTAGCCGTGGAGGGCGAGGACGATTCGGATGACGGCGATGCTAGCACGCGCAAGCTGGCGTCGGGCTGAGTGCGCCTGTCTCACTCTTTTCGTGTCCATGTAGCAAGTAGCGCGGCGGCGTCTGTCGACGGACTGTCGTCGGAATCAAACGGTGAGGGCTCACCCAGCTCCAAGCTAGTCCAGGGGTCTTCTCGCAGGGCTGCGGACACGGCACGATAGTCACGATAGTGGGTGATAAGAGGCAGGACGGGTTTCTGCAGTCGGCCTGTCACGACGCGCGAGCACCCAATGGCAAAAGAAACGCTCGTCTGTTCTCGCGTGGCAGATGTTCCCACCGCGGCAAAGGCCAGTCATGTGAGGACATGTTCCCCAAGTGGTTCATTCACTGCCATCTGCTGGCGGCACCCTGGCGAGGTCCGCCGCTTTAAGGCCAGGGTCGGCGCGAGGCCGTTCGCTGCCTGCGCGCGTTGGTTCAACTGGCCCCCCCCTCCCCCCCCCGTTTGTGCGGCAGGGAAGACGGCATTAGGAGAGTTCTGGCGTGTCGGCGTGCGGCGTGAGGCTTGCGTGCCCTGCTGCACGCGCGAGGCGGCCATTTCGTGGGGATTGCTTCTGGTCGTGGGTTTGCGCGCTAAGGCCAAGTAGTGAAGCACCTAGCTCATCTGGGGCTGGGGCTCGGATTTTGCCTTTGCCGTCAACCGTCACCGTCGTGATCCCAACCATCTTCTCTCAGCATTTGAAGGTGAATTGTGTTGTTCGCAAACATCTCTTTCGCTGTCCTTTCGACCTGCCCGCCCATCGCCACGGCCCGCTGCCCCTACCGCCGCTGCATCGCTACGCTCCATCCGCTGCTCCCTTGATCCCCAGCAACTCCCCCGTTCGACATCTCCGTCTTGTCCCTTCACCAGCGCAACCCTCACCATCCCCATCGCGCAACCGCCATCCCCCACACAATGGCGTCCAAGTTCCTCCGAGAGTACAAGCTCGTCGTGGTCGGCGGCGGCGGCGTGGGAAAGTCGTGCCTGACCATCCAGCTGATCCAGAGCCACTTCGTCGACGAGTACGACCCGACAATCGAGGGTGAGAAGCTGCCGACGTCCCCCATGGGCGCGCGTGCCGTCAACGGGTGCTGACACGGACAGACTCGTACCGCAAGCAATGCGTCATCGACGACGAGGTTGCCCTGCTCGATGTGCTCGACACGGCCGGCCAGGAGGAGTACTCGGCCATGCGGGAGCAGTACATGCGGACCGGCGAGGGCTTCCTGCTCGTCTACTCGATAACCGACCGCCAGAGCTTCGAGGAGATCATGACCTTCCAGCAGCAGATTCTGCGGGTTAAAGACAAGGACTACTTTCCTATGATTGTGGTGGGCAACAAGTGCGATCTCGACGGCGAGCGGCAGGTGTCAACACAAGGTGCGCCCGTGTCTCACCCCACCCCCCATCCCTAGCATGCTAACCCTGTCCAGAGGGCCAGAATCTCGCGCGGCAGTTTGGCTGCAAGTTCATCGAGACGTCGGCCAAGTCACGCATCAACGTCGACAACGCCTTCTACGACATCGTACGGGAGATCCGCAGGTACAACAAGGAGATGTCATCATACACGGGCGCACCTTCGGGCGGGCAGTCCAACGGCATCTCCAAGATGGGCGTTGACGACGACCACGAGAAGAAGGGCTGCTGCGGGTGTGTCGTCATGTAGGGCGCGAGAGGACGTATGCGATTAATGAGGAGAAAGATACCAGTCGCTGTTTGGGCCGCCGTCCGAGCCGACGCAGGAGGGCCTCTTCCGAGCACAACACGAGGACGGCATCGATACCTTCCGTACTGCCAGTCAATTCCCGTCGTCTCCCTGTGACCGACTTCGCTTCTCGACTACTCTTTGGGTTCGCTTTTGGGGCTCGGTGTTGACACGGATTCTGTGTTGGGCGCAGCCTCGAACACGATGCTTCCAATATTTTCTTTACTGGGCCTCTTCTGCCCGCGGTGCCGCGCTGGCATCCTCTGTCTAGACTCATCTCTTTTGGCATTTGAGTAAATTGTATTTCCTTGCTCCAGCAGCTGCAGGGTGCCGCTGCGTAGGGCGCGGCATTCTGAATTCGAAAAATGTCCATTCGCGCTTTTCTACTCTTCACTTCTTCTACCTACAGCTTCCGAGACACGCTTTTAACTTCTATGAAAATAATTCTTCTCAACTGGCACCACTTCATTGAACCTGACCCACAGCAGACCTCCAGGCACCGGCGCAGTCTCACCCCGCCTCATGCTAGCCCCAATCAACCCAGATTGGCTTGCACCGGCACAGCCCGTCTACCGGCACAGCTCCCATACATTGTCTAGCAGAGGATGTCGATGGCAGGAGGAGCGACATGACGTGCATACGTCTCTCATCGTTTGCCTGGTATTTCCAATTGGGGGCTTTTTCGACAGCGCACTACGCGTGCGTGCGTGCCGTTCCAACACGATGCAGGCAAAGAGGGGTTTCGACATGTGATAGGCACCGGTTGACGATTCGGTATCTTGCTGAATCGTGCAGGAGGTTGCCCGTAGCGCGAAATGTAAGGAAGATCTCTCTTCGATTAGTCGCGTAGCGCAGGCTTAGTCCCACGATCGGTGTCGACGACCTTCGCGCCGCCCTTTCCGATTGCACAGCAGTACCATGGATAGATCTTGCGACGCTTTCTTACCCCCCAATCCCCTCTTACCTCCCGGAATCCCTCTCCGCTGTGGCGCTTCGTCCCAAGCCCTTTATTCCCGCGCATTCGATTCGTCGCGAGTCCAGCCCCGCGCAACGGCATCTATGGCCGTCGCATGTTGCCTCGGGATAACATCCAACTCTATTTCCTTTTCCCCTTCCCCTATGTGCCTACCTTTAGCCTATTGTAGGACAAGCCCACAATCGCACCTTTTCGAGGCAACAGATGAGCATGCCCATCCACTGTGTAAGCCTGCGGCGGCGTCGTTCGCGCTCACCATCTCACCTCATTACACCATCGACACGCAGTACTCACCGATGCGTCGGACTCCGGCAGTATATTAAACTACCCATGTACACCAGCGAGGTGGCCGCAGAAGCGGCCGCTTTCGTTGTCGCCCCCGTCCCCTACAGGCGGGAACGCAATCTTATTGGCGAGATTGACAGCTTTTCTGTTTACCCTGCGGCCAATGGTCGTTTTGCGGGGTGCTGCCTTTTTTTGTTGTAGAGCCTAAAGTTGACTACGACGTTGCAGCTTCGTTTGAAAAAGAGTTGGGATGGTGTACCGATATACTGGAGGGTTTCAATGTTCCCCATCCGTGCGTTGTGTTGGTGGGTGTTTGATCAGCTGCGCTGGGACTGCGGACCCCGCTGTGGTGGGTTTTTTTGGACGGTGCAGGGTTTGCTGCATCTGGAGGATGTGGCCATTGCTGAGGTTCGTGCGGATGCTGCGCGTTCTCGGAGTAGGACGTGCTTTGGTAGCGATCTGCGTCCAAGAGCATTACATGCAGACGTGCCTAGTACACTCCTTCCGATCCTGCTCACTCTGCTGAACGATATCAAGCCCACAGACCGGATTTAGTAGGAATCCTCGTCAAGGTAAGGTTCGGCACGGGGCGCGCTTACGCATCTCGACAAAGCCCGCTCCTCATTCCATCCGGAGCGAAGGTCAAACTTGGTTGGTTCCGGGGGGTCTACGTTCGACCACACGAGTGCAGCTTCAACATTGGGGTATCCACCCAGATCCCGGCTAATCGGTGTGTGGACGTGGCGTATGGCAACTATCAGCAGCCAGTGCAGGGCAACGTGGCGGCCCCTCCCGAAGCCGAGCACGGTGCCTGCAGGGAGCGTGTATGCTGTGTTTACGCGTACAATCGATGGTGACGTTGAGGGTAGGCTACGAGAATTCGGACGAATTTCTACGACTGCGTCGTTATTTTCGGGTAGAGAGCGGGTGAGGTGATGATGCAGGGGTCCACATTCTCGTTGGCCTTTGTTGACATCACGTTAGCATTCGCTTCCCCCTACCAAGCCAGCAAGCCTATGAATCCCGACCGTGTTCGCGGCCTCATCAAACTTGCTCCTCGCCATGGCACACATTGCATCATCAAACCTCCTCGCCGCACAACTACCTTTGCCATATTTTCCACTTTGCCACTGATGCTTCATCTTTCCAACCCACGATCCAAACTCCTGGGTACATGCATCAAGGGTGTCTTAGATAATCCGCGGAATTTGGGTGGGCGACCGCGTGGTTTGTCGATGATTTCAGCGACAAGCGATTTTGGATGACAACTTGGCCGGAAGGTGGTGGGTGGGTGGTGAGATGAAATGTTCTATGGAGCGGGGTTTGGTGTTTGGCTCTTCGTTCCACTTCGCAATAGGTAGGGAGTGGTGGCGCGGATATGTGGTAGATGGTCTTCGTTCCGGTCTTCGTCACTGAGGCGCAACGAGGCAAGTAAGATGCATTGGGTTTCACTAGTCCTCAACGCCTCCAATCTTAGCAATGGAGGTGGATAAGTATGCTAACCATCGGCTGGGAGTATGTGTGAACTCTAGTGAGAGCGCCTACCAGCCAACGCAGTGTCTGCGTGAATAGACTGACTGAATTACAACCTTGTGAGTGGTTTAGAGCCAATGAATATAGCATACATTGGATGCGCAAGGGAGAACATCCGTTGTTCGTGGTCTATAAAGAGCTTGGCCGTTGTTGATAGACTGAGAGGACATCCTATATCGTAAGCAGTGACACTTCTCACATCCATGAACAGACCCCTCGTTTATCAACGAACCACTCGTAATACGGTTGAAACCATACAAATCGATACATCCCCCCTACCTAACTCCAAAAGCTCCACCCCGTCAAGTCTGCACAACCTTAACCTCAATATCCGTATGCTTCCTTATAGCATCCCTCTCCACTCCCTTCCAGACATCTCCCTTCCCAACCTCCCCACTCCTCGCACAACCCGTCTCATTCCCGTTCACCGGCAGCACTGCCGTGCCCACCTCCGCCTTGTCATGTTCAATTTTAGTAAGCTCATGTGTAGAGTCGGACTCGATGTCGGCGTATTGATTGCGGACACTGAATGAGGGCCATGTGCGAGGGTTGCCTGAGCGGTGCTTGTTGGAGGCTGAGGTGGTGCCGCCGCCGCCTGTCGTGTTGCTTCTGCTGATGGGGGAGCGTCCGCGGAGGACGTTCAAGGCTGGCCGGAGGACGGGGAGGGAGCCTGTGCGTGTTAAATTTTTGTTCATGGTCTTGGGAACTCTCGGGAAGGTATACAAGTGAAGACGGTGAGGTATGTTTCTACGGACTGCCATGTCGCAATGGGTGCTACAGTCCACCCTCGGTCCATGTCAAGGAATTGGTAGGTCAAATTATTCAGAACTTGAACGAGACATGCTGCGCAGGTCCTACAAATCGAAACAAGGTCTAGTCAGTCACGGGATCTCGCATAGAGATAGATGAAGAGATTAGGGTTGACAACTCACATTGTCCCAGACATGAACATCAGAGCGACCTGAAAGCGTTGTTTGCGCGGAAGCTGCAACTTGCGAATCTCGACGATAGGAACGAGTAAGATGAGAAAGTCGATTGCGAAATGCATGGCCGAAGTGACCTTAAAGGTCAAGTTCGCATCCACACAGTGCGTGGGTGTGATGCTAAAGTCCCAAATAGAATTGATTGGGGAGCATTGCACGCACGTCAAGATGAACTGGTACCCTTTAGCAACAACTCCCTAAGTAATAACAAATCATATGCGGAAAGTGCATGATACGTACGCGTGATAAGAACCACGAAACCGATAAGAAGAACAAGATCTGGATAGCGATCTTCGAGGGCTTGGAGCAGTTGAAAAGGCGCCAGAAAAGGGAGAGTATAGACAACTTTGCTAGCGCGCAGGCAAAGACGTAGAAGAAGTCGGCTATCCAGAGACCGCGAAGGATATTGAAGTTGACTTCCGTCTTGGTGTAGTTGGGGATGTCTTCGAGGTGGCGGCCGAGTCCGAGATGGATGTCTGGAGCAGTAGTTAGCGATTTGAATTTCGTGGATTATAGAGGGTATCAAATTACCGTAGAGTTTTAGTATGAGGAAGCCAGTTGCGCAGACCTATCTTGGATTAGATGGGTAATCTCATGGGGAACCGCGAGACTGACAAGTGCAGCAACGGCCGTGTAGTCGTCAAAACCCAGCCTCAGTTGGACAAGTCTTCTCGACATGATCCTGAGAACAACAGCCGCGAAAGCGGCTGTGTACGTGATGATCATAGCAGCGATCATCTGCCCAAGCCTAGGGCCCGGCGCCATCGTTTGTATCATCGCAATGGTGTTCTGTACGTTCTCGAAAAAATACTTTTGCAAACAAAGAAGAGTGCTGCAAGCAACAAGGAAAAGAGTTATGTGCCTATCGCCAGTATGGCCCTGGACCAAAAGGGCTGTGATCGGCGGACTCTCATCCTAGGGCAATGCCAGGCATATTGATATGCATCTTTGAAAGCGACATCTCGAGCGCGGTACTTTCGGCTAGTGAAACTTCAAGCCAGGTTCCCGCAGCATGCGCCGTGTTGAAGGAGGATAAGAGATATCCATTCAGCTCAGCCATTGCTCGAGGATGACGCCGCAAAAGAAAATCTGGACAGGATGTCTTTGACTAGGCAGATTCTGACATATTCTCCGGGCAGACCATGTACACATTATACGCTTCGTATGCACGACACGACACTCGCTTCTGTACGAGGCGTTCGACGGCGTCTTTAACGATGGTAATCCATGTCTAAGAAAGATATGCGTCATTGCGTCCTCGCTCGACTCCAAAGTCTGAACTGACTGGGCAGTTAACTAAGAAACACCACGTACCTGCCAGCGTTGACCCACTCGGGCGATGTTCCGAGAATTGACTGTGCCTATAATTCCGAGTTCGGAGCATCTGCATACTGCTTATCAGTAATGGCCTTATAAGGGATGCACATCCATGTTCCCTGCGCTCAAGCAAACCAAGCTTCGCCCTACCCAGTGCAAAGAAAATCTCGTTTCGCCTCGTAAAAGATCCTTGTGGCGTCAGTAATCTGTTGTGCCTTTCCTGAAGTTGTTTAGTCACGCCTCTTCCAAAGTCCACAGGTCTAGCTAGACCATCAAGGCTTGATTGCAGACGCCACGTCAACGCTCGAGCTCATGCGTTGATCAGAGCTAGTCCCAAAGCTGCACTCCTCTAGCCAATGTCATACCAGCATGTTGTGATTTGCCGATATAGTTAATATGCTGCACCCAAACGCGAAACTGACGATGCGAACTCAAAGCCAACGGAAAGACCGTTGACCTTCATAACGGCCAAGACTCTTACGACACTTTCTCAAAGCCACATGCTTGGTGGAGGTTGACGAGGCGCATCGGTGCGTTGCGATTGGCCAGCATAGCAATGTTGAACTCATTCGTCCAATCAAGCGATAGCAGGATGTCGTCGCGGGATGTCACCGGTACCTCCGATGGATTGTAATAGACGAGGATCAGAGAGCTCCTACGTGTTTGACGTGGTATGGATTTGCTCTAGTAAACAAAGAGGAATATTTCGACGATGATCTGGGGAAGTTTTTCTGCGAAGGATTCATTGCGTCTTAGATCGCTGTCGGCTGCAAATACATGCGAACGTATATTAGTGAGCTACACGCTCAGATCACGACGGCATTTCAGCAGGGTTCAAGTCTTACCTGGGATACAACCAGCTTGCAAGTTAAAGGCAGAACGTGAGTTGTTTCCAAGATGGAAAATAGTCTATACACTAACAAAAGGTCACTGTACAGCGAACCACATGCGCTGATCCTAAGGTGCTTTTGCTTTGAAGAGAGTAATCCGCAGCTTCTAGTAGATGGCATCCCGTATCCTGACGCCAAACCCATGCTCGACTGTTGCTGCAACATGCGACCTACCGCAAAACTCAGATAAAGGAGACAAGCTAAGCTCCTAGGTGCAGGAGCACGGTCTCGCGTATTCCTGTGGGCAGGCCTCTTATTGGTGCTTTCGTCCCATGTGGGTCAAAACAGATCAATCTTTGAAGGTAAAAGAACCCAGCTCTACGCCTACTTTTGCCTTTGAGTTTAATGGAAGTAGCTCTTAAATGTAAGCTCTACGTCTGAATATAAATATGTGATATCTGAAATGATTGTAAAAGGGTGATTACCTCTTTAAGCCTAGCTTGTCTCCTGTATCTGAGTTTATGCGGTACGCAGGATTCTGTGTCTGCCACTGCACGAGACAGATTTCCAGCCAATGCCATATCACCAACGACATTCTGCAGACCTCAAACGCCAACGATATGGATCCAGGTGAGACGGAACGCCTCCAAGGCCCTATTGCTCCACGAGGGTGAGTCTTAGACCGTGAAAAGGCGGTTGATATTATTCGTGCGAGAAGCATTCGGACCGGGAGGCCGCCTGTTCGCTTCTGGATCACACCGGGAAGAAGTCAGCCCGTGTACGATACCACGCTCCCGACCTACTCCGCTCCGCGATCTGAAGTGCATCTTTCCCCAAAACAAAATGGCTCTGGCATACCAGAATTGGAGTGATGCTCGGGGGGCTTTGCATTCGATCGAGGACGCGAACAGTCTTTTAGTCCGAGACTCTCTCTCATTTCTTCTTCATACGCGTAGGTCATCCCTGATGGTCCAACAAGTAGAGGTGTTTATTTTTCCTCTTTGATGTTGGCCTTCTCCTGCTCCTCCTTGAAATTGTGTCCCTCCTTCTCAACATTCATCTTGTCCTTTCCCCTCTCCTCTTTCTTCTTCTCCTTATCCCACTCCTTCTGCTCCTTCATAAACTTCTCTTTCTTCTCCACATACCCCTCGTGCCCTTTCGCTCTCTCCCAAACCGCGCGAAAAATAAGGGATGCCTCCAACTTTTCCTTCGCACCTTCATGTCCATCACTCTTCTCGAGCTCTTTACCAGTTTCTTTGTCATATTTTCTTCCGCCGGCGTGGTTGGCGTACCGTTTTGCGCGCGTCATGCCCATCTGCAGGAACTTGCGACACATATCCATCCCTACAAAATCATCTCGGTTATCGTATTCGATGAACTTGTCGTAGATCTCTTTGGAGCTTTTCTGTGCGATGGCGGGTGTTTTGAAGCGCCATAACGGAAGGATTTCGGATTTGTAAGGCTCGAAAGTCAAGACACCCTGTTCACCGCGGCCAATGCGGTATGACATACGTTGAGCTTTCAATTGCATTTGGGGAGACATGTCGTGGTGTCAGTAGGTGGTGTTAGTGGTACTGGAGAAAGAAGGTACGCGACTCGCTAAGGGTTTAAATATCTATGACGTAGGTCATTCCGGATGCCCTTTGAGTGGTCGTGTTACAGCGAGGATCGTCAGAAGATATAAAGTATAACATGCCAATTTTCTTTCTATCGCCGCTATGATACTACGCGCAGTGCTAACTTAGTCTCAAATACACAGTTTCTTGACCGACAAATACCAAATGATTTATTCACGTAAAGCATGACGAACACCGTAGAGAAAGACCTATCAACAACGCCTTTTACAGTCCCACCAACCAACTCTACTACTGTTCTACGAAGGTTGCTCTGGTGTCTTGGATGCGACACCTTCCCGGTCCTGCAACAGCTTCGATAGTACCTGAAAGTTCACCGGCTTCGTAACAAATTTATCCACACCAGCAGTAAGTGCGTCATCTTCGTCTTGGTCGCTCGCTAATCCGGTCAATGCGACAATATAGGCAGCACTTCGAAGATCGGAAGACGACCCAGAGGAACATCGTTCGGTTTCTATGCGGCGGATCTCGCGCGTTGCTGCGAAGCCGTCCATAATAGGCATCGAAAGGTCTGCGTCCAAGTCAGCAAGCAGTATATCTAGGTGAGAGCTTCCACCAATGTGACAAAATGGCGGTTACAAAAGCCAGTAGGAGCAGTGGGATCGATATGAGGGCCAGACACGTACCCATGAAGATTACATCATAGCCTTCCGAACACCCTTTCACATCAGCGATGGCTAGTGCCCCATTCTCCGCAAACTGGAAATCGGTACAACCGTACTTCTTTAGAAAAGCGCCCATAAGCTTTCTGTTCACTGCATTATCTTCGACAACGAGCACACGGAGGCGCGATAAATTTCCGGCTGTCTCCGTGCTCGCACGTTTTTTTGGACGAGCTGGGAGAGGCGTTCCATCAGGTGCGTCCGCAACTACATCCGGAGTGGTCTCAGATATCGAGCCCGGGCGTTTCCAGCGATTTGTTGAGTCCAGCTTTACTCGTTCTTTTGATGAATTAGATACGTCGTCTTTGATGTTTGCATCAACTTCTCCCGACCTCTCATCGGGTTGACCCTCGGCGCCCTGTCCTTGCACATTCTCATCTCTGTAGCCGTTGACCTCTTCTTCGCGAAGTTCTCGTAACTTGATTACACATGCCCAAAGTGCCTTTCGAATGCTATTAGGGCCTATGGGACGCGGTATTCGCTCCCACTTCTTGTAGCCTGGGCTTGGGCCCATTCGCTTGCCCAAGGCATCCGCGGCAACGACGATGCTAAGTAGGACACAATTTTGACCATGATCCCGCCCCATCCTCTCCACATCATCCGAGTGAATCTTGTTGCTTTCCTCAACCAGTACAACGTCTGGCCTGGCCTCCCTAGTGTTCTCCAAAATCTTGCAATGAAACCACTCTCTGAGATATTTTTCGAAACCTTGCCGAAGTACGCTCGGAAAGCCGAATAGCACCACAGAAAGCTGTTGCTCACGGATGAATAGAGTGCTTCGTTCCAGCTCGAGCGACGGCTCTTCGATCTCACCACGATCTGGGCGGCAAAGTCTCATTGGAATGGTGACGGCGACCTCGGTTCCTACTCCTACCTTACTAGCCACCTTGATTTCGCCAGCAAGTAGTGATACCAAGCTCTTGACAATAGACATACCAAGTCCAACACCCTGCGAAGTCGTTGTGTCCTCCTGAGTGAAGGGTACAAAGAGATGCTTGTCCATGAAATCTTGTGATATGCCTTTGCCAGTATCCGTGACTCTGAGAGTGACCACGCGCCAGAATTCAGCTTCTCCGTCGTGCATTGTGCTACGCAGCTCAGGTTTCGAGGTCGCAAGTGTGATAGTGACCGAACCTTCCGTAGTATATTTCAGTGCGTTGCCAATGATATTTGTTGCAACTCGTCGCAAAGCCCCAGGTTCGGTGAAGTAGTTCCAATTCTCATCACGGTTGATCTCAACAACCACAGAAACTTCGTGCGGGCCTTTGGTCTTACTGTAAGACTTGCCAGCGTCCAAAACCCCGGCTATTTCCTCACACAGCATCGCAATGTTAGTAGATATGTAGAGGCCATGGAAGTCCATGTCAGGACCTTGAGGAAGACGTGTCTTGTTTGGAAGAGACCAATCTGCGTCAGGAGGACGCCTCTCTCGATGTTTGTGTTGCTGTCGCTCGAATTGATTGATTTTCGCATACGACAGAACGCTGGCAAGCGTCTCATTGAGCGTTGAGCCAGACGATCTGATCGTGTCGGCCAAGCCCTGCTGGAAAGAGTCCAGTCCGGTATCTGCAAGGAGCTGCACCGCGCCTAAAATACCGTGCAACGGAGTTCCTAATGGATGTCAGTGCGAGATCAAAGACTGTTGAACGGGTTGGTGTCGCACTCAGCTCGTGACTGACGGAGGAGACGAAATCTTCTTTTTGTTTGACAGCTGCCGATGCGTCGATTCTGGCGATTTCGGACTCAAGGACGTGGAGAAAGCCGCGTAGAGAGAGAAGGTCAGTAGTATCATCAAACACAGGGAGCGGTCGTGTCGACCACGCGAAGCATCCAGCAAGACGCTTCAGAGTTACGGGATCCTTCATCGGCAGAAACAACATTTGGCGCGCGCCTTTAAAGTTGGAAATGAGCTGCTGCGTCTCTTTCGAAAGATCATCCACCAGCGAGGTCCCGTTCTGGATGATATAGCAAACATCCCCAGTGCCATGTAGGTACCAGATGGCGCCGTCAGGATGATCATCTATCAGTAATTGTAGGAAGCCTTCGTCTAGATTGGCAAGGCCCAGCGTACTTTCATTGATAGTCCGGGTCATTGGCGCGAACTCTGGGCTACGTGTAGACATACCGAGGATTTCAGCAGGACGCTCAATGCAGATACCTCTCCGGTATTCTGGGCTTGTGTAAGTCCTTGAACTTGTGAACTTAGTTGCTTCACCTAGGTCTCGTGGGTGCAGCGGAGCGTTCAATTGTGTTTTGACGCCTTCGAAGGGGGATGTGTCTTCATCAGTCGAGTCGAGGGAGCCCTGTCTCTGTGAGTGTTGTGCCATTTCACGTTCCAGCTCGGCCTCTGTTTCTGCGACAGGTTGTACACCGCCATGGTAGCCGATCAGCCCATCGATGAATAATACACCATCTACCTGTAAGGCTTCCCGCACGCAATCAGCAGCTCTTCTAAAGACTTTTCGGTAGGTAGTCTCGTCCTGACTGCGTCGAGCTTTGCGCGTCTCTTCCTCATTGACGATGTTTTGCTGTGTCTCTGCCTCGGCATGCAGCAGCAGCTTAGTTTCGTCCCCTGCGCTGAAGACGTTCTCTGGAGAGGCATCTATATCTTTGGGAGGGTCCTTGCCATGTTGGTGCGCCAAAGCCTGGACTTTACCTATTTGATCTTGCCTGCGTCGTTGTTGATCTATCCTCCGTAGCGAGCGAGGTTCTTCCAGCAGCTGGCTCCTAATCGCACGGGACCCGACGAATCGGTCAAGCTGTTCATTCACACACCTCCATCTCTCCAGGTCTATACTCTCGCGTTTCAAGTCAAGCTGCCTCATACATTTCTCAGCCGTCGCGACTAAAGCCTTCTCATCCGTGTCGGAGAATGCCTCGTGCGTGGAATCGTTGACGACAAAGACTGCCCCTATGGCCAAGCCTCGTGAAGTGGTGACCGGTGTTCCAAGATAGGAAACCAAGTACGGAGACTGTGACACGGTCGAGTGTTGTGAGATTCGATGTTCTTCGGCGAGAAGTGCTGAGGCAAACACCCTAGTCGCCGTTGACTCTGAATTGGTATTGACATTGAGAGTTTGCCAAAAGATGTGAAGCCATCGTTGCAAGTCGATGTCAGCGGTTCCGAGCCAGCTAGCGCTTTCGGGACGTTCATCGGCTGCATTAGGATTCGGGGTGCCCGCGAGGAAATAGGGAGTGTTTTCGTTAGCCAGTGTTACGAAAGCTCCCCGGACGCCTATGTGGGGATTAGTGCGTGCGAGATTATTCGAGACGTGCGTGGACACACCCAAGCGGAGTTGCAGAAGCTCCATATAGGTATCGAGAGTCTCGCGTAAAGTGGAGCCCTCTCGTAGAGTGTAGGAGAAAGGAGCCGCATTTTGGCGAGGAGAGTCTGAGTGATCGACTCGGGACAGCACCTGTAGGTATCTAACTCGCAGTGAGCTCGTCGAGAAGTTAAGCACGTCGACAAAAGGGCCAATACTTGTTCAGCCCGTAGTCGCTGACGGCAGCATCGAAGAGAGTCATTGGCAATCCCGCCCGCTGTAAGCGTAGTGCCGCAGCAGATAGGAGGTGGTATGTCTGGTGAAATTGAGGGCTGACTGATCGGTGCGAATCGGGAAGAGGTAGTACAAGCGGGCTGGTGATGACTGACGTCATGTGGAATTTCATCTCACCAGACACCTTTCCTCGGAAAAAGAAAGTTGTCCCTCCACGACCAAAAAGGCGGCGACCAGAAAAGCCACGAGCGGAAAGGTCACGAATAGAAAATTTGGTTTGAATCCGAGGCTGCGAAAATCGTTTTAGATGTAGGTGAGCGGCCACGACGGAGTAAATATTCTAACGTTGTTCGGAAAGAGGAGCTTAATCTACCTTGTAAGAAGTCGTTGACGCATGTAGATCGAATTATGTGCCGCGGCTAGAGGAAAATCGCAACATGACCACATCTTCTCATAAGACATTTATAGCGTAGAGAACAGAATCGAAGACCCTTTCATATAAGCTCTGTAAACCGCGATTTTGTACCTACCCATGCCACTCCATGACATGGTCCTCAATAACACTCCCCCTCCAACCCCCTTCCTTCCGATAAATTCTCTCACAATTCCTCACAAAACACCTTTCATGCCTCTTACTCTGGGCATGCCACGCCACCTCCTCCTCCCTCATACAAAGTCGATGCTTCTCACATCCCACAGGAAATTCCCAAGTATGTCTATCCAAGTGATGGCGGTCAGGGAAATACTGAAGGCAAACGGGACATTGTTCGCGGTCGAGATTTGCCGTGGCGGTTATGCTGTGGCCACCGGTGGGCGAAACAGAGTATGTGAGTGAGGCGATTGAGTGTGTATCGGCGAGGTGGGTGAAGGTCGTTGTTATGGGGCGGAGGCTGGTGGAATGCGTGATGGGGTTGGGAGTTTTAGCCCAGACAAGCTGGTGTCCACCATGCACGTATCGAGCAAGGGTAGTCTTGGGATTGTATGGTTCGAGCGCTTCATACTTGTCGTGGTATCCGCTCTGACGTTGCTTGCGATGACGGTGATGAGAATTGCGGTATCTAATCGGTGCAGGGCCTAAATAGTCGCCGGGATATTGGTTGTGGTAATCTCTTGTGTACGGGCTATGAAGAGTACAGTGACTTCCTCTTCCGTCGAAGTAAATGCCACAAGTGTTGCAATAGGACATAGTTGGCAATAAGATGGACGAAGGACGCGTAAAAGAGAAGGGAACTTGGAAATGATGCCTACGGTAATGGCAGGCTGAGCGTCTCACCACCACTACCGAGGGAAAATGCTGATACGCCAGGCGCGGCTGTTAAGGTATCATCATGCAAGACAGACAAGGCTGCATATGCCAATCTCGTCGCGAAATGTGGCGGCCCTCACCGGTCCTTCACCGGCTCCGGAAACAGCCGAACGTGTGCCTCTCGATATGATCGCTGTCAATGCCATGCATGGCCTGAAGATATATGTGCGACGGGACAAGGACCCGGCAATTGCCCTTCTCCACGGGACCAATTAACGTTGCTGTACCTAGCCTTACACGAAGAATCTGCCTACACCTAGCGAAAAGCTGAAAAATAAATAGACGCAATGCAAAGTAAGCATGTAAACATGGCGCAATGTGCCATACCGATAATCATCGCACCGAACCTCTACATGAACATATAGATAACGCCGGATCTATCCGCACTGATGACCATCCCGTAAGGCTGCTCCAAGAGTGCCACGTCCATGATGGTGTCCAAATGACTCTTCAACAACTGCTGCTGCTGTAGGCTGATCAAAGTCGACCTCCCACTCTTCGGTGGCGCCGGCCTCTTTGAACTGCTCGAGCTCTTACTATCCCTACCCACCAGATTCTGATTCTGAGGCTGCGACAACCGCTCAGTGACGACGATCGTATCCGGGCTAGGCTGGGAAGTGGTGTATTGCGGTTTCGACTCGTCAGGCTCGAGTCCGCTTACTACGACGGAGGCGTCAGGACGGTGAGTATCCCAATAGCGGACTTTCCAGTCGGGGCCCGCTGTGAGAAAGAACGTGTGAGATTTCGCGTCGGGTTTGTCGTCTAAGGCTTGGGTATTTACAATTAGAGCACGGATGCCGCGGTCAGGGGAAGAATTCGCGGTCGGCTCCAGGTTTGCAGCGAATCGCCCGAGCATGCCGCCGGACTTTTCGTCATCTAGGTCGATGAGCGTGGTACTCTTTGAGCCAATATCTTTACTGTTGCCAGCCCGATAGACTTCTTTGCAAATAAGGCGCGCAAAGTCCCAAACTGTGACTTCCCCTTGCCCCGTCCCTCCTGTGATGTACAGCCGAGGGTTCCTAACCTTTGGGAGATAGAGTCTGTAAATTGGTGCAGCGCCGTGAAACACCCATGCCTTTAAGCGCAGCCCGAAGCGGAGATCCCACAGGTCCAAGACGCCATGGGATGTTCCCAACAACAGCCAGTGTGCTCTCCTATCCACACAGAAGCAGGTTGGAGTACCGTGATTGAGAGGGTTCTGGAGTGTGTAGAGCTCAGTCATTGTCCGCAGGTCGAGCGCAACGATCTTGGATGTGTTGGTGGCTAACAGCAGAACGGACTTGTTGTCTTCGTTGTAGTGTTCCGACCACACTGCGTGATCTTTATCCGGAAGCTGGTATTCGCGAAGAAGTCGTGGTCTACCAAACTTCCTGTTACCGTCGTTGCTCTCATAGTAGTCCATTCGAACAACATGAATGCTTCCGTCACCCCCCGTCGCCACGAAAGTAAAAGTCTGCTCGACAAAGACTAAGCTCGTAACTTTTGCCCCTTCGCTGAGCCGGTATGTTTGTCGTGAACGCCGGCTTACATTGCGCTCTATTCGCGATGTATCCCATACTTTTACAGTGCCATCATCCGATCCAGTAATGAAAAAGCTTTGATCGGGAGCCACAAGTATCCTGTTAACGGCAGCTGTGTGTTCGCTAAAGGTCGCTACGAGTGTACCTTCTGGTCTCCAAGGCGGACTTGCTGGTAAATGATGAGTATCTTTATGCTTGATTGGCTGCGGTCGGATAGGCGGTTGTATGCGAGGGCCAAATTCCATTTCGCCGGAAGGGAATCTATCGAGAAGCATTGAGTCCAGTAGCTTCAATACCGCCGGATCGTTGCCAGTATAGTTGTGTGCGTCCCGAAAGCGTATGCGAGACGGACTCCTATCCCGTTGTTCTGCTGCGAGTGATGAAGGTAGCTGACGTGTCCTGGACCCTTCTCGGGCAGCTGCACCGTCGACTTTGCCAGAAGCATTTGCTGAAGTGGTCCCAATCTCAGCATGGGCCTTGTCTCCTCTGTTCAATAGAGTCAACGCGCTGTTCCTATGGCGTAGCGAATGCGTTTGATCACCGCCAGCAAGAGATCCGATAGGCGACTGTGATTCCCTCGGCACCTGGAGCGAACTTCGACGGGGCTCGGTAGTATCAGACAAAGGTGAATTGGGGCCAGAGCGTAAGTCACTGGGCGAGGATGCAAGCTTTGGCCGCACGGGGATAGACACTCGGCGGCCTGTCTCCTCCCGTGCCAAGCGGTCAGCCTGAGTGTCAGCGTGCGAGACTCTCCGCGAAGCTTGTCCACCAAGCTCGGATGTGGACGCATCGAGTAATGCGTCTCGAATCGTCTTGGGTTGGTAATCATCCGTTTGTGGTTTAGACCTCCTTGCCTCCTCTACGGTCTTGCGTGCGTTGTTCTCGAAAAGGACTGTGAGCGGTTTGATGTCGAGATCCTTTAAGGAAACTATATTGTTGAACTGTGAAGGAGCAGAGGTAGAGCCGTCGGACCGTCGGCGACGCACTACCCTCCAGACGAATTCCCGCAAAGAAACCAACTTGAAGTCGTCCTCTACTGTCATGCCCGCATTTCGCAGCTTCCGAATCCAAAGCTCGTCTTCTTCGTTTTTAGGTAGTCGTTGAAGAGCCCTCTGGTCGAGCTGTCGCCCTGATATGGTTGGCAGAGTATCATCCGACGATCCAAAGGTAAAGGTTTGTTGCTGTTTGGCGGGCGCCCAGAAGAGCCCCTTCTGTGTCTGCATTGCCCAGTTGAAAGCCATGTCCATGACTAGTCTTGGCAACGGCTTTTTGAGTGAATCGAGCAGTCGCAATTCGCTGAGTTCGGATGGTACGACTTTGAGATAGGGTCTGATGAGGTTGATCATTATGCTGTGCGTGTCGGCCGCGGAGAGGTATTTGGAGGCAGCAGAGATGAACTGGGCCGCTGCTTCTCGAATCCAGATGTTTGGATGCATGGTGAGCCGAGCAACGATATCCACCAGTTCCCATGTCTTGGACCTCTGGAACAGACCGAGCTCTGCTATGGACGAGAAGGCCCTGATGACCTTTTCCACAACACACTCCTCGGGGTCTGTCAGTGCTTGTACCATTAACGGCAGGATATAGCCTTCCAAACTAGCCCCACCAACAAATACGGCAACAGCAACAATAGCTTCGAAGAAGTCGCATTTGAGCTCCCAATCCGGGTCATTTAGGTAGGTGTTCAAATGGCTGAGCACGACGTCGTTGGCTCGCGGACTTCCGAAGAAGACGCAGAGATCTGACACGGATGTGAGCATGGCGCGGCGTACGGAGGCATCGGAATCTGTGAGTAAGGCCTTGGTGTGCTTTTCGAATGCTTCAAGTAGATTTTTTCGATCCGAATCAAACTGATTCCGATGAGCAGAAGTAGTCATTTCATCTTCAGTCTCAGGATCTGTGCCTGGAAGAGTGCCCTCGGCACGAAGAGCTTGGATTATATCGAGGTATCGCGCCGCAGTAGTAGCAAGAGGTCCAATACACAATGCATAATGCATGTGGAAAAGCGGGCTGGCCATTGTGGAGGAGTCTGCGAGGTAATCTTCCAGTTTCGGCAGTATGTATTCGGGGAACACGTAGGCGTTGATAGGCGAAACAACGTGGACCATTGCGAGTATCTGAGTGACTGTGCGTAAAGCGCCAATCCTGACTTGCTCGGTCTTGTCAGTCAGTAATGTTGCGACGTACGGAACGACACGGTCAAGTTTAGCTTCATCGGTCAGCCTCTCGGCAAAGGCCAGAAGCAGCTCCAGGCCTCGGAGTCGAGCTGACGCCCTGGCAGTGCCGCGAAGGCAGGAAACTACGATAGTGAGAAAGATGAGGTTGCCGTCGTCAATGGTCAGACTTGACGTGGGGGACGCCTGATGCTGATAATTGGGGATGTCGATATAGAGGGGAAACAACCTCGCATGAGGGTTTGGCGGTGCGTGTTGCGCTTTCTGCGGCAGGTTGCCTTCTCCATTCGACAGAAGATGAGAGATTTTGTCAAAGTCGCCATATATCTGCTCTATGCGTTCGTCGGGCTCGCCCAGGTGCTCAGTTCCAGTTGTGACGGGCTTGCGGCCGGAAGACGGGTCAGTGATTGAATGCATGTACTGTTGCAAGAACCCGTAGAAGTAGTGTGGGAACACCTTGCCCCGCCAATGCTCGAGGTAATCTTCGGCAGACATGCGTGAGTTGGGATCGACTTGGATCATATGTGTGATGAGTTCTCGGACGTCCTTGTCCGGGATCTTGCTTAGTTGTGACAGAGCGGGATCGTATTCCCCTTGTCTGTATCTAAACAATTGGCTGAGTGTGAATATGGAAGACTCCAAGAAGAGCTCCGCTATAACGCATCCGACGCTAAAGATGTCCATGGCCCAAGTCACGACGTCCTCGCTCTCCGGTGGCGAACTAGGCCCCAAGAAACGCTCGGGAGCTAGGTAGCAGGTCCGCCGCCCCGACATGTCAAAGTAGAATGAGAAGTCGGCTGGGTTGTCTTCGGGTAGATAGGCCGGTTTGTAGGACGCAGAAAAATCCGCGAGGTAGAGCCAATTCCAAGATGTGACGAGAATGTTTTCGGTCTTGATGTCCCCATGGTAGACGTTACGTGCATGGCAATCCCGCACGGCGCAAAGAAGTTGGAACGAGAGCCACTTCTTTTCGATCTCCTCGAGGAACGGACGGGTGCTTAGCCGGTCGTACAATGAGCTGTGGATGTACTGCCTGACTAGATATCCCCCAACGGGCGTTTCGAAGATGCGGTGATAGGCCAGGGCATTTGGGACATCAGCGAGCAACCTTCGTTCTTCTAGTAGGCGTTTGACGTAAACTTGGAGCTTGAAGTCGGCGAAGGGCTTCATCACCACCCTTGCAACAACCAGGCCATCTTTGTGGCGCGCTCTCAACGATTTCATGAATCGAGCCGTACCAAGGGACTTCTCTGGACGGAGGTCATCCAGCTCGGGCACCTCGATGGTGGCCGAGCCGGCCGAGAGTGTCGTCGCCGAGAATCCTTGGCCCATGGTGGTGTTTGGTGATGCGATATGTTAGGGTGCGGTGCGGCGATATGGGTGCCTCCTAGGCTGCATGTTGACAGCGCGATCTCTATCACAAAACGAGGGTTTCGCGTTCACCCTATCATGACTTTGTCGGTCGATGTCTTCAGGAGAGTCCTTTGTGATGGCGATAAGGCGGCAATCGTGAGTTGTAGGTCACCTGCATGGCGTGGCAGGTCGAGGTCATCTCTCACCGCGTCCAGGGTCCACAGCGCTAAGCCGCAACAGGAATGGACTGCATCTCGTCGGCGGCTTTTCCACATATCCACGCAACACGTATGCGAACTACGTTCTGCGTCCAAACACAACCCGCCATGACGGACACGAAGCAACACATTGTCTTCTTCCATCCGGACCTGGGCATCGGCGGGGCCGAGCGACTGGTAATTGATGCCGCCGTCGGGCTGCAGAATCGCGGCCACAAGGTCACCATCTTCACGTCGCATTGCGATCCCCGCCATTGCTTTGACGAAGCTCGCGACGGTAAGCACCCCGCTGTGTCTGCAACCCCCGCCGCTCATTTGGACAAAGGTAGCTGAGACTTGCCTGCACGCAAAGGTACCCTCGATGTGCGAGTTCGCGGGAATTCCATCGTGCCGCCAACGATACTGGGTCGATTCGCCATTCTATGCGCCATTCTTCGCCAGGTGCATCTGATACTGCAGATTGCATTCCTCACTGCAGAGCTCCAGAAGCTCAAGCCTACGTCGTTCTTTGTCGATCAGCTCAGCGCCGGCATACCCCTCCTCCGAATACTGCAGTCCCACGTGCGCGTCATATTCTACTGCCACTTCCCCGACAAGCTACTGGCAAAGAAGGGGGGCCTACTTAAGACACTGTATAGGTGGCCGTTTGATTGGCTCGAAAGCTGGAGCACAGGCTGCAGCGACACCATCGTCGTCAACAGCAAATTCACCAAGAGTGTGTTCGCGCAGGCCTTTCCTAGCTTGAAGGAGAGGAAGCCCGGGGTCGTTTACCCGTGCGTAGACACCAAGACAGAAGACCCTGTCGAAGAGATCAAGCCGCTGTGGGGGAACAAGAAAGTGCTGTTAAGCATCAACCGCTTCGAGAAGAAGAAGGATGTGGCACTGGCAATCAAGGCATATGCAAGGCTATCTCCGAGCGAGCGTAGAGGCACAAGGCTCGTCATAGCAGGCGGCTACGATCCACGGATAGCAGAGAACCTCTCGACATATACTGAGCTGTGTGAGCTCGCCGAGTCCTTGACGCTCAATCACGCGACCGCGAAGACCGTCATTACAGCGCAGAGCATTCCCGATGACATCTCGATTCTCTTCCTACATTCGGTGCCAAATGCCCTCAAAACTACCCTCCTCTCCACGTCACGGCTCCTCGTCTATACCCCGCGCAACGAGCACTTTGGCATCGTCCCACTCGAAGCTATGTTGGCAGGCATACCTGTACTGGCAGCCAACGAAGGCGGTCCGACAGAGACGGTCGTCAGCGGGCAGACCGGGTGGCTCAGGGACGTCAGTAAGGTGGAGGAATGGACTGAGGTTATGCGCATAGCATTAGAGGATGGCGAAGGCGACACGAGGCTTAAGGAGATGGGCAAATGGGGCAGGGAGAGGGTGATCTCTGAGTTTTCAAAGGAAAAAATGGCCGAAACACTCGAGACCGAAATTCAAGGCATGTCGAAAAAGCCCCGTCCACCGGTGACACCTTTTGCGGCGGCCTTGGTTGCGGTGGCGCTCATGGGTGGGTTGGCCGCCGGTAGCATGTGGTTTGCTGTCACGCAAGCGAAACAGACAAGTTCAGTGTAGATTGTGTGTGTGGTAGCGAAGCGACATTGTAGACCATGAGCTTTTCAGATACAATTGTAGATATTGGTCGATTTCCCCCACGCCTCCCCGGGGTTGAGATGTAAACTACAGTTCGAACTCAACTTGGATGCTCTAACTCACTTTCCTTTCGTGATCACGACGGCTTGAAATAAAGATTTGCTACCCTGCACCAAAAACCAAAGCCTGCGACTCCCATCTTCGAAGCAGACAGACCACAGCAATTCAGGGTCATAAAAAGAGCAAAAAGAAACTTTTGATGACTTCCTCAGAAGGTCGTGCCCGGGCTCTGTAAATCGTTAGTTTACAGCCCCTAGTAAGGATCGAACAGGTGTTCTTACCGAACCGGGGTCGCCGGAATTTTTTGGCTCAAAATCCGGAGTGATGACCACTACACTACACAACCATCGCTGACTGTATCCGGAGAATTTGGATTTTTTCTGTCGTAAGTATAATATATCGCAGTGGATTTCATACAGAGAGCTCTGCACGACGCAAGGTCTAGTGGATCCGCTCGGCATAGTGTTGGGTGTGTGGTGGGGTTTGCGCCATGTCCAGTCGGAAGTCTGAGGAGCCGGTGGTGGGGTAGAAATGAGGGGCAAGCCGTCGGAGGCGCGTCCAAATCTATGACGTCGACTTCCTGCAAAGCAGCCGCTCGCGGGACATTGGGAACTACTCTTGCTGTTTGCGATCTCATGCTGGAATGGAAGTGCGTCTACGAATGTAAAGGGAGGTGAGTTTTGCATGGCGGCAAAGGTATGCATATTTTGGTGTCGCTGAGTTTGGCTTTTTCGGTCAAACCGTCTGCCCTGGATCGGCTCGCTATACCATGGATGGAGGCAGCGCAAAAGCGTCGAGGAAAGCTGACGGGAAGACTGCGATGGATGTAACATAGTTTATCAATCTGTCTACAAGATGGTCGTATTAGACTTCTTGCAAGGAATTTTCTTTTATCGGCGCTGATAGGAAAGAGTATCAATAGCGGCGATTTTGGACTTCGTTCTTGCCCCCGTGTACCCAAAACCCTAAGAGTATAATGTTCTATTGAAGGAGCGCAAAGACGGCTTCAGCACTTGTAGAGAATTGATTCTGTTTTTAGCAAAGATTCGGGTGGACTTAGATGGTAGAGCGTCTTCAGCATACTACCAGAAGCTCGTACGGCTCGGAGCTCACGGCAACAACCCAATTATGAAACCCAAGTCTTCAGGATACCATTAACCCCCCATTTTACAAAGAGTGGCGAGGTTTTTTCTCAAGCTCTGTTTTCAGAGACAGCAAAATTCGTTTCTAGGACATCTTAGACGAACTGTAATAACACCCCCGTCTCCCATGTACTAGTGTACAGACGTGCTCTGGAAAAAGACGAAGGAATAGGGAATGTAGCGAGCGAAGATGGACGAAATACCAAGGGAATTGACAAATGCAATGGGAACCCAGATGCGCAGCAGTAAGAAGCACCATAGAAATGTGCGAGCTTATATGCGTATGAGTAGCCACCGCCTAAACCCGTCCTGTGGCACGACAAGACAGGTATTGGAAATGAAAACATGAGTTATAGGTAGCCCGACATGCATCACTCTAGCAACACTGAGACATACTTGGTACAGTAGCATCGGGGTGAGCTGCACTCATCTCTTCTCTCCTCACTACAACCACCACGGCTCCATCACCGATCACAACAACCCCAACCTCCGCATCCACTCTTCATATAGTCGGAACCATCTACCCGCATCATCGGTCTCACCAAATTAAATACCCAACTCCCCAATCTCCGAGACCCTGTCCAACGCTCACTCCCGCAAGGCACTAACCCCATCAGGACGCTCAATGCAACAACGGCGAGACAACGAGAAACGGGCAGAGAATGCATGTTGCGCCCAGGGGTGCACGTTGGTGTCTCACCCCCACACCCGCATAGGAACGTGCTGTATGACTCGTATCCGCTGGGCACCGTCGTACGAATGAGTCAGGTCATCATTGGAAACGGTCATACCCATCACCCGTGGTGTGCGCAATTTATTTCGCATGGAAACCTAGATCATATTAGATGTCAAGTACACCTGGGGGCTCGGCCGACGCAGCGGGTAGAAACCGTTGGTGGCGGGTTCGCAAGAGAGTTTGTCGCCACCACCACGTGGGCGCCGGCAGTGGACAACCATCGTCGTCCCGTACGGCCGTAATGCGACGCGCGCTCCTCCGTTAAGTGTGTTGATCAATACTTTGTAGAGCCGTTGGCGGTTACCGAGCTGCATTGCACATGGTGGCTCGGGTATTAGGGATGCTGCATGGTCGCCGGGTGGCGGCCGGACAGAAAGTGGATGTTGATCGGCGTGCGTGCGGTGGAAATAAGCATGAACATAGATTGAACTTGATTTTCAACATGGAGGTGTGGCTTTGTGTATCAAAGTAAAGTAGATGAATATGGGAATGATATGAAAATGGATTTGTACTTTTGGCTGTTACGCGTACAGTTCACACCTGTCATGGTTCGTCGCTATAATTTAGTACGCAGCTTTGCTTGATCGAGAAAACCCGCGACCTGTCCGCCGACGAAGGGCGAGTGGTAAGAATATCAAAATCAGGTAGTCGTGTAGGTCGGAGTGCTCCAGATGTGCGTTTAGCCCCGAGCGATTCATGATTGCAGCACACGTCCAGATCGATCAGCAGAACAGACCCGGACGAAAAGACTAAGTGAGGTCTTCGCAATGTTCAAGACCCCTTTGGAGCGACTTTGCGCATGTGCGGAGCGGCTGCTGACCCATTGCAGATGCAACATGCCAGGGCGCATTGTTATGAGACCATGGCGAGTCGAGCAACGGCCTCTCCGCTTTTGATGCGGTTGCAAGAGATGCACTGTCGTGGGTGGAGCTCAACTTGTACTGGAGGAATTTCAGGTATACTTCAGTCGGCACTGGGGTCGTGCGAAGTTTATCGTACGACTTTGCTGAAGATTCTCGATAAATACCGGGCTTGCCATGATGTAGTACCATATATGCAGGCACTGAACACTATAGCCGTAGATGATTCGAGTAAAAACCATCCGTCGGTTGGAACCACCCGAACCTTGCCCCGTTTCAGGGCTGCCAACGACGTTTTATGGAACAGGGATTGGGGCCCGCAATTGATGTTTGAACGGCCCCAGTCCGCGGTCCACCTCTATGCGGCAAGGTCTATCGGTGGACGTTACGGGGATGGTTCGAAAGCGGCGATTTCGCCGTCGACCAATAGATGTCATCGTCAAAATGAAGGACTTTTCGTAGCATTGATGGACAGAAGGTGAAGGCGGCATGGCAGGTTTGCGTGCTGCACGACAGCGCAGCTCGTATCTGTAAAACCTGGGAATGCCAGGCGGCAGTAGTGCTGCTAAAAGCGAGCTGAGCAACGCGTTCTGGGCTCTCGGGTTTGTCACTGACTCGCGATGCAGCTAGGGTTAGTGTTTGATCGATGCAGGGAGCGCGTTTGATAGACCCGCAATAACGACAACATGACCAGGATTCGGTACTCGATTGCCCAGTGCCTCGAATCTGGCCGAATCGCATGTTTTAATCGATAACGAAGCTACCAATGTTCCGACATCAACTTCCGACATCAACTAGGGGACGGAATTGATATGTCGCAGGCGCGGATGGGGAGGTGTGTGAGCAGTGGGATGGATGGTTGGCAGTATCGGTTAAATCAGCCCCGCAGATGTTGTGGGACGTCCCAATATTGAAAGAGTCTTCTTTTCGGCTTGATCGGCAATGTGCGGGGAAGAGCATCCGGTTTCTCGCGACATTTATGCGTGACTTGGGTCCAAGGAAGCATTGAAGGTAAGGCTTCGACCAAGTAGACTGACTGACCACCGTTGTCATCTCCGAATGCAATGCTCGACTTGAGCACAGATGTGGCACGGCTGCAGCGGTGGACATGGTCAGAAGCTTTCTTGCGGAAGATGCAAACACTATCATATAGTTGCGAATAGAGGTTACGTTGCAGGGTAGCAAAGCTCACTGACGTCGACAGGTACTCGCCCTCTCCTTGATACAATTGTGTTGCATGGTCTCGGCAACTAGAGTGTCCGATCTGAGAGTTGGGTCAATCATTCGCTACGTGGCGTCTGCCGGTTGAAGTGAAAGCATGAAGGTCAGCCTCGTAGACGCTGGGTGGTCGACCAAGCCATGCTCATGGCCATGTTGCACATATTCTGGGTGGTCCGGGGCCGGATTGTAGCCGATGTGGGTAATCTAGGCTTGCTGTGCCACCGTCAAATGAAGCGGTGACACAAGCACGGACAGGGGCGGGCGTGCTCTGCATCCAGGTTGGCGGGGCCACGCAGTTTCAACTGGGAGCCTGTCGCCGTGGGGAAGGATTCATGGCTGAACGGCGCGGTGCATCGCTGGGACGAGGTCGAAATGACGACGGATCCGCATCGGTCGCGGCCGCCACCTTGCAGCAAAGGGCATGATGAGCGGTGGCAAGGCGGTTCATGTGGCAATGGGCAGTTGGCGGTCGATCAGGCATGGAGCCGTCTCCAGCGTGCTTTGCGAATACTGGCAGTGATGGCCGGATGGTCACTCGGCACGGTCAGGAAGACCAGGCATCCTGGTTCGAGGGGGGCACGACGGCATGGTCGAAGAGCATGTGCTGGTCGGTGGCGGCCGCGTGTGCGACAGGAGGGCGAGATATGAAGCACCGCATGCGGTGGTGCATGCGTTGATGAAATCAATTTGGGCCGAGACGGCGGAGTTGGCAGCTTGCAGCGGTGTCGTCTGTTGGCTGGCTATTTGCTCGGGCCACGAGGGTGCATCGTGAGGGCGGCGGGGGGCGGGTGGCCGCATTCAAAGAGGCAGTCACGGCGAAGGAGACGCAGACGCAGACGCAGACGCGCGCTGGTGATGCGCGGCGGCGGACTGCATGAGGGAGAGAGTGTTTGGTCGTGGTCGTGTCTGTGTCTGTGTCTGTTCGAGCTCAGACGCGCAGATCCGCCTCGTCCCCAGCGGGAGAGCAGGACCCCAGCAAGCACCCGCAGCAGAACCCACCGAGACCGCACTGGACGGCTCCGCGGACGGGCGTCTTGGCGGGCCCACGGCGTCAGGCCCAAAGCGTCGCCCTCGCCGCGCCTTCCCAGCCTGTCGGGACGCGCTGCTCGCGGACATGGGAAGGCGCAGGCGAGGGCACCGCCAGCAGGAAAGGAAGCCGCCACCGTCGCCGCACAATATTGCACCGCACAATACCGCCCAAGACGGCCCAAGCTTCTTCGGCTGCTCTGCTTGCTCTGCGTGCTCTGCGTGCTTTGCGTGCTTTGCGTGCTTTGCTTGCTTGCTTGCTTGCTTGCTTCGCTTGCCGGGGTTGTGCAGCCAGTCTCGATGGGAGGTGGGAGAGTCGCTCTCCATCAATGGCGCCACGGCTGCTGTGGTGCTGAACGGCGCCCTGTGCACAAACTGGACAGACAGCTTGTGCCCTGTGACTCGCTGCCGGGCCCTTGACCCGCGCCGCACTGTACACGCACAGCAGACGACTCACTCGTGCCGCTGCTGGGTTCATGCTGGCCTGCGACGCCTAGCAGAGGCATTGCCCCGTTTTACCCAGTCCCGGCCAGCCAGCTCGACGAACGGGCCGCGCTGTCCTGCTTAGCGACGCCTGTGCGCCGTGGTGTTCGGGGTGCTATCCAGCCTGGCGGATTCCCGCCCACGCTCTGCTGCTGCTGCTGCTGCTGCCCTGCTGCCCATACAAAACCTTAGCACCATCCGCCTCTTCGCTCGGCCCGCCGCGCCAGCTCTCCACGCCCGCTGACAAGACAGCTTGCCGCTCTCGCTCTCGCCATCGCCCTCGCCAACACTCCAGCGCGCTGCCTGACTGCCTTCTACCGCGCCGCCGGTCCTCCCGACGTTTCGTCTTGTCTCAGTCAGCCCCAGCAGCCAGACCCGGGGATACCTGGCCTGCATGCTGAACCGCTGAACCCCATCACCACCACCACCGCATTTTGAAAACCTCGCAAACACCCATAATCCCACCACCCACCGCATCCCTCCGTGGAGACACGCCCACGACAACAGCACCATGTCGTCGTCCAGTGCCGCCCCAGCCGTGGACCCAAAGGACGTAAAGGACGTGGACCGTCGCAAGAGCCTGGGCAAGTACGTCAAGCGCATGAGCAGCGTCTTCCGCCGCGACAAGTCGGACAAGGGAAAGGGCAAGAGCAGCCCGCTGGCATCCGCCCCCGCCTCCGCGCCGGCTCATGAAGAGGAGAAACAGGAAGCTGCGCCTGCGTACGTCCCGCATGGAGCATTGCTCATACACGTATATGGTAACTGATCACCCTGCAGCCCCGCTACCGTTCCAGCTCCCGAGCCAACGGCTGCCCCCACCCAACGTACCGATCCGGGCACCCAGGAGCTCAACCGCAGCGTCCTCCAGCAGGAACGAGCCCGCGCCTTGTTTGCAAAGTATGGGTTGACTCTGGAGTCGCACGAGTGGATCACCTCGCCTGCCGAGCCCATCAACGTGCAGCGTGTCGAGAAACCCATCCGCATGCGCGTCCACCGCACTTGTCACCACTGCGGGACTACCTACGGCGTCGACAAGATGTGCTCCAAGTGCGAGCACAAGCGCTGCAAGAAGTGCCCTCGCTATCCCAAGAAGAGGACCCCCGGCGACAAGGGAAAGGAGAAGGAGAAGGAACGCCCCATTGCTCCCAAGAAGAAGAAGCTCTTGACCATCACGACAAAGTCTGGCGGCGAATTGGCCTACCAGCCGCCAAAGCAGCGTGTCCGCCGCACCTGCCACAAATGCGAAGGCCTTTTCGTCCCTGCGACCGCCACCACCTGCGAACAGTGTCGCCATGTTCGGTGCGTCAAGTGCCCCAGAGACCCTCCGAAGCTCAGCAAGTGGCCCAATGGCTATCCGGGCGACGTGGAGCCGGACAGCGACGAGGAGCTCGAGCGTGCCCTGGAGCAGGCGAGACGCATATGGAGAAAGCCACGCACGAGGGTCCGCTGGGAGTGCGAAGAGTGCCACAGCATGTTCTTGGAAGGCTCTCCGCAGTGTCCTGGTTGCGGCCACGTGCGTTGTGACAAGTGCCTCAGAAAACCGTAAGTCCAAAGCCCTTCTTACATGCGCTGGTGCTAACACTTCCCAGTATCAAAAGGATCAAGGCGCCACAGAACTTCGATCCGGATGTAGTAAAGGCTGTGGAAGCCAAGTTGAGAGCCTTGCAGGTGCAGGAAGACGAACGGCGTTCTACCAGCCCAGAAGCCACCTGATACCAACGCTCTTCTTCATGGAGTCGATGCGTTGCATATATCGAACTTGTCTTCAACGAATCCTCCTTCGATTACCCCTTTCTATATACCTCTGCGTCCAATCAGGGCACGTCTGGTGGGACTTGGCCATTATGGCCGTGACGGAGAGCATATGGACAGCTTCGCACGACCTCAACTGTCCACTATGACACGAGAATACCACTGGGCTGCTTTCTTGTTGGGAGCAGAGAGTTTTGCATACACCGTGCCCCATGCTGCCATGATTTGCTGTGCTTGTGCTCTTGTATCTTACCTTGATAATCACCGCCTTTCCTCACTCAGCTCACACAGCTAGGTCATGCAGTCGGCCACCGCTTCCTACCATTCCATGTCCGCCCCATCGGATGCGAGGGTTTGCTTGTGCAACCTTCAGCCATATCCGAGCGTCTGAAGCCGGTACGATGCTGTGTCGTCCGTCCCACGCAACTCACACCCCTCGCACAAAAACTGACAGGCCCGGCACAGTGGGCCCGGTTCCAACCCAAATTCCAAGTTCACCACCCAGCGATGGTGGCTGCATCGCTGTGCGCACATAGGACGTTCGCATTGGAGAAAACGGCGCTGGCGACGGCACGGTTGTGCAGCAGCGCCTACACCTATGCCAGCGCAGGATGTTTCTCGTACGATTAATGTGGACTGTGGGCTGACTGGTCGTGCAAAGGGTGTAGAGGCGGCCCCAAGCGTCTGGAGCGGAGTCTGCAGGTGGCACACGTCGCACGCGCTGCTTGTGCTATTGCGGTGACATGTAGGCGAGGCTGCTGAGCATTGGTCTCGACCTTCCACTGCTCCACTTCGACATTAGCCTTTGACACCGTGACATTGCTGCGGGAGAATGACAGCGCCCAATTCCACTGTAGTATGTATCGCCCTCTTCATCGACCAGGGCTTTGTCTGCAAAGGGGGGCGCAAAGTTTGCGTGATAGATCGGAATGCAAAAGCGCTTCCATACATCCGATCTCGACATGTGCAAGCTCAAGAATCTCTCGCCACATGTCCCGTCTATCCCACTAGCATCCTTTCTCATCCCTTTCTCGCTCGGAAATATTTCCTCCTTCCAAAATGTTCGATCCGACCCAACGCATGATCTGGCGACTACATCCCAGACCGCATATCCCAGACATCCAGTCAAGCTTCCGAATACCAGGTCGAGCAGAATGGTCGCTTCTGGCTGACTGCTGGGAGGACCGCGCCGCTGGTTATTTGGAAGGCCCACGCTCACCGCTACTCTCGATGCGCGCGCATAATCAATGCAGAACCCCCGCGTCATCCAGCATTGCGCAACCAAATGACTGGAATCGTGGAAAGTTCTGCATGATGGTCTAGCTTCCGATGCCGTGGGATCTAGACGCCGGAGAGGTGTTTGCACGTCTAGAAGTCTTGGATATGGGTTCGGTCATGCGATTTGCCCAGGCGTACGGAGTGTGCTTGGAGCCAATCAGATTGCGGCGCTCCATCCGGCAGGGATTCATACACGAGATTCGTCATCTTGACAACCTTTGCACAAAACCTTACCATCACTTCACTTCTCTTTCGCAACCGATATCCGCATCTCGATCCCAATAACGTCAGGTCGCCGCCCCCTGCACGCGCCACTCCGAAGAAGCACGTCGCGTCTCCCATGCTATGAGTCTTCTGGCCCAGTGTTCCGGCGCCCCGGCCCCCGTCAGCGTCGTCGCGACGCTCGACTCATGTTCGACCTCGCGCAAAGTTTGGCGGTGCTTGCCGTGTATATCGGACGTGTGAATTACTCCGGCACTTGTGATTTGCGTCTCGTTTGTCTGATCTCCGGTGGGTGTTTCCAAGCATAAATTTAAACAACGGATTCCGATGTGTTTTTCGCATACGAAGTCGGATGCTGAGCAGGCTGGCTTGCCTTGCGCGCCTCACGTCGGCTGTGTATGTCTGGGGGAGGTGTCACCATGAAACAGCAGGCCTTACCTCTGGCGTCCAATGCTATTGCTGTGTTTTCGAGTGCCCCGGAATATGTCTGAGATTCGCGTGTTCGCAGTGGTTGGGATCGGTAAGTCTCACGCAATGGAACTCTTTTGGGTTTATGGGCATCCGCAAAGTTCCGATGTGTGTGATTACTGTATTGAGTATCTTGCTTCGTCTATTGAACGACATCTAGTGTATGTTCAAGTTACAAGTAAAGGAAACTTTGTTCCTGCAAGCCTGCTTTCTGTGATGGACGTGTTGCTCAGACTGACTCTTTCCACAACTTCACTGGACGGACTCTGAATTCTCATCACTTCAGTGTTGCTACGCGTAAGGAGATATTGATCTGACCTTCCATCTCGTACCACGGAGATTGTAAAGAAAGCCCTAAGCTTACAACACAACGGAGGTGACATGTCCGATTTCAGACATGGACTGGACGTCTACAAGACTGTAATGCTGCTATACTTGAGAGAACTACAAGTATCCGATGAATTCTGATCTTGCTATCATTCTTTCAATCCATTCACTGGCATCTCACCCTTTCGTCCTCCCAAATCCATCGTTTCTATTACATCCTCACCGCTAGCCTACGTCCGACATGCAGCTCCCACGTCCAAATGCCGGCCTGTCTAAGTTTGGGCAGTGCGTTCTCACTGCCCTACTGCTGAGTAACGTCCTCGTCGATGCAATCGCACTTCCTATCCACAATGATCGTCTTCAACATCGTGATTTAGCGAGCACTTCTGCTCCCTTAGCAGTCCGCCTGACCCCCCTAAAGCCAAAGCCAAAGCCGGCAGGGGACCCAGTTCCAGGACCTCCATCGCAGCACACCAACCCAGTCGACTCGAACCCCCCGCCTCCCCTACACAACAGTGGACCCGACCCTGTTGCTCCAGGAGCACAACCAGACCGTCTTGTTCCTCCCACTCCAGAGCAGCCGAAACCCATCGCAAACCCGAAGCCTGACCCCAACGGGCCCGTTCCCACCGAGGCAGAAATCGCAACCTTGTACTCGGTGCCCAAGGATAAATCCATATTCTGGTCCGGCACAAAAGATCAGGTCGCCAAGTACAGAGCAGAAGCCGGTCTAGTGTCGGACTCCCGGGCGTTCCCCCCTGGTTACAGCAAGACCTTTCGCGGTGTTGACCGCGCCAAAGACGACGAGTTCGCGAGGCGTTTCTCGAGAGTTTTTGCCAAGGGAGCTCAAGGCGAAGTACGTTTGATGGTGCCGTGGGAAGCTGGGCCAAACCCCACGCGGGTCTTTCACCAAGATGAATGGCCCATTCTGAAGGAGGGTCTGCAGACAGGTCGGATTACAAAAATCATTCAGGTCAATCCGAACAACTTCGCTGAGACCCGAATCTATGACCCATCGCTTTACGGGCTGTCTCGGAGGGCTGCTGAGATTGATATGGGTAATGTGCCGTGGGATGTTGACCTGGATGCTTTGGCTGAGGCTTGGAATCGAGCGGCCAGGAAATGATGCTAGACGCGCGTTAGCAGATTGGAGTTCAGGTTTTGTTTTTCATTTTTGTTCTCTACAGTCCCTAATCTGATAGCATGCGGGACGTGCAAGGGTGCGGTAGAAGCCTTGGGAGGAATAGCGAATAGATTGTCTCACAACGTTAGTCTTTTTACGTCGTTCTCGATAGAAATCCCAAAAGATAGGCATGAATCGTCTCGCCTCAGGAGCGCAACCGTGCCCACCCAGATCCGAACACCCAAGGCGCAAAAACCCACAGCGGCGCAAGAAAGGAAAGAAAATCACTAGCGTTGGATGGAGTGCTTCGCGCCTCGCTTGCGCTGCATCCTTGCCTCCTGAGATCCTGAAAGTCCTCATCATTTTCGCATGAAATGAACGGCGGTGGCCAATAGGAAGCGCTGGCGTCGGCTGAATTGTCCCGTTTCGGGTTTGTTCGGTTTTGGTAGGATGGATCGAGCGCTCTCCCGCCCGTCAGCGCTTCAATTTCCACGCGGCTGCTCCGAGCTTCTGGTGGGTCGGAGGATTTCTTGGGGTTTCTAGGCGAGGTGAGGTGAGATGGATTGGGCTGGGTCGGTGTGATAGCCGGATGAATGGCTGGTGCAATGCTGATTGGGGTCGGAGATGTGGGGTGATATTTGCGAACGCGAGGGTAATGTTGGTGCAAGTTTCTAGCGTCTGGGGATGTAATACTGATGAAGGGAATCAGGTGGCGCCAGGTACATCAGATAGGAAAGTGTACGGGAACGGTTTTGACATGTGTCGCCATGATATGGCTCTCCCACGACGAAAATGGTCGTCGCACAAAGCCAATACCCGCCGCCCAGAGAAACCACGATACCGGAGCTCTCCCATCATCGGGCACCTGGGATCTCCAAGGCGCCCTCGCATCGCATTGCGTCTGCCAGTTCCACCCGGTCACCGGACCCCATCACCCAGTCTCAACTACGGTTCTGGAACCACTGCCAATCCAACCGTCTACCAGGGTTTTTAGGTTTCGATATTATCGCCTCGACCGGATCGGACTCAACCCTGCAACGTACATCACGTTCGACGCAGGTTCGCTTCGCTTTTCCACATCGAGACACGCGTTTGCGTGCACCACTGACACCGAGGATAGCTGACGATGAAAGCTTCCTTGTGGGCATCGAAAAAAGGCAGTCATGACCGTGCTTGCAGGAAGACCTCGTAGATGAGATTTGCCGCGCTGCTTCCTAGCTTCGTATGTGTGTATGTAGGTGAGCATTTCTGCACGAGGCTATTGAATCTGTGTCACGTGTCTAAGCCACAATCTATTTTCTCAGCTTGCCGTTTCTTTTCAAATGAAACGTGTGGATCGGGAGGCCAAATCGGGGTTTCGGCCATGGAAAGAACGTGGCTCTCGTGGATTTGTTGAGTTGGGTCGAAGAAGCAATGGAGGCTCGCTTGCACCGGTAAAAAGCATGGAGTGCGCGGGTTTTCGAGAGTGGAGCACGTGGGTAAGTCTCGCTCACCGCTCGGGTGGGATTGGGGGGACTCCGGCAAAGGTGCGCTGGTTTGAGGAGTACCGGTAGGGCATGTATGCAGTGAGCTTGTTTCGTGCAGGTGTAAGATTGAGCCTGTGGAGGGCTGAGGCCACAAAATGCTCGCATACAGGTTGGTCTTATCTCTCGACGACTTTGTGATACCATTCCCAGCAGAACCGTTGGCTAATACTCTAATCGCCACTAAGAAGTAGACATTTCCGATCCGAGAGTACAAAAGTGTTCTTTTGCTGGACTGTGCTCTAGACATCGCAGAGCATAGTAAAGAACAGCACGTACTGAGAGATCTCTGGATCAGCTTTGCCATTCACACCCTGATATTCAATATTCCTACCCAAACGACTTGGGATTCAGCACCTCACAAAGATGGCGTATGCCGGTTATGAACACTCGGTCGAAGAGGAGGCAATCGTGAATGTGCTACATGTTCAAGCCAGCTTCCTCAGAACAGTCGAGATGGAAGCTCAAGACGTGATGGGCTCGATCTCAGGCAGTAGCAGCACCACCGTCGAACAATAGCGTCTTCTTCACCCTCAACTTCACCGAATCTCATAGCGCGTATGGGGGCTGCTTCAAACGCTTCGTGGCCTGGAGCACCATGCGAGCACTTTTCGGAGGCATCGCAGCTTTGAAGTTCAACGAGAACATTGGTGCCCCTACTAGGAGCTCCTATGCATCGATTTCAAACAGCAAAAGGTGCAATATGAGCAGAAGGCAGCTGTCTCCATGAGATTGTTTTCGCGCATTCGCGTGACGACCAATAGCTTCTCGCACCCCGCCCCCTCCCGCGGCTGTGCACACGGTCAGCTGACCCGATTCTCAGCCTTCTTCGATCGTCGCCTTCAGCCTTCCGTCGCCAAAAAGCTTCACTTTAACAACGATTAATCACTGCGACAAATCCGCGTCCGTGACGATATGAGCACCCATCGATAGTTGACATCAGTCTCTAATCGGAGCCGCCGTCAAACAGGAGGTGTGAAAGATGGCGGCCCTCGAGGGGTCCTTGCAAGATTTCTTCACGTCTGACAAGACTGGATATACCTACACTGATATCGACTGTCTCGACATATCTGCACATCTTAGTGCGGAAGGGTTCATTGAGTGGGCCAAGAACCCCAGGATATATGTGGTTCTTCGGTTGCTTAACAAGGTTGACGCCATGCACGACTTCGACCGGCTAGGTCTCACTGATCTATGCCTACCCTTCCAGCGGCCCTCCCAGCTTCCGAGAAGCTTGGGCTCATCCCGAGAAGCTTTCATCGAGAGGCAGGTCTCCGTCTTGACCACTTCGATCGCTCTCGAAAGGGGACTCGCCGAGCAGAACCATGTCCATATACGCCACGATACGGTCTTCCCATATGAATCCCTAGGCGCACTTGGTCAAGGTCGCTATCAGGTTGATCAGGTCCGGAGCCCGCTTAGTGGTGAGTGCTTCGCCAGGAAACTCTTTAAGAGATCGCAAGTCTCGAAGAACGTGCAGCAAGAGTTCCTCAACGAGCTGAACGTATTAAAGCGTATAGACCACGAGCATTGCATTCGCCTGGTACGTTCAGCATGCACTTGAAATGGATGCCTTACTCTGACATAGTCAAGGTTGCAAGTTATACCGACCGGAAGGACTTTGGGCTTCTAATGTCGCCAGTGGCTGACTGCAACCTTACTGAGTACCTTCGCAGCGCAGAGCGTCATCCGAGCCATCAGAGAACACTCAGTACTTTTTTCGGGTGTCTGGCTGCCGCTGTGAGTTACCTGCACCAGATCCAGATTCGACATCGTGACATCAAACCCGACAATATCCTGGTGAAGGGTGGTCAGGTCTATCTTACAGACTTTGGCATTTCACTCGACTGGGAACATCTTTCGAAGAGCACAACCACGGAGGAATCTGGAAGGACACTCGCATACTGTGCACCAGAGGTCGCCGAGCAATTCCAAAAACGAAATTCCTCGACGGACGTTTGGTCGCTTGGATGCGTTTTCACGGAAATGCTTGTGGTCAGGCACGGGCTCGGTGTGGAGCAACTCAAGACCGCCTTTCGGAATAACTCAGATTCGCGAACATTTTACCAGAACTCCCCGGTCGTGAACGAATGGTTTGACAAGAAGCTCCAAGAACCAAGACCGGTAGGGACAGGCCGTAGTCTCTCGCAATTGACGCTGGCGATGCTCTCACGGGACTCCAAAGAAAGACCTACTGCCCATGCTGTCTACCACATCATATCCGGATTTCAATTGCGGGATGCAAAATATGGAAATCCATATTGCGGCGAATGCTGCATGGCCGAAGCCCAAGCCGTCTCTGACACTTCGTCCGTGGATCTTACGACTCGAGAAGATTCCATCACCACAATAACATCAGCGCTTCACGATACCCGTGGTCGATCAGGGACATCGTCACCAGAACGCCAAATACTTCATCCGTCACCGGTACCTGCCCGGTCTCTGCAGGATGTTCAAAAAGTGCGGGAGCAGTCTCTGGAAGAGGCCTCCAACGCTTCACTCGTACTGCCGATACGACAAGAACCCCATGGACATCCGGCGAATGCAGCTACGTATGACGCGTCCAATTTCGGCGATTTGAAGCACAGAAAGAGACGATCCTCCGTACTTTCCATTCTGAAGTCCAAGCCAGAGCAGGTTGAGGATCAAATGGAAAGCTCTGGCGCCAATACTTCCGGACAGATAGCCATTGACTCAAGTTCAAAGGTAACAGATACTACGACAAACTTCCGAAACCCAAAGTATTTATGGTTGTTGGAAAGCCTACCATTTGAACGGTGGCCCATCGTGGACCTCGAAGGCAACCTTCCCTATCTCTCTTCTCGTGATTGGACTTCGCCGGATGTACTAGGTTCGGCTGTCCAAAGAGACAGTAGATTTATGGGCTTTCTCTGGAGTACTCAACCAGATCTTCACGCCAGAGTTATGCAACGTCAAGGATACCACTGTCTTCCATTGATTCACCTGCTACTATACAACGGTCTAGACCTCAATAAGATGTGGCAAGCTACCTTCCAGGAAGATTGCACTACGCCGATGATGGCCATCATTATTGATGATATTAGCATTGTTGACGAGTACAACGCGGACAAGGGTTACACCTCCTGGAGCGCTTGTGGGATCCGCCTCTCCATGATTCGTCTCCTCGCCGCATACGGGGGTTTCCATAAAGAATGGCACTCGAGAAGAATCATAGACGCTTCCAGAGCACGCCACATCGGGCTAGTCGATTATATGTATAGCATAGGGCCTTTGGCAATGGCCTTGAAAATGCAGGACATGGAGCTCTTCGAAGCGCTTCTCGATGCTGGGGCAGACCCGAATGAACCATGCTATGAAGGCTTAGCCTATCACGTTCGAAACGTGTTTATGCTCGCATCAGAATGTGGAAACCTTCATGTTGTGAAGACTCTTGATAAAGTCGGCGCTTCGATCAAGGGTGTACTCAGGCTCGCCGCCGAGAAGGGACACGAAGACGTCCTATCTTATCTGCTTCACACAGGGAAGTACACAAGTCAAATTGAGGAATCTCGTGGCTACCTTTCACCTCGGGGGAAATTCGTCGGAACACCGCTCTACCTCGCCGCTAAATTCGGTCATGCTGGCGCAGTCAAAATCCTATTCTACAACGGAGCAAATGCGCGAGCCTTCGTCCAGATGGACGGTAACATCGAGTTTCCTACGGAGCCTCTGAACATAGCCGCTATCAGCTACCAGATAGAAGTGGTGAAGTTTCTCGTCGAGGAAGCAGGTGTCCATCCAGACGCGCACCCGTTAGGTGGAAAGAGAGCACTCACATGCATCTCCGATACCAAATCTTATTTGGCGGGGTACCTCTTAAAGAAGGGAGCAAAACCGCGTACCATACGCGAGAAATTTGCGGACAAAATCAAGAGTTGATCGCGAACAGGCAATGTGCTCAGTTGCACGGAAATGCCTTAGCTATCTATGTACTAGATTTCAACGCCCTACGAATTCTCGCTCCAAAACAATAGTCCAGCGACGCTGTCGCCTATCCACCTATTATGGAATGCAAGTGAGATACCTTAATAAAGCATCAAGCCCTGACCACGTCCGTCTCATCCCTCCCTCCTTCATCTATTGATCTCTCATTTCACTATCGTTCCGAGGTCGATACCAATAAGTCGGATATTGCAGCAACACGTTTCGCCAATTTCGGGGTTTTGCGTAGTGACCCTAGACGCTTCGAGCTGTGCTTGAAAGGAGCATAATCTCCCCGTTGTTCGTGACTTTGCGCTTTGGGCGCGGAGGTAAATGTGCCACAGCATCTGTGTTTGACTTCAAGGCGTCGCCATCGATACCCGTGCTTCTACGCGTGAACCGTATGGTACATTACCCGGTGATCGTGCGTGAGAGTGGGCGCCGCGGACGTAGACGGCTTGTTCGATCGGTCTTGAAGACTTGGAAACTATCTTCGGTGTGCGCGAGTGAGACATGCTAACCTGGTCTCGTACTTCGACGTCGGGAAGGCAGATGGATTGCCTCGTGGTTGTAGCCTAAGGCATTGCGGTTTAATAATTGTATCTCTGGGTGCAGCAGGTGAATGCTATTCCGGGTGATTATATTCGACCATATTGAGATTATTGATCTATCTTGCACTCGAACGAAGCCGAGACTTCTTCAAAACTTTTCGTACTGAAAATTGGGTTGTTCGGCCCGCTCTGGGTGCCGCAATCCGTTGAAAATATATCTCCGTCTCTGCTGGAAGCTGTCCTGCCTTCCTCGTCAGGGTCCCTCCCTTCGCTGCTATTCATGCTCGCGCTGTCGCCGTCTTCGTGGTGTGAAGTTTCGAGTTCTAGTCTCGGTTCCCACAGGCAATTGCGGGACTTTGGAAACAACTCGACTCTCTCGTGCTGGATACTGGTTCAATAATGCTGGCATTAGTGCGCTTGCTGTTTGCAATCACGCGACGAGCCACCCAATCCACAACCACATGCGCGACAGAAGCTACAGACGGACTATTTGCAAAGTTAGAAGAAGCAACACCTCAAAACGTAAAGGGCTGCCCAAACGGCATGCTTCCATCCTCTGTGCCTTCGAAGTTCATGAAATCGTCAAGCGCAAAAGAAGGCCCCTCGTTCCCCGCAGCACCCATGCCGAGCTCCATTCCCGGCATCGCAGCGGGATCGTTGTGCTCGTCCGGGGCTTCGAGACCATCGAAGAGGTGTGTAGTTTTGGGGACTGCATTGCCAAAAGCTGCAATGCGATTAGGTTGCGGGGTACCGAGAGCTTTGCCTACACCTGTAGCGTCGCCTCGGGCGTTCATCCACACCCCGTTGCCGCCTTCGTTGTTCTTGACCGCCTTGGTGAAGAAATCGACAAAGAGTAGGCTTGTTTCGTACCAGCGGCCTTTGATGTCTTCTATGCTAATGGAGGCATTCGCACGCATAAGCTTCCAGTACGCGAGCGTGCGTGTTTCCGGGACGAGGAGTCGGTTGCGCCAATGCATGTCTTCGCGCATACGGAGAGGGATGTTGTTGCTGGAAGGAGTCTGCGGAAGGACGTCTGGGTTGGGTGCTGGGAGGGTGTCGTACGAATACACATCTCCGCGAAGCTCGATCTTAGAAAGTCCGCCGTTGGCTTGGTTCGGAGGGCCTGGATAGACCTTTTCGACAATGCTGGTTATGACCAGGACATCAGTTCCGATGGCCATGCGCAGACGCACCGGCTCACCATTCCAGATCTTTTCTGCACCAAGGTATATGCCGTTGTAGAGGCGCTCCTCTACACCCATGTGTGTGGCCAACTTGAGGCGTCCAAATAGTGTGTAGGTGGTGTCGATGGCCTTCGCAGCAAGGATGGACGCATCCACATCAGCGACACCCTGGCCAAATCGGCCGCTGCGCAAAGCCTCCCAATCGACTTGGTCGTAGCGGAGGGTGGGGTTTTGCTGCAGGTATGTATATGTGCACGAAGGCGCAGACCAGGCAAGCCAGGGCTTGAGGTTCTCATCAGACGTGACGAGCTCTTGGCTAGCCTGACTGGAGGGGTGCGAGAGGGGCTGGATGGAGTAGCAGCGGTCGGTCGGTTTGTCTCTGGGGATCCAGCGACGGACGACGATGCCCAGGGCCCAGGCGGATGTGGACGAGCGGAAGAACCAGACCACCTCGCCGGTGCGCGCGACAAACTTGCCATACTGGCTGTCCACCTGCTGATCAATGCTGCGGGGCTGCGGGAGAGGGGACGGCTCCAATCGCGGCGGAGCCCTGATCTGGGCCGGGTTCGGGGTGGCAGGTTTGATGCTGGGACTCTGTGTGGTCGGTGTGGCTACGCTCAGCCGTCGTGCTGGGATTTGGACGTTGGGATGGCGGCCGACAATCTGGCCAGCGGGCATGGGGCTGTTCTCATTCTTGACATGCACGCCCAGGTCCGGCTTCAGCTCCGGCCTGACCGCGGGCGCAGGCTTCTCGGCCTCGAGCTGCATGGGCGAGCATATGCGGCAGGTGCAGTTCTGGTAGTCGCTCGTGTCATCGGTGGAGAGCCACAGCAGGTGGGGGAAGAACTCGATGGGGCTGCGGAAGCGCTTCCTGGGGCCCTTGGGGTAGCCGTACAGATAGGCGTCCTGGCGGTCGTGGCCGCCGCCCGAGTGGTTCTTGACGGCCCTGGCCTCGCCATTCGCCTTGGACTTGATGTGCTCGTACAGGCGATAGCCCTCGGGGAAGTCCCACAGGATGCACTGCGTCCACTTGTCCTCGTACTGCTTGCCGCCAATCTCGCGCAGCAGCATGCCGCCCAGCTTCTTGCGCCAGTCGATGTGCTTGGGCTCGTCCTTTTCGATCAGGCGGTAGTAGTCGCTCTGGCCCTGCTCGTTGGGGGTGCGGTCGAGCTGCTCCTGCGTGGGGCCATTGCGCAGCACGACGCCTTTCTGGTTGACCACGTCCTGGCCGTCCGACTTGCCGGCGAAGATGGGCCAGAAGGGCGTCAGCGGCTGGGCCATGGGGAGCGCGGGGCGCGGGTTGCGCAGGGAGGGCGCTGGGGACGTGAGGGTGCGGGTGCTGGTGTTGGGTTGAGCCGTCGCAGCACAAAGCGATGCGGATTCGACGGCGGTCGCGAATCGACAAGGCGCGTCGGCGTTTGGGGCCAATCTCCGGCGCTAGAACGAACGCGAATGCAACTCCAGAAAATGACGGCCAACGCGTCTGAGAGTGTCTGCATTTGTATCGAACGCAACGCTGCTGTCACCACGCCTCTGCTGCTCGCACACCCAAGACGCCGCTTCCGCCGCCATGGCCATGAATTGCTAGATTGCTGCCTCGTCACCTCCCGCTCACCTTCACCTGCACCTTCACCGTCACCGATCAGCCCAGCCCATCGCTCCCAATGCGCTGCCACCCCTCCCGTCCTTGCAACGCAGACACACCTCTCTGCTGCAGTGCCCTCTTACCTCCATAACCTCCTCGCGCATCGTGCCACACCGCTGACATCATGGATGACAAGCCACGGATCCGGCTGAGCTCGCCATTGCCCATCACGCCCAAAAAGCGCGGCGGTCACCTAGAGCACCTACTAGCACAATTTGGCTCCCAGAGCTCCGCCACGTCGGCAACGAAAGCCCGTCGAACTTCCTCCTTCACCCCCGATTCACGCCAGGGGGCTGAGAGCAAACCCATCCTGCGGGCGCACCCAAAACTCAATTACGCCGCCTCCACATCTTCGTCCACTGACGGCACCGCCGCAGATTCAAGCGAAGACTCGGAGAAAGCCAGCGAGTCCTCCGAAGACGAGCTTGCTCGGCCAGTTCGTGCTGTTCGCGCCTCGGAGCAGACATCCAATCTGCCACCCTATACTGAGCTGAAAATGGAAAACTACAAGAAGGAGCGGGCGGCTCCACGACGGAGTGGCCGCATTCGTACGAGCGACATTTTGGGATCCGACACCCTACCGCAGATGCCTTCCCCCGCCATCAAGCGCAAAGCGACGCCCCGCAAGCTTGATACCGCCCGCGCCCGCCTGCGAGACGACATTGCGCAGAAGACCAAGGCCAAAGCCAACAACTTCCTGGTCGCGAACGAGGATGCCTTCTTACCGTTGCTTCCAAAGCAGAATCATATCTCGAGACTGACTACGAGCGGCCATCCCAGTTCGACCGTCGAGTACAAGCGTCTACAAGAGCAACCCAAAGGTGTCACCGCGACCATGAAGCCCTACCAGCTCGACGGCTTGTCGTTCCTTGTCCACCTGCACAACAACGGCATCTCCGGGATCCTCGGCGATGAGATGGGCCTAGGAAAAACTCTGCAGACCCTTTCGCTCTTCCAGTATCTAGAAGAAAAGGACCGCAAATCGGGCGTGACGTCAGAGGAATTGCGACCATACCTCGTCGTCTGTCCACTCAGTGTTCTTAGCTCGTGGGTGAGCGAAGCGCAGAAGTGGGTGCCCGAACTTAAGGTCCTTGCCTTTCATGGGTCACCTAATGAGCGCGAGCGTTTGAGGAAACGCGCTCTCGGCATGGAGGATCAATACGGCAATGAGACAGCACGCTCTAAGAATCGCAAAGCTTCCAAGAAGGCTGGTGTCAAGGTTTCGAAGCTGCCGACCGAGGCGGGCTCCGATTCGTACAAGATCATAGTGACTACGTACGACGTTTTTCAGTCGGAACAGTCTTGGTTCAAGCACTCCTTCGTCTGGCGCTATGTTGTTCTCGATGAAGGCCACAAGATCAAGAGTAGCGTTACCCAGATCTCGACCGCGCTGAGGACCATCGCCTCCGAGTACCGCCTCATCCTCACTGGCACACCGCTCCAGAACAACCTATTGGAGATGTGGGCGTTGTTGGCATGGCTGTACCCCGATGTCTTCACCGAGAACACGCAGTCTCTGTTCAAGGAATCCTTCGACCTCAATCGCGGCCAGGTGAATCGAAAGACACTGGATGACGCCCGCCGACTGCTCGAGCTAATCATGCTACGACGAATGAAGGACAGCCCCGGCGTGGATCTAGGGTTGCCACCGAAAGAAGAGATCCTTCTATACGTTCCGCTTACGCCAATGCAGAGGTTTTGGTACACGCGTCTTCTCACTCGCGTGGACGACAGCACGCTCGACGACGTATTTGCAAATGGAAAGAGCAAGGAGCAGATCGCCCTGGGAAATGACAAGCAGGAGGCCGAAGCGCTGGCTCGAATGGCGAAATTGGTCGACGAGAAGCAGGACGGATGGGAAGAGACCCAACAAATCATGCGCCAGGCTATCGAGAAAGAACAGAACACCGGCGAGGTGAAGGTCACCTCAGCCTGGCGGAAACTGATGAATCTCGTCATGCAGCTGCGTAAATGCTGCTCGCATCCGTATCTACTACCGGGCACCCTTCCTGACCCGTACTACGTTGGCCAGCACGTCATCCGAGCGTCCGGCAAGTTCATCCTCCTCGAGAAGTTACTTCGGCACAGCATATTTGATCAAGGAAAGAAGGTGTTGATCTTCTCTGGCTTTACACAGACGCTGGATTGCTGTGATGACATGCTGTCCATCCTCAGCAATTTCGGACAAGACTTTAAATCTCTTCGCCTCGACGGCGGCACTTCTCGAGCACGGAGGAAGCTCGATATGCGTCTTTTCAACGACAACTCTGAGTACAAGGTCATGCTTTTGTCAACTCGCGCTGGAGGTCTCGGCATCAACTTAACGGCCGCCGAAGACGTCATCTTTCTGGACGAGGACTGGAATCCGCAGGTCACTCTACAAGCCGAGGCTCGAGCTCACCGAATCGGGCAAACGAAGAAGGTCACCATCTACAAACTTTGCACTCAGGGCACTGTCGAGGAACAGATGATGGGACGAATTCGGAAGAAATTGTACCTCTCAGCCAAGATCACAGAGTCGATGAAGAGCGTTCATGGGGACACTTCTGCCGTTAAGACCCGAGGACGCCCTTCTCTCACCGATGAGATGCCCGAGATGAACACAAACCAGCTCAAGACTCTTATCCGTCGTGGTGCCGAGACACTTTCGCATCCCGAGATTGACGTTACCGAGATGTTGTCTTGGGATCTGGACACGATGATGCAGAAGTGCCGTGATAAGCCTGCCGATCCGCACGTCAACCCCGATATTGCCGAGGTGGACGAGGAGAAGTGGCTATCTGTGATGGAGCGTGTCGAATGCGCAGTGTTCGACGGAAAGCGCTACCAGCGCCAGCTTGACAAGGGCGAAAAATCCGCAGGCAACATCTTACCGGATTCGGTCACGCGCGAAGATCGAAGGAAGGGAAAGAACACCACAGTCATGATCGATGGATTTGCGATCAACAAAGAATCTTTGAATTGTGCTGATTGGGAAGCTGTTCCAACCTTAGCAGGAAAGGACCCTCGCCTGACGGAGCCCAAGCGTGAGAAACGCCGCGAATATGCTCATGAGCAACATTGCCTTGTATGTTTCGATGGGCCACACGTCGGCCATACGATTCACTGCAAGAGCTGCCCACGAGCCTATCACTTCGATTGTTTGGAAGAGGATTACCAAACCAAAGTCAAGGGTTTTAACGGCTTCTTCTGTCCCCAACATAATTGCTATGAATGTGGCAAAAGCACTGGAGATGCCGGAGGACTCCTCTACCGGTGTCGTTGGTGTCCGCGTGCGTTCTGCGATGACTGTCTTGATGGTCGGGAAGAACTCATTGGCTTCAACCTTCCTGAATTCGAGATGCTAGACGAAGGTCCAATTGCAGGGGGTTTCTTTATCAAATGCTCTGGGTGCGTTGAGGCGGTCGAGGAAGACGATGAGCGGAGACAGTGGGAATCTGAAATGGCCGACGACTACCGTAAACAGCATGAAGGTTGGATCAAGCAAAAGGAGGTGGAGCAGCAGCTTTTGGAGGAGCATGACGCTGTTCAAGACGCCCGTCGTGTGAAAGTGGAGAGCACAACCGGGCAGCTGCAGGTCCCGCATGGCGACAAGACTAGACATGAGCAAAACGGCTCCATCATAATCGACCTAGACGATGTCAGCCCGTCCCCACCCGCTTTGACTGACACATCAGCTACGGCCGCTGGCGAATCTGGTATCAGCACGCCACGTCTACAGATTGCTTCCCGCACCCAAGGCAAGAAGCGGCACGGCTTGGGGAGCAGTGAGAAGCTCGCCGAGGGCCGCTCGGTGAAGAAGGCTCGGCTAAACCGCAGCCCGTGGCCAGCGGAGACAGAGTACCTGAGTAGTGAGGACTGAGATGCAAACGCTGATCAGCTCGGCAACTCAAACTGCTCATTGACGGTACTACTTATTTTGAACGACGACGGTATCAGCTTCCGGGGCATTCCCAGGCCTAGAGGTGTCATGATGATTACCTTAAGGGAGAACGACTCGCATTTGCATCTTATGGCGCTTGGTGGACATGGTTTTGTAACAATATACCCTTTTCGGCGCGAAGCTGCATGTCGTTGGGACAGCTATCAACCGCGCTTGGTCCTTACTGAGCGGTTGAAACGTTTTCGATGCAGGGGTCGGGATGGTTCGAGCGAATGTATAATAGCTAATCTGGATATATGGACGGTGTCTGAACGCGCGCTGCGCTCGCAGATTTGTTCACGGCACCGTTGGTTGGCTGGGGCGATCTAGCCTCACGCAACGAGGTGGAAATATGAATAAGTTTAAGCATCTCTTGTCCTCGATTTCGTACATCTCGGGCACGTTTGTGACGTTCTCGTTCCTCTCGGGATGTGTGTTTTCGAAGCAGATGTCGAAGCAAGACTTTGCCTCACTGTGTGCTTCCTCCGCGTGAACAATTCTATAACTGAATACCTTCACATTACTCACCGCTAGAGCCGGACAGAGTAGGGAGAGGACATACTCCAAGATGATCGGCGGGGGGCGTCAATACGAGGAACCGACACTCCTATCAGGGTCCAGATGCGGGAAACGTTGTTCTAGATCCTATGGCATGTTGCGTCGATCGACAGCCGCACTTTGAGGCAGCCGCGGGGTGACGAGTAGGTCATACGCAATGTTGAGAAAGTACCACCGCCGGTATGTTCGATCAGACGCTAAGAACCCTATGGACGAGTTTCACTGACAAACAACGGCCCAGAGGGAAGGGGATGTGGAATTTACGACGGGGGTGGAGAAGGCAGAGGTATGACGTCCATCGCGAATGAGTACACCGAGCGCGGATGAAAGATCACTATGTCACTTGTCACGGCATGGCACATAAGAACTCTAGTTCGTTCAATCTATTGTTTTCTCAAATTCTCAGACTACCGATCTGAACACTACCTGATTTATGACTGGAACCTAACTGTCAAGAGACCACCGATATAAACGCCACTTTTAACCAATACTCGATCAAGCGTTATGCTTCCCTCCTCCTCCTCCTCTCCCCCAAGTCGTGGCATGCAAACTAACACCCCCAACAGTTCGGCGAATACTCCACTTGGGCCACAGTCTCCGGATGACATCCGTGCTCGCAGGGGTCTTCGACGCGGGGCTCGATAATGGCGTCGTCGGTAGCGGCACCCGCGGATGTGGCGTGGACGTGTACTGTCGAGGTGGTGGTGCCGGCCTTGATGGGCGTAGCGAGGATGGTGGTGGTGAAGCTGAAGCTCAGGGCGAGCGTGGTGAGGATAGTGAACCTCATTTTCGGTATTGGTGATGGGTGTAGTTGAGTGCGGTGGATTTGTGTTTGAGTTTGGGTTTGGGTTTCAGCTCGAGGTTGGTTGTTTGAAGGTCGGGAGTGGGTATTTCGAACTTTTGAACTCTGAGAAGTGCGGAGTTGAAAAGAGAGTAGGAGGGGCGGGCGGCAGCGGATCCTTTAATGCGTTTGCGCAGGCGAAAATGGTATTCTCGCGTGTGCGAACCCTCGGGCGCGAAAAGTTGTTGGGACTGAGGGTACCGAAGATGTTGTGGAGTATCGCTGGTTGACATGCGGATGTATCCGTAGAAATTGAAGATGAGTTCGCGTGGCAGATCGTACCGCGGGTGTGCAGGTTGCGTCGTGAAGGTGACCTTGTCGTGATTGCATTTAACATTATGAGCAGTAAGACTGCTCTTCATGAGTTCGTTGACTCTGTACCAGTACCCCAAGAAACTAGATTCGGGGTATGGAGTGCGTCCGCAACTGGGGATTACTTCAGGTTATAGGATACGTTGTGGTCAAATACGAAGCAGCCTCTGATCTAAGAAGCTAGGGACTGATAGTTTACAGACTTCATGTTCCGCCTTTGGAGCGGGATTTAGGCTCAATGGATATAATTTGTGGTTATTAAGATACCCGTTCTCTAGTTTACCACTTTGGGTTTGTAGCTATGCATATTCTTACAACAACAATACATTATCATCACCAGTCCCCAACCATGTACAATGCCTACACCCCCATCCACCCAAAGTCAACAATGTCTACTCCCCACCAAACCTCTCCCGCGCACTCAACAGGTCCGCCTGGTACTCGCCAGCCAACTTCTCCGAGTCATGCGAAGTGGTCGAAGTCTGCGAGTCGTTTGAAGTGCTGCGTTGATGTCCATACCCGAAAAGCGGGCGCGGAACATCGGACGCGACGTGTCCTTGTGCGTGCGTATTAGTGAACTTCGTTACTTGCGGCGAATATGCGCTTGACGGAGAATCGACACGCTTGACTGGTATGTATCGAGGTATTTGTACTGATGGTTGCGGTACTGCGCGGCCACTTTCGTGTGTGGTGATGTGACTCGAATATTCGGCGTAGTCGATTGCGGTCGCAACACCTACGGCCACCACCGCACTACCCGTCGTAGCATGATCAAGCTGACCTTGGGGTTCATGGGAAGCTGGCCGGGATGGCGGTTTCGCTCCAATGGAAACCGAGGGGTGGTTCGATACATTATCAAGCGAAGCCTGTACCTGGGCGGGTGCTGGCGCGTTCTGTGCATAAGTGTGGTAAGGCTGGGCATGCACCATCGGAGGCGATATCTGGGGCTTGTGCACGGACTCGGCGGACTGTACAGGTGGACTGATAGGGCCAGAGTAAGCCTTGTACATTGAAGCAGGAGCCTGGTTGGGGGAGGACCGGGCACTGTTTGGACCAGAGTAAGGAGGAGAACGGTAGGCCTGATAAGCTAGTTGTCGCTGGGGGGGATTGCTGGAGTGTGGAGGTGATCGGGAAGATGACTTGTTTGGAGAGTGGCGTCCGGCGCCAATCATAAGACTTGCAGGCAAAGAGTCGAGCGAGGCAGACTGGTTGTGTAGTACGTGAGGCCTAGCTTGAGTCGCAGACTGCTGCTGCGGTAGCACCTGCGTGGAACTCGATAGGTAGTTGTCGGGAGGACTTGTTGATGGTGCCATACTCTGGTGTTGTTGGGAAGAGCTAACTTGCTTCCCGGTGTGAAGATCGACATCTGGTTTATTAGACCGAGAAACGTCCATGTCAGCTGGTAATTCGGCGATGAAGGTATTAGGTGGCGCAGATTGAGTTGTCCGAGCGTCGTGCATAGGGCTTGCGTCTAGTTCGAAGACGAAGTTCGACGAAGTGCTCCGTTCTCCGCGTCGCTGAACGGGAATCGCTGGCTGGCTCCCATGTGATTGTGAGCTGAGGGTTGTCGGCGGCGATTTTGTCCCTCCCAGACCCGTAGCACCCGAACCCGGTCCAGTATAGTGCCTGGGCTGCGCTTGTGCGTTCCGGCTACTGCTCATTCCGATGGCGTCAGCAGTAATCGGAAACTCAGAGATGTGCCCGGCCTGCCGTGGAAGTGGCTGTGCCATCGTATAACGGCTGTTATCCGCTTCCGGTGGTCTTGGTATATCACAGCTTTGTGAATGTGGCGCTCTTCGTGGTCGAACGTATGGCTGAGTGCGCTGTGATGCATCGACAGGCAGCGGTACAACAGGTGATACTGCTTGCGGCACGGACGACGGCGCCGTAGGCATACGAGGCGCACCATTCTGGCCATGCGAGAAGACTGGAACTGGCCCCGTGTGACGTCCAGCCAAGGTCGGCATACTTTTCTGTGGTCTTGTACCGACAGGCATGACAGGCGTCGGAGCGGAGGCATGAGTAGACATCATCCGCGGACTAGGTGCCTGTGTCACCTTCTGCGTTGCAGCTTCTTGCGCTTTGTGGTTAAATGAACTTCCTTGCTGTAGGGGAGCTCCTTCCGTTGTACGAGATGCATGGTGTCCGCTTGCGTCTGGGCTGACTTGGCGGATGCCATTCGGTGCACTGGGCGCACTGGTGTGACGATATCTCGAGCGAGAATCTCTCTCCGTCGGTGGCTTCGGTGCGATGATCTGAGCTTGTGGCTTCGGTGCGGCGATCTGAAATTGGGGAGAGGGTGCTGATGTTTGTGTCGGCGGCGCGCTCCGTGGCGCAGTCTGCTGTTTTCTTGGTTTGCCGGGGCGCGGGGGACTCAGAAAGTCGGCGGAGGTTTGCATGGTGTTGAGCGAGGGCGCAGATCTATGGGAGGGTAGGCGCGATCTGGTATTGGTATCCGCAGCGGAAGCGGTGGACCGATGCCCAATGCGTGGAGCTGGGGTTAATGACATGGACGGCGGAGGCTCTCTGTCTGCACCAAGGAGTACATGATAGCATCGCCTTTGTTGGTCTGGTGGTAGTCTTGAGACGAATGTGGTTCCCAAAAAGTTCTCTTGGACTTGCCGAGCGTTCAGCTGGCTTCGAATGGCTTCGATTTCTTGCCCGTAGTTCTGGCATAGGAACAGCAAGTCTTTTCTTGGGTCCCAGACCAGGTCTTGACTTTTGCAATAGGCGATTGTGGTCCTGACCAAGTACAGCATATTCAGGCCTTTGTAGGACTCTGTTTTTCCCCCCTGGTTGAGACGCAACATGACTTGATTGTTTCGCAGTAACTCGTTGGGAGGAGTTCCGTGATCGCCTTTGACTGGTTAGCTCAGGCTTCGACATTACCACGAGCGTATCACCTGTTGGAACCAAGTCGACCTCGACATCCACATTTTCAGTGCATCCCGCGTCTTTGTACTTTGGCCCGGTCGCGATCAATAGCTTCGAAGAGAATAACGAATTCATGCCCTTGGGTAATCGTACTCTGCTATTGTCAAATTGAGAACTGTTGTGCCGATGAATGGTCGTACCGTGGATTTGTCTCTAGCTTCAGCTTGATGCGCTGAAAGTCCTTGTCTTCGTAGACAATGTGAATATCTGGCATCTCCCGACGTGAGCCAAGGCAAGCCATCGCCAGACCCAACATGGAGGCCCAGTTCATCTTTTTGTCATCGAAGAAATTGCGAATATAGTTTGCCGCCGCTACAAAATTGGCGCGAGGAGGTAGTCTGTACGCGCTGCCCTGCTTCCTCTTCCAGTTGTTGAAATCCTCCACATCGAAGTAGTTGGAGCTGGCCGCCATGGTGATCAACGCCGACTTCAGAAGCCGAACCGTACGAAAGTAGAAAAAGCTGTAGATTGAAAAGCGCGCAAGAATGCTCTAGGTAGCGAATGGTGTCATGAAGTAGAGTCTGACAAGCCCCAGCCACTCTCGTGGTGTCTTAGGAAAGCCGCAGCTGCGCCATCGAGTTCGAGACCGGCAGGCGCGACGGACGCACTTATAAGAGGGTCAGCATGGTAGCATCGCATGACGGCTGAGCTAGTCCATCGGTGTGCGAACGAAAGCTCCAGATAAATGCCACAACAGGCAAGCTCAGCTAGGTTCGGGACTGCATCGACTAGGGGCGGTAAGTACCCGCAGGCAAGTTAGTGCCGGCGCTCCGGGCTGGTATTGTAGATGGCCCTGGAGCTCACAAGCGAAGGGCTTCAATGCGTGCAGGACGAGAGGCTGGTCCTATCAGAGCCGTGTACCGACGCATACCCTGTCGTGGCGACGCCGACTCGTTGGTCGGCGCAGCTGAGGCTGAGGCTGAGGCTGTTATAATTAGCAGCGGAGGCTCTCCAGAGTCGAGGAGCTAACTAGCTGAGCAATCTCAGTCAGCGGGTGGGGTTCGCCTGGATGTTGGGGGTTGGAATGCGCATAACCGCACCCATCTATCCATCCATCAAGCAGGCAGGTCTTCAACGTTGGCAAGCATCGCGGTTCCGAGCCGATCTCTCGGTTGTGCCGTCCGCGTCTCGGTACCGCGCTGAAGATCCCGATCTGTGCGAGTGCTGTTGGGTATGCACCACAATCAATTGGCAACTGGTCGGAAGAGATCAAAGCACTCGTTGTTACCTATAGAAACCAATCAAATTGCCGGCTCATGTGACACAAGGGAAAAAACAAGACATGGTTTGGACCACTCTTCAATGTTGCGGACCGCCATAATGATGTGGCGGCCATAGCGTCATGTCGGTCTCAGCTTCAGATGCCGCCACCTGAAACGTAGTCAGCAATCCCGTATCTCCTCTTCAGCGTATCTCCTCTTGAGGCTTGCGCATGTGCAGCGAGACCGGAAGACGAACCCGATCGATCCACGGACACGCTATAGTCGTCGAGAGCCCTCTGTCTCTGCCTCTCGGCCAGTGCTCGCGACCTGACCATCAAGAACCCTCCACCGAGGGAGAAGACGGAAAAGAGGGCGACGTTGCGAGATCTGTTGGTGGCGGAATCAGCATACTTGTAGCTCTTGATGGCCCACAGTGAGCTTCCTTCGGAGCTCGGCGATGACGGGAGGCGTACGTGAAGAGCCGCGAATACGCCATTGTGTCTTCTCTGAACTTCTCTGAAGTCAGTGATGGAGGAGCGGACGTTTGTGTAGTGATTTGGCAGGGCTGCAGGTGGTGCCAGGCGTGGTAGAGACGTGCTGGGAGCTTGGGCGATGCTCACACGACCCCCTTCCCCTCTGTGACGCCTTGACGCCTTGACGCCTTCCCCAGGAATTCGTTTCCATGTCCGGGTAGTCCAATGGTAGCCGAGGCGCGAGGTGCGTAATCGATAAGCGACATCTTGGCAAGGCAGAAAAAACACACCGCCCGCAAAAGTTGGGGCTCGTCAACACTGGCCTCTGTTGCATCTTGCAGTCAGTCCTTACGTCGCAATGCCGCTCCCCAAGCGCCAGACAATCGCAAAGGCCAGCTCCAAGGAGCCCAAGGAGAGCAACAAGCCCACCTCCTCCAGCTCCTCCAGCCGATTCGCCAACTTTGAGACCGATCCCAAGTACCGCCTGCCGTCCAAGAAACATGCGAAAACAAAGCTCGATCCACGATTCTCGCGACTGCGCACCGATCCCGACTTCCAGAGCAAGACCGCCGTCGACCGCTATGGACGCCGAACCTCCGACGATACTGCCGCAAAGGACGTAGACCGTTTCTACGCGTCGGACGCTGCAGACAGCCAGGACGAGCTAGAAACACCCAAGACCAAGAAGCGAGACGAGGCCGTCCGACGCCAACTGGCCAAGGCACAAGAGCAAGGGCTCGATCCAATCCGCGATGGTGGACTATCTTCGTCTTCAGAAGAGAGCTCTGGTGATGAGGGCGAGGATGAAGAGGTGGAAGACCAGGCGGAGCTGGCCGGCGAGGGCAACGAGGTGCCCATGGGAGACGTCACTGCACGCCTGGCGGCTGTCAATCTGGACTGGGACAACGTACGGGCGACCGACATCATGGTCGTGGCCAATTCATTCGTCCCCGCCGGGGGCAAGATCCTCAGCGTGGTCATATACCCCAGCGAGTTTGGGCTCGAGAGGATGCAACGGGAAGAAATCGAAGGGCCGCCTAGGGCAATCTTTGCGTCAAATAGCGCAGTGAAGAAAGACATTACAGCCGCAGAAGACTTGGACGAGTCATCAGAGGACGATGAGCAGGTCAAAGAAGATCTGGTGAAGGAAAGCAATGGCGAAGAATTCGATTCAAAAGCACTGCGCACCTACCAGCTCGACCGGTTACGCTACTACTACGCCGTCGTCACCTGTTCTTCGCCCAGCGTTGCCAAATCCATATACGACAACCTAGACGGCCGCGAGTATCTCTCCAGCGCAAACTTCTTCGACCTTCGATTTGTCCCGGAAGAGACCGATTTTGACGCAGATGCACACGACGAATGTGCCGAAATCCCCCACGGGTACAAGCCAAATGAATTCGTGACCGGTGCGCTTTCACATTCCAAGGTCAGCTTGACATGGGACGCCGATGATACAACCCGCAAAGAGGCCCAGAAGCGAGCATTTTCACGAAAGGAGATTGACGAGAACGAGTTGAAGGCATATCTCGGGACAGACTCGTCGTCGTCCGAGGATGAAGTTGCGGACGCAAAGGCCGGCAAGGCAGCCAGTCTGCGCGCTGCGCTAGGCCTGACGCCAGCAGGCAAATCTGCACCACCCAAAGCGAAGGCTTCGTCAAAGAGAGACCGCGATTTCAAGAAGCCGGATGGCGAGATGGAAATTACGTTCGCGTCTGGCCTATCTGCGAACACCGCGAAGGGATCTGTGTTTGAGAACGAACCCGAGGAGAACACGCTCGAAAAGTACGTAAGGAAGCAAAAAGAGCGCAGGGAGAAGCGTATGGAGAGGGCCAAAGCCATAAAGGAGGGTCGCGATCCTGATGCAGAGGCTGCCACGGACGAAGTCGCTGCAACTGCAGAGGAAGAGCCAGAGGAAGGGTTCAATGATCCCTTCTTTGGCTCTGATGCCGAGGCTGAAAAGGCTCTTGAAATCGAGTCGAAGAAATCCAAGAAGCTGAAGAAGCGGGAAGAGCGAGACAAGCAGGAGAAGGAGTCCGCAGCTGAGCGCGCTAAGCTTGAGCTGCTCATGGTGGACGATGAGGATTCCAAGCTGCGACATTTCGACATGAACGAGATTGTGAAGGCTGAGAAGGTGAAGAAGAAGGGCAAAAAGGCCAAGAAATCTCAGAAGGAGGTTGTCGAGGATGAGTTCAAGATGGAAACGAACGACCCCCGTTTCGCGAAGCTTTACGAAAGTCATGAGTTCGCCATCGACCCTACGAACCCCAGATTCAAGGGCACCGCAGGTATGAAGGCGCTATTAGAAGAAGGTAGAAAGAAGCGCAAGCGCGGCACAGACGAGGAACCGGACCAGAAGAGAGTCAAGAAGACTGAAGTAGCAGAGACGGATGATCTGCAAAAGCTAGCTGCTAAGATCAAGGCCAAGAGCAAGAAGGTCTGAAGACTATCAGGAAGAGCTTAGCAAATCCCATACCCCAAATGTGCCTGCTCCTCCGGAGCGTGATTTGGCATGTGTTGCGTCATTATCTGATTACTCCTTCCCCTCCAGTGCTTCTTTCCAGCCCTGCCACTCACATGGCCAATACTCAAAAAGATCCTCTCGTCTTTTCTCGCCACCTATGCTTCTGGCTTCTATTTCCTCTATTCCTGCCCAACGATTCCTTCCTTCCTTGAATCCTCCCACGCTTCAAGAAGCCAGGATTCCGCAATGCCGCCGTCTCCATCGCCCACTCCACACTTGACCAACCCAACGACTAGTATGTTAGCTCCAGGTACACAATGCGTCGTAAATTCAAGACAGCGCGGCCATCAGTCTAGAAAACAGGCACCGACTCCACTATCGACGAGTTTTGCTAACTTCGCATCCCGACGTTTAGGTCGCACAGCGTGCTCTGCACACTCATGCCCGCGCCATGGGTCATGTTCGACAGCACAGCTTCGTACGGTGGTGACTGTACCGCTGGAGCTGAGCCGGACATTGCCGGTGTGGGCGTAATCCAGCCGCGCTCACACCGCAGTCGCATACACTGACAGGTCTAGGTGGTCGTCTCCTTCGTGCTCGCTAGCGTCATGACAACCACTGCCTCCATTCTTGCCATGATCCTCGACCAAGCCTTCGATTCCAAAGGGCAATTTACCTTTCGAGCCCCCGTTCGATACATTCGCGAGCGTTTCCTGGACACCGAGTGGAAGAAGGACTATGCGTGGCGACCGTTTCTCGATCCGCTTATCATTGGGTTGGGGGACCAGCAGCTTGTCACTGGTTATGGGATCTTGCTCAGCGGCTGGATCAAGGTTCATCCGCCGACGGAGCCCAGATATGGGAAGATTAGAACTAACTGAGCTGGTTGCAGGTGGCTCAAAACTCGTTCGAGGTTCAGGGCGCCCACTTTGTGCTTATCCTCTACATCTGCGCCCTCTCATCTTCTTCACACCTCGCCGCACTCATCACGCTACGAAAGTATTTCCGCCAGTACAAGCTCATCGCGAAAGTGCGCCTGACCACAGTCATCTTCTTCGCGCTCTTCCTCCTCGCCTCCATGATCACCGCTATCAGCATGCCGGAGGTTATCGTCGTGAACTCCAACGGTGTCAAAGAGAAGCGACCCAGAATGCATCGACTCGCCTTCATCGTCCCCATGTTCTTCATTCTCATAGGCTTCTCCACAGCCCTCGTCTGCATCCTCTGCCAGCCAAAACGCCAACTCCTCTCGCCCCGAAGAACCGACTCGTGGGGCAACAAATTCCTCTTCGGCGCTCACGTCCAAAGCCATCACGGCGACCACATTGCCGTACCCGCAGATTTTGGTTTCCGCTTGCTATACATCGTCTTCATCAACCCGCTCATCGCCTTCATCATTCAGATCATCTTGGCCATCCTGTCAGTGATCCTGGTTTTGAGCCAGAAGTTCTCGATTCCGGAAGATCCGGAGAGATGGTGTGGATTGCAGGACGAAGGAGAGGACATTTGGGGGTTCGGGCAGACGTTGAGTGTGGTCATGTTATTACTGCCCGCGATGAGCGCTTGTCAAACGTACTTGGAAGGTCGACAGCATATTTTAGAGGGGCATGGGCTGCGAAGCGGGAGTAATGAGTGATGACACGCGCTGCGCATTCTAGGTTGTCATAATCTATTTCGTCCACCAGTGTCCTAGCTTGTTGTCTCTTGGGAGAGGGATGGAGCACCACAGAGACGGTTGCTCCAGTTTACGCTAAGCTATGCGCGCGCAAGGTACTAAATAGTTCGACAGTGGAAGTGAATCCACAACGTAGACGTCCGCTCGTGCGCTACGTACTACAGCGCGTCTCTGGTGTAAGGTCAACAGCGCAAACAAGCCTGTATACCTTCACGGTCGCTCGGATCCGTCCGGGGCTGCGACGACCGAGTTTGATGCATTACTCTTTGAGCTCTGGGTGGAGTTCAGAGGCGGCCCTCAACCCTTCTTCTCCAGGACCTGTTCCTCGTCCCCCTCTGCGTGTATCGCCTCCGCAAAGCTTATCCATTCCTCCATTCCCCTCACGAAAGCATCTTGCCTGCCATCGATCTCCCCCCCATGTCCCCAAACCACCATCTCTTCGAAATCCCCCACTTTCTCCGCAACCTTGACGTCCACCGTCACCTCCTCCTCGTCCTCCTCATCTTCTTCCATCGGGTCATTGTCCATTGAGGCATGCGATTGAGACTGTGTCCGCGGGAGGGTCTCATCGGTGATGTGGAGGATGGCGCCGGTGTAGTTCGTGGGGAGGGGTAGGGTGGTGCCGTGGAGGTGACGGCCGCGGAAATAGGCGTGTAACTTTCCTGGGGATGTGTGAGTGAAGTTTGAGGGAAGAGAGGGTAGTCGCATACCGTTCTCATCTTTCGTTGGTTGCCAGTAGCGCTCTGTGTCGTTTACTGGGCCGTTGTGGTTCACACGGGCGGGAAGCAGATTCGGTGTGCATTTCTGCGAGTTCGAGGATTTGATGGCAAGCATTGTGGATGGAATGCGATGTCGTGTGCGGCGGAAGGAAGTCTGCAATGCGTGTTCTGCGTGGATTGGAGAGCAATTCGAGATGCGCGACGTTGCGAAGTTTGACGCGATGGTGCACGTGCGACGCGTGCTGTACGCGTTTGGGTCACACAAACTCGGGACGATCTTTGCCTCTTTGGTCCGCAACATGGTACCAGCGAAGCTTGGTCTGACATCCAAAACGTTTAATGAACAGAGAACCCGCATGCACGTATGAGTTGCTGATACTCCTCTATTGATTTCAGGCCATCCGAATTTGGCGGGCCTCCAACAAATGACTACGGCCAGATGCAAGGCACCACACGCAACCGAGCAGCCCGATCATTGCGATTCAGCCTGTCCAGCATGTCCAGCCTAATGATGTCTCAAAACTTGCCTCAACTCCGAGGCATCAAAACATATAAAACTCGACGTAAACATCCCGCTCGGGAGGCACCGAGCCGAACCAATTCTGAAGGCGGGTCCAGCCCTGCATGCGATCGCCGCGGCGCTGCACTCTTCCAACGTCATCTTGACCGGTAGGCGGCGAATATCAGATACATAAAGTATCCAGGTCCCAAGACCATCCATGAGCGAGTCTTATCACACTGATTACACTAATTACCCCGCCGCGAACATGTCGGTAGCAACGTTGCGCCGTCGGTGCGTATCGACGTTCGCGATGCCGGACCACGGAGACAGCGTCATCAAGTGCTCGAAACGGTCAAGTACCCTCGTCGACTCTGCAGCCCAAACACTTGCTGCACGCATCTTGCACGCGGCATGCCCCGTCACGTCGGCACTAGACCTTCCGATGCGCTGCGAATTTTTCGGATAATAGAGTTCACGCCGCCGTCATGGTGGGGCGGTCAATATTTGTTGTTCGCTCTCTTACACCACATTCCAGGCGGCCCTCTCGCGATCTCTCGTCCATCTGCACAGCAGCACCTCCAGTGTTGCGCCAATCGATCACACTCAAGCTTCAAGCTTCCGATTCCAAGCTCGTCTAGACTTCGAGTCCTCTTTGGATCCGAACAATTGCCCTCATGACGATTCTAAGCCCAATAACGGGGCCCGCAGCGACCATATGGAACGCATTCGCGTCCCAGGCTTGGGGACCTTTGGTTTCCATGTGTAGAAATGGCACGCTTGCGCAATTGCAAGGCATAAAGCTCGGGAGGCTGGTCCTTTACGAGGGCGGTTCTAGCAAAGCTCCGGCCGTGTTTGGGTCACAATCGTCCATGTGTCCAGAGGCAGTCCTCAACGTCCACGATGAGAGATTCTGGGTCCGATTAGCACTGTTCGCAGATATGGTTCGTCGCGCCTTGTGTCAAATACAAGCTTTGGTGCAATCGGAGCTGTGAGGTTGAACGACGAGCTAATACATGTAAGGGATTTGCCGAGAGCTACATGTTGGGTGAGGTGACCTCACCCGACCTAACTAAATTCTTCGAGGTTAGAAGGCAATACTCAATAAAGTAGCAATCGCTCACACTTCCAGCTCTTCATCCTCAACCGCAATAACCTCTCGAACGGGTCAACGCTGACGTCGGTGATCTCGACTGGCCTCGCTGGCCTCGCGCGTGGGAGCAACAACCTCAAGAACGCCCGACTCAACATCTCTGCCCACTATGACATCTCGAATGAGATGTTTGCAAATTTCCTCTCTCCAGATATGACTTACTCAAGCCCTGTGTGGCTACCAAAGTCGGACGAACGATCTGCGAGCGAAACCCTGGAGGATGCGCAAATGCGAAAGCTAGATCGCTTCATTGATAATACACACATCAAGTCCACAGACCATGTTTTGGAGATTGGCACCGGCTGGGGGAGCTTTGCGCTGAGAGCCGTGCAGCGCACCGGTTGCCAAGTAACGTCGGTCACACTATCCGTTGAACAGAAAGAGCTTGCAGAGGAACGGATACGGGACGCAGGACTTTCGCACAAGATTTCGGTGTTGCTGTGCGACTACCGCAATCTGCAGGTGCCCGCCGAAGGGCCATACGACAAGGTCGTCTCGATTGAGATGCTGGAAGCAGTTGGCAAAGAATATCTGGAAACATACTTCAAGTGTATCAACAAGCTGCTGAAGGAGGATGGCGGCATAGCATGTTTCCAGTGCATCACCATGCCCGAAGCGCGGTACGAGGCCTACGCAAAATCAGACGACTTCATCCGCCGCTACATCTTCCCCGGCGGCCACCTCCCCACCGTAACGCAGCTCGTAACGTCCATAACCGCCGGCTCAAACGGCACGCTTGTCGTCGACAACGTCGATAACATCGGTCCGCATTACGCAAAAGCGCTACGGCTGTGGCGGGAATCGTTTTTGGGGAACTGGGAAGGACAGATAAAACCGCAGTTGGTGAAGGAGAAAGAGTCCGAGGGCATGGATCACGAGAGTGCGGAGGTGTTCAAGCGCAAGTGGGAGTACTACTTCCGGTACAGCGAGGCGGGATTTGCGACGAAGACGTTGGGGGATGTAATTATCACTGTGGGTCGGGAAGGTGCGGTCCAACTCATGGAAGATGTGCCGCTGTGAACGAGTCAGAGCGGGATGGTGCAGTTCAGTTGATGGAAGCCGCACTTTCATGAACGAGTCGTGGAGGGATCGTGTCTATTCCCGCGATGCATTACAGTTCGGGAGAGCCCTACTGTTCGAATCAATTCCAAATTCCTTTCATGTTGGATCTACGCTCGATAGAGTTCTAGTCTTTTTATGGGTCCCTAATCCTTTGCCGCGTCGGTAATCTCCTCAGAAATCCTTCAACCTAACGGCAAGGCAGCCTTGCAAGCCTGACCCAACAGACGGACAGTCGGGCTACAATTTTCCAACACTCCGCCTGAAAACTGACCGTATCCTGCCCAACCAACCCGCGCTTGACGTACCGATCCCCGATCACAGACTAGTCCTGTCCGCCTTGCCAAACCCCTGCTCCACCTCCATGACCAATCCCTGCATACTCTCATCTCCAGCATCAGCTCTCTTCCGAAACTCCGCCAGATGTTCCGCAGCCCATCCCCCGTCCTCGCCCGCAACAGGCACCAGAAACCCCTGCTCCGCACCCGCCGCTATGTCTTCCATGACAACTACGCCGTGCAGGGCTCGCTCGTCATCCAGGCGGCCGGGATGAGAGGGTTGGAGCATGGAGTCCCAGATGTGGGTGAGTGATTTGATGATTTCGAGGAGCTTTGGGCGGTTTTCGATGCCGCGGGGGCGGAGGTGGGCTGTAATGTAGTTTGTTTGTGCCTACCTTGGTTAGTGTCTTTTCATACAGTAGCCTCTCCGAATCAACAGCTTCAACCCCAAGATATACGAAACAATCACCAATAGGCAATTTGAGCTTGCGGGAGTACTACTGTGTTTTTCCCCTCGGGTGAGAGACGATACATGAGAGTGGGAGTTTACAATATACGTGTACCGCATATCCCGGAGGGAGCCAACGTCGAACAAACACTGAAGTATGGTAGTAAGACTGGACTAGAATCCTTACCTCTTTGCCTCCCACAAACATTGCTCTGTCGTCAGACTTGCTGCCCTCCTTGTTCGAACAGTAATACAAGACTACATTCACGAAGGCTGAAGGGACAGAGAAGGTGGTGCAATGGAGTGTCGTAATCTGCTCTGCTAGCTCGCGCCGTTGGGTCGGGGTGAGTGGGTATACATGGAAGATTTCGTAGAACGGCATTGTGCTTGAGTTTCTGGTGAAAACTGAGATGAGGATAACAGCGGTGAGTGTGGGTATGGCAGTCTTGTGATTATATATTGTGAGTAGTATCAGTAATCGTTGTGCTCCTGGTCAGCGGGGTCACGTATGACGTAACAACAGCAAGCTGAACATGGAGTCCAGCTCGTCTTTTCGAGACCGCGAACTAATAAGGATGATTACTACAGGCGTTGGTAATCTTACTGCCATTCTGTTCACGTTGTAAGCTTATAGTTTGAGGGCACTAGGGTTGGGTACTACGTGATGTGTGTGTGTGTGTCAGGAAAGATGGTTCACGCAAAACCTGAACAGCTATGGTAGATGAAAGTCAGAGCTACATAGATGTCGGGAGAGCGCTTGGTCTTTCGTGCAAGTGATCTCGGTTGTGTGTAGACTTTGATAGCTCCGGCCTTTAGACGGTTCGTGCGATACGAAGTACGCCGGAAAGCGCTTTGGATACAACGGAGAATCGATGTGAAAGCTAAGAACGTACAAACCTCAGTACAATCTTGGAGACAGATTCCGGAACTCCCATCTACTGTCTACAAGCAAAACACTAAGCGAAACATTAGCGCTTAAAGAATAGAAAACCCCAAGGGACATTTAGCTCACCCTCCCAGCGCCACCATGCTCCAAACCCTACCCAACGAAGTCTCCGAACTCCTATCGGGCCATTTCTTTCCAACCCGTCCCGATTGATCACCAATTCCTCCAGCGGTCCTCTCATTAGATACACTAAAATGGACGTGCAGACACGGACGTGATTTGGCCTCAGATCTGGGTTCAGAACAGACGCCGGTAGCATAACGGCTTCCTCTAGGGCGGACGGGCGTCTGCACGTCAGCGCAAAAGCAGTGCGATCGCTGTCCTTTCGAAACATTTTTCGGGTCGTCGGGTCCTTCAAGCGTTGCTATATGGGACGTCTTACAGGGTGAGCTGTGGTTATATCTGAGGTTATTTTGACTGCGGAGGTCTTGCATGGTGGTCGGATTGTTGCGGTTTTGACTACGGTGTATGCAACGGGGTTTAGGTGTACGTATAAGCAAGGTATCAGGGTTCTTTGCTGATGGATCTGGGATTACGGTGATAGAAAGCGAGTTTTGGAGTGATTACTCGGAATACTTGAAATTTCGGTAGTGGAAGGACTGCGTTACTCAGCTTGAGCAACACACCGCTTGATCAATCTATACGCTAGTCTGGTGCTAGAAGGAACCACAAATGTTCTATAGTTACGATGAATGTGAGTTCGGCCACCTTGTTCTTCTAGATAGTGTTGCTAGAGGTCCGTGGTCTTTCGCGCGAGCATCCACGATAGATGTTCGCGCTTCCGATGCAGCAAAGAGCCTCATAACTTCAGCGTGGCTTTTCCTGCGGTTGAGTCGTCCGGAAAAGTGACGAAGCTCTCTTCTCCGTCGAATTTCCTGAGGCATGCCGGGTTAGCAGTGTAACTATTCGACGAAGCAACGGACGGGAAATGAAGGAGGAGATACTTACCATCCCCTCTCAGCGCCACCAGATAGATAACTGGTCTCTGAGTTTAGTGCACAGTCCCAATTCCCTATCACACCTCCGTTATGCTCCATGCTACGACGCACAAACTTTGATAATGAAGCAGTATAGCACTGGAAGTCGTCCTCATCCGGATCGTCTGGCATTCTGCCAGTCAACACACGGCCAATCGCAATCATGGTTGCCGCATGAGTGCAAATCAAGACTGTTTTTGGCTGTCCAGGGTCGTTATCGCGTTCGGTAATGAGGCGATCCAGTGCTCTGTTTACGCGCTCGTGGAGCTCCACAATCGTCTCGCCCTTGGATGCAGGAATATGAGTCGACACATAATGCTGGTCTAGGTCGTCGAAATGCGGATTGAGGTCGGTGAGGCTGGGTGGCGTTGGATGCTCGAAATTGGCTCGACCAAAGAACTCGCTGGGAAAGATTAGCGGACGCCCACGAAGCCCATGCGAGACCGAATTGGGAATTTTGGGGAATTGAGAGCCTACCCAACCCCACGCTCGATTCTGATCTTCCCGCCCCCCTTTCCTTGCGCGAAAAGCCTTTGCGTGGTAGGCTTCAGCGTCTGCAAGCACCGATAGAAAGGGCTCGAATAAACTGCATCAATTGGCGGCTCTAGGTGGCAAAGGTACTCTGCAAGCTCCTCGGACTGCTCGACGCCTTTTGCTGCCAATGGCGGGTCGGTCGGGATGCCAGTAGGCGTGCGTGTCGAGGCGGTGTACTCGCCGGTCTGGGGGTTCAACGACCAATTCACTCGGAACTGGGCAAAGCCGGTCAGCGAAACGGATACGGAGGGGACGGGATGTCATCAAGGTTGGGCTTTGGCGCAAGCTGTCCGGTTGGTGGGAATCTCGCGGTGTGGTCGGGGCCTGTCGCAAGTGGCGAAATGAACATACCGCATGGCGGATTACGTAGACCACTTCTATCATAGTGGCTGCCGCGTCTCTTTGAACAGGATTATTGATTGTGATCGTGATCGCGATGCATGAGCAGCTTGGGGTAGTATGTTGCACCGCAGCCGATCGTGACAGCCTCGGCTACTTATCGTAGCGCATCGATGTTATCGACACGCACGTGGACCCGTCTTCAATGTTGTCTCACGCTACTGCAGGTGCTGGGAGCACGAGAGTTATTCCTTAAGTGTTTTACAAACTACTCCCGTATAATCTTGTGATAGGCGTTTTCGCTAGTGCTTGCAGACGTTTAGTCCTTTTCAAAGAAAGACTGCACGCTCGTCGTGGTGACCTGTGCAACGCAGCATGGATTACAGGAGTAAATAGCACCCTTGCGCGCCCTATCTACCCAGGGCTAGCTGAGGAGGCCTTCTCTAAGATTGTACCGGGCGAGCACCAAAAATAAATCAGATCGTCAAGCAAAACGGGCAGTAGTTGCAATAGGCAAGAATTGCGAATCCTGACCCGTTCAACTGTCCAAACACTAATCGTACCTTTTCTTTAAGAGCAATCTATTGGTGACGTTGGACAGAATTGCAAGATTCAGCGACTTGATACCACTGTGGCCGCGATGCATGGCCTCCGGTTTTCGCTAACGTGGACCTGGACGTTGTAAGTCGTACCCTTTGCCTAGGCGGGCTACATCACCTTCCAGGTTATTTACAATAGCCCGAGCCCTCATGGCTGCGGGGATCATGAGCCCCCCACGCTGTCGATCTCCGACAAGCTTGGTTGACAGCCGCTGGCACGAACGCTGCACCAGTATGCCAGGCGAGTCATGCATCTGTAGGCTCCTGCTGACACCCGGACGTACGGTCGAGTGGTAAGGCATCCGCGTAGATCGTCAATCTCCACACACACTGATGAAGGCCTGCACACGCGTGAACGTGCATTCTCGGGGATGCCGGTGTGGCCGGGCATGGGTTAGCGTCTCTGGCGACGGCAGCAATACCATCAGCGATGAGGCTGCTACAGCACTGTCGGCTTCAGATAAGGTTTACAGTCGTCATTGTTGACGTACCACTATCGACGCTCATACACTACCGTATCATCTGCCTGCCGCGCGTTATCTAGACTGCAGAGTTTCACATGTTGAGAAGGACTGCTACGAGTGCTGTGAGTGAAATTCCGCCCCATCACTTGATTGCTCGCGTCAAAGTTCCGCATTTTCGCCATGCCGTACTCTGAAACGGTCGACAGCCAAGGCTCTTTACAAGGCCTTACTGGCTTAGGAAGGAAGGAAGTGAGTAAATAGCGCGTCAAATACAGGCAGAAAATCCCTCAAAGGGTAGATCACATCGGGAGCGCGGGGTTTGGTGGGTTCCTTTCGCCTCGTATATCTTGGCGTATGTTGCCCGTGCATGTTACAACTTGATGATAGGCTGCGAACGCGGCACACCTGGTGGGTGTAGTTGCAGCTGAAGACACCCGTGCGTCGAGACATCCAAACCTTCGAGTGTCGGAGGCTCAATGCCCCATGCAAATGGTTGAAGTCAAAGTCTATCAAGATCGTCGCCAAAAGAGGAAAATTTTGCCTCTCAATGCATGCAGTTGTGTAGTGTGAAGAGAGGGATGATCAGCTCGGCCACTCTGCTCTTTGAACATACTTGGCAAGAGCGGGAGAATCCTCAAACTTCCATTGGTCAATTTCCACTGCAGGGCAGAACGAGACGAATGGTTCGCATTTGCTCTCCTCTTTGATCTGGTCTCGACAGATGTTTGAGTTTTCCGCAAACATCAATGCCTAATGCCATGCCCGAGCTGAGCAAAGATCCATGGTGTAAGGCTGGTACTAGCATAGCGAAGGATCGTCCCGTGAAAGCCGTTGTTGTGCCATGTCCATGGATCCCTAGCTGTCTCAAGACCACTTTCGAACAGCGGTGACCCACGTAGCCTGGGAAACGTTGAGGCCTAAGTGAAGAAGAAACTGCAAGGACTATGCTCTCGGGAGCCGCGTGGTCCGATCCCTGTCCGAGCCGTGTGCCATGCGATGGCTGATGATGCGTGCATACAATACCAGCCATGGCCTTGAGCCTTTAGCACCGATGTGCACACGCATACCCTGTGCGGAAGTGGTGGACCTGGGGTGGTGTATGCGCGGTTTCCGAATCCTTCGACTAGCGATAGTCCTCATGTGCCGTACTGATTGGCGGAGAGCTGCACAGGCCGTTAGAAGCCTCGGGAATCGTACGATTTTTGGCTTCGACATGCCAGTCTGGGACTCTAGTCAGTCTTTACGGTGAAGATGCGGTGCATTCATTCAGCCTCACGGGCTCACAACAGTATGGCCATCCTGTCAAGTGGCGCTGCCTTGAGGGAGGAGGCTCAAGCTGACAGCGGCCTCGGGGCTCGCCGCACGAGCACGCAATCAACATTATCTGACAGCGGGAAACATGGTAAAAAAGGTAACCGGGCGTCAACGTGCAACATGGGGGCTTGGGTTGAAGGGTGCACCATGCACCTAAACACAGTGCCCCTGGCATAGAACGGCGATGCTACCACACAACGTGCAGCGTACCATCAACGGGAACTAAGGGGATGAAGGAGAGTTTTGTATGGTCGTTTTGGGGAAAAGGAAAAATTTGTGCATGTGTAGCGCTACCCACGCTTCAGCGACAAGGCCCGGGGAGGGCCGCTAGCAACGCAGTGATCACAGACCTGCCATGTGGCTTTGGTGTGAGGCAACAAGCACCCCTACAGAGCTTTGAGGCGATCGTTGATCCGATGTCTGAGCAAAAGAAAGTGTAGTGGGCAGGGATACCCACGCTCGGGATGTGTAGGATGGAACATGGCCTTCTAGAGGGGTATTGGCATGAATTGGAAAGGCCGTACAGGAACGGTACGGTACGGTACGGTAAAAAGTCTGAATGCGGATAGCGGGACTGTAGCCCAAGGAAGAGACACTTTACTTCCCACCGATACTGTGCAACGGTATACTCTTCCCGTGTTCTTCGTCCCTTACCCCAGTTCCTCGGCGGGACTTCCCACGCTTCCCCAGTTTTGTTTCTGTGACCCAAATGCGCAGCACAATTGCATACCTCACAATAAGGAATACAATTATGGCCGCAACCAGAATGCCGACAATATAGGCGGCGACTATACCATCTGAATTTTTGTCGAGATCGAGGAAGTCGTAGACGTAGAAGCCTTCGGTCGCATGAGTGAGATATGCGAGGCCCAGATACAGGGCCAGTAGCAAGACGATTGGAACGAGATGGAGGAATGGCAGTGGTTCCGTGCGAGGGAGGACAATCTCGAACAATGCGTACGCAGCGTTCATGGCATGTTGCGAAGTGTTGGACCAGGTCTCAAACACCGACTTGAATCCACCTGACGGTGCAAGGAGCGCCCAAAACACCGCTGTTGGGGTTAGCGAGGGCCATCAACGCTGACTGTAGTAGCTTACCGGTTACAATCCAAGGGTAGACAACAATGGTGGAGTAGAACATGCTGTGGGCCTCCTGCAGAATGCGGGGCCAGCGGGCAAGGAACGGCGTGCCTGTGAGCCAATAGCTGCATGTATGCACTGCGCTGAAGGCATAATAAAACGCGAGGCCCCAGTATGTCAAGTTCGTGAAGTACGCGAACGAGTGCTCAGACTCGACAGCGTCACCATGGCTTCCGTTCCAGCCAAAGATGGTGAAATGGGTGACGAAAGCATACAAGGCCAACAGGGCTCGCAAGGCAAAGAGCGCTACGGGCGGGACGATCCAAGAAGTCTCGAAACGGAACGATGGATCGAAGGCGGCGGCTTCACATGCAGCTGTGGAGCGCTTCCAGAGAGGCATTTTGGGGATGGCACTAATGATACGGGGCCTGTTTGTTGGTACGCGCTTTCATCGACTTCGCTGTAGGCGGAAGAGATGGACGAAAGGTTGGCGCCGCAATACAGTAGAAGACTGCCGGACGGGAGGGTGTCGCGGTGGCAGCGACGGCCTGCTTGCGGTGTCTGGAAACATCTGAACTGCGCTGCGACGAAAGCTGTAGCTGAGCTGGCAGCCGGAGATTGCACGGACGGAGACAAAGCAGGGGGGGAGCTATACTGAATCTAGCAAGCGATGGCTAGCTTTGGCGCTAGTGATTCTTACATGTAAGTTTGCTGCGACATTAACGCCATTAAAACTCCGTAGCGCATGCTGTACGCACGACCATTTCGCACCCGCACTTGCTGGGACGGGGTTGCTCCCAGAGACCACCTGTCGAGACTGACGTCTTTCGTCTCCTACGCCATGCCCCTTACAAGTGGCGTCGCAACCTTGCGCTGTCGCGGCATCCTTAGCCACCGACTATTATGTACATATCCACCGTGACCGCACTGCATCGATCAGAGTTGCAAGATCGACCATAGCAATATATCCGCAATAGCTTCCTCCCATCCACAGCCACTAGCATTTACCCGAAGCCGCCATGAACGACTCAAAGGCAAGCGTAAGGTGCAATTATCTCGTTCAGGGCATGCCACTAACTGTTGTTTAGAAGGCACAAAACCTAGCTCGCATTCGAGACAACCAACGTGGGCCCACCCGGTGTTCACCTCTACGTCGAGACATACTGATTGTGTCCAGGAAGGTCTCGAGCTCGCAGGAAGGAGTACCTGCATGAGTTGGAGGCCAAATTACGCAGCTGCGAACAGACGGGCGTTGAAGCTTCGGCTGAGATTCAAAATGCAGCACGGAGGGTGCTCGACGAAAACCGCAAACTCCGCACACTGTTGCATGAGCGGGGTCTCTCCGACACTGAGCTTGCTGTGGCCATGGGCGGTTCCAGTGATGGATCCTTTGAGCATACTCCGGCAGCATCCTCTCTTAGTGCCATGCTTGACAGACGAATCGCATGCGCCATTCCATCAATTCCATCGTGTACCAGCTCTCCGGATAGCACGCACTCGTCACTCGTGGGGCTCTCTCTCACACCCGCTGTTCCTCGACTCGCCATACCAGTTCCTCGCTCTACCGCACCCTACAGCAACGATCTGCCCAGTCCCCACTCGAGTGCTTCTGGTATCGACTCTCCAGCTAGCTTTCATGGCGGACCATTCTACAGGTCTCCAATGACTCCAGGTCCCGACGTCAAGGCCGAGGACGTCCCACCTTATCTCCCCTACGACCAGCCGTACAACAACCCCTGGGCCTATCAAGACAGCACACAATATGTTGCTGACCCTACCAGCTACTACAACACGCCGTCTTGTGTCGGTGCTGCGAACATCATCCGAACCATGCGATCCGAGGCTGAAGTCGAATACCAAAACGACCTGACTTGTCAAATTCCACCTCAAGAATTTCGCGTCAGTAACCCGAACGTGTTCGCTATCATGGACAGGTACGCAAGCCCACAGAGAGCGTGAAGAGGAATGTGTCCGCGGAGAGAAACAAGCCCACCATGTTGATAGTGTGGCACCTTGTTCCCTTCCTAGTACAACAGGCACCTCTACGAACCGCCGCCGTACCAGACGCAGAGACTCCTGGACGCCGCCGAGGACATGGACATAAAGAGAGCGATTCCAACGCAGCAATGGAACACATGGCGTACACGAATCGGCTTCCACAAGACGATGTCTCTTAGATGGAGTACGAGACTACTGGAGCGGATTCGAAAGCTGCATGAGGAGTTGGTCTTTAGTGAGACGACTCACAAGCATCTGACCCTGTCGCTCATTGCTCCTACTTCCCTTTGAACCCGCCTAACCAAGAGAAAGTGAGCACGATACCTTACTTACGGAATCGCCCTACAAGAGGTGCACCACGGTTGGCTATCGAGGCCGACTAGGCCGAGCAGACATCTGCTTATGGTGGCACAAGGACTCCTTTGGGCTATAATCTCCCGTATACGGGATCATAGATTCCACTAGTATGCTATACGCTTTGTACTTTCGGTCAATGTATACAATGTCATTCGCCGAGCTTGTTCTCAACCACAAACGTTTTCGTTGCTCTTTTGTATCGAGGAAGCCAGGACGAAGTCTTCTTGAGAAGACTGCTTTCCCACACTTCTCGGCTGCCAGACCAAGAGCCTTGCACCTGAAGCGTGTTCATTCGCGTCCCAAGAGTCATAGCGAACGACGCCATAGCGCTCAACGGCGCCAAGTGACCGAATTCTGGTTGCGATGCATATGGCTGGACCTGTTGCTATCACCTGTCTTTTCGGGGGCTGTTTGCACAGGCTAAGTAACTGTGCAAACTCGATTTTACTCGACGTAGACCAATACTGTGATATTCTTAGGCGCTGACATCACGATCAGAGTCGTTTGACTTGTCGAATTGTATCGACAGACCACGTACGGTATGCAAAGTCCGGTATTGAGCAATTCTTGCTACCAGTTATGCTCTCAATAAGCAAACGGGGCCGGTCTATCTGTGAGTAGACTCTCTGAGACATCAACATCGCTGGACCGTTCAACGCATAGTTTACAGAGACCTACGCCATAACACTGATGCATATTATACATGTAGACCCACCATACAGCAGAGACAAGGAAAAGTTAACAATTGGCTTCGCAACCTAGAACCCTTAGTACCCGGGTTGAACGCGAGCATGAAACACGTGCTCTGGAATGCTAGAGTTCCTTACTTGGGTTTGCTCTGCTGTGTGAGTGATTTATATCATCGTCCGAACAAGCCGCCGAACAGGCCCCCGCCACCGCCGCCTTCACGTCCTCCTCTTCTTGCTTCGTGTAGCAGCCACTCGCGCAAAAACTCCTTGTCCTTCATTTGCTCCGGCCTCACAAGTTTCGTGTCGAATTGCGCTTCTTCCCGGCTGAAAGCTAACAAAGTAGGCATTGACGTGATCTAACACGTGCTATTAGCCTTTGCCCTTCTCGTATTCTCATTGAGAGCTCAGAATACGGCGTACCATGTACTTTATACCCAAATCTCCGATCAAGGTGCTATCCAACTCGACCTCGGCGTAGGCCAACCCGCCCTCTGTCTGCCCGACGCCTTCATCCTCAATCAGACTTTTGACCAGCGGCTTCACGGCCTGGCAAGTTGTGCACCAGCTCGCGCTCCAAAACGTTATAAGAGGTCGGTTTTCGGCAGCCGAGAGGAGCGTGAGCGTGTGGAGGTCCTCTGGTTTGCGGATGCTATCGAACATGCGGTTTTGGTGTGATCGTGTGGACGAGGCGCCGAATATGGATCGGCGTGTGGTATAGGAAGGTATGCGCAGCGCAATTGAGCGCGAAAGGGAGGGTGGTGGTCGGAGTATCATGGTTGTTGTGGTGAAGTGTAGGTGGTTCGTGGAAACGCGTCCTGAGTGGTGAAAAGCGCGACGTCATTTCGTGCCAAGGGTGCTAAAGCTAAGCTCAACGTTGACCGCGGAGGTGCCTCGGCCACAATTGTTTCATGCGGCCTCTGACCGTTCGAACATGCTCAGGCTGCATCAAGCTTTCGTAGAACCTCGAAAATCATGATCACAATCACGCCTGGGCGAAAGAATGGAGGAGCTGTCACAGCTGCAATCACAGCATCGACTTCAAGCAGCTGCAGTTCTAAGCGAGCACTCGGCAGCACCTTCCCCCACCAAAACTCCTTCCACCCCTCCATGAACATCCGCTCCCCACACCACCGTCGCCCATAACCACGCCCAAAGATGCCCAAGCCAAAGCGAAACCTCCTTGCGACCGTCGAGGACACCCTCACACCGCCCGATGCCCTCTCCCCAAGCCAAGCGATTGCACGCATCGTGAAAGCAGCGGGCAAGAACCTTTACAGCGCCGAGCTGCCGAATGGAAAGCCGGTGCTCGTAGAGCTCGAATCCAAGTTCCGTTCCACTATCTGGATCAAGCGAGGAAGCTATGTGGTTTTGGACAACGAAGCTTTGGCGGAACGGGACAACAAGCTGGACGGGGAAATTGTGAATGTGGTCAGGGACGAGAAAGCGTGGCGGAAGATGCCGTATTGGTACGTTGAGTCTAAGCTATGCTAGGGGGTATTTGGACGGTCGTGTACAGTGGTGTTGATACAAAGCAGGCCCAAGGAATTCGTGAAGAAGTCGACGTATGTCGTGGATAGCGACGATGAAGAATCCACGGTGGGCAAGATGCCGCCGTCTGATTCGGAGGAGGAGTGAGGAGCGTCACTCGGCGTGGGCATGCTCCTTTTCGCCTTCAAGGTTTCCAAACGTCTCAACACCCTCAAACTCGTTCCTCGTCCCCCACCACACGCCCAGCAGTTGAACGGCCAGCAGTCCGACCACGGTCGCCGAGCTCACAGGTGTACTCGGATACACATTCCATGCCCACTCCTGCGCACCCCACAATGCATATTGCAAGATCGGATGGAATCCCGCTTTCCACAGCAGGAATGGCGTAGCCCACCCCAAGTAGGCATAGAACTGGTAGTGCAGACTTCTCGCACACAGCATGCCGATCACGGTCGCGCTCAGCATAGTCGTCATAATGAAATTGGGCGTTATCCGCCGGGCAATCTGCTCTTGGTCGCGCTGTTCTTCTCGTATCATGTTGAGGAATTTGCCAGGAGTCTTCTTGGAGGGCTTGATCCATCGAGTGCGTGCAAACCAGAGTAGGAGGCCGATGTGCGCGGCGAGCAGTCCGAGGGCGAAGGGTCTGGAGAGGAAAGTGGTCTCTGGGACGAATCGCCAATTTACGGTCCATTTCCAGAAGAATTGGCGGGTCAACTCAAAGGCGCGGGTGACATAGGAAGGAGCTCTCTTGCGGAAGGGGTAGCCGTAGGCAAACTGGACAAGTCAGATGTCATGTCTGATGTAAATCAATACAAACGTACCGAAACCTGGACAATGATCATGGCTTGTGTCATGGCTTGCGTTGAGCCCAGTGCCTGAAGCATCCAGATGCCCATCGCGGGTAACGGCAACAGCAGGCTCATCTTCACATTTAGCCCGGTCGAGTAGAGGAAGCTGCCCAGATGCCACTGCTCGGATTGATAGCAGTACAGCGCTGAGAACAGTCCCAAGACGGCAAAACAATCGTTGAAGCATCTCAGCATGAAAATGCTATGCAGCCGCTTGGATAGCATCAGGAGCGGAAACACATATGGCGGGACCTGTTCGATCTTAGCAATGGCCTATCAACCTTTCCCCAAATACATTAATGAACGAACCTTGGCTTTTCTATAACATTGTATCACGACGGCCAATGTGGAGAGATAGAGGAGACCGAAGAGGTACTGCGCAAGCTGTATATTCTTCCCCTGGTCCGTGATCCAGTACAGAATCCGATAAATGAGGACATGTGCGCCAGGGTACACCAGCGGGCCTGTCGAGCCCTCAATATTCTTGTAGTCGCGCTCGCCTTTGTTGTAAATGGCGATTTGCTGCATATAAGTTTTCCAGTCGATTTCCGTATCTGCACGGTTGTTAGTACACGTGTTGTCGCGACTTGCACGCTTAACCAGGGGTCCCTTACATGGCACTTTCTCTATTATCACCGTGCAGAGCGCTGCATCTGCAACGAGGAGAAGCGGATACATCCATCGCATGTGCTCCGGATTAGTGGCGAGATCTTTGATGGTTTCCATTTTGGGAGGCGTGGTTGTTGATGGGTGTTGGGGTTAGCGATTGGTGATATAGAGCGAGACGCGGTCACGTGGTATGCAAGTGGGAGTTTCAGCTTTGCGCTGTTGGAAAAAGGTCAAACTCGGATGCGTTTCAAAGCTGAAGTGTTCGTACGATGGAGGATGCCATGTGTCTTGATATGTGGCTTGTATGGAGTATATACCCGAGAGGGTCCAATACAAATCTTGGTTGCGTTCAAGTCTACAGACTATATCTAATACCAACACGGCTCGGCGCACATGTCAGATTTCTTTTCCTGCACTTGACGGAAGTCATCCATATCCTATGGTCTGCGTCATCTGTTCATTCCCATTGCGTTCCCTTTAGGCGCTGCATCAAGTACTCGACCTCTACTTCCTTCGTCAAGGGAATAACCCAGTCCTAGATCGAGCATTAGTCGCGGTTCGCGAGGGAATCGTCTGGCGGGCTCACCTTGTACATTGCAGCAACGGCGTCCGCGTTGACCTTTGCCGGGCTGGTGCCTCCGATGTCTGGATCGGTGCCGTAAGTTTTGGCCTTGAGCTTTAGCCGCTCCAGCACCTTCTGCTCGACTTTTGAATTCGTGATGGCCTCGTCGATCCCTTTGCGATCCTCCGCCTTGATCAACTTGACGAAGCGTTCAGTCTCCTTCACGAATTTGGCCTCTGCGACAAATTTGCCAAAGTGGATGCGCCGTGACAGAGCCTGGAGGCAGAGCACATCGCACGTCGCGGCCGATCCATAGTTCTCCTGATTCTCTCCCCTGTCCCCGCGATCCGTCTGTTTGCATGTCGCGGGCAGAATGTGTGCCGTATAGCTCTCCTTCAGCTTCGTGTTGACACTGACATTGTTCGGATGCAAGATCTTGGGGTAGTCAAGCGGCTTGAGGACGGGTTCTTGGAGGGCTTCCGGGAAGAAGGGATATTCGTCGGGCGATTGGTAGCGCCGCACGAGGGATTGCAGGCGTTCCTGCCCAAAGAGCATCCAGTCGAGCAGGCTGAGGTCGCTGCCAGGGATGGCCACACCACCCGGGATGTAGACGGTCTTGTTCAGCGGGAACTGCGCCCGTTCGATCAGGTGGAAAGTGATTGTGTCTTCTAGCCGTCTATGTATGCATATCAGAATCTAGCAAGCGTACGGCAACAATGCATCAACCATACATGAGCTGGAAGCGGATATTCGCCAGGTCGAGGGCCTTGGAAACATCGGATAGGTCAATTGCGGCGTCCATGGCGGCGTCTATGCTTGCTTGGGGTCAGCAACCTTCTCCGCGAATGTCGTTGGGCGGTGGAGGTAGTCATCTGTGCTGGTGGAGGAGCAAACAGTCAGGCCGATATTCGGCAAGCGCACGCGCGCGCGCGCGGCGTGAATGACGTTTCGGCGCAACCTTGCATTCGTGAGAGCTGTCCAACATCTATCCAACATTGAACAACATACCTTCCATCGTCACGACACGCCCCACCATTCACAGTCTTGGTGATAAGATGATATAAGCCGGTACCCGCAGCCGCATCCACACTCGCTCGATCTCCCTCGACGTTGCGCATGGCCTCGTTTTCGGCCCGCAATGGCTCGCCTTCACGGGGCAGGTCCACCAGCCCGCGCCCGTTAGAGTCGCCCACAGACGAAGATGCAGGCCTCATGGACACGCTCCCCGATGTAAACTCAGATGCCCGCACTGCTCGTGGATCCGGAAGCTAACCTGAGGCAGGCCCGCAATCTGCAGGCGTTTGGTCGAAAAGTCACGGCGACGGCAGGGAGCTTGATCGGCACCGAGGGCGTCAGCCAGCACTACCAACACGCACTGGGGGAGCTGCACAAAGAACTGCGGCGGCCGATGCTGCAGCGCTCCGTCTTCTCCTTCGCCCAAACCACCCCACGCGACCTTGTCCGCTCGAGGATATCCGTGCCCGAGATCCAGCAGCGCGCGCTGGCCTTCCTCCCCGACGAGCTGCTCGCCAACATTCCCGAAGACAATAGCTCGTACTCATTATTTCAGGGCTTCCAGGCTTCTTTGCCAGAGGAGCCCAGCGTTGGCAAGAAGCATGGAAAACACAACTCAAGGGGCCAGAGGTTGATTGGGCAGGCGGCGCTCGATGAGGACGACCCGAATGTGCCGCCGTCGATGGCGAAGTTGAAGAACCAAAAGCACAGCATGGACCATCGGCTGGAGATGATGGGCGTCAGAAAGCATATGCACGCTGCAGAGATACATGAGATCGACAACAAGATCGCTAATCTCAACACGATGCGCAAGATCGTGCTCGACAGATTGGCAGGGCTGGAATATGAGGAGTCGGAACTTGAGCAGGAAATGCTGGAGGTGGACAACAAGATCGAGGACCTGCAGGAGGAGCTTGACGATGCTGCCGCGCTGGCACCACCGAAATCGCCAGACACCCCAACGACGGCGAGCCACGAGGAGGCTACGGAGGCCACGGACGACTTCATGTCCGAATCCATATACCAAAAGATTCCATCGCCCAAGACTAAGCGGAGGAGACCCATGCGGCGCATTTCGATGCCCATATTGCATGAGCATCTGGAACCCGGCTCGAAAATCAAAGAACTACCGGCACACAACGACACGATAACAGCATTGGACTTTGACGCGCCATGGGGAACGCTTGTCACAGCAGCCCTGGATGACACGGTACGAGTGTGGGATCTAAACGCGGGGAGGTGCATAGGAATGCTTGAGGGTCATCTCTCCTCCGTGCGCTGCCTGCAAGTTGAAGACAACATCGTTGCGACCGGGTCCATAGACGCCTCCATCCGGTTATGGGACTTGAGCAAGGCCGAATACGCGCCTCTGGATAGCCAGACCAAAGAGGTCGAAGAGGAGGACGACGGACTGGCATTTGAGAACTCGGAGGATGCTGCTCCACCACCCCCACCCACCAGCATGCAAGACTGCCCCTTGTTCTCGCTCGAATCCCATGTCGCTGAAGTTACTGCGCTGCACTTCCGCGGCAATACTCTGGTGTCCGGCTCGTCGGACAAGACTCTGCGCCAGTGGGATCTAGTCAAGGGGCGATGTGTACAGACGCTTGACGTGCTCTGGGCGGCTGCGCAAGCTGAAGCGACCACCACGGTGAACGACGGGCCATGGCGCCAGACCGGACGAGTAACAGATGCGTCAGCTGACTTTGTAGGCGCCATCCAGGTCTTCGATGCTGCTCTGGCGTGCGGTACCGCGGACGGCATGGTGCGCCTGTGGGATTTGCGAAGCGGTCAGGTCCATCGCAGCTTGGTCGGGCACACAGGCCCGGTTACCGCACTTCAATTCGACGACGTGCATCTCGTCACTGGCAGTCTGGACAGGAGCATACGGGTGAGTGGTCTTTAGTCGGAATATTTACCTGCGTACTAACTAACACCTTCAGATCTGGGACCTCAGGACAGGGGCCATTCACGACGCTTATGCATACGACCAGCCCGTGAGCAGCATGATGTTTGACGCTCGCCGCATCGTTACGGCAGCTGGGGAGGATGTGGTCAAAGTGTACGACAAGACGGATGGCCGGCACTGGAGTTGCGGCCCTGGTGTTGGTGCCGACGAAGACGCGACGAGCATCTCCACCATCGAGCGCGTCCGCATCAAGGAGGGCTACCTGGTCGAAGGCCGCAAGAACGGCGTGGTGGGCGTGTGGTCGTGCTGATCTTGCTTGTATATATCGTGTATCTTGTTCGAAGATCGGATTGGGCATAGACTACGTGTACTACTACTGTAGCATTGAATACGAGATGAACAGCATCGCTAGCTCTCAGGTCCGTTGCGCGATGCCCAAGTTGCAGTCGCAGTGGAAGCGGCGGGTTGCATATCCACTTTTGCATTACTGAATTCACTAGTCAGCCAAATGGAAGGGCGCGGATGCCACGTAAGCAGACGAGCTGCTCTTAAATTCGCGGTGGGCTGGCTAGCGTGGTGTTGCAGCCGCGCCAGAGCTTGATCGGCGTGTCAAGCTTCTGATCTACTTGTATCCCGGTGAGCGGGCCGCGACGTCACCGATACACATTTTGTCCCCCAGGACGTTTACCTCACAATCTTCACATCTCTTCCATCTACATTCGTTACAGCTGCCCTCGATGATAACCCGCACCTAGAATTGCCTTTCTCCGCCCAATTGATCGCTATCGCGGCCTCCCTCTCCCCATTTACGCCGCAACCGCGCCATGACGCTATCTCGACAAGCAGGCGCGTTGTCGAGAGCAACGCACCTCGCTCTACGGGCTCCGCATGCCCATCGCACACTTCCCCGAGCCTCCAATGCCCAGATCCGGGCATCCTTCAGCCACGGCGGGCCTGCGACCTTCACCCGACGCCCTCAACCCGCTGCAGCCACGGCACTGCAAGCATGGCGATGGCCAAAGCACAATTCGCATGCATCGCGTGCGGTATCTACCAAGCCGCTCCCGGCCCCAAGATCCAGACTTTTTCGATTCGCATATAGGACGGCGGCCACGCTGGGTCTGTTTGTCGCCATCACAGGCGGGCTCGTCGTCGCCTTCTTCATCTATGACGCATCCACGTACAAGGAGGACTCGGAGACAACAGACATACCGGTCTCGGAGCTTGCATTGAACCCCAGACGGGGTGGGCCGAAGAACCTCCCCATTGCAGACTACTACGTCGACGATGACGACTGCGCCGAGATGAGAGATATCAAGCACAAGCCGAAGCTGGTCATACTCGGGACGGGCTGGGGCAATGTCGCGCTAATGAAGCAGCTGAACCCCGGCGACTACCACGTCACCGTCATCTCGCCGTCGAACCACTTCCTCTTTACGCCCATGCTGCCGTCGGCGACCGTGGGTACCCTGGAGCTAAGATCGCTGGTAGAGCCTATCCGGAGAATCGTGCGACAGGTACACGGTCACTTCCTAAAGGCCAAAGCCGAGGACGTTCATTTCTCAGAGAAGCTAGTCGAAGTATCTGCTATCGGTCCAGACGGGAAGAACCAGAACTTCTACGTTCCATACGACAAGCTGATCGTGGGAGTCGGCTGCGTTACCAACTCCCACGGCGTCAAGGGCCTCGAGCATTGCCATTTCCTCAAGGATATCAGCGATGCGCGCTTGATTCGGAATGCCATTGTTCGTAACCTGGAACATGCCTGCCTCCCTACCACCTCTGATGAAGAGCGACGGAGGCTTCTATCGTTTGTCGTCTCTGGCGGAGGGCCCACGGGTGTCGAGTTCGCCGCCGAGCTGTTCGACATGCTCAACGAAGACCTGGGCAAGTTCTTCCCCAAGATTCTACGCAATGAAATCTCGGTGCATGTTATCCAGTCAAGAAGCCACATTTTGAACACCTACGACCAGGCCCTCTCCGAATTCGCCGAGAAGCACTTCGCGCACGACCAAGTCGACATTCAAACAAACTCACGTGTCAAGGAAGTTCAGGCCGACCGCTTGATCTACTCGCAGAAGGATAAGGACGGCAACGTGGTTACCAAGGAGATTCCCATGGGCTTCTGTCTCTGGTCCACCGGTGTTTCGCAAACCGATTTCTGCAAGAAGCTCGCCGACAAACTCGACGGACAGAACAACAAGCACGCGCTAGAGACGGACACCCATCTCCGTCTGAACGGTGCACCGCTCGGTGACGTCTACGCGATTGGTGATTGCTCTACCGTTCAAAACAACGTCAGCGATCATATCATCAGCTTTCTGCGCACCACCGCTTGGGAAAGGGGTAAGGACCCCGAAAAGCTCCACATTTCCTACTCCGACTGGCGTGACGTTGCGAAGCGCGTCAAGCAACGATTCCCGCAAGCCTCGGACCATCTCCGCCGCCTCGACAAGCTTTTCGAACAGTATGATAAAGACCAATCGGGCACTCTTGATTTCGGCGAGCTTAGGGAGCTCCTCGTACAGATTGACTCGAAGCTCACCTCACTCCCCGCGACAGCGCAGCGCGCGCATCAGCAGGGCCAGTACCTTGGGCGCAAATTTAACAAGATCGCGCAAGCGGCTCCTGGAATGCAACTCAACGAGGTGGACTATGGTGACATCGATGATGCCGTTTACAAGGCGTTTGAGTACAAGCACTTGGGTAGCTTGGCGTACATTGGAAACGCGGCAATTTTCGACATTAACGGATATGGACTGAGCGGTGGACTGCTTGCCGTCTACTTGTGGCGAAGTGTGTACTTTGCGCAGAGCGTGAGCTTCCGCACAAGGTGCTTGCTTGCGATGGATTGGAGCAAGAGGGCGCTGTTTGGCAGAGGTGAGTCCGACTTCCAACGTGCTATGCGACTGCATGCTAACGAGTGATAGATTTGATGAACTTTTGAGTAGCGGTGAAGCATGGCGTTGTCGTGATGTAGTTTTCCGGTTCGGCATTGACTGAGCGAGACTGTTTCTTTTTAGACCAACACACCTGTACTACTCGATGTAGCCTCCCTTTGTAACGATACACATATTCACATCTATGAGCATTCATGGACAACAGTGCTGGGTTCAAAATTATGCAATGGCTAAACAAGGGTATATGATCTTCGCCGAACTCCAACGCCTAGCGGAACCTCTCCCACAGCGAAACGGCGACCTGGGTGCATGAATCGCACCGTAAACCGAACCTAACCTCACCAATTCCACGTCCGGCTAGCAGCCGAAAAGACGGGAGGTTTCCATATCAACCGATCCGGCTCAATCGTCCTCTTCCCCTTGACCTTCTCCTTTGCCTTCTGCCGCTCCCTCTGCTCAATGACCGCGTCCGTCAGCACAACGACGTGCTGATTCCTGCTGTACCGCAACATGTTCAAATTCTGCAGCGTATGCAACACATCGTTCGTCGTCATCGCCGTCGCAGCGCCCAAATCCTCGATGTTCGCTTCCACTCTCCCATCCATGAGCATGTCTACGATGATCTCCTGCCAATAGGCGCGGTAGCCCAATAGACCGAGATCAGACAGGGGCTTTTCGGGCGAACCGAGTCTGCCTTCTCGCTTGGAGAGCAGGTAGGAGAAGTCGATGAGTAGTTTTCCGAAGCCTTTTCGCTGGTATTGGGGCAGTGTGAGGATACAGGCGACGTTGTAGCCCTCGGCTGATTCCTTTTCTTTGGAGAAGTAGCCGACGAGGTGGCAGCCATGTTCGTCGCGGGTGCACATGCAGTAGAAGAGGAAGGGGTCTACGTCGTAGTACAGCGTCTTGTGGTCGAGGAAGAGCTTCGACAGGAGACAGAGGTTCCTGCACCACGTCCGTTGTCGCCGTCCATCAATCTCAAAGAACGATACAAAGTCGTCGCGGTAGATTTCGTTGCCGGGCGGGTGGAGCAGATTGCATTTCGAGCGGTGACGCTCGAACTGTACAACGTCGCCGTAGTAGGAAAGGCAGAATTCGCAGATGAAGGCCATGTCCACGTCTATGAAGTCGACGGGATAGGGCGAGAAGTACCAGGGTTCGACCTCGTACTTGCCCATCTGGATTTTTTCAATGTTGCGTACGCGAGCGATTTCGGTTTGGTTTTGGGTCATGGAGCCTGAGGTGCGCAGCTTTTCGATTTCATCTTCACGGGAGTAGAGGTGATCGGGAATGGCTTTGGCTGCGGCGGCGGCGTCTTGGATGTCCACGACGTCCATCTCGTCATCTTCGGGCTTGGGCGTTGTGCCATCGGTGATCTCGCTGGTGACAAGAAGCTCATTGTTCTCTTTACCGCCCGCTTTTGAGGGCCGAGGGGGCTTGTTGGCGTGGTTAGCATTCGTGGAGTCGGGAGTCCCCGAGATTTCGCGTTCGACCTGGCTTCGGGACCGCTTGAGGTTCTTCTGTTCTGCTTTGGATGTGGTTCGCTCATTCTTATTAGAGGGTACGGCTTTCTTCTTCTCGGGCTTCTCGGGCGCGGGCCACTCGACCTCGCGAGTGAGGTCGATGCGGTCTGCATCGACCCATTCGTCGAGACGCTTGTTGAACTCTTCGTAGTGGACGTAGAATTTGGGCCTTCCGCCGCGGGTCTGGATCATGAGGATCTCAGCTTTGCGCTTCTCGCCATCCTGTTTTGTGTCAGTCGTAATTGGCATATAAAGGGAGAACAAATGAATGCTTGACATCGCGCAAAGGAGAATGGAAATTGGAGAGCGAAAGACAAGGGAAATATATAAGGTAGTATGGCTTGAGATGGAGTTTGGTATGGGACCTTTGGTGTTGGGAAACCAGGGAGATCAGTCACCGCGTCGCTGCTGCACTCACTTTTTCGACGATGGCTTTCACACCGGCCCTGCAACGCAGTCATCAGCATCCATCGTAAGAAGTTGCACGTCGCTTTCGCACATACCTCAGCTGCGCCAAAGTGGCGATCCCTGTTTCCACCGGCGCCGGCGTGCCAGACGGCTCATGAGAGGTTTCGCGAGGCGCCATGACTGCGCTCAGCCGTCTGTGTGATTATCGCAAATTATGAATCGCGTTGTGGATTATGGCGGTCGCGAGATGTTGGAGAGGTGCCTTTGTCGCGATGCGCCGACAGTGACGATGGCCGCCTGTTCACGGCGCGCTGAACGAGAGCCAATCAGAGTGCGAGGTGGTGCACGGGCCATCTGAACTTTTTTGTGCGGAATGGAACGGCGGGGATGCGATGGCAGTGCCAAACGCCGCACTCGACCACGGCGAATGAAAAACGACGCCCACACCGCTATGCAGGCCAGCTGACGTTGAAATGGCCCCGATCGAACTCAGCAATCTGTCCAGCAACTGGAAGCAGCTGCAGAAGACTCTGAAGCCCTCGAAGCCCACCACGCCACAGGCGGAGAAGAGCGACTCACTGAAGCGCAAGAGACCAACCAAGGTCAATGGAGAGCACGCAGCGAAGATAGCCAACGGAGGAGCAAAGAAGAACACACCACTCAAATACCCACAATCCCGCAAGAAACAAAAGATGGAAGAGCCCGCCTCGCTCGGCGCTTCGGTCAAGCACCACGATGTTAAAGCGCTCTCGCGAAGCGTGTCGATGCCCTCGCTCAAGCATACGCCCCTGCTCTCCGCGTCGAAGAATGCCGGCGACGCCCTCTCCGTCCTCACGCCCTCAGCCGACTTCCCGGACATTGAAAACGAAGGCGTCTCTGAGGCGGCTCTACCCGCAAAGTACGTAGCATTGGATTGCGAGATGGTGGGGACAGGCCCGGAGCCGGACAAGGACTCTGCGCTGGCTCGTGTGTCTGTGGTGGACTACCACGGCCACCAAGTGTACGACTCCTACGTGCAGGTCAAGGTCCCAGTGACCGACTATCGCACCGCCGTGTCAGGCATCGAACCGAAGCATCTTCGGCCTGACGTCGCGCGCCCGTTCAAAGACGTTCAGAGCGACCTGAAGATAATACTCGACGGACGCATACTCGTCGGCCACGCAGTCAAGAACGACTTGGACGCGCTGATCATGAAGCACGACACGCGGAACATTCGGGACACGTCCAAGTACTCCAAGTTCCGCGCGCTCGGCATGATTCCTGGCCGGACCCCGTCGCTGAAGATACTGGCCGAGAAACTGCTGGGCGTCGAAATCCAGGTCGGTGCGCATAGCTCAGTAGAGGATGCGAGGGCCACCATGGCGCTGTTCCGGCTAGAGAAAGAAGGTTTCGATACCGAGGTCATCTCGAAGTACGGACACATCAGGGTGAATGGAGCAGGCCCCGATGTCGACGCTGGCGACGGTGAGCCAGTCAAGCGGAAGGCCAAGAACAAGAAGAAGAAAAAGAAGAAGAACTAGTGTGCTGACATGCAGTGGAGGTTGCTTTGGTTATTGCATCTGGCGTTTTGAGGATACCCTCGTTGATCTGGGACTAAAAGCATTGCATGGCGTTATCGATGGGATCAGCATGAGGTTGTATCCAATTGCATTTCGCAGTACGATCTACCGTTCTCTGCCAATATAAAATGTTCGATATCTATATTCAAGTGGCATCTAGTCTGTTCTCATTCTTCCTTTATGGTCACCCTACAATCCATGCGGCTTAACTCCTCGTTCTACCGGTATACTATCCAAGTTTCCGGCAAACTTCAACAAGCTGACGTCCGAACTCGTCATCCGGGTGTTGTACTTGACACCGCCCATCCCGAACAGGAAGCTCATGGGGAAGCCAACTTCAAAGTCCGTCGCCGAGTCGATATCGTCGATCTCCTCGTCGCTCAACTGCAACGACAACGCTTCAATGTTCCCCTTTAAGTGCTCCACTTTGCGGCCACCCACAATCGGGTACACGTAGGGAGCCTTGTGTCGCACGTACGCGAGCGCCACACTGGTGATCTGGGTGTTCTTGGCCTTGGCCACGGTGGCGAGTTTCTCCGAGATCTTGCGCTGGGCTTCGGTCTGCGGGGCAAAGTTGCGTCCTTGCTCGTTGTTGTTCTGCTTCTCCTGCACCGTGAAGTTGCCTCCACCGAGGGAGCCCCAGGGTGCGAGTGCCATGCCTTCCTCGCGAACCATGGGGAGGATCTCGCGCTCAAAGTCGCGCTGGGCGGCGGACCATAGACCTTGGTAGACGCTGAAGGTACGGAGGCCGTGGTCGCGGGCATCTGGCGATGGTTAGTTTGTTCTTGCACATCGCTGTGAATGAGGACTTACATTGATTCGCCTTGCTGACCACCCAGGCAGGCGTATCACTAACACCCAGGTACAAGACCTTGCCCCTCTGCACCATATGGTTCAAGCTCTGCATGACCTCTGGGATGCCCGTGGTGAAGTCCCACCAATGCAGATACAACACATCTATGTAGTCCGTCTGCAACTTCTTGAGCGAGGCTTCGAGCGAGACGTGCAGGGACTTGGTAGAGTTGCCGGCATAGTTGATCTTTTGGCGGGGAACGTCTTTGCTGGTGGGGTCGGGGAAGCAGGTCGTGAATTTGGTGGCGAGGACAATCTGATCGCGAACGTTCCGGGCCTTCATCCACTCGCCAATCCAGGTTTCGGATTCTCCATTCTGGTAGTTGTTGGCCCTGTGCGAATTGCGTTAGATACGTAGGCTTGGTCGGGCAAAGGCCGGTACTTGTGGGGCTAGGTACTTGTAGCACCCCACATCATGCCAATTGCCAATCTTGGAAGGACATTGGAGCACTCACGTGTCAATGAAGTTGCCGCCCTGCTCATGGAAGAAATCCAGTATGGCAAAGGTGGTCTCCTTGTCGCACTTTCCCATTCCCGACTCCCACGCGTCGCCGAAGTTCATGGCTCCAAGGCATAGCGGACTCACACGCACGCCGGCGGAGGGAGAGAGGACGCGGTGAAAGTCGAGCAGCGACTTGGGCTTTGGGGGTTCGCCGAAGATAGACATGGTTGCTTGCGATGGCTAATTGGTAGTTTGAAGGTTGACTGGATGTTGAGTAATTGCTTTGCTGAGCTCTGCACGGCGACACTAGAAGAAGACTTCGAGGCCTTATATACCCAAGGCTTTAAAACTCTAGAATCATGCATGACGTCTACAAGACGACCTACAGGGTCTCCATTCGTTTGCGGACCAGCATCGGTACTTGCTACCCTACCCGAGGAACGTCGGGCGCGAGGGGTATAGAGGAATTGAGCTTAGAACCGGTGCTAAGTCCGGTAGATCCGATGCATTTCACAACGGTGGGGCGCCGCGTTGCGACGAATTTCGCCGGCGAAAAATTGAGTATGGCCGAACAAGAAATCTGCGTAGCTCTGGGGTTTAACAGACGTTAGGAGCGCGGATTTAAAAGTGACGGCTGTCAGCACGATTATGCACAGGTACAATTGCACTCGGGGTCCGTGCGTGAGCTAACCATATCTCCGAATATGTAGGTGTGTCTGCAGTTGATATTCTCGTCTGCAGCGATGTGGCATTCTTTTGCGTGCATCTTTGCGCCATCTTGACCGCGATGTATTGCGCCCTAGGTATGCCTGTACGAAGCTACCATATCTCTTTCCAAAGGTGTCTCATCGCCCGCTGCCTCATCTCAATGATCGCTCCGGTCGGTTAATACCAACGTAGCTGGTCCTCTCAGCTTCCAGACGTTAATTGTTGACGTACTTGACGTACATCCATACACGCACCTGAGTACGAGTATGCCAAATTTCCGCACCCATGTTCATCCTCATGCTCCACTACTCAGTCCTCTTCCTGACTCTCGGCAGGCTGAACCAACACGCCAGTACCACGACATACAGCCCTATACACACCGGATGCAGCACCCAGGTTCCTGCTGCCTGTGCTAGAAGACCAGTTGTGAATGGGGCAACCGCACCTCCTGAACTACCTGCTCCTCCGATGAACCCTATCGCCGTCGTCTGGACGTGGCGTGGGATGAGACGTGAGAAGATGGTCTGCGCACACGGATAGACGGGTCCGAGAAGGAGACCGAGAAAGGCAACCGCGACTGCGTTGCCAATGACGTTGGGGATAAGCCAGGCCATCAGTTGGAGGCCCATGCAGCCGAAAATCAGGATGGTCACGAACTTTCTCTCGCCGATACTGGGGGCCAGGTGAGTCAAGACGAAGCGACCCAGTGTGATGCCACCCTACGCAGAATTAGTAGTGCATCTCACTTAGACGTCAAATGTAGAATCTGGCTTACCCAGAAACCAGCCGTGACATATCCAACCTGTGCCGGATCACCATCGCGATAGTTGATCAAGAACGAGATGAACCAGCCCGAAATGGCCACCTCAGCACCCTGGTACGCAAAGATGAATAGCGCTCCAAAGATGGTCACTCTGTTCTTCAGGGCCAGCTTCAAGTTCTGAAACCTGGATTGCGGCTCTGCGCCCTCCTGTCGACTTTCGGTCCTCTCCACGGTCGTGAGCAGAGTCTGTTGGGAATCCTCCTGGTAGTTCCAGAAAGACCATCCTGCAACTACCATGCAGGGCAGGCGGAGTCCCAGACAGATGAAGTAGAACCGGGACCAAAGGATACCATTAGACACCATAGCGGTGCCAATGATGGGCGCGATAAGACCACCTATTCCATAGCTCCCATGAGCGGCTCCGAGAATAACGCTGGACGGTTGGAGGTTGGCGCAGAAGACGTTGTTGAGCGCAAGGTTGGTGGAAAGTCCGCATCCGAGGATGAAGAAGCTGTAGAGAGTCAGCTAGGTATCACTGGAAACACTTCGTGGAACGTACGCGATAACAACAACCGCGAAGGGCGGCGTAGCGACAATCATGATATAAGCCGACAGCAGCACCAGCTCGGCTGCAATGAGCGTCTTTGCTCTGCCCAACTTCCCCAAGATGGTATCTGTGAAGAATGCAGCTGTGACGAAGCCTATCGCATTTCCTACGAACACCAACGACACGATGGCGTAGCCGATACCATAGTGTTCTTCCATGTAGGGAATCAGAGCACCAACAACTGGAAACGCATTAGCAAGGCATGATGGAGAACGCGCCGCTTCAGAATGATTTGAGTGTTGCGCCACCTACCAGAATCGTTCATGCCGTTCGCAAGATACAGCAAGCAACAGGTAAGAATGCGCCACTTATTCATAGGCTCACTGTTCCAATGCACCATACCGGCCGTCTCGTTTCTGACCGGCGAGGAAGGTCGGCTCATCTCCAATTCATTCGGAGTTGTTGGCGACTGTCTACCTGACGGCGCTGGCTCTTTTGACGTCTGAACCTCGGCATTGGCTGGGCCCTTGTAGACCTTTCCGAATGCGAGATTGTCGAGCTCCACATTTGAGGGCGCTTCTCGTCCTTTTGCGTCGCTCTTCTGAAGGGCGGCGGGAGGACTGGTCACAGCGGAGCCTGACTGTATGTCGAGGAAGCCGTGCAGTGCTGCCATTGTGGGCGAAGCTACAACCGGCGACAAAGGGACGAAGGAAGGTAAGTACAACGATAGTACTCTGGTGAGAGGAGAAGAGGAGGTGCCCAAGCTGTTGGACGTTGGGAAGCTTGAAGAACTCTCAGTACCTATGGTCGAACGCTATCGTTGAATGCTGATCAATTATCTGCGGGGCACCGGATTGTGCTTTCGGCCACTCAGCAAGGGCTACGGGCATGGTTCTATGCACAAGGGAGTCATCAAGAACATTTTGTGTCGGTCAGCAGCAGCTATTTACAATAGGTACAAGCGGCTCTGATACTAGCGGGGTATGCAAGGTAGAGAAGCGGCGAAAACTGCCTTTACGGGACGCAGATGGGGTGGTCCAAGCATTCTGCGATTGCTTTGCGGAGAGACTACTGCTTTTGGCTGCCGTGCCGCTCTCTAGCGTTGTAAGGAATACCTCGGGTTGCGAATGAGGCACTCTTCGTAATGCGCCAGGTTTCTGCCACAGGTACTTGGAAGGTGTCTATTTTAAGCTCGCTGTATGGGCCCAAAGAACAGGGAATAGAAACACTGCAGGCGCTGGGAAAGCGCCACGCGTCTACGGCTGCGTAAAGGCAGCCACGAAACGGAGCGATTTGCTCATTGGCCAATTCGCATGAGCGGGACCAGGGTTGGCTTGTTGGCATGCCCTATACTGGGAATAAAGCTACCGAGGGGACTAAACCTACCGAGGGAAATAAAGCTACCGAGGGAAATAAAGCTACCAAGATATGACCTCAGGGTGGGCTGTGCGAGCTGTGGGAGAAGGGAAAGGAAACGGGAGAATGGCGAAAGCCAACGAAGCCATACGTGGTTGTTCACTGCGTTGGCTGAGTACTGTGCTGCGGGGGATCGTCTACCCGCAACAATACGTGCAGACGACGCTTAGTTCTTACCGAATTTCGAATACTTACAGGCGACTACGAAGGTGTTTTTCTACGACCAGTCATAAAACATGAAGATCTTGTCGTAGCGTTTCGGTAGGACGTGTAGCCGTCAAGATGATTTTTGATTGATTTGTCCACATATGGAAGTATACTAAGCTATGCTGAAGAACGCTAAAATGCAACATTATCATTGATCCGTGCCTTCAACCATCTAAATCCAACCGGGGGATGGTGGGAGAGGTGTCGGCGGCTGGCGAGACTTGCGGATGGTAGGAGAAGTGAACGTGTTGCCTGACAACCTCCATCCCCCTTTGGGAATCCATTTGACTTTGATCTCCTTCGCCTTCGCCCTTGGTGTTCCGCTCTCTTGTGACGATGTGATTTTCTTCTGCATTTCATCGGGTAGGCCGTAAAGGAGTGACGCGATAGCCGATGTCTTCCACACACCAACGGTGTCCTGCTCGATTGAACTTCGAATGACTGTCGCAATCAAAAAGACGAAAGAGCCACCAAGCAAGGCGAGTGGAAGAGTCAACCATGCCCATCTAACGCTTACGAAGCTCTCTCTGTCGTACGATGGGCCACTTAGCATCTCTGTATTCTTCGCTGATGATCGCACCAGATTCGACATTGCGTTGGCCATATTGTCAAGGTGCGTCGTGACGTTTTCGTATAGGAAAGGGTTGTAAGTCAAATTTCGAGTGTATGGCCCAAACGTTATGTATTGCTTGTGACGCAACATAGCGTTATCGTCGTCCGTGCTGTTGGTGACCATATAAGCCGAAGGGAAAATGTCGTCGAAAATGGTCAAAGTAAGAACGTGGGTGTCATTATCGACCTTGTACTCAAATCCATCCTCACCTATGAGGGTGACATTCTCTGTGTAGACGTAGTCCACGCCGGTTATGTTGGTCACCGGATCCATAGTTTCAGTCGTCACCCAAGGAAAGGGTCCCAACGTGTCGTTAATTTTGATATTTTGGACAATTTCGGTGTAACCTCCCTCCGAGTATGCTGATAAAAGTTTCTTAGCACACCACTGAATGACACATTCGTGGGCTATCGGGGTTGCGTTCTGTTGGACATTGGCCACATCTAACGCCGAAGCAATGATCACATGTGCCAGTGGGTTACGACTAATGTTGAGGGTGGTAGGGACTCCAGGTTTGAGCTCCCGAGTGAAGAGATCGTAAAGGGGCTGGTTGCGTGCGATCAGAACTTCTCCAGAGTGTGCTGTATCTTGATCGACGTTGTAACCAGACATGAGGACGGGTTCATCAGCTTTGAGATACCATCCACATGAGGTTCCGTTGGGATATACGACATAACCTTCCTCATCCGCGTCGGGAATCTGGACCCAATCAAGCGTTGTGTTGAGACACATGAACTCGAGGAGATCAGCGGCGCCGACGCACTTGCTGCAGACACCAAGCGTCTCGTACTCTGGCCATGTGCAGTTGCTGTAGGGACACGCAAGCGGTATCTCTGCTCTTATTCCCTTCCCAAACGTTATCGGATAAGTTCCATTGTCGTAGAAATAGTGGGCAGCAATTCCCAGCATATTCTGGTCGAGCATTAGATTCTCCGCGCCAATTCGGTACTCTTTTCCGGAAATATATGGCTGATATCTGATAGCTTTTGGGATAGAGCCGGTTCCGTCTTGGAGTCGCCAATGTTCAGGATACTCGACGACCTGCTGGAAGAAGGGATCCAAAGCGAGTGCGAAGAGTGTAACAGCCGCACCAAGCGCTGCCAACGACTTGCCCTTGGTGCGTACGAGTAGAAGCATAGATCCCCAAGGTCCTCGAGAAGCATTGTCGAAAATCTCAAAGTCCCACATCTTTTGGGACTTCGTCCCCTGGAACCAGCTCCACTTCAATTGTCCCAGGGCTTCCGATACTGGCAAAAGAAGAGCAGCTGACGCAATTTTCGATAATACCGAGATATAGGCGTTCAATGTCAACCCGAGTGGCCAATTTGGTATGCGATCGTTCTTGTAGACGATCAGGATAATGATGATGCCAGCCATGCATAGAGCGCTAAGCGACCAGCTAATGATTTCGAGTAACCACCTTTTCACGACGTTCCCAGAAGCGCTGTACTTCCATAGCTTTTGCTCGATGCGTTGAGCAAAATTGGAAGCGTCTTGGGGATCTCGCGTCTTCTCGCCACCCTGCTTTTCCGCTGTGCCAGGCGTAATGGGAGATGTATCAGACTGGAACTGGACACCGGGTATTCCAAGTCCAACATGACTTTTCCGGTCCCAATCAATATCGGCATTATTCACCCCTGGAGAGAGAGGAGAAAAGGCGTTTCGGCGAAATCGTACGTTTGGCCTTCCTTCGGGGTCGAACTGGAAAGCCGGTCGCGGAGGTGAAGGCATGGGTCGAGACCAGTTGTGTGGTGTCTGTATACTGAGACCTGGCACCGCTAAGTGTCTGGAAGAGGCGGCGGGCGGTGATATGGAATGGTACGATGGTGGCCCGGGAGAAGAGACCGATACGCAATGGATTGGTTGGTCTCTTGAGCTGGTTTCGCAGGTAGGGCATGTATATTCGGGAGCCTCTGGCTCCCGTGAATCGTGTGCATCGTGTGCATCGGTGGTGTCCAGGTATATCGGGATGTTCGCATTGAGCGGAGAGAGCGGAAATTTAGACATCGTTGGAAAGTAACGCACGGGAGTGCGCCGGTCCAGACTGAACGTACTCTGTCGATGGTGGACGTCGATGCGGATTAACGAGGAGGTGATGAAGACTTGCTTAGTGGGGAAGAGGCTCTGACCAGGGATAAATGGGAGCCCCAAATCGATCGAGTAAGCAGGTGTAGCTATGAATGGAACAGTGAACGCATCTGCTACTGATGGCGCTCTTGGAATAATCAGAGAGCGAAACGGCTGCTCAAGACCGCCAGTCACGGCACGGCCTACGCGCAGCGGCCACTTCTGCGCCGCAAAGCAGCATGACAAGTTTGCGCCTAGGCATCCCAATGTCGGGACATGTAAATCCACTTGGAGGACGACGACCGAACCGCTGCCGCATCTATTCCCTACAGGAACATCGGTTTAGCGCCAGGAAGGTCTGTTGGTTGGTCGACTGCGCGTAAGCGCCTACGTGTCGCCGTGGCACCTGCATGGCTTATTAGCCTGATAGCTCACTTGCTCGGCTAAGACAATGGCTGGGTGGCACGGAAACTCGGCGCCACAGACGTTGACCTCATTGGCTATCCAGTCTACTGGAGCGACCCAAACATATTGCACTGGGTGCCGGCCAACGATCGCCCTCCGCAAAACGCAACTAACTAGTCTAATTACGATAGCATTGAGTCGCAACTGGAAAGGTTACGTAGATGCATGTACGTGCAAACAAGACCGGAATAAAACTCGGAAAAGCGCAACACCGGCCAGGAACAACATTACGCCGTCCAGGAACTCTAGACGAGCTAGGTGGGGGCCACAACTTCTCAAATCAGGCAGCGCTTGCATGTACGATTTCTAAATTAGTGAGCAAATGATCTCCAAGGAGCACTGGTGGGTGGTCGTTGTTTTAGCACGACAGTGCTACATTTACACGTACAAACACGTATGCTAGCAGGTATGTTCTCTTGAACCTTGGTCCGCGATGCACGCCTGGAAATCTAGGTTCACTGCCAAAGGCGAACAATACAGCAGTGCATCTGTTACGGGCAGGATGGATTGTATTGACTTGGACTCTATCATGGTACTCTCTTCGTCCTAGATCCTGCCACAGTCCCCACATTTCAGGAAGCGAGAGAAGATATACAATAAGAATGAGAAGGGCGACATGATCGTGTAGATACTTTACTTGCACGCACAAGCCGAGAGTGGTCGCTGGTGATCTTTGACTTGATCGTTCAACAATGATTTCCATAGAGCAGCGCTTCGCTGGCTTTACATGGGCTGTCTCTCTGGTAGATTGGCAGCACTGTTGAAACCCCGCGTCTTCAAAGCTTCGACCATCTCAACCAAACCATCGTAGATGCTGCGAGGAACACCACCTCGGTTCGCACGCTTCTCAACCTCATCCTCCTCTACTGAGCGGGGACGGCCGCCCCTGTTGGCGCGCTTCTCGTCCACCGAGCGAGGGCGACCGCCCCTGTTGGCGCGCTTCTCGACCTCAACGTCCTCGTCCACTGAGCGAGGACGGCCGCCCCTGTTGGCGCGCTTCTCAACCTCAGCGTCCTCATCCACTGAGCGAGGACGGCCGCCCCTGTTGGCGCGCTTCTCAACCTCAGCGTCCTCATCCACTGAGCGAGGACGGCCGCCCCTGTTGGCGCGCTTCTCGACCTCAGCATCTTCGTCCACCGAGCGAGGGCGACCGCCCCTGTTGGCGCGTGTCTCGACCTCAGCGTCCTCGTCCACTGAACGAGGACGGCCGCCCCTGTTGGCGCGCTTCTCGACCTCCTCATCCTCTTCCACCGAGCGGGGACGGCCGCCCCTGTTGGCGCGTGTCTCGACCTCAGCATCTTCGTCCACTGAGCGAGGACGTCCGCCCCTGTTGGCGCGCTTCTCGACCTCCTCATCCTCTTCCACCGAGCGGGGACGGCCGCCCCTGTTGGCGCGTGTCTCGACCTCAGCATCTTCGTCCACTGAGCGAGGACGTCCGCCCCTGTTGGCGCGCTTCTCGACCTCAGCTTCGGCTTCTTCGACGGAACGCCCACCCTTGGCTCGACCACCGGCCCGCTTCTCGACCTCCTCCTTATCGTCTACCGAGCGGGGACGACCGCCCCTGTTGGCGCGCTTCTCTACCTCAGCTTCGGCTTCTTCGACGGCACGGTCACCCTTGACTCGACGTGCGCGCTCATTGAGCCGGGTGCCACTGCGCTTCTCCATGACGATCGCATTGGTAATGCTGCCGTCACTGCCTCGGACAAAGCGCTTGTCGAAGGTTGCCTCGACGGGTGCAGCGTTGTCGGCGAGATCTCGTCGTGCAAGTTGTTCAACCTGTTGTCTTCGTCAGTACTTCGGACGTAGTTCAAGATTCTGATGTCACTAACCTGATTTGTGGGCACCGGGGCGGCAAGGATTGTGAGAGCAAGGGAAGCAATGATGATAGCGGAACGCATGTTGTCGGTTTGTAGTGATTATAGTTGGGTTTGTTGGTTTTGTGGGTTTTCTGGTGAGCAAACAAATAGTAAGAGTGCACAGCACGTAGAGATTAAGTTAGGCACAGCCTGTAAGTAGAAGATGAGAATTCAAAGAATGAAGTTGTGCTTGGAGCCAGTCCTGCTGCTCAAACTTGGGGGAAACCGGTACTTTTATGCCCTGAACGGAAGACCGAATACCGCACCCTATCATTCCCTTCTCGAGGCTTGATTGGTCTAACACGACCACCGATCATGAGACCTAAAACGCTGTGCTATGCGTTGGCGAAGCGTGTGGTGGAGATGGAGCGGCCCGTGCGAGCTGGAGGGTTTACCGCCTGGCTGGCTAAAACCGGTTAGAACGTCGATTGCAGCAGGGTGGAATCTGAACGCCTGGACAGCCAACACTGCACTTCAAACTCCGTCGTCCCCTACCATTGGAGCAATCTCACTTCACCCCCGCATCTCAGGCGCGTACGCATTGTGATATTGGCTGGCCCAGCCGGTTGGGAGTCCGTTGGCTGCTACCCCTTGTCAATCAATTTACACCCGGCGGCTAACCAGCGCAGCGGTACCCAATCCATGATCGTGCTCGAAATAGATGCTGCCGTCGGCATCACACGATAGCGCTTGAGTATCACTGGAACATGGAACAGGATCCGTACCCAATAGCTGGCGTACGATAGCTGGAGTTACATGTTCATGTAAACCTTGGGGCCCAAGAACTGGACGAGATCGGACGTTGCGGGGCTGCACTTCCACTACAATTAAGCAACGGCTCGTGCGCCCATGAGTATCCACTTACACCAAAATCACTACCATTCGACTCTAGGGTTATGTTCCATTCGGAAGGTGGCTTATTCCTTGTTGTTTGGTATTGTAGTACAGAAGGCTGGCATCGTCTTTATGATGCGGTAGATTGTTGCCTGAACAACACATGCTGGAATCACGGCCCAGCTTGTCGAACACATTGACCGGTGGGGGGCCGAAAGAGCAATCGTAGCATAACGGGACGGCACGACAGACTGAGAAAATGCCTTGCGCGCTACACCACCGAAGAACCTCGCATTCCGCCCAGTGCTGTTGACCTTTGAGGCTTATTGTTTGATTCGCAAACTGCATGGTAGTGCACACAGTCCTGCAAGAACATAAATGGCACCACAGCCTCGAACCGGACCTTGAGCGCTACACCATTGTGAGCCGCATGCCCACGAAACTGACAGCCGAGTGTTGCATACCGCATTCAAAAGCTATCTCACCCTAAATTCAGGGCAAGTGAAAATCACCGCCTTGGTAACACGGCAATGGTGTTGCGCATCCAAGTAGCTACTGACACGCAACGGAAGTTCTTTGTCGGAAGTGCCGTGATAGCTCTTCCGTTGCATTATCGTCTCCAAGGGTGATCGGTGAAGACACATCCCATGTGATGGTGTGCTGCGTTTTCCCGTTCATGTTTGGTTATTTACATGTGCGCATGAATGCAGCATTGCGGCACAGTTCACACAGACCAGACAAGCCGGTAGGAACCTGATACGGTAAGCTCCAATCAAATGGATAGGCTCCCACCTTCCATGAACGCCGGTATGCGGCGAGGGTGAGGGTCAATGCCGACCTAGATCTGGGCATGCCCGCTCGCTGCGCCATCGTGTAGGATCAATCTTGCAGACAGTATGCTTCGGCAGCGCCTAAACCATGCGCCATACCAGTGAACGCTGGCGTGCTCATCGCATGGTCCTTCAGAGAGTGCGCATTGACTCAAGTCGCGCTTCCTCGGATGGTTCCGAACTCGCTTATGGAGGCGGGACACGCTTCAGGGCGTATGATACCCATTTGCATGTGGATGCTCTCCAGTTGCACTGCGCGAACAAATGCCGCATGCATCCCGCGATACGCTGGTGAACGCCTTTCACAGTTGAAATCCGCCTCGTGCTTGACGAGCACACTTTTCCATGTGCAGAGGCACCTTATTAGCGCCCTCACTTGTCGAAGTGACTATGTCCAAGACCCCAAGCCGGAGTCACATCAGTTGATGGACAAGATCGACTTGGTATCGCGCTGCTCAACGACCTCGGAGACGTCACATGGACTGCTGAATTCTCCAGGTCTGGCGTTCTCAGCGCTTTGTGAAGTTTCCAAAGGTTAGAGAGTGACTTCTTTCCAAGCACCGGCCTCCACATGAAACAGTAGATGTTCTACCACCCTCAGTGTGCCTACCCCGAAGGCGCTGCAGAGCTGCAACCACCAGACACTGGTCGTGAAGCTCCGGTCTCAAATTCGAAAGGGGTTGTGACGGATATATAGCCATGGTATCGATTGTGGTTCGTCTATTTCGTTCTTGTACTACGAACATGCGGCAAAGCTGCAACCACCAGACATTGATCGCGAAGCTCGTCTCGAACTCGGAAGGGGGCGAGAACGGAGATGCCATGGCATCGATTGTGGTCCGTTTATTTCGCTCTTGAGAATCTTGCAACGCAGGGGATGCAGGAGGTAGCTACGGCACACTGCTCGGTAAGAGACTGCTCGCTCCGGCTCGACAACAGCACGCATGGAGCGATCAGTCGTCCTTCACCCAAAGCTTCACGAGTGACTAAAGGAGAACAAACAAAGAAACATAATATCACGTTCCAAACCTGACTTGTCAATCATTAGCGTTTTGCGAACTAGCGCTAGTCAGTGTGCGCTGCAAACACACGACCGGGTATCCACCTCCCTTTTCCAACAGCAATTACAAGAAATACTCGGCCCCGGGCCAAGGCCACACCTTGGACTGCCGCATCATGGCTCTTTGCTTCGTTTCCATATCAACAACAACGTAGTCCTCCTTCCCTGCCTAAAGAAAGTAATCCGCAACCGGCTTCTTGGCCGGCATGCCTCTTGAATCCTGCGGTGCGGCTTCAAACACCCTGTACCGCCGTCCGGGCCCATCTCTCGTCCTCTGCATGCTATCGCCTAGCACCGAACTTAGTCTCCTGCTCTCGTCTGTGGGGTTGCCGTTCGGTCCGGCATTCGAGCCCAAGACCCAGCCGCCGCCTCCGCCACCCCTCTCCCCGTTGCTTCTCCGCACGAAGCCAGCATTTGAGCCATCTTCGCCGAGTTCGAGTATGGCAGCTACGTTGCCGCAGCGGTAGCAGTAGTTGGGCGCTGACCAAACGGTTACGATGGTGGAGTCAAACATCTCCTTGAAGCCCTCCATGACGAGCTGATGGGCGCGTGCGATGAGACTGAGGTCGTTTTTGTGGTTGAAGCACTTTACGATGTCTGCGCCAAAGAGAAAGCCTGCGCCGCGGGGAGAAAGGCCCCATCCGTCGATCTCGTCGGGGTCAGACCACAGCAGGTCGCACATGGCCCCCTCGTGGGGGACCTCCTGTTTGCGGTCGAGCAGGCGGATCTTGTCAATAGAGTCGATCAGGGGTGAGAGACCGCCGTGCACGCATAGCACAGCGCCCGTATCATTGCGCGAGGAGCCATTGGCGGAGGATGTGGCGCCAGTGCCGGCCGCGCCCGAGCGTGAGGGGGCAGGCCCTATGGGGGATGACGAGGCAGGATTGGAATTGGCCTGGGAGGCGCCGCTCGACTGGGCGTCGGAGTTGCGGGCGTAGCGGTACATGATCTCACCATTCGCATTCAGTGTCTCGATCTCGATGTCGCAGTCGGCGTCGGGGATGTCGATGTTTGTGTTCTCGGCAATGGGTCCGTCGGTGGGCTCGAGCGAGGTGGCAGCGCCCGTGACGAGGGCACCGAGGGCGAGGTAGTCAAAGACTTCGCAGCAGTACCGCCATACATTGGCGCTGCCGTATTTGCGCAGGCACTCATCGTAGAAGCCGTAGACGGTGGTGATTTGGCGGGACTCGTGGTTGCCGCGGATCAGCGTTATGCGGTCGGGGTAGCGGACCTTGAGGCAGAGGAGCAGCAGAAATGACTCGAGTGAATAGAAGCCGCGGTCGACAAAGTCGCCCATGAAGAGGTAGTTGGTGTCGGGCACGTCGCCGCCCACGCGGAACAGCTCCATCAGGTCATGGAACTGGCCGTGGATGTCACCGCAGATCTGCGATCGTCCAAGTCAGTATATACACGCGCGTCTGACTGTAGCAGCGTACCGTGACCGGCGCGTCGACGCCCACGACATTGCCCTCCTCGATCAGCAGCTCGCGCGCCTTATAGCACAGTTCGCGCACTTGGTTCTCCGGTATAGGCCGGCATGCGCGCAATTGTGTGATGGCCCGGTCGAGGTCGCTGCCGCCGATGCTCATGGCTGCCCGCTAGCGCCCGACGAGGGCTGTGGAGGCGTCGCAGCGGCGTGCCTTGCGAGACGGGGAAAAGACACGGCGAGATGCAGCGGCGGGGTTGCAAGTTGCGTGCACGAGGTGGCGCGTTGGGGGACGAGACGGGTCGGTGGAGAAGAGGCGATGCGACGGCGGGGGTGGACTAGTTTTGCGCTCGACGGGGTAACAATATCTATGGGCGGCCTGCGTGGTATGAACCGTGGTGCGGTCGTGAGGGCGCGCGAGGGTGGTGATGCAAAAGATAAAGATGGCGTTGAAGGCGAGGCGGCTCCGACAGCTGCACGACAGGGATCTATCAGATACGCGGCCGCTAGCCCGTCTTGGCTGCGGCGCTTTGCGGTGGTCTGCACTTTCAACACCACCATCATCTCCTCTTCGCCCACCACTCCGCCCCGCACTCGCCCCCCTCTCCGCACTCGGCTGGCATCTCAATTGCACTGGTACGTCCCGACACTTGCGTATGGGAGTGTTCCCTCTGACGTCGGCAGCCCCGTAATGCCTCGGCCGCACCCGCGATAGTCACCATGCCACCACACCTGCACCCCCGGTCACGCATGACGACGTCGCTCTTCACCACCACCCTCATGGTTTCCTTCCTCGTCGTCGCGACGCCACATCTGCTTCCCTGCCCTGTCGACCCCCGCATCCTCGCCGACTCGGCCGACCCCGACGCGCTGTCAGGAGAGCCACGCCGGAGGAGACGGCGGAAGGTCCCCCGCGATGAGACGCACAACAATGCCATGAGCGGGGAGAGACGCAAAGCAAACGATGCCGATGAATGGGCGAGACCGAAGCGGGAGTGCCCCTTGCCGAAACCGGGCGGACTCATTGGGCAGGTGCTCGGCTTGAAGAAGGACGTCGACGATACGGCGGAGCCGCCGTCAATCGCATCACAGGTGCAGACAGCGAGAAGGACCGCACGAAGCAGCGACGGAGAGCGGACATAGTATCCATCATGTGTATCATATGTGCAATGTACAGCATCTCAAGACAGACGCATTAGACGTTACCCTCCACTACACCATGCCCACGTCTCCGTGCGCCGTAGGCTTTCCGCCTTGGAAATCGCGAGCCCTTCCATGTTTCGGGTCTTGCTGTTCAGTGCTTCCACCAGGTCCCATATCCCGCGAGCCACTATTCATGATGTCCTGCTCCAGTTCCTCTTCCTCGTCGGGGTCACATGTGCCTTTCTCGTTGTACTCCCTGTCTATCCTGTGCATGAGTTCTTCGCCGGGTAGCAGTATACTCCTATCAATTGCGAGTGGTAGCCCGCGATGCCGCCCCCGGATCATCACGAAGAGCATGATGACCTTGCTCAATGTGTCGAACGCTCCGCTCAGACTGTACTGATCGTATGGAACCCCGGTACTCAGGCCCACAGTTCCATATGCCGAGGTGACTTCGAACAGAATGGAGAACACAGAGAAGCCAGGTTGTTCCGAGTTGATCTTTCCGCGCTCAATGATGCATATGAGGAACCAAGCCAGCAGCTGGAACCACACATCGTATGCGAGCTGCCGCATTACGTGTTGAGCAAGGCTGCCACCATCGTCGGTCTCATCCAATCCGATGGAGTGTTCCTCGTACGTGTTCGTCTTGCGAAGAGCCATGATGACAGGGAAGCTGGAGATGTACATGATGACGAGGTACGCAACCAACAGCGCAGGAGCCAGGGAACTGATTGTGATGATGTAGGCGCCGCTAGTTCGAAGACCTGTGGCTTGGAATAACCCATCCATGACGCGAGTACCGACGGGAATGGCCATAACCTGCGGCATGCCGATGTTGAGGACGAGAAAGAAGATCCAAGCCGTTAGGTCGATCGTCAGTTGAATAGCAAGCAAGTACCAGGTCTCCTTCCTCGGGAATAAATAGATGAAGCACCGCCGCGGATGATGCAATAGAAAGGCCAGGGTGTGTCTTACGCGCGATCGAACGGGGCTTACCTTTTCCAAAGCCCAGATGAGAAGCCTAAGGAAGATGGGGAATTGTGTCTGACCGGCCAACGAAAGTGCTCCCGAGATGACGAGCAGGTAGTGGAAGGATTGGAAGGGAATAAGGTTGGCATTCGAAAGATTGAGCCCGCCATTCGAGAACTCGGTCACTACGTTGAAGAAACCCCACCACCCCGGGTTCAGATCTCCAGGTTGCGAGCTATGCAGTACGTCGATCACCGACCGACGATAGGCGTATGGGACAATGAAGAGTGCACCGAGCGAAAGCCAGAATACTTGGTATCCTACGAGGATGTAGAGAAGTGCCTGCAAGGCGCGGTATTCTACTCCACCAAGCTCGAGGCGCTGGTGTTCGTCAAGGCCGAAGAACCGCCCCTTGCGGTCGAGCTGTGGTCGGAAGGATAAGTAGTGATGCTCTTCGGGCTTAGGTCCGCCGGAGACCTGAGCAAAGAGTCGGCCGAAGAAGTTTCTCACGGCCTTAGTCTCCCAGGGGCTGGGGAAGAAGCCATACCCTGACTGGTGGTAATATACTCTTTGCATCTTTCTAGACACCCTTGTCTGCACTGCAGTGCCACTCCTTCCTCCCTCTGTGCGTTTCGCCTTGCCCCTAGCGCTCTGCTCTTTGCTCTTCCTCTGGCGCAGAGTGCTGTCTTTACTGCCCTCATCTCTTCTCTGCTCCCGTCGTTCGAGGTCGCCGGCTACATTGCGGGCAGCCTCGGAGCTCTGCACAAGATCTGCCAGTCTTCTGCGGAAATAGTATCTCCTGATCAACACGATGAATGTGGAGACGAAGATGACGTTTCCAATGATGAGGAGGATACAAAGAACGGCTTGTTGGAGCCCTGTCAACGCACCGAGATTGACAGTGTTCAATCCTATGCTTCGCATCAGCCTGTCTTTGGACAGTGGCATGCGAACAACGCACCGGTGGTTGTCATGGCGCTACAGCACAGGAAAAGCGCATCAATGTAAGACAATCGTACGTCCGGCGATGCATGCCCAAGACCGGCAACGTACACTATGGCCGAGGAAACAGCGATGCAAACGACAAAGTAGAGCATATGCGCTCGGTAGAAGTTGAGCTGGAATACTTCATTTTGGAGATAGTGGAGGAAGTGTTCTTTGGCTTCGTGCGGGTGCTGGAGCTCGTCGAGAGTATCTGGCATAGTCATTTTGCTGGCTCGAACAATAGTCCGGCTTTCATCTGGCCTTTTGTACCTCCATGGTCACTCGTTAGTGTGGGGAAGTAGATGTAGACCGCGGAGATACCCTCTGACGTCATAATTGATAAGTCTCTACGGTCGTACAATTGGTCACTGGATGCCGTCCACCAATGTAATCTGCATGCAGAGCGGATCAGAAGCTTCATGATTGTCCATATCACTTTTCGCCCCCGAGGGCTTGCTGGCGGCCTTCGCAGCCATGCAGAGAGCCACGCCGAGGCCACGCAGCTCTTAGGCCTACCTTGGCAGCGGTATGGATTGAGTTTACAAATCTTTAATGCTATTGAATGAGATACCCACAAGTGCGGACAATAGCGACACTCGTGATCGGATGATAGTTCCCAGTTCCCGATCGCATCTACGATGCTGAGGTAAGTGACACGGGGAAGCAAGGCCAACCAATGACGATGCGTGTCACCCGCGTGTTTCACCCCCCACACCTGCATGCGGTTTGCTGAGCAAACTTTCTGTCGTCCTGCCTACTTTCTCTTTTGCAGTCCACAACACCTTCATTTCGAGTCTCGAACATGTCTGGACGTCAAGCAAGGTACATCAACGGCTACGCCGATGCCGTTGCCGCCGGAAATGCGCTTTTGTGTCTACCGCTGGAGCTCAGACAGGACATCTTTGCGTTTGCCGCCTTGGACTGCATCAGGCAGCACAAAGCACACAGCCGTAGCGAGGCGGCTAAGATCCTCCAAGGTCGACGGTGCGGATGGCTCCCTCCCATGTGCCATGTCAACGATACCTTTTTCATCGAGTCGCTGCCCATGTTCCTGAGACACACGACCATGGTCGTGCGCGAGTCATACACGGCCTACAATCTGCGCTTCTTCCTACAGGCGACGCACACCTTTACCAACATACACTCGCTGCAATTCACCCTCGCCGAAGCTTTAACGCCTCTGTCTGCGGGTGCGGACTTGCTCAGCGACTGCATCAACCTGCGCCACGTGTGGCTCTCGTTCTGTTACAACGACTTCAACTTCCCGCGAGATCCAACGGTGCCCAACAATGCGCCAATCGCTGTGCAAAGGGCCATCGGCAGCGTTGATATGAAGATGTTCGCCGAGAGCTACCCCTTTCGCCAGCTCCTCTCGCTGAAGCACCTGGAAAGAGTCACGCTGTTCGTTACAGACGATGGGCGCCTGCCAGATGGCGTCGACGACTTCTGGGGAATTGCTTGGTGGCTTGCGAGAAAGCTCCAGCGAAGGGGCCTCAAGGTTGAGATTGTGGGTTGCTTGTCTTGCAGCTAATGCGCCATGCTAACGAGCCTTAGGACTGCAGAGTCGGTTGCAAAGAAGGCCTAGCGTAGGGTTTATCGTACTGCCTCTGCGCGGACATCGGAGGAGACGGACATTGACGTTGTACTATTCCGATCTTTCAGCTAGTTCAATCTTGCCTATTGCTTACAAGGCTAAGGCTTACACACTAGACCGTGCTAAGAGAAGCTTATGTGGGATGTCGAGGCCTAAAATCACAACTGGCTTAGCTCAGCTAACAGCTTTATACCAAACAGGCTACTGACCAACGATCTGGGACTAGATATGCATCGCTATTGGTTCCTACGTACGTAGGGACGTACGTAGGGTAACGGTGCATCCTACGCCCGGCAGGACATCCAAGGCCGCACACGCTGGAGGTCCGACCGGGCTATAAGTGATCATTTGTGACCTGTGAACGGAGTTTGATTTCCCCGCCTTCGTTCAATCTTTTTCCACCCTGCGAAATATCAGCTAACAACATGGTTCAGCCATCCTTTCCTACTCGTCTAGAACTGGACACTTCCAAGTTTTCAAAACTGTCCGCTGAACAAGCGGGTCATCTGCGCCATTTCTACAACACGAGCGCCGCACTCGACGGAGAATGGCCGCACATGGGATCGCAAGAGCCGGAGCAGGGTTTCCTCGACGCATATCGTTACCAGCTTGCCACCATGGTGTACACTATTGGCGTAACACACTACAATCGCATGCCCGCCATGCGTGGTTTGTTTAAGCCACTCATGCGCCGCCTCATCCACAAGATGCTTTGCAAGGAAGTGTGGGGCTACTGGTATCTGACTTCTCAATCGGGCATTCGCATCGATCCGGACCTTAAAGAGTTGCGCAAGCCGTGGTCAGATCCTATCGTGAGGGAAAACATTATGTACAGCGGACATCTTCTGCTGATGACAAGCCTCTATGCCATGTTGTTCAATGATGACGAGTTTGAGAAGCCGGGCAGTTTGACGTTCAATTGGGATCCCATGTTCTGGGGAATGGGGGCTGAGAAGTATGAGTATGACACTCGGAGTCTGCAGGCGGCTATCTTGAAGGAAATGGAAGGCAGTGGATGGGTTGGAGTGTGCTGCGAACCAAACATGGTTTTCGTCGTTTGCAACCAATTCCCGGTACGTCGCTTGAAACAACATTGACTGGGAAGGCATCAATCTAATCAATAGCTCGTGTAGCTCATTGGCATACGCTACAACGACGCTAGAGACGGTATTAATACGATTGATGGAATATTGGAGAAATATTGGACGGCCTTGAACAAGAAGCAGATGATCTCACCGGACGGACTCTATGCAGATTTCCACTTTGTCAAGCAGGACAAGACCATCCCGGCCCGAAATGTCGGATGGACTGCCTGGTGAGTTTTGTAAGACCATGCAGACCGTGTAAGGATACTAATGAAGGTCTGATTAGGGCTAGCGCATTCATGCACGCTTGGAATCCCCAGTTCGTCCGAGACAGCTACGAGAAGCAGGTAAAAGGGTTCATCACCAAGGCAAACGGCAAACCCCAAATCCAACACCCCGCCGTCGGAGCAGAGATTCGTCGGCTTGTCGCTGAGAATGGCGCCAGCGCGGACTCGGAGGAAATCATTGCTGAGGCGCGAAGCAATGTCGGCGCTAGCATAATGAAGCCCACCAGTCCCTATATGCAACCGTTCTTCGGATACGTCGTCATGTGGCTCTCGGAGCTGAATAAATCCGACGAGTTGAGCGCCCTCCTTGCCTACGCCGATCAGCGCTTCAACCCAACATGGGAGAAGGGCGGTCTGTATTACCCTCGACACGATCAGGTTCTGGACGACAAGGGCGACTGGACCCATGTCGACCCTTTCACAGGAAACGCTGCGATTGCGTATTCTAGGCTGAACGTTGAAGACGGACAAAAGAAGATGTGGGAACACCCCTGGACTCGGGCAGAAGTTGACCAGCGCTCTTGGGTTGAAGGGCTTGAGCTATCGCAAGGGCTTGATTGTCTTCGAGGGCAGTGGGACGACACGTCGAGCACTTTGGTCGTCACCTTGAAGACTTGGGACAATGAACCCAGGCCGGTGAAATTCACGGTGAAGAATCTTAGCAAGGGTGACTGGGCAGTCTACGAGAAGGGTCAGTTGGTCACGGTCCATAGTCTACCTGCTGGTGGCGACATTGTAGTGGACAGCCTCGTCCAGCCTCAGGAAGAGGTCGACTTTGTGATCATGAAGTAGTTTCGTTATCCACACTTGGAGCCCCACGCTATTCTGCAAATGCAATGCATTCCGCACAAACAGATTGGGCGAGATAACGAAATGCTCAATACAGGCATCTAAGATAACGCAATTACAGTAGGGCGCAAAAGAGGGTCATCGGCGTTTCTGAAGCGCGACTAATGGGCAACCTCGGCAGCTAGCAACCCGGTAAACATGTTTCATCAGGGTTCGTGCCATGAACATGAATTGTTCTAGTTCTCAAAAGGCGTTCATTTCCAGTATGCATGAGAGTGCTTTACCTGCCTATGTATCAACAAGCGTCTTCAAGGAGACCGTGGGTGATTTAGTAGCGCGTTAATCTAGTGTGGAAGCAGAAAAGCTCCGAGGTCCGTCCCTTCATCGCATCGACGCCACAGCGGTGCGCACACGCCCGGAATAATTTGCCCGTTCATGTGGGCTTTCTATGCTCCTTATGACCGGATTAATTTTCCAGTCGTCGTGGACCACGGTAGGGGTGGAGCAGGTTCAATCTAACATGGACATAAATCCCATCCACACATCCCCAAGATGGAAGTCCTCCTCCAGCACCTCGCTCCTTCCGTCTATTCTCTCGTATTCCTGCTCTGCGAGCGTCCATTCATTCCTTCAACATGAAGTTCACTATTCTCACGCTTGGCAGCGCCATCGCCGCCAATGCTGCAGTCCTGGGCGAAAGAGCCACCTACGCTGTCATCGGCAAACCCGAGGGCTTCGCCACAGGTACCACGGGAGGTGGTGGCGCAGCGTGCGCCATACCATCGAACCCAGCGCAGTTGAAGTCTTGGCTCACTGACAGCACGGCACGCTGTATCGTCCTCGACAAGGAGTACAACTTCAAGGGCACCGAGGGCACGACGACGGAGACTGGGTGCCGACCGGCCTCTAACAAATGCCCTGGCAAAGGTGGCCAGGACGCCATCAACAAGGCGAGCTGGTGCGACAATGGAAATGCTGGAGCTGGCGTCACGAAGATCAGTGTCACGTATGATACTGCTGGCGTCAGTGGCATCAATGTCGGGTCCAACAAGTCCCTCATTGGCGTCGGGTCCAAAGGTGTTATTCGTGGAAAGGGTCTGCGCATGGCCAACGGCGCGAAGAATGTCATCATTCAGAACATCCACATCACCGAGCTGAACCCGCAGTACATCTGGGGTGGTGATGCGTTGACTGTAGACGGATCGGACCTTATCTGGATCGGTACGAATCTCCCTCTGCCCATATCCTCCCGTGCATAGCTAACACGTCCCTCACAGATCACGTCAAGATCTCGCTCATCGGTCGCCAAATGTTCGTCGCCGGCAACGGCGCCTCCAACCGCGTCACCCTGTCCAACAACGAATTCGACGGTGCCACCTCCTGGTCCGCATCTTGCGACGGCCACCACTACTGGGCCATCTACCTCACCGGCTCGCAGGACCTCATCACCATGAAGGGTAACTACATCCACCACACCAGTGGACGCAGCCCAAAGGTCGGCGGAAACAGTCTTGTACACGCAGTCAACAACTACTGGTACGCCAACAGTGGCCACGCTTTCGACAACGCCGCAGGGGGCAAAGTCTTGGCTGAGGGCAACGTGTTCCAAAATGTGGTTACGCCGCTGCTTGCGAATGGTGGCAAGCTCTTTGGCAGTCCGAGTACGAGTGCGAATGCCGTTTGTAGTGCGAGTTTGGGACACGTGTGTCAGGTGAACGCCTTTGGCAGCAGCGGTACACTTGCCGGAACGGACTCGAGCTTTCTGTCTAGCTTTGCCGGAAAGTCGGTTGCTAGTGCGGGGAAGGCCAGTTCGAGCGTTGCTTCAACTGCCGGTGTTGGTAAGATCTAGTTGAGAAGGATACTTGTTGAGTCGATCGGCGCGGTAGTTACGTGGCTGTGGGTAGTGTTGGTGGTGTTGGAGTGGTGCGACTTTTCCGTGGAAACGTGTGCGACAGGGAGCCACGTTCATGTATATACTTCGATTCTCTTCTGTGAATATTTTTTAGGGCCAAATCAAGGGGGTTCAGCCCACCTGATCTCAAACAGGCGAATCTTCTTGCTCATTGCCACCACCGTGCCCAGCCAAGCTGACGTGAATGTATCCAGTTCTCATACTACGATCGACAAGATACAGAGGACTGCCGTTCTGCCACATCCTATACGGCCATCCAAGAAGAGATCGTCATTCCGAGTCAGGGAACCACTGCCTGATTCGGTGGTCCAATGTCTTCGGTCCCGCGGGTTTGACAAGGTACTCGTCTGCACCAGCCTGCTCTGCGTTCACTCGATCCGACGAAGAGTCCTGACCTGTGACCATGAAGATCGCGCTCTTACTCCAGCCGTTTGCCGACTCCAGGAGGCGGATCTGTCGCGTCGCTGCGACGCCATCGCATACGGGCATCTGGAGGTCCATAAGAACGAGCTCAAACGGCTGCACGCAAGCAGCCGGGTCGGAAGAGGTGTCTTCCATCGGGGAGGATAAGGATTGGTGTCTTTTGACGAGGTCTACAGCTTGTTGTCCATCTGCGGCGGTACGGTACGGGATCCCGCGGCGTTTGCAATACATCTGCAAGAGGCGGAGATTGACGACATTATCGTCCACGAGTAATGTCATTGGTTTTGTTGATCGCATGGTGGTCCGCACTATAGGCGTGAGCGACGTACCGTTGATGTTTAAATTCTTGATAGAGACTGTAAATTCTTCCGTGATTGATGCAGGTGCAGATGGAAGAGGTGTAGGCGCAAGGACGTGTGTGTCGTCGGCCGTAGGGTCAGATAGGGAACTCTCAGCGATATGTCCGTCCGAGCCGAGAGGCTGTGGATTCGCTAATGATAGAGACATTTCCGCAAGTATTGTATGAGCCTGTGCCAAGGCCTGGTTGAGGGTCTTCGTTATGAACGGGCCCCTTACGTACATGGTGTTGCCGTCTCTTCGATGATTCCTATCTTGGAAGTCGAGAAGGTAGGATGACTCCGGAACAAGGCAGACGCCGAACTCTTCTTTGCTGATCTCCGTTGTACGCCTTCGGAGTTCGGCCAGATCTGGTGTAAAGTCTAGTACCACCACTGAGGACGTCGCATTTGTGGACTCGGTATACCCCTGGCCGATGAGATAGTTGCTGAAGCAGTGGCTGAGCGACAAAGTCGAGGGTGATGAGGGCAACCTGCGAAAGGCAGACGGTGGATGCGTAGACGTTTCCTTGCTTGATTGCAAGGGCGGAAACGAACAAGCGCAGATGGGATTTTGGAAAGCGGCTCTGAAATGCGAACCTTTGCCAATGTCAGATGAAATCAAAGATACTGAGCCGTTCACGAGCGTGGCGACTCTGCATGCTAACGTTAGTCCGAGTCCGGCTCCCGTGGTGTGCGCGTCGACTTTCTCATACGGGAGCAATATTCGCTGCTGATCATTTGCGTCTATACCGCAGCCTGTGTCGTAGACGTCGAAAGTGAGTGTTTGATAGTCATCACTGACTGTCGTCGTGAGAGCCACCACACCACCGGTCGTATTCTGTACAGCATTCACAACGAGCGGTTGGAGACAGTCAACCAAGAGACGCAGGTCGATAAGCAGGCTGTCGCACTTGGACGGCAGCCGGTGGTTGAAGATGATGGATGGCCTAGCGGCGAGATCGTCTGGCATGACCTGAACTACTTCGTTGAGCAATGCAATTTCAATCTCCTCGATGTGGTGCAGAGCGATAACCCGCTCCGCTTCGGCAATCTCAGTCCACCGGTTGAGCTTGATCATACTGTTGACAGTCGAAATGAGTTCTCGTGCAGAACTTCTGATCGTCTTGATGTACATGTGGGGATTCGCCTGCTCGGCATCGGGCGTTCCATTCGGTAATGATGGCAAAACATCAATCAAGTATCGTGATTTTAGTTCTTCGAACAGCAACTCAACCGAGCCCAGGATGCCGTGTATAGGCGTGCGAAGTTGGTGTGTAATGCCGCGCAGAAAAGTCTCCTTCGTCGCTTGGGCCTCCCTGAGGGCGTGGCTATGCCACATGCGGCCTAACAACGCCGCAAGACGCTGCACAAACCAGGCGTCAATATCGTCGAATACAAGTCGAAAGTCCATCGAGCCCACGGCTAGAAAAGCCGGTACGGGCGCATGTTCGCACTCGGCGCCAATGACGCGGACGACTCGCGGGGCGACCAACTCTTGATGATTGAGATTCTCGATGAGATAGTCAAAATACTCGACGTCTTCCCAGAGGCCATGTTCGAAATCGTCTATTGGGATCTCGAATTGTCCTCCGAATGAGACATGGTGGCTGTGGGATCGTTGGAGAGCCACCGTGGAGGCCGGGTAAAGCTGGCGCAATGTCTCGAGCACTACCTCTTCGAAGCCCTCATGCTCATCACGCTCGTCACATTGTTTCTGGACCCGGTCGAGAAGTTCCTGCATCCTTCTTCGCTCCCGTTGACGCGTAGCTCGTTTACTGTGGACAATATCACTGACGACCCAGTCGGCTAGACGCGCCAGAGATCTTTGTTGCGATTGGGAAAGATGCTCCTGCTCGGAGTTGGAGGCTACGCAGAGGGACCCAAAGGCGACGTGTTCGCCAAACTCGGTCTCGAAGCGTAACGGCGCACCGGCATAGGCGCGAAGACCGCCTTGCTCAACGTGCGGCGACTTCTCGAAGCGCCAGTCTTTGGTCATGTTGAGCAGAGTGAAGATGGTGCCTGCTGGTTGGTTGACCGTATGGGCACAGGTGCTCTCGCGGCGTGGAAGGACTGCTAGAGGGAGCCCGACTGTGACCATGCGGGTATATGTATTGTGATCGAGAAGGCCAGCGATGACGAACTCCCATCCGACGGTTTCTTTGGCGAGATGGACCTTTTCCTGCAGGCGAGAGACGAGCTCGGCATCCTCAAGCAGGTCACGCGTGTAGTAAAACAGCATGGTCAGTCTCAATCTCTCATTGCGCGTCAAGACCGGAAAGAGATAACGGTCCGCGGCACATTGCGGTCTCGCAGGAACAGGCGCAGGCGCCCAAACGTCGAGATTTGCGGGATACACAGACGCTGCCAAGGCTGCGGACCAGGCTTCAATTGCTCTTCCGTCGTGTTCGACATCGAGAATGGGCGCGACTGCAGTCGGCCGCGAAGAGGGCGACGGCGGGGTATACTGAGACTGCAGGACGGCGGCATCTGCGCGCGGGAAGAAGGTTGCGCGATGGCCATGGTCTGAAGGCATGGGTCCGCGCACGATGTGAGCAACTGCACAGCATCGAAGGAAAACTGTGGGAACACGAGCCTGAGGAACTCGCAGTGGGAAGGTTGTGTCGTCTGGACAGGTCTTTGCCACAGTGGCGCAACGTCTGCTAGCTCTGGTACCCAACAAAGCCCGCCATTGGGGCCCCGACGGTCCGGCCGCTTATGTTCGGCCCGTCCTGGCACCTGAACGGCACGCACACGGAGGTCTCGAGCATGATCCGGAGGCGATTCTGGTGAACAGTTGGAGCATACAGCTTACTCGTTGCTGAACTCAGCCGCAGCATAACCATCCGCCGTAGGAACAACCTGATGGCGATGATACTGCACAAAGATGGGTTAGCCGCGGACATGTCCTCACTGGAACGTGCCATTGATAGCCATCGTGTGATTGAAGTTCTACTCGGCCGCGTACGCGGGGTCGTTGTTTTTTTGGGGGTGGGACCGGACATGGTGACAACGAGACGGCAACGCTGTCTTTGTTGGCATGCAAAGAGAAAAGAGGCCGAGACACCACAGAAGTAAAAGGCCAAAACCTTGGGACAACGGAAGCGAGCACCACCCGATTCGCCTTTAGTATATGTTCTCGAGATTGATGGCAGTCGCCTCCAGATCGGGTGGCTAACTCACAAACTGCAGACCTTTCGAAATGGGGAATTTGGCGACGGGAGACCATGAGACGCGAGGTGCAGAATCCTCGGTTGCGCAAGATGGACCAGAATTCCTCCTCACCGTAGACGGGGCTGACCCTAGCAGTCCAAGCCTGTGGAAGAAAACACGGTGCTAATTAGTGAGAGGCGGTGTTACCATAACCGTGGTATCAACCGGACAGCGCAGCCTCCTAATATGTACGGAGCAACTTGCAGGGGGAGATGCACGGTTATCGAGAACGAATGCATTCTCCTACCGGGAAGACGGATGATCGGTCGCTAGTCTCTAGAGGGAATATCTCGCGACGGTGTAATGAGCCACTGTGTGTAAGTTTTGTTGAATGTACCCCAGCATCCGTTCCTACATAACCACGCGGGGCGCACGTGGCGTTGATGTACTGCGGGATTCAGATCGACTTCCCTCCCCCTCTATCCCTTCGTGCTAGATACACCCGGATTCCGCTGTAAGGCGGCTTATCGCGATGCGTTTCCTAAGCGGGTTTACTTCTATGCTCGCGTTGGCCACTGGCCTCGTCGGCGCCGTTCCTAACCACTCCGAACGTGCTGCAGTAGACTTGGAAAACCCAAGAACTATCCAGGACTTTCAGGCCTTAGCTACTAAGTCCCTCAAGGATGCCGAGGATGGCGGCCGGAGCAAGCGTGATGGCTGCACGTTAGCCACTGCCCGTGTGAGAAGGGACTGGTGAGTGTCTTCATGGCCTTACGTAGATACCGAACAGACTTGGTCTAACTCCTATAATAGGGAAAAGCTATCCAATTACGAGCGGAAGGATTACATCAGGGCAGTTCGGTGTCTATGGGATCTGCCTAGGGTCGATCCCGTGTTCTCCGCCGCCCAGAACTATTTCGACGAGTTCGTCGCCATCCACGTAAACCTTACCGACTTCATCCACGGCATTGGCAACTTTCTCACCTGGCACCGATATGTTATCCACCTTTGGGAAGAAACGCTGAGCAACGACTGCGGTCACGAGGGAGCCCTACCCTACTGGAACTGGTTCAAGTACCAAGACAATCTTGCAGCATCGCCTCTCTTCGATGGGAGTGACACCAGTCTTGGTGGCGATGGCGAGTTCTTCGCCCACAATGGAAGTCTTGTGGGTGCTGGACAGGTTTGGCTACCTTCTGGGAAGGGCGGTGGCTGTGTCAAGAGTGGTCCATTTGTCGGGTAAGTGGCAGCCGTCTCGGGCCATACTGTCGATTCTCAGTGCTAACCTGAGCGCGAACAGTCGTACAATCAACATTGGGCCGATTCGTCCGAATATGAACGGTTATGTTCCAGTCATGAAAAGCCAGCTCGACTACAACCCTCGCTGCCAGCGCAGGGATCTCACCATCCAAGCTGCAGCGAGGTTCACTCCGGAAGCTCTTTTCGATCTTCTTGCTGGCGATCACTCCCACAGTATTGGCCAATTTCAAGACGAGTTCCAGGGTGCCTTCGGAGTGCTTCGAATGCATGGGGCAGGCCATTACTGCATGGGCGGAGACGCATCCGACGTTTTCTCGTCGATCAATGACCCTGCGTTCTACCAACATCACGCGATGGTTGATCGCGTCTACTGGATGTGGCAAGCACTGCACCCTCAACAAGCCAACACCATCAACGGTACCCGGACGTTTAGGGACACTCCCCCAAGTGCAAATGCGACGATTGACGACCCGTTGAATGTAGGGGTATTAGGCCCGCATCTGCCGATTAAGGACATGTTTGATACGCTTGGAAACAGTCCCCTCTGCTACATATACGAGTGAATGTAGCTTCTGGACACGACAAGACGTTCAGCTGCACATTGATCGTAGGCGTATGGTCGCCTTGATTTGGGATATAATTGCAAAACGCAGCTGCTTTGTGGATCTGCGCACAGTAGTAAGCATAAATCCAAGGATATTCCATACCTGAGATTCTTATGCTGAATAGATCTGTAAATTAAAAATTACCCGCGTGGTTTCTATCTTTCGAAGTGGTAGCGTACAGCCTGCTGGCTTGAAGAATTAGCAAGAATACTAACGGTAGTTTGCATATATTTACGAGTACGTGGGGAAGCAACGGTACTAGACTAAAGCGCATCGAACCTAGTAACTTCAACATTGCGTTAGCGTCTTGCTAGGCTAGGTGCTGGGAGTGTGCTGCGAGCTAACGTTCTCGCAAGGCTAATGATGTGCTCGCAGCATCGATTTACGCAATCGCTCTACCTCCAATAGCACGCTCAACGGCACGTTCCTGTCCAGCTTCCCTCATATTGTCTCCATACTTGCGTGATCGCTTGGTCCCGATCTTCGGCACTATCGCAATGGCTGCCGCGGAAGCCTCCACTATCGGCCACTCAGATGGAAGAACCAGGGCACTCGGATACTGTACCCTGATGCTGCAGCGAGAATCTCCGAGTAGATTGTTAGGTCATCTCGTTTATCAGGGCTTGTCTCTTTCAATGACGAACGTTGATAGTGGAACTCGCAGCCAATTTCTTCATACACAGTACCTTCCGCACATCGTTCAGCTTGTCAAGCTACACGCATAACATCGTTCCTTACAGAATGTTTTCCCGGTTCAAGTGGCAGAGAAAGAGCGTATCGAATACGTATCGAGCTGAACAGAGCATTCCCGATTCCCCACGTCATGCCGAAATTCGCATTCCAGAGACGCAGTCAGCTCTGTTGCTCCATGCACCTCGACAACCCTACGAGTTGGATACTCACCAACCGCTACCGCGCATAGAAAGCGACCACGAATTGCTGGTCAAGGTGTCAGCCATTGGGCTGAACCCGATTGATTGGAAAGCACCGTAGGCTTGGTCTTGTGCGAGGTCGCAATCTAGATGTTAACATCCCAGCAGGGATTACAATTTTGGAATTCCTACCCTCCCCTACATATCAGGGCGCGACTACGTCGGCACGGTCATAAAAGCTCCCTCTTCTCCTTCCGCGCGCGTTCGACAAGGCGACGTCGTCATTGTGGCCTCGACCGATTACCGCGATCTCCGAAAAGCTGCATTCCAAGACTACAGTGTAGCATCCGCGTTCAATATCATTCGACTTCCCGCTCATGTATCGCCAGAGTCTGGCGCAACGTTGGGTGTCGCATTTGTGGCCGCGGCCTTGGCTCTTGGAATATGCATGGGCGTCAACTTTGAGGATGTTGAAGGCGGCCCGGATCTACTAGGGATCGTGAAGAAGATTGGATCTGAGCGCCTACCCGCAGATATACGACAGGAATCCTTGGAGGGCATTGCAGAGGGCGACCGTGCGAAGAGAGGGGACTACCTTGTCATTTGGGGCGGCAGCTCGACGTGTGCGTTCGTAATGAAGCAAATCGCCCGCCTTGCTGGACTGAAAATAATCTCAGTGGTAAACTCGGGAAAGCATGGCTTGCGATTATCATCGCACGCGTCAATTCGGCCGGACTTGCTAGTTGACTCGCATGACCCTGACCGCGCCGTCAGCATCATCCAATCTGCGACTGCGGGCACTGCACGCTTTGGGTTTGACACGCAGGGAAAAGATACTGCTGCGCATCTTCTCCGTGCGCTTGCTTCCTCTGCAACTTCGGAATCAACGAAACTCCCGCTCGCCGAGGATTACTCCAAGTCGAGCTCAGCCGACAAGCTCCCCACACCGCCCTCTACACCTTCCGAGCGATCTGCTACTGTTGTTCAACGCTCCCATCTGGTTGGATTGACTGGCTTGCCCAAGACAGATATACCCGACGACGTGACACTCCACAGTGTGCCAATCAAACTCTTTCATGAGGTGCCTGAAGTGGGAGAAGCGCTGTCTGCTTGGGCAGAGAAGCTACTGGAGAGAGGCGTCTTAGCCTTACCAGATGTATTGGGGACTGTGGAAGGGTTGGATGGTATCAATGAGGGGTTGGATAGGCTGCGGAAGGGCGAGATTAGCGGGGGCCGATTAGTCGCTGTTTTAAAGTCATAGTCGAGCGCCATGGAGGGAATGAATGGGACATGTTTCTTCTTTCGGTATATATGTGGCCTTGTTTTGGGTAAACGTGCATAAAATGAATCGAAAGATACAAACTTCTCCAGAATGATTATTTTGGAGCCCGGCTAGGAACCTGAGGATATGGATCGTCGTTCTGTCACTTCCAGGTAGCACCTGGATGATCATGCTCGCATTGAATTCAGAGTGTTACTCCCGTCAAAGAGAACTATTTGTTCCCTTCCCCCAACATTCTGATCCTCTCGCAGTCATGATAACACCATGCTCACAAATTACGAAGCAATTAATACATCTTGCAAGAATACACCATCCTCCAGGTCAAGACCATAAGCCTTCCTACTCTGGCTCCTACTCCTAAACACTTTCAAGACTAATCTAGTAGACCATGCTATAACCGCCCAAAGTGCCAACTCGACAGCACACCCTACGTCCTTACCAGCTCTTGCATACGACGTAATTCTGGTAGTCCATTATTTGACCAGTTGCCACGCACTCTCCGTGTACCCCACCAGCATTGCCTACCAAAACGACTTGCGGCTCGTCCCTCGGGAAATCTACATTGAAGAAGTACAGGAACAGGTAATGTGGAAGCAAGGAGTAGCAACGCAAATGCAGCGAAGGCGATGCCGAAGAGAAGCGAGACCCAGTTGTGTTTTGGGAGTGTATTGCGGCAGTTAATACCGTTAAGAGTGGTCTAGATCCAGCAAACGTCTTGTAGGACGATATTGAGGAAGCCATCGCGAGGCTAAGGTGCTGTTGGGATACCGACCAAGGAGTTTTGCAGAAGGTTACTGCCGTTGGGATAGCACGCCATACAACCCAATCATAGCACACGTGTACTAACGCATCTTATCGTGCAGGATATCGGATGATAATCATCGGATGCAGGGTCGGAGAGAACTAGTGACGTAAGTGTCGCTTACAAGCTTGAGATCTGGGGGACCTCAAAGCTTGAACAAGGGTGACTCGGTACCAGCGTTTCCAGCTCAGGCCAGGACATCACTCGTATTTTGAGCGGAAAATTTGGTCACTAACGTGTATCAGACTGTGCCCGTTTTGTATGGAACATGTGTTGTGCATTGCATAAGATAAACGTGCTGAATTAGTGCTAAGGAACTATGCTGACTTCTTGCTATTCCCAGGCAAATCCCACCAACTCTCGTGTAGATCTCTCAAGTCTGTTTCGGTGCCAGGAGCTTTGAGGTAATTCGTAAGGTCTTTGCTCTCGTCCAACTCTGCTCGCGTGTACCCCTTACCAAAATAGGCGAATCGGTTCACTTTGTTCGCACGCTCGTACTCCCAGTCTTCCCATCGTGGGTCCCGGCGAATGATTGTCTGGTGTGCTGCAGACCCCGGCCAGAGACCATGAATGCGCTCTCCAGGTTTGCCTCCGTTATTCCAAGACGAGCAGTTGTCCGTGAGCACAGTAGTTGGGAAGAAAGCATCGCAGTAATCAACGAAGTCGTCAGCAGCCTCCTTTGACGGCGTTATCGATTTGATACCCTGTGTGGAAACTTTGCGCAGCACTTTGGCGTAATAAGTGAGCGCATTTTCGACTGCCATAGGTACTGTTCCGGACGGGCCCGTTGCATGGGGCCCAGCCACGTAGAACAGGTTGGGGAAGCCGGGAGTGGCAAGACCTAGATATGTGTACGGGAAGCCGTGTGTCCCGCCAGGTTTCCAGGCTTCCTTTAGATCTACACCTCGCGCCTTGACTGAGAATGGTGGGACAAGGTCGGTGTTGGCCCCAGTAGCGCAGAAGACGGCATCAAATTCAAAGTGTTTGCCATCTACTGTCTCGATACCGGTTGCGGTGAATCGCTTGATGGGTGTCTTCACGAGTTCCGCGTTGTCTTCGGCGAGCGCCTCAAGATATCCGGGACCAGGCGTCAACCGTCTGCAATGTGGTGCAAAATCTGGAATAAGACCGTCGAGCAGCTCTGGTTTCTTCGACGCCCGTTTCTTCATGATATCGGTGAACACCTCTTTCATGTCTTCATTCTCTTCCGAGTCCCGCATCATAGCGCGGAAGCGCCGCCAATACTTCTCCTCGAGCTCCTTTCTGAATTTGAGATATGTGTGTGGATCCTTGAACGCGTCGCGAACTTCTTTATCGTATGGTTGTGGCTCAAAGGTGCGTTCATCGCCAGCCCACGAATTCGCAACCCAGGTCGGGTTGCGGACGAATTGAGTAACTTGCTTCGAGATGAGCTGCAGATTCGGGACGATTTGAAGTCCACTGGCGCCATTTCCGATGACGGCCACCTTCTTTCCCGTCGGATCGAAAGAAGTATCCCAATTAGAAGTATGCCGCAAATGTCCCTTATAGTCGTCGATACCGGGGTAGTCGGGTAACTTCCAAGCGTTGACTAAATGTATAAAGGATCAGCAAAGCATATCACGACGTAGCTGGGGCTGCAGGGTTACGTACATCGGCCAATGGCGAGTATCACAAAGTCAAAAGTTTGACTAGAGCTACTATTGGTGTTGAGATCGTGCACCGATACCGTCCATTGGGACTGCGTGTCGTCCCATATGGCTTCGTCAACACGATGCCTGAGTTTTAGGTACTTGTAGACGTCGTGCTTTTTGGCCACAGACTGCCAATAGTCGCGAATCTCTGCACCTTCGGCAAATATCTCAGACCATTGCGTGTTCGGTGCGAAAGTCGACTGGTAGACGTGTGCAGGAATGTCGCAGCGCACGCCAGGGTAGACGTTCTCGAGCCAGGTGCCGCTCACATTATCATTTTTGTCGTATATGGTGAGGTCGATGCCCGGCACTTTTGCTGGCAGCAACACGCCCGCAGTGATACCGCCCAAACCGGCGCCTACCACGGCCACCCTCAGCGGTCGCACATCGTCAACGAGATGATTGGGGTCGAGCTGCAGTCGCGATATGGGGTAGTCGATGGGAAGCTGTGGTCGCGTGTTTACCTGCTCTGTTTCTTGTACAGAAGCCAAATGGCCGGTCAATTGAGCGACGCGTCGTGTAGAGGTTGATGTTTGTGCTGCTGTTGTCGTCTTGTCGGCGTCGGGAACAACTTTGGTTGAAGAAGGCGCCATTCCGATATCGTCCTAGTGGATTTCAGACCAGAACTTGCCCCACGGTGCCCTTTCTTCAGTCTCTCGTCCTTTAATCTATCACCAAGACAGGCGCCACAATTTAAAGCGAGGAAGCGAATGCATGGCACCCTCTATCCCGAGCTCCCTCCGACGCACGGAATTCCAGGGTCCAACCGCGTGCGCCAACTGCATGGTTGCGATCACGTCTTCTCCCCACCCGCTGACGGTATATATCGTTGGGGATAAGCCTACGCCATGGGTTAACGCCACAAATGGGCCTGCTCTCAGCGTAGAAGCGAGTGTGCTCGTTTCATCGCCGTGATTGCGCACTTGTCCTAACGGCTGTCGTGCTCTTCTCCTGGCAATTCTCCAGGCAATACTCCAGGCAATTCCCTAGGCATCTTTCTCGGCGCAATGCTAGATCTAAGTTTCGGATTCTAGATTTACATTCGGTTAGAGCTCGTGGAGTAAAAGTTCTCGCCGTCGCCTTCTACATACCTATGTCTGGCGGTACTTAAACCTGCTACAGTGGACTTCGAAAGAACAGGACATTTCAACACAACAGCATTCTTTCCAGTATGACCAAGCCATCTACGCCCCGGAAGTGGTACCATATCAAATGGTTTGCCGATGAGGACACGCCCGAGGAGCGTAAGCTCATCATGAAACTGGATTTTCTCATCGTTCCCTATGTCTTTCTTGCCTATTGGGTCAAATACGTTGATCAGGCGAATATCAGTGAGATACCACCTGCGAAACTTATGAGAGGCTAAATCTAACCATATAGACAATGCCTATGTCGCAGGTATGAAGGAAGACCTGGGCTTCCAGGGAAATGAGCTCGTACGCCTGCAGACGATGTACACACTTGGCGCAGTCCTTGGACAGCTGCCATTTCTGTACCTGTTCACACGCATACCCATGTACTATCTTATCCCAATCCTAGATATAGGTTGGGGTCTATTCACCTTGCTACAATATCGAGTCCATTCCTTTGCTGAACTGGCTGCCTACCGGTTTTTGGTTGGCTGGTTCGAGGCTGCGTTCTTCCCAGCCGTTCACTACATATTTGGTAAGAAACCCTTTATATCCGAAATCCTAGAGTCTGACTGACGGCGTTCCAGGGTCTTGGTACCGAGGAGATGAAATTGCCCGACGTGGTGGCTTTTTCTACGTCGGTTTGACACTTGGCACGCTCACGGCAGCGCTTATCCAATCTGGGGCATCGTCACGACTGAATGGCGTCAACGGCCTCGAAGGATGGCGCTGGATGTACATCATCTGCGCCATCATCACGATCCCAGTTGGAATCCTAGGGTACTTTGTTCTCCCAGGAACTCCAGACAGGCCGAACAAGCTAGTCATGAAGGGCCGAGACCTTGAGGTCGCGAAGCAGCGTCTCAAACGAGCAGGACACGCACTTGATGGCAATGTAACCTTCAGCACGTTTGTCAAACTTGCCAAATCGCCCATGGTTTGGGCATTGCTCCTTCTCGACATATTCTTCTGGAATGGATCAATTAACACATCTACTGGCGGGTACCTACTGTGGTTGAAGAGCCTGAAACGATATACTCCATCACGCCTCAACGAGCTTGGAGCCATTTCACCGGCACTCGGAATCTTCTACACTCTTGCCGTGTGCTTCGCATCCGATCTCATTCTCGGGCCGGCTTGGGCAATCACCGTCTCACACACGTGGAATATCATCGGCCTCATCATCCTGACTGTTTGGAATGTTCCCGAGAACGCGTTGTGGTTTGCATTCATGACCACATACTCTGCGGTGGCTATGTCAAGCGTCCTCTACGGTTGGATCAATAGTCTGTTGGCCTATTCTCCGGCGGAGCGAGCTGTTGCTTTGGTGCTTGCCAATACACTGGCGCAGTCTACAACGGCGTGGATACCGCTGCTTGTGTTCAAGACGAAGGAGGCCCCAAGATTCGCCAAAGGATATCCTTATGTTCTCGCAAATTCGATCTGTCTCATCATTTTGGCTCATACCATCAGCTATTACGTCAAAAAGAGAAAGAGGTAAGCACAGGTATCCGAAACTGCTCTTCATGCGCTTATGGAATTTCTAGTCAACCAGTGCCTGTCGACGACGAAAGTGGTGCAAGCTCGATTGATGGGGAAATCCATCAGATCCCACCAACCAAGATTTAAAGCTGTACCGTTGGGTGCCTGCGTCAACCCCATATTTGAATCGGCACAAGCACTGCTGCAACTATGGGGGGTGGTGGTCATCCCAGAATCAGTTGTAGCTGGGTTGCAGTTGGTGCCTGGGGCAAATATCGTTGTTGGACCGAGCTTGAAGCCTGAGCTGCTGCTCAGCAACGACTGCGACCAAAAGCGCCGCAGTGATTATACATCGAGAGACCTAATTTTCAAGCCTAGTAGATAGCCTCAATTCATATGTTCTTCAATTTGAATTTCGAAACGTAAACTGCGAGCTATGTTGCATTTGATATCATAAATCTAATTCTATAAAATCATCGAGATCGTAAGATAGCTTATCACCGGATGTTCAAGATAATCGAAATGTAACGCGCCTGGAGGGGCTTTGCCGGCGTTGTACCTGACTAGCAAGGTTCTCTCAATGGCCGCAATGCTCACGCGTCGTGTTCGCGTATTTCCTGCCATAGGTCATGTATGCCCCGCAGCACGCAATCCCCAACAGCAATAAGGTCACTATGTTAGCCCGTGAGGGACGTTGTAAACCAAAAGTAGTGGTGTCGTGTCTCGGCAACGCTGATTAGTAGCAGAGATGGCGCAATCCACACCCTGCATCGCAGAATGCATCTCATGGCAAAAACGTGGGACCAGGAAAACGTGGGTGGGTAAGGATCTCAAGCCATGTGGATACGTCGGCTGGGGGTTCATAAGGCGCGCGATGCATCAAACAGCCTTCGTGCTCTCGTATTCACCGTCCCTTTCGTAACTCAGCAGCCATGACAGACTCAACCCCCACCATTACCAATGGCGCCACCAACGGCGCTGCCGCCCCCAAAAAGAAGATTCTCCTCAATGCCTTCGATATGTCGACCGTCGGACATATGTCACCCGGCCAATGGAAGAATCCTAAAGATCGTTCAACTACAAAGCGGAAGTTGGACTACTGGGTCGATCTCGCAAAACTGCTCGAGCGCGGCGGCATCAATGCACTGTTTCTAGCAGATACTTATGGCGGATACGATACTTACGAGGGAAGCTTGGACAATTGCATAAGGAGGGCGGCGCAATGGCCGATGACGGACCCTACGATTGTAAGACTCTTCCAATGATGGCGTGCCTGGGGAACGACTTTGTTGACTCGATGCAGGCGATATCGGCAATGGCAGCGGTGACGAAGAATCTTGCCTTCGCTATCACAGCTTCAACTTCATTTGAACCCCCGTTCCTACTGGCGAAGCGTTTCAGCACGCTCGACCACCTCACTGGAGGTCGATTCGGTTGGAACATTGTGACAAGCTGGAAGAAGGCCGCATTCAAAGCTATTGGAATCGACACGCCAATCGAGCACGATGAGCGCTATGCACAGGCCGATGAGTACTTGCGCGTCTTGTACAAGTATGTTATCCACCCCATGCATTGGCCACGCTCACTAATGCTGGAACGATAGACTCTGGGAAGGCTCATGGGCTGACGACGCGATCGTTGAGAACATCGAGAAAGACGAGTATATTGATCCCGCCAAAATACGCACCATCAAACATGAAGGAAAGTTCTTTCACCTCGAATCGCGGCACATAGTGGACCCTTCTCCACAGCGTACTCCCTTCCTCTTCCAAGCTGGTACCTCCTCAGCCGGCTCGGAATTCGCCGCCACGCATGCAGAAGCAATTTTCGTATCCGCCCACTCACCTAAAGTCCTGCGCCCCAAGATCGATAAAATCAGGGAACTAGCAAAGGAGAAGGGGCGCGATCCGCAGAGTGTGAAATTCTTCTCGACGTTCACGCCAGTGCTAGGCCGCACAGACGAGGAAGCACAGGAGAAGTACCAAGAGTTGTTGAAGTATGCATCGCCTATCGGAGGACTGGTGTTGGTGTCAGGATGGACGGGAATCGACCTGTCCGTATATCCACCAGATCACGTTCTCACTGCCGATGACGCGACAACCGATCATCGTGTACGCAGCTTGCTCGATCAGTTCACAGTCACTTCGCCCGACATCCCGGCGTGGACGCCCCGTGTAATTGCTGAGAAGGCGTCGATAGGCGGGTTGGGTCCGGTGTCTGTCGGATCGCCATCGACCGTTGCGGATGAACTCGAGCGTTGGGTAGAAGAGGCGGACGTGGATGGCTTCAATGTGGCATATGTCACTACTCCTGGTAGCTTTGAAGATGTGGTTGAGCTGTTGGTACCGGAGTTGCGGAGGCGGGGGATTTACTCGGAGGCTGAAGGCGAAGGGCTGACGGCAAGGGAGAAGATTTACGGGAAGGGGCAGAGCGGCTTGAGACAAGATCATACGGGGAGTGGATACAAGTACGATGTCTATGATGAGACGAAAGCGTAGGAGAAATTAGCGAGTGGCTCTCAGTTGGGACATCTTGTAGTTCTTAACATTGTATTACCGCTCAAATTTCATTGGAGAAAACGTGCTTGAATGTGCCTAGACTGACATTTACTGGGCATCAGAATACGCTCAGAGTTGGAACCACGTGTCCCACGACGAGTCCATGTCAAAGAACTCGCCACCAGCCCCATCTTCGGGCTCTGCCTGCACACCAGACAGTATACTCGCCGACGCATAGTCCCTAGGTGCTGATGGGTTGAAGCTAGAGCTGGAGAGAACCTGCGTCGAGAGTCCGTCCGAATTCAACATTGGCACCGGCGAGACAGTGTTACCTCCCTGGTAGATCCCCATGCCAGCAATTGAAGTGGTGGTTGTGGAAGGAGACCAGGAAGAGCTATCTTTGAGTTGGGACCCTAAGACCAAGCCTGGAGAAACTATTCCTGCTTTGCTCTGAGTCTTGGCAAGAACAAAGTTTATAGCCTTCACCGCCGTCTGCGCTTCTTTGGAGACGTCTTGCTGTTGCTTCCATATAGCTTCTGAACACTGAAGTGCCGTCACAGTCTTCTGGTAGACCTCATCCGACGACAGCGGAGACGTTCCCCATCGTGCATTAGTCACGTCATCATCGAGATTGAAGCAGAGGATTGTCGTCGCAAGTAAGAACTCGGACTGGATAAGCAACAAAACCTTCCACCGGTTGGCGTACAGCATGCGTCCAGGTTTGCATTGCTCAAACATATCGGCCTGCAGCTGCAATACGACCAATGCCGCATCGATACAGATCGTATGCGAAAGGGAATATTTGCTGTCGGTCTTTGCCATGATCATAAACTTGCGGTGCAAACTCATCTGCGCATGGTGAAAGCTTGTGGCCAGGTAGAGACGCCGAGTGATGAGGTCCGCGCCATCCATGATTGAACGGTGCATGGGTTTTAGCTCGAGCACTGGGGGCTTGGAAGCGTACACGGCGTTAAGCTTTCGATCCAAGCCCATCGTTTCAACATAGTCCCTCTGGATAGACGATGTTGTGAAATCGCATATCATGCCGTAGACTGAGACCACTCTGCTTTTGTAGACTAGGAACTGCGCCAGCGTGTGCTCACTCTGCGGTCTCGCGGGCGGTAGAGTCGTAGTTGTATCATCGAAGTCTTCGTCGAGTAGATTGCGGGGCTCAGCAGTGTCGTACTGAGCCTGCTTAATCAGCCGTGGTAGGCCAACTTGGGAAGCTGAGGCAGTATCGAACTGCGTGAGGATATACCATGTGCGTCGGCGCATCTCGGCTTCAAAGGCAGACATCTCTGGGAAATGAGAACCATCGCGATGATACCCCATCTTGAGGGCTACGCGGACAATGACTCCTATCAGCTGCCAGCACCCCTGTTGTGTATCCTCCCCTTGGGTGTACTCGACTTGAAGGAAGGACAGCAAAGCTTCGATGGTGTGCGGTGAGCCTTTCATGTAATTGCCCATCCTAAGACATTGAATCATCTTCTCCCGAGACACCGTGACGATAGCTTGATATTCGATCAACGTCTCTTCGTCCAGCTGATCAAGCCCACCGTCGACGAACAACGAGCAGTAAGCCACCATGAACATCATACCAAAGAGTATGGTGACCCACATAATCGGCGTCCCAAGCGGATCTTCCCAGAAGTGCTCATATTGCTTGAAGAACACTCTGCGGTGGATGACGAGAGCAACAGGCATGTCTGCGGTCTTGAAGTACTTTGCAATGATACTATCAATGACAAGCCGAGGAGGAAGCGCAGCTAAGATTTCCATCTTAGTAATTGGATACGACTGGAGTAGGAACAGGTCGACTCCAGGAAGCGTTTGTGGTTCCTCTCGATTCTCATCATGGAATCCATCGCTCTGTTCCTTCACCATGTCCTTGAGGTCGCTAATCTCATCGAGAATGGCCGTCCAGTGATCGCTCTCGACGTACGAAGATTCATGCGCCTGTAGATTCATACGGCCAAAATGGCACGCGAGGGGATCTTCATTTCCAATAAGGGCAGTGGCCTCAGAAGATACGGCGCTGCCAGGGGTCGAGGTAGCAGTCTTGCCTTGCAATTTTCCTACCAGAGAACGAGCGAGCAATTCTAACTGGTCTATACGCTCTTGCAAAGTATCTCGAATGGCTGGTTCGATTGGCCCTTTTGCGGATGCACGCGAAAGCTGAGGAAAGGCGAAGCTACATGCTGAAGCTTGCCCTAACCGGATACAGCTTTCGCAGGGCTGCTTGCGATCGCAGCGTAGTCTGAACATTTGTCAGCAGAGATTCCCGAGGCCTGCAATCGATGACACTCTGACTTTCTCTTTCTGCAGAAGTTGCAGGACAATTGAGGCTTCTCTCGTCCTTTGGTCCTCGCCAGCAAACGGGCCGAGGACGCGGATGAAGTTGCCATGTCCGCCAGCTGCGTCGAGCTTCAGGCCGAATTTTCCTAAATGTGCAGCAATCAGACGGATATATTGCTCCGCTTCGGTGTCGGAGGGAGAAATGTAGGGGCAGAGATGTGAACGGAGTGGTAGGTCGAGGTGCGGCTTTGGCCGCTAGAAGGCGAATAGTGGGTCCAAGACGGACGTCCGCTTCGTTCTGATTGGCGCAATGCTCCGCGCGGTCGCAATGCTTCTATTGACTCGAAATGTTGACAGGAGCTACCTCCAAGCTGAGTATAAGAGAGAGGAGAATGCAAGCTAATTAGAATAAGCACAAAAGACCTTCCTTCATCTTTCGTCAACATCGTCTCCCACGGAATCATCACAGGCACCTGCTCAATAGCCAGTCAAAATCCAACCATGACCACGCCCACCAATTTCGCAGCCTGGATGCCAGCGCCCAAGCAACGTCTCCAAGTCAAAGAAGCCCCGTACCCCGTACCCGGACCCGACGAAGTCGTGGTCAAGAACGGCGCCGTAGCCATCAACCCCATCGACTGGGTGCTGCAAGACCAAGGTACCGCCATGTCGTTCGGATGGGTCAAGTATCCATTCGTCTTCGGAAACGATGTCGCCGGCCAAGTGGTCCAGGTCGGAAGCAAAGTCACGCGCTTCAAAGTGGGAGACCGCGTCATGGGCCAGGCGCTGAGTACCGACCGCAAGGTCAACAGTGCCACGCACGGAGCGTTTCAGCAGTATACTGTTCTCATCGAGAGGAACACGGCGCCAATTCCCGACTACTTGTCGTTTGAGTCTGCATCCGTTATGCCCTTGTCCCTTGCGGCTGCTGCCGCAGGACTCTTCGAGAAGGGTCAGCTTGGACTGCAGTATCCTCAGCTCGAAGCGGCGCCGACTGGGAAGACACTTCTCGTGTGGGGAGGTTCGACCAGCGTGGGCTGTAACGCTATTCAGCTCGCCGTCGCTGCCGGCTATGAAGTCTTCTCGACATCTTCGCCGAAGAACTTCGATCTGTTGAAGTCGCTTGGGGCCAGTCAAGTCTTCGATTACAAGGACCCCGCTGTCATCAGTAAAATTGTGAAGGCTATGGGGGGAAGGACATCGGCGGGTGCGATAGCGATGGGAGAGGATTCGGCATTCCGCTGTCTGGATGTACTGGGCAAATGCAGCGGCGACAAGCATATTGCGATCGCGACATATCCAGTCCCATCGCAGCTGAAGCGTTTCGCTATGCTGCAGATGATCTTCTACTTCGTCACCGCGATGATCTCCATTGCCATCAAATCCAAATTACGGGGGATTAAGACAAGCTTCATATATGGCTCCGTGGCTCACAGCCCAGTGGGTGATGCCGTATATGTCAACTTCTTGCCGGTAGCTCTGGCGAACGGCAAGTTCAGGCCTGCACCAGAACCCATGGTCGTGGGTGAGGGATTGGGTGCTATCCAAGGAGCGCTGGAACTGCAAAAGAAGGGGGTCTCGGCGAAGAAGGTTGTTGTCACTCTGAACTAGTGTTCCGAGTCGGTGTACTTGCATGGTCCGTTTCTCAGTCCTGACTGTCTGTAGTCTGTTTGTAAATACGATATGTAATATTCGAGGTTGCGGCTTGGTGGCGTGCTAGAGTAACCACACTAATAAAGAGCTTCGAAATGCTCTCTAACACCCCCATTGGGGCGGTACAGTTGGTCCAGTGAAACCGTTGTATCATGCACTGGCAATACATGCAGAGCGCGCAAGCTGCGTACATGGAACGAACGGCCGGAGAAGGCAATACGAGAACTAGGCGTTGTACCGAAAACCGGCGGAGGACGATAGCAGAGAGCCGGTCGTAGACGTAAGAGGAGCCCTCCGAAAATTGGGTGAAGATCGACGCGGCCTGTGCAACGCATGTCCGACTCGATTGAGTAGTTAGGCGAGAGAGGGAGTTATTGAACCGCTATTTGCTCCGCCGTCTCCGGCGGTCGAATGAGCCAACCGAAACTGCCATCAACCTCGGCACCTATTCCCCGAACGATCAAGCTATGAGTGTAACCATGCAATATGTAGAGGCATCCTCTGTACAACAAAACGACATATCTTCCGACGCTACACAATGGTCAGGATTGCCATCGCTGGCGCCTCTGGCAGTGAGTCAATCATTTGTTCGTTTCTGTACGAGATACCAGCTGAACGCGATCGTGACAGACGTAGCCCAAGAACTCCTCGAGGTACTCATAGCGACCCAGAAGCATGAAATTGTCCTCCTGTCCAGAAAGGTCCGGCTTTAATCACTCAATGAAGCCTCCAAGCAACTGACGTTCATACAAAGGACCCAATGGATAACGCCGCCTTCAAGGGTGCAGATGGGGTAACCTGGGTGAAGGCCGATTACAACGACACGAGCTTGCTGGTACAAGCGTTGCAGGGCGTGCACACCCTACTCTGCTTCATCACCCCGCAGTCAGACCCAGGAAACGTGTCGCAGAAGAACTTGATCGACGCCGCAGTCAAAGCCGGGGTCAAGCGCTATGCCCCTAGCGAATGGGCCTCGTAAGCTATGCAACCGCCTCAGAGACCGCATTAATCGCCTCGACTAAGATAGTGCTTCTAGGTCGAGTTTCGAGTACATGCCTTGGTATGCTGGCAAGGCCGAGATGCGCCAACACCTAGAACAGATCAACAGAGACGAGAAGGCAAGTCGCCAGTCGAAGCACAAGCCCGAGGTTGCTGACGTGACGGCAACGATAGGTAATCGAATACTGTCTTTTCCAGGCTGGAATGTTCCTGGATTACTTCGCGAGCCCCTATCGGACATCCAAGCACATCCACCCGTTCCAGAACCAGATTGACTTCAACAATCGCCGCGCGATCGTACTCGACGGCGTCGATGATGCCCGCATCAGCCTCATCAGTGCCCGGGATTTCTGCGCCGTCGTCGCGCGGGCTATTGAGTATGAAGGCGAGTGGCCAGTGACTGGGGGTATCCGAGGCGATGAGTTGGCGATTGGGCAGCTAGTTACCATTGGGGAGAAGATTCGTACGTTGCCCGTGTACTACCTTGAGGTGATTTGCTTGAGTGGAGAGGAACTAGTTGCTGACTTGTCACGCAGGCGGTCCATTTTCAATCGAGAAAGTGCAGCCCGAGGATCTCAAGCGTGGAGTGGTCAAGACGACATGGCTGCCGAAGCCTGATCATCCTGCTATCCCAGCAGAGCAAGTTGAAAAGTTGGCCGCGGGGATGGTGGCGGGCATGCTGCTAGCAATATCGGTCGGAGCGATGAGCGTGTCGGATGAGTGGAATAAACTACTCCCGGATCACAAATTCGCCGGAGCTGAGGATTTCCTGGCCCAGGCTTGGAGCGGGAAGCCTTGAATAGTAGATAGACAATGCCTTGAAGGACGAAGCCATTCGCCACCGTTGTGATGAGGCCCACCTCGCTTGTTGTCGCGTCGCGCCTGCCGTCCTGGTCCCGGCTCCACAGTGGGCCCTTCCCCCTGCTCGCCCATCCCACGACGACAACATCACCGCAACCGAAGCAAATGCATTCTCGGTGCACCTGTTTTCTCATTGAATCAGCCGCTATCCAGCAAACCGAAAAAGGTCCCAGTAGAGTACACGCATGAAGGGCTGCTGCCATCTCACCAGGCCCGCAACCACAGAAGGTCCCTCGAAGCCAGCTCGCCGCTAAAAGGCACGATCCCCAGCACACCGTTCACCACGCACCACCCGAAAGAAGCACACCAGGCTCGCAGCAAAACTAAAGCTATGCCAATCCGCAGCAGACCCGAGCCTCGCTCTTCCCTATGGCCATCCACACGCGCCCGAGCGTACACGTCCACACCCCACCATCAGCCGATGCCGCAGTATAAGACATGTTCGAGTGCTCGTAGAAGAAGTTGAGTTGAAGGGAAGAATGGGGGCGAGTCATTCATTACTCGTCCTGGCCGTCCTTGTTCTTCTTCTTCTTCTTCGAGATGGTGTTGGCGGCACCTTCCTTCTTCTGGTGTACGATGAAGCGCGTGTAGCACTCCTCGGGGTCCCATTCGAAGCCGGCGAGGACGGGCAGGTCGAGCTCGTCGTCGGCCTAGGAGAACACGTTAGCAGGGGTGTACCGAGACGTCAGGCAACGAGGGGTGCGGGATCGACGAAGCGTCGGTGGGTGCTACAAGTATAGAACGGACACGTACCTTCTTCTTGAACTGCTTGTGGATGGCGTCTAGCGCATCCTTGATGGTGACGCCGCGCAGGTTCCGTGCAGTGACCTCGAGGCCAAGCGGGAAGTGCAGGTCGATCTTGCGGACTAGTGGCAAGCAGAGCGGCTTCTTGAGCACGTCCTTGTCATCCAGAGTGGCCGGTGACGTGTTGAGCTTCCTACATGCCATCTGCGTCAGCTTGGTACAATGCCACCGGTGGCGCCGACGCTATCCGATCGCCGACGAGCTTATCGGACGCCGGCGGATGAGGTCGACATCAGCGAAGGAAGCGCAATTGACATACCAGTTCAGCTTCTGCGTCTCGGGCGCGATCTTGATCTCCTTCTTCTCCTTTTCTGGTTGCATGTCAGCCCCGCATCCCCTCATTGCGTGCCCCGCTTACGCCATCATAGCGAGGGCGGAGCGACTCACCTAGGTCGACCATGTTGAAGACATCGGCATGCAGTGAGCTGCCTCTCCGCTTCTTGGGCTCTTCCTTCTTGGGCGAGTCGTCTACGAGAGAGTCGACCTTGGAGAGGGTGTTTTCTGTTGCGGCTGCCATGGTGGTGGGGCGGTAGCAACGATGACAGGCTGTTGGTGTCTGAGAGAGCTGGAAGCAAAGGGTGAAAGAGGTTTGATGAGCTGCGAGTGTGTTGATGTATGAGGAAGCTTGGGGAAGAGGAACTCAAGGGAACTTGGAGTGGGAGGGAGGAGAGATGGAGGGAGGGCGCAGTAGATGAGGGGTCAATCTGCCCTCCGAAGGGACAGGTGAACATCACTTGATCCGTATCACGTCCAATGGTATTGCACTAGCCGCTTCAGCTGCCCTTGGCGCTCGGACCACAAAAGCTGGGGTAAATGCGGGGTTAGCTCCAGCACGCTTGAGAGGAGCGAGGCAGGTACGGTAACTACCATGGCGCAGGTCGGTCATTCAAAAGGCGGTACGCCATGGAATGAGCCTCCAGTTCGTCGTTCGTCGCTTTCTTCGTTCATCGGAAAGAAGGCCTACCGTGCGCTGTGCTGCTGCTGCCGCTGCTTTTCGGCGTGGAGTGAGCGAGCGCTGGTAGGGTGAGCCTCACGCGACCGTCCCCGCTACGTCACCAGCCCATCCTCGATTTCAGGTCCGCCGTTTGCTTTGTACCGGTATCCACATGGCGTGTGTTCGCATACCCGGCCCGGAGTCTGTGCAGCGAGTGCAATTGGGCCGACGCGTGTCCCACCTTGCGCCTAATCGCGGAGGTATGTGGACAGGTGACTTCGGCAACTCGAGACGTCCGAGGCGGCCGGATTTCGGACGCTGTAGCTTACGCTTGGGATACAGATGTGCTGTACCTTGAACATTTATCAATGCACGAACATCCATGCACGAGGTTCATTGCAGATACAATGGCTACCTAGACACGGAAAGAATTCTATCGCGTCAACGAGAGTGGTCCATCGCAGAGCAGCCGAATGGCAGTGAACTCCCTTGCATGCACCAACGCAATCAGACCAACGTCAGTCTCCGACTTTGTGCGCTCCCCTCCGACCCCGCAACCCCTAAGAATGCCCCTGGATAGTCCGCGGCTGGTACAACTCCTCCAGATACTTCTCCTCGTCCTCGGTCAACACCTTCCCCCTCGCCTCCAGCGCCTCGTCCATGCGCTTCTCCGAGCTGAACCCAATAATCGGCGACGTGACCCTCTTGTTGATCCAGGCCAGCGCCACGGTGCTCATGCTCCATTCGTGCTTCTTTGCCAGCTCCTCCACCCGCTCAATCATCTGCTTGTCCTGCTCCGCGTGGCCGGTTGTGGCGTTGCCGTCGTTCTTCTCCTTCTCGGAGCGGAGGGTTTCGCCGAATTTGGAGGCCGGGCGTGCGAGGTGGCCGCGGCAGAGGGGTGCCCACTGCGTTGCTGTGTTAGAAGATTGTGAGGGGGGGAAGGGAAGGAGGGAAGAAGGTACGCACGGGAATGATGCCGACGCCCGTCATGTTGCAGAAGCGGTTCATCTCACGCTCCTCCTCGCGATATAACAGATTGTAGTGGTTCTGCATGCTGATGAACTTGGTCCACCCGTTCTTCTCCGCCACAAACTGCATCGTCGCAAACTCGACTGCCCACATGGAACTCGCTCCAATGTACCGCACCTTTCCACTCTTGACGAGGTCGTGCAGCGCCTCCATCGTCTCCTCAACCGGCGTGTTGGGATCAAACCGATGAATCTGTAGCAGATCAATATGTTCGAGATCCAAACGCTTCAAGCTGGCGTTGACGGCGTTGAAGATCGCTGTACGCGACAGGCCGCCCTGGTTGACGTAGTCCTTTAGCTGAGGTACTTCGGGCTGGAAGACGGTGCGTAAAGAAGGCACCTCGCCGACGTAGCCAAAGCATTTGGTGAGAATGGTAAGCTTCTCACGCGGGAGGTTGTACTTCTTGATCGCTTTGCCAATGAGCACTTCGGAGGCGCCATTGGAGTACACATTGGCTTGTCACGTTAGTGTGAGTTTGCAACTGGGAGAGGACGCATGTACGGACCCGTGTCCCATGTTGTTATTCCCTTATCGTAGGCCGCCTTGAGCAACGGCAGCGTCTCGTCCTCTTCAATCACCCATGGCATCCACTCCTTGCTGCCGATGCTCATTGCACCTAGAATGGGCACCGAGACTTTCAGGCCACTCTTTCCCAGCCGCCTGTACTCGGCTTTGGACTCCTTCACAAGCTGCTGCACGTCCGCCATCTTTACGATTTGTTGTTTGGTGGGGTATCTTCGTTGTCAAGGCGGGATGGCGGGGTACCAGGGCGATCAAGCAAAGACGCAAATGAATGACGGAATTGAGACGCAACGGGGCTATCCTGCTTCTTATATAGCCGTAGCATCGTGGGATATGTGCCGTCTGTGACGCAACCGGGTTATTTGGTCGGGTCGTGATGCGCATTCTGCGGCAAAAGCTCTGGGAGCCATGTATGTGGCGGCGTCAACATCGGCTGCATGATCTCTGATTGGTGCCAAAATGCGTTTGGATCCACTTTCCGGCATACTCGGGAACTGTTTTGCACATTGTTAAAGTGCGGGCTGCGGCTTTAAGCACTGGCTGCAGTGATTCTGTTCCTCGGAATCCTGCGGGATGGCAATCGTGCTACTAGTCAAGTCCGGGTGCACCACATCACAGCGAGATCAACAGACGGAATCTGTATTGTTCATTGAACATGGTTTTTGAGCTTTAACCCCCGTGGCGCCGGTTCGCACAGCGTAATGCAGAGAAGCTCATATGCCCGTAAAGAAACCGCACTCGCAAAACCCGCCATTGCCTAATCCTCAATGTTGCCCTTCTCCGACACGTACAGACCGTCCAAGAACTTTCGGATATCCTTGTTGCGGACACGGCAGATTTGCTGGATGTCGGCGGCGCTCTGGGAGACATCTTCGAGGCTCTGTGCATGGTTAGGTATGGCGACAAAGTAGTAGAAAGCCGGGTGCTTACGTTGCCGCTGAGCTGGAGCTCGTCCTTCGTGGCCGTTGAGGCGACGACCTCGACACCAGGCCTCATGTTGACTCGTCGCACGATCTTCTCGCCGATGAAGTTTCGGATCTCAACCTCGTAGTTGCCCTCGCTGTTCTGGTCGATGTTCACGTTGATGGGGAAACTGGCGGCTTGTTAGCTTTGCGTTGCACGACCTTGAGCAAATGGGTATCCCCGGCACGGAATGAGGGTATGGCGATGTGCTACGCTGGCACATCCTGCCTGGTGTCCAGAATATTCCGCGCCGCGAGTGAGGTGGAATCAAGTACGTACTGGGCATAGACGTATCGCATCTTGTACTTGAAGCCCTTGGTCACACCGATGATCAAGTTGTTCTACCCGCAGTCAGCCCAATGCTCTCTTCGCTACCACGCACAGTCGAGGGTGCTCGCTACGTACGATGAGGGTTCGGACAGTCCGGATGGTGGCGACCGACTTGCGCGAGCCGTGGTGCAGCTCGATCTTGATGAGGTTCTTCTTGGGCTGCACAGTCTTAGCTCGTATCCCAAATTCCATTTCCAGGCAGACGTACGTGCGAGAAGCTGACCGCCAAGTGGCCGAGCGACTTGGTCAATTTTCCCTAATCGTGTGAGTGTGGTTTCGTGAAAATCGGCGCGATGGGCTTACTCGGGGACCTGTGGCACGAATTGTCAGTTGTTGGTCTAAAGTTTGGCTAAACGACCTCCCACTCACCTTCAACGACCACATTTCGGGTCTTGATGGAGACCTTGACTCCCTCGGGGACTTCGAGCAGTTCCTCGGAATGGCTGCGCGGAATTGTCAGCTGTGGCCTGCATTCGACAGTTGCGCCTGTGTCTCCGAGCGCGGCCTCTGGTAATATTCCTCGACCGGTATCGCTGGGACAGCAGGCGCAATTGTCGAGGGACGCGTGTGGAGTGGAAGGGCGGCGTACATGTACTTCATCGTGAGGGCGGCTGCGTGGGGTGATGTTGATGTCGTCGTTCGAGAAAACTGTGTGTGCGTTAGGTCACGATCCGAGTTTCCTGGTGTGGGCTAAGCGAGAGCGCTAGCCGCCTTTGTCCACGCCATAGTTGCGACTGCGGCTTGGCGTCGCTACCACTAGTCTTTTTCAAGGTTGCGAAGTCGATTCTTTGCGCAGCGCTACAACAGAACACTGATGGCGCAGGCCATGCCATGAGCTTTTCATTCTGGGTCTCAAAAATTTGTGTGCCCTCGATTTGGCCGTATCGCATTTCTTTCATGTGGAAGTAAGAAAAAACCTTACCGCCGATTTGAAAAGTTGACCGTGGCCAGAAGAACGCCTGCTTCAGGCTCTAGGAGAGCACTTTTCGTCCCCTAAATGTAAAGGAAACACATCGCACATGTGGAAAATCTACATGTGCATAGACTTCTTACAACAGCGCGTGCTCGTAGTGACCACAACTGCGCGTTCGACGCTGACTTCCAACGTCCAATTCGATCAAACAGAACCATGTCCTATCTTGCTATCTTTCAGTAGTCTTGCAGGTGATAGGGTTACGAGGTCTTGAGCGCAGTCTCGCTGGTAAGCAGCTTATCGCCTCTCCTAGAAGAGCTTAGCGCAACTCCGTGACGTAGTCGCACTTTATCCTACTAAACACGGGAGCTTGAACAACACTTTTAAACACGGAAGCCAACATGTCAATCTTTATCGTTTCCTGTCGGCGGGCACTGTTTCAGTGATGGACTGAAGGCACGACGAGCATGACATCTATCGAGGAAACACAGACGCTCTTATTCGAATCCTTCTCGCCCAGATCATCACGGTCGAGGTCTCCCTACGGTTCCCTTCACAGCACAAGGGACAATGCAGTTGCAAACCCGGTAGAGTCCCACGCGGAAAACGTTGATTACAAAGATGGCTTCATGTCGTCTGGCCGTCGAAATTTGTCGCTGGAACCCGATGGACATGACACTCGGACGCTCTACGAAAGGAAATGCGAGCTTGTCGACCAAGCGATCGAAGAATTAGGAATGGGAAAGTACCAATGGTACCTCTGGTCGCTCTGTGGTCTGGGTTATATGATCGATCTACTATGGGCTCAAGCCTTCGGCCTCGTACTGTCCCCTATGCAGCAAGAACTCGGTTTCCGCGACGACGAAACAGGCAATCTTTCTACGGCTTTTTCGGTGGGACTCACGGTTGGTGCGCTCGTCTGGGGCATCCTTGTCGATGTAATCGGACGACGGTGGGCCTTCAATCTTACCGTGTTCATATCCAGCGTCTTTGGTCTTTGCCTTGGATTCCCCGACGGTTATACAAGTATCCTTGTTCTCGCCGCGTTTGTGGGCTTCGGTGTTGGTGGAAATATTCCGATTGACACGACGATCACGCTCGAGTTCACGCCGCAGAATCACCGCTACCTTCTTCCACTTCTGTCGATCTTTCAGCCCCTCGGGGTGGTCGTCTGCTCGGCGATCGCATACGGATTCATACCAAACTACTCGTGTTCCCCCAACTTCTCCGAGGCGAGCCCATTACCGGCCTGCGGTGTCGTGCCTAATGGCCGGCCCTGCTGTTCCAAAGCTGATAACATGGGGTGGAGATACCTCTTATACATGCTTGGTTCCATCACTCTCCTCGTCTTCTGTATGCGCTTCATCGTCTTCCAATTCCAGGAGAGTCCCAAGTTTTTGCTATATCGAGGGCGAGACGCTGAAGCGGTCAAGGTGCTCCAGCACGTTGCGAAGATGAACCGGAGGACATGCAGTCTAACGACAGAGAAGCTCGAGGCGGTGGAGAATGACTGGGAAACAGTACAAAATGGGAGGAGAAGGACTGTGCTTAGCGGGGGAGTAGTGCAGTTAGGGACGACATCGAGAGAAAAAGTTATGTTGGAGCTCAAACGCTTTAAGCTTCTCTTTTCGGACCTCTACATGACGCGGGTAACACTACTCATATGGCTTACATACATCTGCGATTACTCGGGTTTTACGGTGGCTGGTAGGCATTCCTCCAAATTACGAGGCCTTGCACCTTGCTAATCGTCGTTCAGGCTTCTACCTCCCCCAAATCCTCGCCATAAAAAACGGCGCACTCAAGCTTTCCCTCCGCTACACCTACGCCTCCTACATCCTAATCTACACTCCTGGTATCCTCGGCGTCCTTTCCGGCGCCATGATCTACCGCGTCCCATCTCTCAACCGCAAACACACCATGATGCTGTCCGCACTCCTCATGTCGCTCTCCATCTTCGCCTTCAGTACCATCAACACTGCCGCATCTAACATTGCGCTCAACGCGATGGAGTACTTCTTCCAAAGTATGTTCAATGCGGTACTGTATGGGTGGACACCTGAGGCGTTTCCAGCGCCCATTCGAGGAACAGCGTGTGGGTTGGCCAGTTTTTGGGGAAGGGCATTTGGGATCGCGAGTCCACTTGTTGCGCAAAGACTTTATGCTGGGAGGGGTAGGGAGGGGAGGGATGTTAATGCTGTGCTTTATTTGGCGGGGAGTGTGACATTGGGGTGTGTTTTTGCGACAGCGTTGTTACCGGGGAGGGCGGTGAGATGGAAGAGCCTGTAGCTGTGGTGTTGAATACCCTGTCTTATCCCTGTTGCGCTGTTGCTCGGTATTAAGAAATAGTAATCTTTTCGCTTTAGCGTGCGCGCTCGTCTTATAAAAGGTGATCATTTGGAATCTCAGTATATCTGCTACAATTCGATGGTTCTTGCTCTAAATATTGCATATCTACATCTTGAATGCAACAAGCAGAAGGCCTGGTCCTTCGATTTGCAGTGTAACTTGACGACGCTCCTTGGTGTACTAGCCATGCGGTACATCGGTAGCGGAATGCCATAGATTAGGGATGTGAATGCGCGTACATATTTTGATACGGGAGCGCAGCCGGAGTAACGATGATCTGACCAGGTACATGGATAGGGTGAGAAATATTAAGTTAGGTAGATTGCATGGTGCTCAAATGCCCATCTTAGACCCATTCAGCCTCAGTCAGGCTTGCGAGTGACCGATTGAAAAGTAGAGGTTCTTCACGCTGTTTCCCCAGTTTGTGAAGGTAGTGGCAGTTGCCGTGCTAATCCCATGAGCAATATACAAAGCCTTACGTAATTTACCTAGACATCGTCCAGGGAGCGAAAGCAGACATTGCACGACCCCATCTACCCATCCCGACTGCACCACTGCCTCCTCTTACGCCCACCTTCGACGACATACACCAATTGTACGAGACTGCTGGGATGCCTACTTCGGCCACTCCGTCACAAATTACTTCCTCGCCACTAAATTCGCCAAACGTACTACCAGACTAGTGAAAATATACAGCTTGCGCCCGCGTGGACGAGCGATTTCGTAGAACCGAGACCGACGTGTGCGGTTGCGCAGGACTAGGTCTGATATGTGTGCGTTTGTTTGAGGCGTGGACGTATAGCACTGAGCAGGTGCGGGCAAAGAATATTGGATTGAGCGATATGGATTGGAGGGTTACCCAGGCCATTCCGCCGTGAACGCCTCTAATGAAAATACCTGCGCCAACGGATCGGTGCCGAGTTGCTAGAGTGCATATTTTGCGTACCACTGGCCGACCGCGATACCTCCCGGGGAAGCCTTCTGTAATGCGAGCTGGACGGCACCGCTGGGCACGCCAACGATCGCTGGAATACCGAATACGGCCGTGATGTGTGGGCTCACGCTGACGTGTCCGGATATCTGCCCTTTCCTTGAGGACTTAAGAGTCGAGAAGTATCGTGGCCGCGCAGATCGGCGAGGTGGAATGGGTCCAGCAGCAGATTTCGACGTATGGGATCTTTCGACGATCAAACCAGCAGCCACAGTTGCGCAACCAAAGTCCCCAGTGCTCCAACCATCCAGTAGATGCCGAGACCAAGAAGGCGACCAGTGCGCCATGTACTTTGTGCTTGACCTCCGCATTTGAGACCTCGCGAACGTTCGGACAGGTGTTTTCAGCAAGTACTGTAAGAGTCGGTGCGGGTCGCGCGTTGGGGGTGTAATGTATCAGGAATATTACCAACCAATGCTTGCGACTTCAATCACTACGGTCGCGAGGCATAATAATGGGATGCTTGAGGAGTGTAACTGGCCATTATACGAAGTGAACGATGAGAGCAGACAGGTGAGTTATACGACCAGCAGCGTTGCTGCTTATCTGGTGAAGAATGTCAAGCAACAGTCTCTGTGCAGCTTACGACCGAAGAAGTGGTGGCACGGGATACGGCAGTGGTTGATAATGGGAGCAATGTCTACCGGTAGTACTATAGGAAGTGGATCAAACAAAGAGGTTGGAATTCACGAGGTAGGGTATAAGAAAAGCATTGGCGGGTATAGTGCGATCCGTGGATTACCAAGCTCTTATGGCATCATCAGAGAGACAGGGTCAAGCTGAATAGGTATGTGTGGCTTTATGAACAGCCTAGATGATTATGTAGCCCCTGTTCAAAAAGGAACGAATTAGTATGCAGGTAAAGGTTGTATGTATCGCATGACACGCACCCAGAAACCTCACTTCAATGCACTTATAAAGCGCTCGTCTCCATGATTGCATCTATGAGTCCAGCTGCACACTTTCCGTGTGATGTTTGATCCCGGTGTACGAGACGGCAAATGAGGAGTGCGGCCGTCATCGCGGTTCGCTCTGAGCTTACTAACTCCTACTAGCGCAAATCTGACAGCGGTGAAACCTTCTGCCGAGCATCTGGAAATTTTCGAGCAACAGCAAAAAAGTTCGGGACGCAATTTCTGCGCCAGGGCAATTTTTTAAATTCTTTTCCTGCCGAAACAATGGCGCCTCGTAGAAAGCGCCAGCGTCTATCAGAAGACGGCACCGAAGCCGTCACAGCAGTTGTCGCCGAGGAAGAACCCTCTCACGTCCCGGTTCCCGTCGCTGTCACCGCCCCCGCCTCCAAGACGAAAGCAAGCGCGCATAAACAGCTCTTCGTCCGCTCGCTCGATACTACCGTCACGTCGGATGACCTCACCGCATACTTCTCTGAGAATTTCCCCATCAAACACGCTCTTGTCGTCCTCGACAAGGAAACGAAAGAGTCTAAAGGCTACGGCTTCGTCACTTTCGCAGACGCCGAAGATGCGCAGCGCGCCAGGGAGGAATTGAACAACACGGCACTGAAGGGAAAGAAGATTAAGATTGACCTCGCCGAGAGCCGGCATCGTGATACCGAAGGAGATGTCCCTGGTGCGGGACGCCTCTCTGCGGGCGAGAAGGCCAAGGCGGACCGCGAGCTGCAGAAGAAGGAGAATCAGACACCGAAGCTGATTGTGCGGAACCTGCCGTGGAGTATCAAGACGCCTGAGGAGCTGCAGAAGCTGTTTCGGAGCTATGGCAAGTGTCATTTCGTCAAGCTGCCAAAGCTGCCATCGGGGGAGCTACGGGGCTTTGGCTTCGTGGCGCTGCGGGGCAAGAAGAATGCAGAGAAGGCTATGGCGCAGCTCAATGGCAAGGAAATTGATGGCCGCCAGATCGCCGTCGATTGGGCTGTCGACAAGGACGCTTGGCAGGAACAGCAGAAGAAGCCTGAGAAGGAAGGAGGCGAAGGCCACTCCGATGCTGCCTCGTCCGTTGTGTCGGATTCTGAAGATGGCGATGCGGATAGCGACGAGGACGACGAGGATGATGAGGACGACAGCAACATCGACGAAGGAGACGTCTCCGACAGCGACGGAGAGGGCGGTGTAGCACTCGAAGAAGAGAAGCCTAAGACTCCCGAATACACCGTCTTCATACGCAACCTACCCTTTACAGCCGACGACGATACTCTATTCGAGCACTTTCAGCAATTTGGCCCCATCGGCTACGCCCGCGTTGTCCTTGACCGCGAGACCGAGCGACCCAAGGGCACAGGCTTCGTCCGCTTCGTCAAGGAAGAAGACATGATTAACTGTCTCAAAGGCGTCCCGCGCGTCAAGCTCACGAAAGCCACCACAGCAAGAAGGGACGGCACAGAAATTTCTACTACACACTCTGTCCTAGAAGATCAAGATGCCGACCCTACGGGCAAATATACACTGGACGGTCGCATTTTGCACCTCTCGCAGGCTGTTGCCCGCAACGAAGCCACGCGCCTCACCGCTGAGAGCGCTGCCTCGCGCTTCGCCCGCGACAAGGACAAGCGCCGTCTCTACCTCCTGTCCGAGGGCACCATCGACGCTAGCTCAACTCTCTACCAGAACCTCTCCCCCTCGGAGATCAAAATGCGCGAGGATAGCGCTACCCTTCGTCGCAAGCAAATCCAAGACAACCCTTCGCTCCATTTGAGTTTGACACGTCTTTCCATTCGCAACATCCCGCGCTCAACGACAAGTAAAGACCTCAAAGCCCTCGCCCGTAAGGCGGTCGTAGGCTTCGCCGCCGACGTCAAAGCTGACAAGCGCACTCGCCTGTCCAAAGAGGAACTTCTCCGCGGCGGCGTGGAAATGATGAATGCCGAGCGAGCGCGAAAGGCCAAAGGAAAGGGTATCGTCAAGCAAGCTAAAATTGTCTTCGAAACCCCCACCGGCAGCAAGATCGACGAGGAAACATCCACCGCCGGCGCAGGACGAAGCCGCGGCTACGGCTTCGTAGAGTACTATACGCACCGCAGCGCGCTCATGGCTCTCCGTTGGCTGAACGGTCACGGCGTCGAATACAAAGTACAAGGTGAGCAGCCTAAGAGTAAAAAAGCCGCCGTCGAAGCCATGCAGGACAAGAAAAAACGACTCATCGTCGAGTTCGCCATCGAGAATGCGAATGTCGTGGCCAGACGCTCAGATCGCGAGACGAAGTCTCGGGACCCCGCTGCGGGGAAGGGCACCGATAAAGACGGTGGCCCGGATGAGAATGGTGGCATACGTGACTCGGGCCGAGACGGGAAACCGGGGAAGAAGAGGAAGCGTGAATCGGGCACCGATGCAGGTGCGGCTGCTTCGAGCACCGGGAAGCAGGGTAAGGGTCAGGGATCGGGCGCGGATGCGGATGTGGCTGCCGGTGGGAAGGATGGGAAGGTGAAGAAGAGGGTTGGGATCATCCAGAAGAAGAGGGAGGCGAGGCGAGCGAGAAAGAAGGAGAAGGCGTCTTGAGTGTTGGGATTTGGTCCATGGCGTGTAGTTCATACTGGACTTTGCTCCCTTAGCATATACCAAAAGATATTTCTTATTGACGCATGTGTGTTGTTCGTCGCCTATCTCGTGCTTCTTACCGGCTCTTGCCGATCGATGCCGAGTTGAGCTTGATCCAGATATGAAAAGACGATCGCGACAGACCCTGTATCTGGCTGCATGGCGTCCCGGTCTAGAGTCCCATCCCGCGCAACGCCACTATCAGCTGCACTCCCATCACACCATGTCGTCTTTTTTACCAGCTATTCCACTCTCATGCTGCCCTTTGTGCTACCTGTGATGAAAGTGGCGCACGGCGCACTGCATAAGCAGCCCATCTTTGGTTCAAACGCTCGTAGGCGATGCACTCACAACAGCGGGTGTTCTGGAGCACTAGCTCGAGTTTGGAATACCCGGGTCGAAGCCGAGCACAACAGTAGCAGCTCACAGATGCGGGAGCAGTTTGAACGTTCCACAGATGCTTTTCGGGCCCGCTTATCCAGCGGGAGCATGAGTCAGGTCCGTAGACGGGAGTTCAAGTGGGCCTTTCGACAACGGGACAACTTGATCCTGGATATAGGGGCGGACGTAACGTGGCAAGTTGATCTGGTCCAGGTAGAGGTTGCAGGAGGCATCCTGGTTTCGTTTGAGGCGCAGGTGTACATGCCGACGTACATGCCGACGTAATTGCGTTTAGAGAAGACGAGAGGTCCAACGAAGCACTTCCAATGTATTTACATCTGTTTAGGCGTGGATCGGTCGTGTCGTACCAGTTTTTGGGAAAAGGCGTGGGGGGTTTAATGACAATTGAGTGCGGCTCTGTAACTCTTCGCAATCTGATAGGTTTACCGAATACGCACGCTAGAGCTCTAGTGTGGGGTCAGTCCATTGAACATATGCGGCTCGCCGGTTCTAGTAGCCTGCAGAGCTCATGCCATTCAGTGACGCTAGTGTCTGACCCACTGAGGTCTGCCTCGTGCAGAGCTTTAGACGCAATACATGGGGAACCGGGGACAACGGGTATTGCTGGGCATAATGACACCATGAACGAAAGTAAGAGGTAGGTGTCACTTACGTTGTGGGGGTCGATTACTGGGTGCAGCCCGGTATCATTGCGACGCATCACATATTAGTGGTGGTACACGTTCAGCCCGATTTCCCAGGGCCAGTAATAAAGGAGGCGAAGGCTGTATTGTGCCGCACAGATGGAGATGCTGTCCAGGGCTTCCTGGACATCGCGCTAGTTGCTGCAAAGATTTAGATCAGCCAAGTACGTGGAGATGCGTAAGTCTGACAGCATCAGCAGTAGACCATCGTTACTGACAACCAGAAGCTGTATTGCAGGTTAGAAAAGTGTAAGAGGAGCGCAAAAATCTAGGAGGACGTACTACCGGTATGCTCAACAATATGGTACCACTTGTGCATAGTAGGACGGGATTTTGGCCATTGTGGTCACGATACCGGGGAAGTTGGGAATGTGCCGGTTGCACGAAACAGCTCGACACGGTATATTCCATGACCATAGACTGTTTTGATAGGGTTGTCTCAAGCGAACCGGATGAGCGAGTAGAAAGTGAGCGCTTATATTACTTGCTCAGATCGCGGAGCACTCTGCATAAGACCAAGGTTCACGTGGCGCGGTCAGCAAACGTTGGAGGAGAACATGTGGAATTTTAATTTGTCGAAGCTTTGGTCGTATGATGTCCAAGCAGTGATCTAGACTGGTACTCAAGTGCATCGAGATGTTATTGGTATAGCTTGTGACGAGTGTCGAATCGAATTGCTCAATCAGGGAGAGATACGCATGAAGTCCAAGCGCGGGACGCACCCTCACCCCAAGCAGCATCTGCCGGATCCCGGGTATTCGGTCATTCGGCCTGTAAGAAACTGCCCTTGTCAAAATATCCTCTCGACGATGTAGATCGGATACTGAAACTTGTGCCGGTCTTGCCAATCGAAATGATCACGGAGACGAAATCTTCATAACCATAGTTAAGGATGCCTCGTAGAGACAAATATGAGCCGAATTTAGTGTGCCGATTTACCTTGGCTCAATGTTGAACTGAAAGCCCACCTCCTTTATGAAACTGTTGCCATTCGTTGGAGGCCACAGAAGGCTCATGCGGAGGATCCTGGGCAGTCTGGCACAAGTATGTCGCCATGCGTGAGAGCACATATGAGCCTAGACTATTGCGTGTGGAACTAACCTGCAGTCTCCTTGCTGAGGTGGAACATTGGCTGATTAGGGCCCAGCGGAAGATGTCGGTATACCCCACGTTCGTGGCGGCTAGCGATAAAGTCCAGAAAAAAGCCTGTAAACAATGGTAGAGAGTGAATGTTGCACTGCAGAGGTTCCAAGGAAGAAGCGATATAAAGAGACGATGGACGATTCGTGAGAGTGCTTCCCCAGACTTCCCCAGACTTTCCCAGACTTTCCCAGACTTTCCCAGACTTTCCCAGACTTTCCCAGACATATTCCCCACATACTCTCCACTTTGGCAGTGTGAAGAAACGGTACATCCTCTGTTACGCAGATTGCATACCAGACCAAACAAGTGCATTCACACAAGCGGTTACGTCCCTACCACCTACGTTGCGTAAGCCTGGGTCTTGGTAGCTGTTACCAATCTGGGGGCTGACCATTGGACCAGTCTCGACATCAATACCCGCCTCCTTCAATATGTGTTACTTCGAAAAAGTCCATTACACGTCTTGCGGTCACAATGAGAAGGGCCGCCTGGTTCAGCACTGCCATTTCGCCCGAAACGACCCCGGCCACCAATGTTTCGGCGCTTGGAACTATCGCGGCGCATACGAACAGCACGGAATGGAGTGCAGAGAGTGTGTCGCAAAAAGGCAACTGGACACGAGCGAATTGGCCTCCGTGGGGGCAGTGTATGGAATCGCAAATGGGCGATGAAGGTTAGACGGCACCACTTCTTGGCTTGTCGGCAATGCTTGGGACGTACCACTCCCCGCAGGTGCCTTTTGGCTGGGATGGATTATCTTGTATTGCTGATGATGTCACGTTTTTGATGGGTACGGCTTTCGTGGAGATTTTTTCTTTTACTCATGCACAATGGCCCTATCAAGACCGATCGAGTAATTAATTCAATTTCGTTGCTGAGGTCCATCGGCTTCGGCAGGTATTTCTACTTCTTGTTAGCGACTTCGAATTGAATAAAAGTATTGGTATACAGGACTGGAAGCTAATTGGCATGTCAGCACCAGCCTTAGGCCGGAATTGCGCAATCTGCAGTGTACACAAGTTCCTAACACATCTTCCACGATGCGACTACAATGATTCAACTAGCGGATGAGACGTATGGACGTAGCTGCTGAACGCTGGCGCCTGAGCTAGATAAGTCTCCAACGCCTCTTGCGGACTGGTAAACTTCAAGGTAGAGCTTCAACACGGCATAAAGTCACGGATTTGATCTCTCCCGTTGCAGGAGTCAGAGATTGCGTGCGGTACCGTTGTCAAAATTGAGCGGGATGCCAGGCTACAATTTTGCAGATCTAGAGCTCAGCACAAGTAAGCTCACGACAAGGGTTTCTAGAGAGGAAGCATTGAAGGCACCGAGTGATAGGTGCACGTAGATTGTCGAAATGTTCGCTATGAAAGTCTGGCTTGCATGTGGTCGAAGCTGGTGGAACATCCGGTGTTTGATTTACGGGCTCCGCGCATGCTCATAGACTAGCATTGCCGTCGGCTTGGAGTCGTCCCACGATGTTGTAACGCTTGGAAAAGAAAGTGTGCCAATCCTTGAGCACTTGCTGTTCTTTTTCTGAAAGAGTGGAGAAATCGGAGATGCAGTCTTCCGGCTTCAGCGAAGATAGGCCAAGGGCGCGGTTGGGCTCTTTCCCCGCGAACACTGATAGGGAACCAAGAGTCAGTGTGTTGTTCCACGGAAGAGCGACTGTATGATGCTGCACTGCAGAAGGCTAGACGAACCGTGATACTGCTTGCCAGGTGCGTAGGTATCTTTCCCACTCACGTCAAAGACATCGCCCTTTTCACCCGGTTAGCCTTTGATGAGACCGGCGAGCAGACAACCTCACCTTGATCGCCACCCATGTAGGGTACCCCTCATTAGTGCCTGTGAGTTGAGTGGTGAGTTTCAAGGCTGGTAGTGGTGGATGAAGGCGCCCCACCGTCACACTTTGAAAGGTAGTCACGAGTGATGACATCGTCCTTTGGAGGAGCAAGGTCGACAGGCTGCTTCGGAGCGAACCGCTCCTTTTGCTGGCCAGTATTATCGGACATGGCGTGGGTTGTTGTGCGAAGGAAGGGTGATGGAATCAATGTGTAAAGGCGTTGAGAGAGAGCAGCGCGAGCACAACAGAAAGCGGCGAACGCTGCACCGAAAGGTGGGGTGGGCGCCACATGTACGCCACAGCACAGCCACATTAGGGAAACTTCTGATCTTCACTCATTAATCGCAACACTTGCATGAAACAAACGCACATCTCACTGCCACGATAACAAATACCGCGCATAGAACTATCTTAGGCACATGTGTACAGTTGACAACCACCGCATCTTATGGAGGCTCTGATATTCGCACCAGCTACCTCTCCATCCTGCGGTTTTCTGAGGCTAACAGGGCCCCACAGTCCAACCATGAGCCTTAAAACCAGTCTTTAGATCTCAACAATTGATCTGACCTTCGTCTTGCTCGATGCTTCAGATGCCCAGCTCTTCCCTGATCGATCATGACACTACGCTTGGTCCTTGATCGGTTGCGCAACCATCAATCGAATCAACGAATGGACCACTTCAGCCGCTGCGAGGCCGGTGGTTTCCCCAGCATTGTCGTAAACCGGTGCGACTTCGACTGCCAACCGTTAGCAGACCGAGCTCTTGGTATCTCAAGTCACGAATCACCTACCAACATCGGCACCGACTACTTCAAGCCCAATTAAACCATCGATAATCGAGAGCAGCTCACGAGTCGTCCAACCGCCTACCTCCGCGGTACCCGTTGCTAGCGTGCAATGTTAGCACTTGATTCTATCGGTGCTGTGCCACAAGCTACACCCCCCGGATTTTACCCACCTGGCGCAAACGCAGGGTCGAGCACGTCAATGTCCACTGAAATGTAGACTTTCGTCCCGGACACTCTATCCTTCAAGCGTTCGATGACTCCAGAGATGCCAATGCGATCTATGTCTCTGGCCTTGACCATCTGGAAACCGCATCGAATATCGTTCCTCAGGTCCCCCTTCGGACGTACCATTGGTGCTCGAATCCCAGCGTGTATTGAGGTATTCCGAATTAGGCCCTCCTCGTGGGCGATATGCAAGAAAGTGCCGTGGTTGATTCCGCTGTGAGACCTTAGCGACTTCATCTGTTTCCGACCGCCACGACTCACGCATAGTGCGAGATTCCCCCACCAAGCACCTTGGGATCCCAAGTATCTGCCAACAATCATGTCAGTGGCCAGCAAAATATGGCTCGGGTTCCCCAACCTATGTGGCTATCGAAATGTATGACGCTGACTTCGCCCCAATGCCTATGGGTTGAGCGCAGTGCAGAGAGCGTTGTGGTATGATCCCCACCCAGAGTAATTATTCTCGGCGCGGAGAGCTCAGTGGAGTTGGCTGGTCGTCCAGAAACAGCCTATATTGCAGCGTATCTGTTAGGCTGCGCACAGCTGCTGATTGGACGGGAAGTTCGATGCGAGCCACGCACCCTGTGAGTGGCATCAAGTTGTTGCAACGCCACCGTATTGTCCTACCCAAGATCGTTAGCCATCGTGGTATCTCGGTCGACACAAGGTAACATACCAGGAAAGTCAAAGGAGCATCCCCGCAATCGACAATTTTAGCCCAGTCAAGGAACACGTTTTCATCTATACACAACAAGCTCGCAGTCAGCCTGTTTCGTCAAAGTTGTTCCCATTATCATTGAGGCGCAGGCCAGTCTCCATGGCTTGTGCAATGCTGAGCAACCCGACCGGGTACCACACGGTGGAGCACAGCGTCGTGTCGCATGCATTACGCCATGCTCGCTCATGCTCACAACCGGCGGGCATGACTCTGCCAATGCAGATCTGCTTTCTAACCATTACGCATGGATGGCTTGGGGCCGTAGGGTAATGTGCTCTCAAATAAAGTAGTGAAATAGCAATCATCTTGTACCTGTATAAACACTCCAAGCCGACGCAGGACTTATTCTCCGCGAGCCTTGTCGGATGCCGTTCGGTCCGAACCGAGCTCCGGGCCTCGCAGTAACACCCTTTTGAAGTCAGCCCGGTTCGTATGACGGTGTTGTCGCGCAATTTGACGAAGTGCAGCTTGGGTCAAGAGCTGGCAGTGTTCAGTCGGCAATTCATGCTGTTCAATCACCACGGATAGCAACGCCTAGCCATGCCGAAATGCGGTACGATTCCAATACAGATGTGCACAGAGATTTTCGAGTGGGCAAGCGTCACATCGGTAACTTCGATGCTCCACGGTGCAAGTCGGCGGCGTCGACATTACTCCCTCTCATACCAAGGCATCCGAGTCGGGGCGTTGGGGTACTGCAACCCATTGCGTCACCTGGTTCCAGATAATATCATGAAGGGAGAATGTTCCCTTCGCGGTCCCAGTAGTGATATTGCCCGCAGCTCAAGGTTCATTTGTTGATAGGAACTAACTTACAGTATCGAATGGCGCGCCCAAGATTGCGATATCGTATTTCTCTATTTCAACACCTTCTCTAGCTAAGCAATGCACATACGGCAAGTTTGCATACGTCGTCAGTCCAGCGAAGGCGGACCCTGTCGTGATGTCAATTTCGCCTTGGCCAAATATTGCTTGCTGTGCGAAACCGGAGACGGGCGGGAATGTGATGTCGCGTGCCGCTATCAGAGAACAGAAATACACAATTGCGCAGGCCGAATAGCTGGACATCATCTTGAAGTCGTCAAAGATAATTGATACAAAAAGGCTGGCAAGTACGTCTTATCGGAATATTGAACACTACTCGTAGATAGCCTTGATGACGTTCGCGCTAGTATTGAACAGGGAAGGGCTACGCGAGTGACCCCTCCAAGATACTCAGGCCCACTGCGATAAGGAAGACCTTCAACCCACTTCTGAAGTTGGGTTGCTACAGCCTTGCATCGAGAATTTTTTTGAAGCCTTTTGATGGCACCATGCGCAGCTCCATGACCGACCAAGAGTTCCTGAGTGAACGCGGAAGCACCGGGAAGTGAATTGTAGGAACAAGCACAACCCTGGACCCTTTTTGTCGCAGAGCCGTTCTTGCTCAGACGGAGGAGCATCCAAGTTCAACCTTTTCCATGACACCCTTCCAAAGATATGTATAGACATATTCCCGGCGCTAGTGACAAGGCCAATAACGTGTTTGTTTTCTAGAACCTGATGCCATACCTCGCACGGCAGCTTCATCGGCAAAAGTGTGTTTAGCTCTAGCAACCATTATGAAATTTTTAATTGTATGGGGGCCTACATGTTGTTTTCGTGTTCGCGGGAGTAGTTGGAAGAATATCCGAGTCAGAGCCTACAATGAGGAAAACGATGAAAGAAGGCAAGCCCCGATGAAGATGCGTCTTTTACGCAAGTATTGGAAGCACGTTTTTTATGAGAAGATGTGCGACTCGTGGATGCCATGTAGTAGTTGACAGGTAACTTCAAGCTTAAAATCGTGCTTTGGAACGGGAAGAGATATCGGAAACAAGTATACTTGATGACGATGCAGACACTGCATATGGGGTTTGTAAGAACATGCCCTAGGATGTTTCGTATTTCTCAACTAAGGTACGAGTGACGTATGAATACTTGGGCAATTTATGTACGTGAAGGAAGAACAAATAGATTGAATTTTCTTTTTAAATGTGACGGTCTGCGCGTGTCTATGAAACCATAAAATTATATCAATTAGCATTATGGCATGACTACCCAGATTGCAATGAGTACCAAAGTGCATGAAACTTCCGAGGAAGCTCGCTCAGCGCAAAATGAGGCTGTTTTCGATGGATTCGTCTGGGTATAGTATTAAATAGTCGACCACTGTCATTATCTAAGTTTACCCTCTAAGTCTGCCCCAGCCTCCATTATTTCTTTTGGCGACCAAAGCCGCCTCATCGTCGCTCTCGCCATTGCCCTGCCCAGCACTCTTCACGCTCTCACCCTCCGTAACGTCATCCAAGCTCCGACTCTTCACCACCGCCCCATCACCCGCCTTTGCATCAGCCCCCTCAATGTCCAAGTCGGACCCTAGATAAGGTTCGCTAACGACATGAAAGTCCTCTGTGACTCTAATCTCATTTGATGCGAAGGAGACGGCGCCTCCTTGGCGCTCGACGTGGCCGTTCGTAGCGGATACGTGACTGCGGAGCTCGATGAGAGAGCTGCGGCGGGCATGTGTGCGCGAGCCAGATTTCTGGGCTGATGTGGAGAGATTTGAGGATGCGAATTCATGGACAATGGATGCGTTGCCTGTCTTGCGGGATGTGGAGACGGCGATGCGTTTGATGAGATTAGCCATTGTCATTTCAATGTTAAGTTTGACAAGGTAAGCGAGGGGATGGAACTGGATGTAGCTAATGGAGTTAGAGACGAAGGGCTCCAGGTAGCGTGGATGGGATGCTTACACAAATGAATTTGGTATGGACATGGCTGCGATGATCATGACGTCCATGAGTAGAGAGATGACGATTATGCGCTGGTTGAAGCGGAGAAGTTTGTTGTACTTTTGCAGGCCGTTGTTGATAAGGTTTGCTTTGACTGTCTTCAGAAAGTACCAATTCAGCAATGCATCGATGAAGAGATAGATGACCTTTTCCGTGCGATCCCAGATCTCGTTGATTAGTACATACCTAGAGGTTATTAGCAGTCCGGCATATGTGCGCATGGTTCGGACAAAGGCAAACCTACGTGTGGTTGATTTGCAAGCGGGCGGGTATCCATACATTGAAGACACTTATATTAATCCCAGTAACGATGGTTGCTGTCCAGATCATGATCATCTTCGAACGTCGACGATCTGGGACGATGATTCGGATGCGGTTGATAATGATCTGCAGAAGCAGCTGTACCTGTATGCACCACCAAAATACTGAACTGAGTTAGTGTCGAGCCAAAGAAGACGCCTTCAATTGTTCCTTTCCATGGAATCGGCGATGACTTACGAATGGTAAAGTAAAAAGCGAAGCCTGAAAGCGGTTAGCCAGACAGTTAGAAGCAGGAATATTGAGAACTTACTGGCCCTGATAATTTTCATAAGATGTAAGTAGCATTCCAGGCCCATAAGGAAAGAGACCAGCAGTTCCAGCCAGATAAGCCATACATATACGCTCCTCAGGGGCGACTTGGAACTTTTCGTTTGGCTATACCCAAGATGTATCGCAATGCCGACGTTGACAATCGTCAACCCAAAGACGACGGATGCAATAACGATGTCAGCACCTGTGATTGCTTGGTTCTTAAAGCCTGTTTCGAACGCATCAGCTTAGCGAATCCACAGACTCAAGGCTTGTGGTGTCACGGAGTTACGAGCTGAGGACTTCTCAAAACGAAAGAAATAGGCAGTAAAAGGGACCTGGAATAATCGTATCTTACATACCATGAGGTATAAACGGGCCCCAAGGTTCGAAGCTCGCATCCGGTCTGAACTCCTTGTCCATCGTGGTCGGCAGTCGTTGAACAATGTTGTGCAGAGTAGCGACAATTGGAAAGAGATGTGGCAATCTAGTGGTTCTACCCGTGTTCCAAGGGAGGTGGCGGGGGTATGGTAGATCGCACTCGGGCGACTTTCCCATAAAATACGCCCACACGGGAAGGAGAACCGAGTAAGGTGCTGTAAATGATCAATGTGTATCTGACAACAGATTGGATAGCGGTTGAAAATTCGCCCTCTGTCTCATCTAAGACATGCAATGACCATGGCGCATCCGACACATGTGCCATATTCGACAACAAGCCTCATCGCAGAACTTTGCGCCCCTTGAACAGTCTAGTCGCCTCGGATGCGCCCGTCATTTGCTCGAGGATGCTAGTGCGCCCGGCGCGGCGGCTCTCGAACCTAAATCCCCCCGCCACAAACGTACATCAGACGCAGAAAGGGGTGATAGGAGCTAAGTCATACGAGTATTTCGGGTGCTTTCTCTCGTGAGTGGTGCATTGCGAGGAAAAGACTGCTTTCTTGCGGGGTTTAGACCTCCCGGAGAGGCGGAGATGCACTCACCAAATCGCCAGCGAGAAGAATTAGAAAGCTCAAGCGGTCATTCTCCAAATTACTGTCCCTGAATCACGGAATATTGTCCCTTGGTAGATGTGCATGCAGATGGTGGTGTTATCGAATCTTGCCCAAGCGCGTCGCTCACTACGTTCGACCTTCAATCCATTCGCGTGATACTTGGGTTTTGGAAGCGAGCGAGTGTATGCAGCCTCATCCGGGACGCATATACATTAATTTTAACACGATGGGTGGCATTGTCGAGCTCTATGCGTTGATCGGCGTCATCGACAGCGAAATCTCGCCGCGAATGGGCTTAAGGAACGTCAAACGTCCATTGATAGGCGATGTGGGGAAATGTGTGTCCGGATTATGGAACTTTACAGGTCTTCGGTCCGACCGCCGGCTGTACTTGGAGCCAAACCTTATCGGTGGCGCCGTCACATCACCGTTTCCGGCCGCAGGGCAGGTCACAGCCGCCCACGAAAGAAAGGTTCGGGATTGCGAAGGGTAAGGATTTGGTAGAGTAGTAGCTATGGCGACGTTGAGTTTTCGGATCAGTTAGGAAGTTGGAGAGTCGCTTTCAAAGCGAAGGCCGCCGTTAGGGAGACCCGTTCGACCGGATGACATCATGTTGATTAAGTTTGATACGTCTTAGAGTGTGCGAAGAAGACTCAGAAACCGTGACGGTTCGTCCTGATGCTGCTAGAACACGGCTTGACGCGCCAGGAAGAGGGTGAGACGTCGTGGATTCCCTTGCGAAGATCCGCAGATCTCCAAGGACTAGAGTCCGCGCCGCCGCTAAGCTGAATAAGTGAGTTTACGAGTTGACACGCTACGCCCAATTAAGTCTTAGTGCGTTAACTCAACAAATGCGAGCTCCTTCGTACATACGTTCGCCCGACCAACGCCTAGCCCCTGTCAACGAATTTCAGAGAACGCAGAGAGCGGTACCCGGTATTAGGAATTCACAGTATATCGTCGTTGGAATGTCGACACGCACGTACTGTCATGCATCTGTCTGAAGATCGGCGCACTCCGTCGAGCCTTGTTGCACTTACGGGGATTATCGAATTGGTACTTGATACCTTTACCAGCAACCTCCACACAGCTGGCTACGAGTTGGAGCTAGAACCAATGCCTGGACATCTTGTAAAGCTATATAGTTCAGACGACATAGGCCAGCACAACGACTCCGTAGGTGTGCCCGGAAAGATGCCTTTTAGCTCATTTGAACGGTCCGACAAACGTCACGATACCTCAACGATAAGCACACTAGGATTCTGGGTTGCTCCGTCGAAGATGCTGTATTTGCTTACGAAAGTCCCGGGTTTGACCCAAGCATGCGTCGATGCATTAGAGGAAATGGGGTATCGAAGCGCTGCGTGCTTTTACCATGTGATCATCTCAAGGTCTGGGTGCATTCCTAATGAGAATGTCAATGAGATTGATAACAACCGGTAATCGGAGGAGTTCCTTATAGCTAATCTGATTCATAACTCGCTTCTCTATGCTATAACAAGTTTCCAGTTTGCCACGGGAAACAAAGCAGGGTATCTCCAGTCCAAGAAACAGGCACTGAGACCCCTCCGGAAAAGCTTTGCAAACTTCGGGCGCCTTAGACGCGCGGGTTTCTATATAGGGATTTGAGACAAGGATCCTGGTGCGAGTTCGAAAGTCGCTTGGATTGGCGCCACAACGTCGGCAAAAAAAGTCTTCCGAAAAGCGGACTGCCCAAACGTGTTCATGGCCGCTGGTCCTGGGAACAAAAACCGGAGACACCGATCAACCGCATGAGCGTATGATATACCAGCATCTAACATCAGCTCCGATATCTGATGCTGAGCAATGTCGTAGTCGTCAATGAGAGTTGCTATTTGAGGAGGTGCCTCCGTCGTTGGACACATGGGTTCGGTCGGCGGGGGGTTGAAGGTTGTTTGGTACTCTTGCCGAATCTTTGCGAAAGGTTTGTTGAGGCCGAGCTCTATCAGACGAATGGCAAGCGTGTACAAAGTGATGTTCTGTATTTGCTTGCTTTGAAATTGTGCGCTCGATGCAGGGATGTCTGCGGGGTCAACACTGGCTGCTGGTGGAGGAGTGAATCTGTGCGATAGGTAAGGTTGGGCAGACAATCGCGGAGTAGAATTATCACTATCACGCTCCAAGAAGAGATGTATCTCTTCGTCATTGAGCGATTTTCCCAGCCAAGGCGAGTCGCACAGATGTAGGACTGCCCAAGCCAACGCTGACGCGATGCCGAATCGCTGTTTTCGGTTCAGAGCGAGTCGTTTCTTGGATGCTCGATCTACCACTCTGTATAGTAGCGCGTGTAGATGTACTGTCTGCTTCGTTTCCAGTGACCTGGTTTGGGAGGGATGGTCCAGGCACATAATCCGCGCTTGCTTACAGGGATCGGAGGCAGGAACAGGTACACACGCAAGCATGCTCATGTAACTCTGTACTGTCTGAAGCTGTGTACATAGCTTTACTTGCGGCTGGTGAGCCGGCGTCGATGGAAGTGCTACAATGGGCGAAATCAACTGGGGATCTGTATTTCATTAGAGCCTTCTTGAGTATGGAGAATACCGAGGAGAATCTCTACGTACACAATGGTGTTTTGTCTCTGTGAGATGTCCTCCCCGTGAACTGTATACCGAATATGCGTACCCGCTTCTTCTTCTCGCTCTTCTTCGGCTGTGAAACTTGAGTCGATGCTCCAGTAGAACAAGGCATAGTAGTAGATTTTGCTGAAGAGTAAGTCGCCATGCTGTGATTGTGTGCAATTATATCGGAACTTCCAGTAGGTTGCTCAATGCTCACACTGAGAGATCTCCACACCGTTCTGTCGCCTTCGCTCGGGCTCAGATCTTGAACTGACTTCGGGTAGGCAACAGCTATGTTGAAAGTGCTATCGTCGAAGCGCTTGTTTTCGTGCCAATTGAGTTGGAGATTGCTTCGGTGAGATACGCAGCAATCGCACTGCAAGCCAGATCTCAGCGTTTCGTACGCGTCTTGGGCATTGTCGCGTATCTTGTTGGTCCTTCTTCCATCGAAGCGCCCCTGAATGAGACTAATGATGTGAATTTCTGAATCGGGTGCATTCTCTCGCTTCTCCAAACCGCAATTCTGTAGAGCAGTGTTCCACTCTTGAAGCCGACTAATTATCTGCTTCCGCCTACTCTTGCCGAAGCTACGTCGTACTCTGCGCCACTCCCAATTCATACGATGAGCTTCAACAGTCTCCCAAATTGGCTTTAGTCCTCAACGAGTCAGCATATACTCAAAGCAGATAATCGAAGCCTCAAAATACAGCTCATATTCTTCGGGGTCCGAATTCAACTCACAGGTCCATATGTATCGGGGATCAGATCGTGGGCCACCTCATTCAAAAGTATGTTCATCTGACCGATGATGGCCATCAATCTCTCACACGCATGTGGATGGCTGGTTTGGAGTGCTGCTTTGATCTCGGCCATGGTGGTACTATCTGTGATCTCTAGATCGAGAACACTAAGCGTAGTTTGGAGCTGCCTTTTCTGAAGGAAGATTTGGTTCCTGATCGTCTCTATCGTCTCGCTCCAGTTCCATATGTCCTTTATAGGATCTCGAGCTCTTTGGTAGCGGTCCAACGCGTATAAGATCACAGGAACCGCCCCAAGAACAACGCCTGCAGCCTCCATGAGCTCCGAAGCGGGTCATACAGGGTCGTTCTGGAGGCGGAGTGATTTCCTTCCAGATCTTGGGAGTACACAGGTATGTGGAAACACGCGGGCTCCTCGGTGTTGCTGCCGATAGTGAAGTGGTGGGTCAACTTAAAGTAGAGTCAGTGTTTAGAAAGGGTATCGGCTCATGGTGGATCAGTCTCTCGACCGTCCGGTTGAGTCTTGTAGCCTAGCCAAGGTGCGTAGTAAGGCTGACCCGTACATCGTGGCGTGTTCTCAGCTCAGCCTAGTGCGGGGTCATCTTTGCGATTGCAACCTCAGGCCCACAGACAACGACTGGCAACAGCAACTGCCGCCCGGGGACTCGGACAGTATGACTAGTACATGCAAAAAGTCTGGGACGGTGAGCGCCATCAATCGATCACTCTCTACGAACGATACATGTTAGATTTTTGTGCGCACATGCGTCTCTCCTGAGGTCATGTCACTCGATGCAGGGGCAGTAGGGCCGCACATGGGAAGTGCACCGTCTACATCGGGCGATATTTCGGCGCGCTTTACTCAATGTATCCAATCGCTGGCACGGCTTCTAGCGTTACTCAACCATCCTTCTAGCATGGAATCGGAATATGGCAAAAGGATCACAGCAAAAGCGCTCGTGTTGTACGGGCGGATGCGCACGTGGGGCGAGGAAACGCGGGCGGTTTTGCCGGCCCGGTCGCGGAGCTCTTTGGACGAAGCTTTGCGAAAACATGCCACGCTGAAGGAAACAGTCCGCGACATACTTGCGAAGATAGATCGGCAGGTGGAAGACGGTAAGTCGAGAGCTCATCCGTCTACAAGACCATGGCTGACGAGAATAGCAATCCGAACAACAAGAAAGCTTCTTGAAGAGAGGCCGGGTCTTTCGCAGACTCGTCCTCCTGCATCAATCGAGTCGGACGAAGATACTGAGCCAAGCTCCGATGAATCCGAAAGCGCGAGACGCGAGAGATCACCCTTGGAGCTCTCCATGTTGTTTCGAACCGTTCGACATATGGGAGAAGACATTAGGTCCCTATATCAGGTATCTCTATTGATCAGCAGACCAGGCTTCAATCGGAGATACGTCCAATCCACGACTAAACATGCTTGGAGCCCGGGTATCGAATGTTTTGCCAACTTCGATCTTCAGTACGTGGAGGACAAAGTCAAGGATTGGAGACAAAACTGGAAACTTCATGGAAATCATCAGGCACAAGATATGATAGCAACTCCAGAAGTCATACAGAGCCGTACTGGAAAGGACCATTCTTTTCTCTCAATAAATCTGATCCGGAGGCTGGCAACATCGAACACGAATCGTCGAGATCAGCTCCGTTATTGGATGACGCATCCAGACGAACCATTCGGCGCGGCCGCTCTAACCAAGCCAAGCTACCAAGACACAAGAATGTATCCGGAAGCGAATGCAAAGCTCGACGAGATTCCAAAAGGCGAAAGGCCTACGACAACACTGTCTGATAACGATGTTGCTCCGCAAAGACAATTTAGTGAAGTGGCGAGAACTACTCTGTCCAAAAATGCCTTCTCCAATGTTGTTGAATCGGACATTTTTGGAGCACAATTAGTGGCTGGACCGGCACGAACAATCTACGAAGAAACAACAATGGGAGATCCGAGACGTAATCATGTTCCAAGAGTACCAGGCTCGGCATTCAATAGCAAGCATTTTGAGTGTCCGTACTGCCACTTGACTCTCAACTCAATACAGATGCAGAAGCGCTTAGAATGGAAGTACGTCGCAGAGGTTGTGCCCATTCTCGACATGACTGACACATGAATAGACGCCACGTATTCAGAGACTTACGCCCATACGTTTGCACGTTCGAGGACTGCCAGAATCCGGATAAACAATACACCACCCGGAGCGATTGGAGGTATCACGAGATCCAGATGCACCAGCGCCGATGGATATGTGAGGAACACGAACTAGTCTTCCCGACCAGTGAAGAATTGGTCAAACATATCAAAGACGTTCACGCAGGATCGGTAGCCGAACATCAATACCCCGTTTTCCTCGAACTGTCCGAGCGAGCATGTGCAGAAACGGAGATTCTTCCCTGCCCGCTCTGTCTAGATGAGCTCCGACTGAAAAGACTGCGTGATCATGTTGCGGAACACTTAGAGTCGATCGCACTTTTTGTGCTACCCAAAATAGACAAGGACGAGGCTGAAGGAGATGGATGGTCCAGGGGTGCGGCATCGGGGAGACAGTCTTCAAAGATGGTTGGGTCACGCCAGTCGAACAGGTCGAGTAGCTCTCCTGACCAATATGATCCCACCTCTAGTGAGCCTCGAGACAACGAGTTATTCTACTGCATCGATTGCGAACAGAAGTGGATTTTGGACGAGCCAGATCCTACTGATTGTCCGGATTGTGGTTCCGTGGGAGATTGCGTACACAAAGCAGTTGTATACCGCCGGCGTCACACATGTCCGGACTGTGGCTCGGCACATTTGAGGAACCTTGAAACCGGATCAATTTACGGAGAAGAAGTAAATGAAACATCCGAAGGAGCCGAACCAGGACCTCGGCTTCTGACCGATTTCTTCGCCACGCGAGACGGTGTGCATTATTATCTTAAGGATGTTTCAGTGACCGACAGCATTGACGAAAGATCAGACCATGAGCGCTATTCGAGAGATTCCCGTTAAGCTTCATTTGAGATGCCGGTAGGCTGGACTCGTGGACCTCCTCCGGGGTTCGCACAGGTTGAGGCTCTTCTTTCAGATACTATGCAAGTAGAAACACGGCTTATTAGGAGCTCTATCACTCATGCGTCTTCCATTTGAATCAAATCAACAGCTTATTTTGTTCGAATAAGTTGTATTCGCGATGTATATACCTAAGGCGCCGCTACGAACTACATTTCCAAGTTGCCTCACCCCAAAAGAAGCTCGTGTACGAGACACATATCCACGTTCACGACGCCCTCAAAAATCTATGTCCTCCCGGTGTGCAAAATGCCGGACAAATTCACTTATAAAGGAAGAGGTGCTCAACTAAACCCAATAAGATAAGAAGTGACTTTTGTTTCCGCTCGTGTTGCTTGCGGTGGCCAGCCGCAGGGATTGCGCCAACGCGGAGCACATGTGAAGCGCGGGAAGATCTGCGTTGGCAAGTACAAGTTACGACAGCTAGTCTGTGACGTACAGTGGATTAACTCAGCAGAACAGAACGGTCAAAGGTGATTTATTGGCTAATGCTTCACCTGGTTCAGGTATGGACTAATTTCGCATCATGACATCATCGCAGAGGACCTTTCGTCCCTCAATCGTGCATTCCCTCCACCAACCTCCGCCATGGCAACCCCAAAACCCCAAGCACTCCTAATCGTCGGCGGCGGCCAAGGCATCGGTTTCGAAATTGTGAAATCCATCCTAAGCCTTTCCCTTACCACTAGGATTGTCGTCTTCGACTTACGATTCGACCCCAACATCCCCGATTTGATGCGCGAACATGCCAAGCGGTTGTTGATCGTACAAGGAGATGTACGCATCTCCGAAGACAGGAAGAGAGCTTTAGTGTTATGTGAGGAAGAAATTGGTGGTGTCGATACGCTAGTGTACACTGCAGGTGTTATCACACCTATTGAAAGGATAGAGGATTTGGACATTGAGGATGTGAAGGATTGTTTTGATGTTAATGTTTTTGGGTGCATAGCTGTGGTGAGGATTGGTTCCCTGCACGCCATAATGTGAGACCAAGGAGTGCTAACGTTGATGCCACAGTGCCAACTCTGCCTCTCCTCCCTCCGCCACTCCCGCACAACAAACCCCACGAACGTCGCCTTCGGAAAAATCATCATTCTCTCCTCCACATGCGACAAAACCACCACATTCCAAGGTTGGATACCCTACTGTACCACCAAAGCCGCGTTGACCCGCTTCATCGAGACACTCGCGCATGAAGAGAAGTTGCTCACGGTACAAGGCGTGTATCCGAAGCCGGCGCGAACGAAGATGTCGGAGGATGTGATTGCAGGTAAATACAAAGATGTGATGGCGGACCATGAGATTGAACGACTTCGTGTATGGGATGAGATTGGAGATCAGATGGTTGAGCCACCGGAGTGGTGCGGCGAGGCGGTTGCGAAGTTGGCGGTGGGGTTGTATGAGGGGGGACGAAGTGGGGAGACATTATATTATGATGTTCATGTGCCGATAACGAATACAAGAAGGTAAAGGTAATTGAAAATCTGATTGAAAGTCCATACATGCTTTTGAAGGGCAGAAGGCGTAATACTGTATACGCAACGCTACGTAGTCTTAAAATCGGATATAGTGCATACCCTGAGGTAAGGATTCGCAAACCAGCACATAGATGTTGTACTCTTGTAAATCGGCTTAACATTGATTAGATTGTAAATCTACTTCCCCGTCCCACTAATACCTCCCTCCCGAAACTCCTCCGCCATCTGCCCAAACGTACACCACTCCACCCCCTCATGCCCATTAACCCACTCAATAAACCGCTCGTGCATCATCAGAATATGCGGACGCCCCGACACCTGCGGGTGAATGCTAATCGGGAAGATGAAAGTGTCGTAGGTACGATAGCACCATGTAAACATGTCTTTCCAGGTACGCTCAACGGTGTAGGGATCAACGTAACCGTGCTACATGTTCTTAGCTTCACGGCCAGGAATATATGAAATTTTTGACAGAACGTGAACTCACGGCATTCGGCCTCGCTCCATCCCACTGAAACGGCGGCCAATCATCCAACGTCCAATTCGCGGGTATCTCCACGACATCGCTCTTCTCTGCGTGTTTCATGGGTACCATCCAGTCTTCAGGTTCCTTCTTGTAATCCGTTGTAATCATCTCTTCCCTCCCGGTACTAACATAGTACGGCTGGAAATCATCATGCATGAAGGAATGATCATACTTGATGCCCAATTCACTGAGCAACTCGATCTGATCGGGATGGTTTTTCCATGCTGGTGAGGTGAAGCCAGTGGGCGGCTTGCCACAAAAGTCGGTCTGGATGGCAATGGTTTTTTCGAGGATGGTGAAGAGCTGGGCGCGCGTTAGGTCGGAGCAGTACTCGTGCGTGTAGCCGTGGAGGCCGCTTGCATGGATTAGTCATTGGGGGCTAGAGGGGTTTGGGGGAAGATACATCTCATGTCCAGAATCACGGATCTTGGCCATTTCATCGGGAAAGGTTTCGATGGTGTGACCGGGGATATACCACGACGCTTTGATGTTGTATGTTTGCCAGAGGTCGAGAAGACGTTCGACTCCGCGGGTAGCGCCAAAGACACCTTTCAATCAATAATGAGTACCACTTCGAAAAGCTTCAAAACATTCGAGCGGGAGACGTACCTCGCGAGACATTTGTCAAGTTCGGCGCCCCTCCTACCGTAGTGTTGATGTGATTAGCAACGGCATCGACATCAATGCCATAGCCGACGAGTACGCGTTTCTTAGACATGACTGTGATCATTCTAGAAGAAGGAAAAAGCAAGGCCAAACATATAGATTGCCTACGGTGGGGAACGGAGGTGAGCGACCTACCGAGGAACGCGCGGTGACATCATGCAGATCAAATATACAGATGTAACTGTGAAGCGGATCTAGATACCCGATAAACGCCTTATCTGCAGCGAAATCCTCCAGTAGTCTACATGGCCTTGCGCTTGCAACACAATCCCTATACACATCCTATAATTACACCGATGTACGTTCTTTTCTCTTCCTACTACTACTTGCCTATCTCACTTCGAAAACTTTACGAGGATGAAGTGCTTCCCGTCCTGGAAACTATTGGATATTCTAGATTAGACATTTCGACTAGGCAGATACTGACAAGACAGTACTGTTCGGAAACGTTCTGATTCAGGGCCCTTGATCAAATCGAATAGCATGCCGTTTGTAATAACAACCAAACGTATGAGAAAGCTAATGTCATGTAAAAGATGCATATCATACTGATTCCTATTTAACCCATGTTCCAACCTGTTGGTATCTCCCAATACGATCGACCGTTACACATGCCGCAAAATCCACAAAGCTACTTGGCTTCCTTCAACAGCGCCTGCGCAGTTTCATCATTCTGCGACACGCTCCCGCTCCGCTCTGCCGGTTTCAGCTCGACAGTCGCAGCGCTCTCTTTCCCCTCAGCTGCCTTCTTCAACCGGTCACTATCCTCCGACTTGATGTCCTTCGTTTTGGCATCCTCCTCATCGCTGTCACCGAGGCTGAAGGGATCATGATCCTCAGGCTCAGGGTTGGGCGCTACCGAAGTGAGGGGTTGCCATTTCTTGCCGCCTGTCTTGCCTGGAGTGCCAGATTGGTTGTTGGGGGACGGATTTCGGTACAGGGCATCTACTTCATCGACGGGGCCGCTCTGGGGCGGGGATACAGGCGTTGGTTTGAACAGGTTGGGGTTCGCCTGGGGGCGATTCGACCTTTGCTGGCCAGTAGCTGAGTCACCTTATTAGCAACGCATCGCGTACTGGACGCACTGCAGACATACCTTCGTCATCTCGGAGCTCAAGAGCCTCAAAGTCGTCTCCCAGCATCCGGTTATCGTTGTCGTAGCGGTCTCGGTCAGAGGAACGGCGCGTCTCGGCAGACTTGCGGATGCCTTGGAGTTGATCCGACTGCGATGGGCCAAAGTTTTGTCGCTCGTCGTGACGTGGGATGGGGTTTCCATAATTGTCGTACTCGTCGGGTTCGCCGTCGAGCTTCTTCTTAAAACTGGTGATCCACTGATTGACTTTGGACTGCGTCTCCTTGAAGCCCTGCTCGATGTTGCGGCGGATCTCGGGGAGGTCATCTGCGGCGTGTAAGTAAGCATGCAATAAGGAGCCCTTCTGTTGTCTTACCATCGAAGAAGCTGTGATTCGGGTCATCATGCAGCTCGTTCGGCTTCAGCCCAGTCTCACGTCGCTGATTTGGCATGGAAGGGTCTCCCCGGGAGCGCGAGCCGTAGCCCTGGGAGGCGCTCTGGTAGTGCTCGGCGAGCTGTCGAGCATAGATCTCATCCTGCTCGACCTGGCTCCGGGGCTGCTGCTGCGTCGGCCGCGGTGGTTTGGGCGGAGGTGCCTCCTCTGCCTGGAAGCTGGGATCCGACATGCTTAACAGTGCGTTGAACGCCGGCTCCACATTGCCTCCACTGGCGACCAGCACCGCCTTGACGACCTTGGCATCGATGCCCGGGAAGGCCTCAATCAGCGTGTTTTCGGCCTGCTGCTGGGGATTGATCGGGCGCGGCGGCTTTGGCGGTGGGATCTCGGTTGCGTCGTCTGAAAAGCGCACGCCGGGCTTGGGGGACTTTGAGGGCGGCGGGGGCGGGGATGTCATGTGCTCGGTGCCTGCGCCTGCGCCGGTCGCGGGTCCGTCAATGTCGTCGTCGAAATCGAGCTCGCGAGCAGTGGTAGGGGACTCGGGCGGGACAGTGGCGGCGCCTGTCTTGGGTGGCTAAATGAGGAAGACATCAGTTATGCACGAGCTTGGGGCATCGAGGGGCGCGCGGGGTGGTGTTGCCTACCTTGTCGCCCGCTGCTTTCTCCGACATGGTGCGGAACAGGACGAGAGAAGGACGTATATGTGTGTGATTACAGAGGTTGTATTTGGAGGTCGGGAGAGAAGAAAGTGCGTTGATTAGTAGTTGTTGACTTTGATCGTGGAGGCGTGGAGCATTGCGCATGAGCTGTGGCTTGGTCAGGGTTTCATGCGCCTATGACGACGCTTGCCAAGACCCGCAAGGCTGTGCACGTGTCGGCCGGTTCACCTTTCGCTCCGACTCCTGGATGATCATGACAGTAATGATGTTCGTGGCACAGAAATATGCACCAAGAGAGGACAGGATATTGTTCGAATTGATTCTTCGGCGCAAATTACTTTCACCTAGTCTTGACCCTTCTTCAAGGAGCACTGGGGTTCTCAGAAAGTCGTCACCGAGACCAACTCATTGTTGAGAGCAGATCGAGGATTTCAAAATTCTCTTGAATTCGGTTATGCCAGTCCTGGCAAGTCATAAATACCGTGGGTATGTACAACATGCCCACCAGTGGATATGTGATGAGCGAGGTAAGTAAATGCTGTGCGGCGTAATTGCAAGTACGTGCTATCCTGGACCCGACGCTTCATTCCCATCTCGTGCAGAATCTTGCAATTTAGCAACTCACAGGTCCTCCTAATATCCCAGGCGGACGAGCTGAACAAGGCTATGCATCACATTAGCTTAAGGAACAGTGCACCTTCACAAGAGGGTATAGTCACCGAACCATCAGAGCTACAATTGAAAAGTCGCAGCCCATCTATGATACCGTTGTTGCACCCAAGGCCCCGATTGAACCAAATCGAATCGGCGGGAGCGGTGATTGTGCAGATGCCGCGGGGAACATTGCTGGTCGGCGTGCTGGTGTGGCACGTGCCGTGTAAGGTGGTGATGGTGGTTGTTGACGCTTGACGATCGACTAAAGTGATAGGGGAGAGAACTGTCGGTGTGGGAGCTGGAGACGTGGAAACTAAAGGGAGGAAGATTGCGAGGGAGACGATTGGAATCCACATTTTGAGTCTGGGGGAAGAGTAATTGGAGACTGCTTAATGTGACAAGATACTGGTTCGCAGAGCTTCATACTTAAAGTGAGGCCATGGCCTTCGCGAGCATAGATTCCTAGTTTGTGGCTGCTGATTTGGACGCCGTCGAAGCCGCTGACCACAGACCTAGCAACTTGCTGATGCCTCCGGCCCGCTCCGCTTCCTGGTCACCAATCGCCGATTCCACCCCACCCAAACTCTTACTTAACAAAGCTTCAAGGATGTTATCCTGGGGGTCGAAATTCCTTGCTTGGTAGGTGGTATTTTCACGGGCTTGCTGAGTCACTGGATGTAAGTGCGTATGACCCGTCAGCATCATCGTCATCTGCATACGATGCATAGATGAAGCGTGTGAATGCGAAAACGGCGGTCTGAATACACAAGTAGGTGGCAGTACCTGATGTGACGAAAAAGCTCCCATTTAGCATCTTCGGTTGCATGAAATGACTGGTCATCTAGCATTGGCAAGGCCTAGCGGCCCCGTTGCTCCTTAGTTGGATCCATCTGTCCGTTGACGTTCAGCCGGAGGCTAGGGGTTCTACTATGGTCTAGTGCGATAGGTGTTGGAGTTGGGGCGTAGCTGACGCACTGGGTCGTTGGGAGGCGCAATGCTGAACTCAACAACACCAGGGCATACAACCTTTAGCACTCAAAGATGACCAGGGTAGGGACAGATGACGAAGCGTGAGTTGGCTTTTCTGTTTTGAATAAACGCCCGCCGTAGATAGGTGGTACCACCTGGTACGCGTAGCGGGAAGTATGTCGGGTATCGGCGGCCGGACAGATATATCGGGTTCCCTTTCCGGGACGAAGAGCGCACACACGGCGCTCATGCGGTTTAGCAATCGGCCACTTGGGCATGCGAGAACGTCGATTCCCTTCATAGGGACATCCGATATCCGCGTCTCCGACGATGTTCGTGGGGTAGGGTGCGGGGATAAGGTCAAGCGTTCCTCGGAGGTTCCACTTTGCTCCCCGCACTTCTTTCCGCACACCTTTCCGCGCACTCCACAGGGAAGGTTTGCCGAGCAAGCCCCCTTCGTTGGTGGCAAGTAGCCAATGACCACGTCGAAGGTGGCACGAACGAATACGAAGAGCTGAGCCGTATAAAACGTAGCCGTGGCACAGTCTTGAATAGCATCAGACTTGTTGTATTTCTTGTCCTCTTTATCGCACACTGTATCAACTCCCTCAAGTACGCAAGCTCAACGTCGACCCCTGTATAAACATCCTCTAGTCAGGAGCATCGCCAATCATGGGTGCGCACGACGGTCCAGGGCTTTCTAGCCAGCGCGTCGAGCCCGGTTCCGTCAACATACCTGTTGGAGAATACCCCGCAACCTCCAACAACTCCTCTGTCGATGCAGCCAAAGTTGCTGAAGATGTCGTCGCCAGTCTTACCGATGCCGCGTCCCGGAAAGATTCCGCGGCCATAGCGAAGCTGTTCTTGGACGACAAGAGCTACTGGCGCGATCATCTGGGTCTGAGCTGGGACCTTAGAACCCTGAAAGGAAGCGACCAGATATCGAAGTTTGTGGGGGCAAGCAAGACTAAAATCGAGAGGATTGAGCTTGATGCGAGCGCACCACACAAGGCTCCCAAGTATGGGCCTATTGACTTTTGGGGGGACGTCAATGGCATTCAGACGTTCATCACTTTTGAGACGGAGCTTGGAAGGGGTCAGGGTGTTATGGCACTGGCCGAAGAAAATGGGCAGTGGAAGATCTTCACCATCTTCACCGCGTTAAAAGAGTTGAAAGGCTTCGAAGAGCCGGTGCGACATCGCCGAACGAAGGGAGTTAAGCACGGAGGTGACCCGACACGGAAGAACTGGCGGGAGAGACGCGAAGCCGAGTCGAACTTGGAAGATGTCGAACCAAAGGTCCTGATCATCGGCGCCGGCCAAGGAGGGCTCACCGCAGCGGCACGGTTGAAGATGCTCAACATCCCATCGCTCATGATCGATATGAACGAACGCGTCGGCGACAACTGGCGAAACCGATATCATCAACTCGTCCTCCATGATCCCGTATGGTACGACCACCTTCCCTACTTTCCGTTCCCGCCACACTGGCCGGTCTTCACTCCGAAGGACAAGCTTGCAGAGTTCTTCGAATCATATGTCAAGCACCTCGAGCTCAACGTCTGGACATCAACCAAAATGACATCCACATCCTGGAATGAGGAGAAGAAACAGTGGACCGTCACGCTCGAACGCAAGAAGCCTGATGGCACGACCGAAACGAAAACATTGCACCCCAACCACATCATCCAAGCGACCGGCCACTCGGGCAAGAAAAACTTCCCAACCATGAAAGGAATGGACAGCTTCAAAGGCGACCGTCTGTGCCACTCTTCCGAGTTCTCTGGCGCTAAGCTCAATTCCCAGGGAAAGAAGGCCGTCGTCGTCGGCTGCTGCAACTCCGGTCACGATATCGCACAAGACTTCTACGAAAAAGGCTATGACGTGACCATTGTCCAGCGATCAACGACATGCGTCATCTCCTCCAAATCAATCACCGACATTGGGCTAAAGGGCCTCTACGACGAAGACGGCCCACCAACCGAGGATGCAGATCTGTTGCTCTGGTCGATGCCCAGCGCGATCATGAAAGCGCAGCAAATCAAGGTCACAAAACTCCAGAACGAGCACGACAAGGAGCTTCTGGACGGCCTTCGCGCCGCTGGCTTCCAGATTGACAATGGCCCCATGAATGCAGGTCTGCTTATGAAGTACTACCAGCGCGGAGGTGGATACTATATCGACGTCGGCGCATCGCAGCTCATCATCGACCGCAAGATCAAAGTCAAGCAAGGCCAAGAAATTGCGCAGATCCTGCCTCACGGAATCGAGTTCGAGGATGGGTCGAAGCTCGACGCGGATGAAATCATCTTCGCGACCGGGTATCAGAATATGCGGTCGCAAGCGCGCTTGACCTTCGGAGATGAGGTAGCTGATCGGATTGGAGATGTTTGGGGTCTGGATGAGGAGGGCGAGTTTCGCACCATGTGGCAGCGGACCGGACATCCTGGGTTCTGGCTTATGGGCGGCAATTTGGCCATTTCGAGATACTATTCGAGGGTTCTGGCTTTGCAGATTAAGGCGATAGAGGAGGGCCTTGTGGAGAATGATGCGGTGCGGGCACGATTGTAGACGAGATTCGGTAGTTATGCGGTGTCTTGCTACTCTTGTATGCTATGTTGCGGAGTATGATGTACAGAGCTAATACAGTTCCATGCAATGTACTACACCGAAAGACGACGGAGAGTCATGTACACCGTGCTTGTCATTCAACGTATCGCTATTCCTGGCAACCTCAAACCTTGAATCCGTCGCAAAGCCTGCCTAAGCTGTTACGAGCTACCGCGTCGGCGTACTTCAGTCATGCTTCTGCTTCTTGAAGATAGGCACGGACATCAGTCCCCTGATGCCATGATTCTTCCAGGCCGCCCACGACCGTTGTATTTCTTCCCCTTCACTGTCTAGCGGTATGCCCCTGGAACGCTTGGTCCCCGCCAGCTTCAGCGCGGTGCGGAAATCCATGACCATATCATCGCCCGTCTCTTTGTAGACCTTCGCCTCAGCAGCATCCTTCTTGTAGACGGGCTCCTTCTCGTCGTTGAACTTATCCACTTCATTGACCCCCTGCTCCTTCTCGGCCACCTTCTCCTCTAGTTCCCCTTCATCCTCCATATCCGCGTCTTCATCAGCCTCACCCGGCTCAGCAGCCTCCACTGGGATAGACATCTCACTGGCGCTTCCGAATCTCCTCAACTCAGCCCAACGCGCAAACGCCCGGCTATCAAGATGGTCTTCCGTCACGACAGCCGGACCGCCCAAGTGCTTGACCAACTCCTCGAATTGTGCCGGATAGTACCACTGCTCGTCCGGATGGAGTTCATGATACTTTACACAACGCGTGAGATCTAGAGCATCCTTACCCGTAGGAATGTTCTTGACACCGTTCGCGAGATCCTTGAATGACCTAAAAGGTGGAGGCACGATTAGCAACTGTCTCTAAAGTCGTAGTAGCCCCCGAAATTACTCACACAAATGGTCGCGGCACATCACTTGGCTTCTCCCTCACCTGAGCCTGCGTCCGATACCCAGCGACCCTCAACCCCACAGCACGCTCATCCCACCCCCTCGGCCGTACGTGCTTCTTCACCGTCCACCCCTCATAGCGTTTCTCCGGGCGCAGCCGGGCTTGGCATTGCATCAATCGGAGCATGCTATTGTGGGCCATCTTGCCGTAGGGCATGTTGCGATTCGTATTGAGGATGTATGCAAGGATGGGAACGTTGGCGCTATTGCTGATGAAGCGCTCGATGACGTCCCATGATTTGATGCTGGAGGGGAGGAATGTGATGAGCTCAATAGCGGTGATGTTCCCGTTGGATGGGAAGGGGAGGTTCTGTGATGGGGCGTCTTTGAGCTTGTCCCAGGTAACTGGTGTGGCGCGCTTCTTTTGGATAGTTGACTTCGTGCGGGTCGGTTCCTTGGTTGGGTTTGACATCCTGGTGCGTCCGAATTAGTTGGTGTTCTCTGTAGAACGCAGTGGGCGGTGGAGGGCGGTTTTGTTGTGGGTTTGCAAAAGGGAATCTCACTGCCTGGCGCGACGGTGAAGCTTGGTGCGTCAGTGAAGGATTTGATTCATTAGGTCACTAGCGGTCCGTTTGCCGTGGTGAATGAAAGAATCCTGGCATCTCTTTCCGCCTTTGGGTTGGGTGAAGCCTTCACACTTCTGCGCAAACGCTAATAGGGATATGTAGATGGTGGAACGTAGGTGTAATTATATCCATTGGTTCAAGAGTAACTTCGAATCAGTGCCGTAGATGAATGCATATTATATTAGAGTATACATAAGGTAGATTGAGCATTGAGACAAAGATGAGGGCTAAAGCAAAGAGAGCGGAAACAAATGGGGATTTACCACCGGCCATCTACACCTCATCATCCGCAATCTTAACCACCATCGATCCAATGCCCGTAATCTGATTCCATTGGCGGTGTGCCTGGGGATATGTCTCGAGCGTCCACACCTTCTTGATCGGTGCCCGGATCTCCTCTTGCAAGACCAAATCAAACAAGGCCTTCACATCCGGCTCGAAGGTACTTTGGTCCCTGCTGATATAGAAGAAGCTGGTGTGGTTCGGACAGAACGGAACCGCATTCCTCGCAAGCAGCTTTGCAATGCAAGGGATCTGGCTGCGCGTCTCTCCCCCATTCAGTAGATTGTAGTTTCCGCCATAGCCGATGAGGTGGCCTCCGCCTTCGGATTTGGCGGCCAGTATCGTCCAGCTCTCGTCATAGGACTCGAAGCCAAGCGGATCCATGACGATGTGTGCTCCGCCGATGGCTTTCATTGCCATGATCCAGTTCTTGTCCGTGTAGACAAAGGGCGTCGCCCCTGCTTCGCGGAGCTCGGCGTGCTTGGATTGGGCGGCCGTGCCGTAGATTTCGGCGCCTTCGCGCTTACAGAGCATGAAGAGGGCGTATCCTACGGCACCGCTCAAACCGTGAATAAATACGCGCCTCCCCTTCGTGACTTTGGCACAGCGGTGCACCATGCCGTATGCAGTGCTCCAATCGAGCACCATGGACGCGGCTTGTTGCAGGTCTAGACCTATGGGAACGGCGATGAGATACTTCTCGGGAAGATTCACCAGTTCGGCGTGGGCGTCATGTATGGTGAGGCAGGCAACTAGGTCGCCCTTCTGAAACCTGGAGCAGTCGGGACCGTTGACGTGGACGCGGCCCACGATAGTGTAACCCGGCGTCAAAGGAGCCTTGTTCTGGTTGGGATAGGTACCAACGCGCATTTGAATGTCGGAGCCGCCCATACCGGAGTAGAGGACTTTGACCTGGACATGCTTGGACTGTGGAGGCTCGATCTGGGCGTCGACAATTTGAATGACCGACGCGTCGCCGTATGTTGGGATGAGAGCTTTGCGGATAGTGGTAGACATGTTGATAGTAGATTGAGCAATTGAATAACGAAGCTATGTGAAACTGGAGATGGGAATGTTGATGAAATGGATGAGCTGCTGTGATGAAGGAAATCAATTGTTGAGCTGCCATTGCGCTCTTTCTTATACAGACTATCGTTTGAGACGACACGGCGCAATGCAGCGATCAGCTACCTCTGCGCGGCGAGTACGCCCGTAGCTGGAAACGTTTCGGCGACTCTGGAGGAATACCGCGCTCATGCCCGACCGTGGTGTTGAGGCGCAGGGCATAGATCAGGCCGAGTCGGCGAGAGTAATCGCCCGACTTAAGCGAGCCTTTACAGCCTTACCGTGTTCAGCCTAGCGCATACTGCACATCACGCACGACTACGCCACACCTTCCGCACCGCCTACTCTCCACTTGGCTTCAATCCCGTGTCCTGCACAAGTCGTTGCTCGTTAGGATTCATTCTTTGCTTTGCGTGTCTGCATTGCTGGTGAACCGCACGAGATGTGATCGCGTAGTGGAGTCCTAGCAATGGTGGCGACCAACTTCGACGCTCAGTGGTTAACTAACACACGACGTTGCATACTTTCATGACTAGTTGACGACACTCTTCCTTTTCATGCGACTAAACGCATCGCGTGCTTCATCATGACGCCAGACAGAACTCTTACATGCATCCGGAACATGGAGTGAAACGACATTACCACCATCATCCTCGCATTGGCACCCCGTGAGCCGTGTTATATCTGCAGAGAATGAATCATCTCCGTTCAGCCAGCACGCTGTCGAACAATCTCCACACTGCCTACTGCGGTCGATACACCTGTAGTCGACCTTCTCAGCGAACAACGGCCAGCGATTCCGAAAATTCGGCATCGACCACGTGAACCACCTCGGGCTTTAACCACGACTCTATGAATTGATACAATGTCCACTACGGCACTTCCCGCAGAGATATGGGGCCAGATCTTCACCTACGTTGACAGCTTCACCCTCTGGACAAGCTGTCGCAATGTTTCTAGACTGCTCCGAAATGAGGTCGAGGGCGAAATGGCTCGGGCCCGTCTTCCTGAGCTCGAAATCCAATGGACGTGCGACAATCTTACCGACCAATACGAGGAAGTTCCAATACTGAAGACATCGAACCTCCTCTACTTTTCAGAAGACCGATCACAAGCTCATTTCAGCCTATGGACTGGCTATCGAGACCTTGGCGCAACCGATTCACCCTCTCCAGAAATCAAAGGCTTCGACAATGTGCCATGGGATGCCGCTCATATTGACATGATCCTGACTGAGGCGATCAGATTCAGTGACCTGGAGCTTCGCGATCGTTGCTTTGGGCGCCTGCCACGGAGAACGTTGATGATCAAGTTCGACCGCTATATCAACGACCCTGACATCCCTGGTTTGCATGTCAGTAGCGACTGGACAGAGCTATCATTCGAGTGGAAGGAGCTGCTCGCTCGATTCTACTTGGACGAGCAATACGTCTGCGCGTTAAAGCGCACGATGTCACCCGAACAAACGATCCCGCCGTATGCTGAAAGAGCGTCAAACTCTCTCGAAACACCCGAGCTACGCAATGCGTGGTGTTGCAGGGCACAATGGGAGCGACATTTCGAAAAAGAGGACGCTCCACAATACAAGAAAGCCATGTTGAGGCGAGTTGCAAGGTCACACGAAAGAGTCGGGAAAAAGTTCAACAGTAACGAATTTACGCCCGAGGCGCAACATAAACTTGAGTCGCAACTGAATGATCTACGGTACTATCGAAACGAGGAGGTTATGCGACAGCTTCTCGCCGATAGACCGATCGAGTTCCTGCGGATGAGAGAGATCTGCTGACGGGACGAGCCCAATGGAGACATGAACACACGCGACTAGCCGCTCAAAGCAGCGAATTCCGTGTAGCTGTGAACAGCAATACCGACAAACCCGCTGTCCTTCTTCGCGGCGGCATTCTCCACGGTGGACAAGTCGTTCATCAGCGTGGTCACGCTCTTTCCAGCATAACTGATCAACTCGGCTTCGGCACATTTGGAGCTCGTTTCCACCGACAACCACACCGTAGTTCCCGAATTGGCGGCAGCAACGGCCTGTAGCAAGGGCGCTGCTACCTCAAGCAGCTCTTTGGGTTTGTTGCGGTAGGTCATGAAGGTGATGGAGTCGAGGTGCCCCAGCATGCACGTATTGAGCTTGGAATTCCGGCAGGCTACGGTGTTTGACCAGAATGGAAGATCGGCTGCGACGCGGAGGTTGAGGGGTTTGGCGCAAGATTTCACGGTGTCGACAATCTCGAGGAGCGACTCGACATACGTCGCTTTGTTCGACTCCCAGCTGTCCAGACCCCAGGGTTCAACGTCTAGATGGATGCCAGAGAACTTCGCGTTGGCCGGGGCGCTCTTTTGGTACTGCTCGATCCAGTTCAGCGAGCGCTGTAGCGTCGGACCGTCGTCTGTCGTTCCGCCTACGATCCACTCTTTGTCGCCCATCAAAGCCTCGACTGCGATGCCTTGGGCGTTGCATCTCGCGATGAAGGGCTGCCATGCTGCGTTCCCCATGTCGCGGTCGACCAGGGCGTGGACCTTGGTAAAGCCATGGTTTGAGACGACGGAGAAGAAGTTGTCGAGGGAGGTCTTGTCTTGGATAATGTCGGACTCCCAGAGCCAGAGGGCGCGCTGCGTCGGGTATGCCGCTGTTTCGCGGGGGAACAGCGGGAAAGAAAGTGCGGGCGCGGCGAGCGCCAAAAGGAATGTGCACCAGTGCATTTTGTAAGGAGTGGCTACGTAGAAAGCTACGTGAAGGGTGTAAAGAACGACTGGTGAAGAGAAAAGACTTGAGGATTCAACGTGCGGTTGTCACAAAGAGCGAGCTGACTGCTTTATTACCCTCGTGTGGAAATTGCACAATGTCAGGCTACTGGTAGTCTTACTGCGGACATCCTGCATATTTCGGGTCAGAATCACGGAGGCGCCACGACAATCTCGCAGCGCGCCATGGTGTAGCTTTTGCTAGACACGCCGCGCATCCGCCGTTTCCATTCGCGCCCCAAGTACCTACACATGGCGTTGACGGCTCCATTCGGTGCGACTCGGTGCGACCCGGCGCTTTCGAAGTGTGCGGGACCGTGAAATGAGGGTGACAGCGTGCCATCGAGAGCAGTCTTTTTCCAGGAGTCGTCTTCCAAGTGTCTTGTTTCGAAACAACTAGGCGCCCCTAGCCAGCCCGGAAATGTGCGCGAGCCGCCCACGTTGCATTAGCCCGTCGCATCCGGTTAGCGTCATGTCGATGCCGAAGTCCCGGTGACCGATCTTCTCCAGCCACTCACAGCCACATACGCCACATCATCGAACGCCCCGTGGCGTCCTACCAAGCGTTCCCGTTCTTCGCCCTTGCTGAACGACCGTTCATCACCAGGGATCAGCCATGCACCGACCGCTAAACGGCACCAGAAGACATCTTCCCCGCCAAGCTGATTCGCACACATGACCTCACCTCGTCACTTTTTTCTTTCTCGGCCTGCAAGTGCCGTGGGACGCGTGCGTCGCCATCAATATCTGTTCCGACTTCCGTTCGGCATCTTTGCCGCACCATGTAAGCTGGGAAATAGTAGTCATGCTCCGAGCATATAGATAAAGTCCGCACCCTCTCCCTTTTTATCTAAATTTTCAACAATCTGATCCCGTATACCTATCACATCCCCAATAATCCGACTCAAAATGCCCTTCAAATTCGATGACTTGGGCACCGTAGGCACCATCGCACGAAAGCTACAGAAGAAACTTTCGGGCAGAGACGACAACTACGAACATGGCACCAATGGAAGCTACCCTACGTACGACCAAAGACCGCAATCATACGGACCTCCTCAACACGGGCAATACGTAGCACCTCAAAACCACTATGCGCATCACCAGCCTCAGCAACGACCACACTCCCAACACTCACCGTATCCGCCACAGAACCAGGGCCAAGCGCATCCTCACCATACTCCACAACAACGCGCGCAACATCCGCAAGCGTATCAACACTCGAGTCCTCGACCGATGCCTTCGTCGCCGCGTCCCATGGAGCCGAGCCGTCTTATGAACCACAGAACGCAGCAGCCGCAATATGGGTCTTACGGATCACCTTCTACACGCCCGGCTTCCTTCCAGCAAAGTCCGGGGCATAACCGGATACCGCCTAGTAGTTCTCACATTGATACCAAGACGGGGAGGGTGCAGACGAACATGTTTCCGCCTGGGTATGACGGGCCGCTATTACAACGCTAAAAGCCGAGGGTGATCAACATGCGGTGGTAGTAAAGACGATCGAGGAGTTGGGCATATTGGGGGGATGCACTGACGTTACATGCATGGCGGCGATGCTTGTGGCTAGGATGGAAGACATGCGATTCAGCGCATTGGGTTCTCTTAGAAGCGGGAGTAATCGTTCTAGGTATGGACTATAGGTCCATTCGTCGGCGTCTACATAACGCTAATTATCTTCAGTCAACGTAGCTACACCATCTCGAGCCAAATCAACTCCATGAATCCATAGGGCTATACTTTTCATGGTCAATCTCACCATTCAGCGCAAGGATACTGTGCAATCTTGACAGTTACACCCGCATCCAGTGTGAGCCCTGTGCCATGGAGGACGGAGTGTACCTGCGCTACTGTAGCTACGACATGCTGTGTGACCTCGGTAGACTTGTATGGAGAACGGTCAAAAATTGCTGGGTTGCCTTACAGCTGACTCATGCCCAGGGCATCCCTGAACTGCCCTTTATATACTCCTCACCAACCATAATTTAGGTACAACCTGCATTTATTCCCTGGAACCAATTTTATTACCCGTCTACAGGCTCTTACTTTACCCAACCCATTCCGCGTATCCCCATCTTACGTCAGTCCAATTCGGGAATGGTCTGTTCAGGAAGTGCCCCAAGCGTGCACCCATTGAGAGTAGTACGCGCATTAAGCTTCGAACTCGGCGCCATGCTGCGTATTCGACGAGTGCGCGTTACGGCCGCAGCTCGCTTCAGCATGTTTGGACTACGGCACATCCTTCCCCCGCGATAAGATTGTTACGCCGGTGTAGAGTCGAGGTTGCGTGGCAGGTGCGGCTGTGTAGTGGGGGCTGGAACCCAACCTAATCTTCCTTATTCTGGCTACCTTTGCGCGGACCGCTTATTCGAGGACAAGACAGACGCAATGATGTCATTACCAATCAGCTCCCTCGAAGGTAGTAACCATCATTTCTACGCTAAGCTTTGTCTAGTAAGCACTCAGAAGCTTATTGGTCTTGTACCGTGCTACACAGTACCTCGATGGCTACGTCAAGCTTTTCCTAAGCACAAATCTGGGAGCAATTGCGATGCTTAGCCGTGCGCAACGTTCCTCAGATATCATGCCGGTCTGATGTAAAATAGCTGCGAGGCATAAATCGCGCCTTGTTCTCCCCTTTTTTTGAGTTTCGCAAGTTGTTCGAACAACGCGTCTTTTCCACTTAGCAATAACCCACCTCGTTGTTCTTCACTTCGTTCTTCGACGCTATGGCTTTTGTTATTCGCACAGCCGTCCAAGGCGTCTCGGCTGGTATGGGATTAGTCGGCGAAAAGTACCACGACTCCAAGGAAAGAAGAGCCGCCCTCGCGGAGGAAGAGAGGTCTTCGGATAGGTTGACATCAATTGGAGGGCAAGTCAACTCAATGGAGCCAGGACAGGAAACCTCCAACGATGAACGCATCTGGACGCTTGATGAAGCCGCGAGCGACCCGCCAAGCTACGATGAATCCGAGGCCCAGCAGCCACCCGTTGCGGAAAGAACAGTATCGCAGCTCGTCCAAAACGTATTCGCGTCACCAGTGCCGCGGCAGGATCGCCCGACGAGGCTACCTTACCCTATCATCATTCCCCAGCGTCGGCCAGGCTCCAAAGGGCGAGGTTTTGCCCGTGCTTATCCCCCAGACATGGATGCGTTCGGTTTTGACGGAGCAGCATTTCTGCGCTTTCTTCAAAGCTTCCAGCACGCATCCGAAGCTTCGCCATGGCTTCAAGCCCTCTTTGTCTCGGCACAAGTCGTCGGGCTTGTACCTGGAGCTATCACCATGGCTGTTTCTCTCAGTATTTCGATTACTGCCGGGTACGCATCTCCTAACTTGATATCTTCCCAGCTAACCTCGCGACAGTATGGCGATAGAGTTGCAGGGCAGATACAGAGCAAATGCCTTCCTCGATCAGATGAACAAGGACATCTTCATGCCTATGGGTCTATACTGCATGGTACTACTATGCAAAGACGAGCCTAGTCCAGCCGGCCAGGCCGAGTTCGGAGTGCAGACCGTGAGCCTCGAGACGGCTAAACAAATTTCCAAATGGGGACTACCGAAGAACAGCCAAGTCGACGAGCTCAATGTCCCAAGGAAGACCAAAATCCTCCGACCCATCCGCATGGCGTCTGGCAGAACGAAAGCGTCAGAGATGGCGCTAGAGATCGCACCTCTCACTTACCCCGGCTTAGAAGACATGATCCAGCGCCCACAAATAAAACGCGATAAAAGCTTTAAGGACCGCCTCATGCGTAACAAGGAGTTCGTCGCCGACTACTTCGACCGTCGTGCCCGCGCCGAGTATGCAGGTAACAACCCGGATTCCGCCCTCACCAAGACTGCCGACAACCCTGAATTCCGAACGCGTTTCGCTGATCCAAACCACCCTTGCAACAACGGACATCTCATCTCTTTAGTCACCGGTGGGAAGATCGTAGCGCAGCCGCCCGGGCGCAGAAATAGATTGAGGGATGTTGGCGACGACGGGAAACTGAAACCACTGGAGAAGGTAGAGGATAAGAATAAGGGACCGATCGGTTTTGTGAGCCATGGCGTAAGCAAGGTGTTTACGCCGAATATCTTGTACTTGACTATTGTTAATTTGCCGAGTGAAGGGGAATTGAGAGAGGCGCGGGTGGCGTTGGGGATTGAGGAGACGGGGCTGCAACGATGGTGAGGGGTTTAAGTCGAACTGAGTCACACTAGAGGCATCGGCTCGGATGGAGTCTTCTAAATCCTGATCGTCGTCATGTCGCCGCGTCAAAGATTGTTGTTCCGCGAAATTTATATTGTATCAACATACACTACAAAAAGAAGCGTCACTAAACTCATAACAAGCAACTTTTCGTGACTGATGATCTAGTCGAATTACCCATGGAACTCGACAGCGTCAAAGCGGAATTCAACCTCGCTACTAACGCCCGCCTTCAGGATCCCGTAGATGGAAAGATGGAGAAAAACTTTGCTTATACCGTAAGGGCCGTAATACCGATTGTGATCTCGAAGTTGGAAAAACCCTGGGATGTATCCACCACGCCTACAGAATGCATTTAAAGCTTATGAGGACTGATGGTGCAACGATCATGTTCAAACTACACGATAGCTTAACACTGGACAGTTCGGATGCGTGCATCGATTCTGAGGAGCGTGTGGATTCGGTTTGCATCAGCTGACGCTGGGCGGAGTAGTTTCCATGAGTTCGAACAGATACTTCTGGGCGAGCAGAATTTAGTATGAGGTGGGGAAGAGACTGCGTAGGGTTAACAGTCGGTCAGAGATCAGGTGGCACGTGTTACAAGTGGCACGTGTTACAAGTTATTTCTAGGAGGTTTGCTAAAGTGCGGTGATTTCAAAAAGCAATGGAGTACTTAGATCATAATTTAAGATAGGAAGCATCTCGTTGAAAGTTGTGATGATGCCCTTATCAGTGGAACAATGATGGAAGACCTGAATTCTATCTCGGTATGTGGCGGTATCGCAAGCCGGGCCAAGAATACACTTCCATCCGTGTTGGCACATAAATGCCGGTTATCATACTGTACAAAGCCTCGCCAAAATCACTAATGTCTCGCTCGATGAATATCGAGCAAAGAACGTACTAAAGCAGCGTCAACCTCACCGTAACCTTAGCCCGGAAGTCCATCACCGTGCTTCGTGTCCAAATACTCCTGGAGAATCGCCGTCGTGAGATCCAGTTGCAATGTCGACTCATCCGTACCATCCAACACGCCATTCTTCCGGTTCTTTGCTTTTGCATCCTCAGCTTTTTCGAGATCCCGCAGCAACTGACTGGCCATCGCATACGCATAGTCAGTGCCCTCTTTCCACGCCTCCGGCGCTACCTGCGGCACTAGAGAGATACTACCAATCGCTGCATCAATCTTCTGCAAGAGCTCGGTGCAGGCACAGTGCGCAGTAAAGTAGTCCATAATCAGTCGTGGATAGGACTCCTCTAGGCATTCCAGGAGCTTATCCAGAAACTCCACAATGTCCAGCTTGTTGAATGGTATTTGCTCTCGGCTTCGAACACCCTTTTGAAATTCTTCATGGAAGCTGGCGAGAGCTTTGACAAGAGAGGTCCTACCGTGGAGGTAATCGCGCAGGATTTTGATGGCGGGCGATGTCTCCAGGCGCCATTTACCCTCCTTGAGTTTCTCTGCGTCCCTGAGAGGACGACTACTACCCACGGGCATCTTGCCCTGCTTGACAAAGCTCAACGACGTTCCCCACGCTAGCCTCAGTCGAACGTGCATCTCATGGCCAGTCGGGAAGGTGGAGCCCATGAAAAGCTCTTGCATGTGTAGGCCTGAGAGTTTCTCAAACAAGTTTCCTGCTGCGCTCGTGCCGGGAGATATACGACCTGTCTGCAGTAGTGCATTGTAGAGATGGCACATGGCAAGAACATGAGGCCCAGTGTTGACCAACTCTAGCCCCGCCTCCTCACGAAGAACTGAGAAACAAAGTCGTAGTTTGCCAACGAGAACAGGGTTTGTTCGCCGAAGAAAGATTCCATCTTTCGGAAATGCGATGGCACCAACCAAATTGTCAAGCTCGACTTTGTCATTAGCTTGTAGCGCCCACTCATCGTCGCGAGCGTTCTCCCCCGGCCAACGATTAACCCACTGGACTACCGTACGCAGTTTTTGAAAGATGTCGGAGTCCTCGAGGTGAGCTAGACGGGGGAATACGTTCTTCTTCTGCCTTTCAAAGTCAATCAGACCCGCAAAGAGATGCTTAAATGCATGCCCGTAGTCCGGTGCAGTGACCCGAAGTGCATGAATCGTCTGGGCTGCTAGAGCGGTCTGAATGTGTACTACGCCTCCTTCGTTGACTGACTGAAGGATTTCGGAGAGGTAGTCGAGACTGGCGCCGAGTAGAGGCTGAGCGAAATCCAAGGTCAACATCCGATCTCGGTCTTGCCAGGTATCTTGTCGAATGGCCTGCGAGTAATCAGTAAAGCACTTAATGACCTCGAAAGCTTGTTACCTACCGATTCGACATATAGCTCTGACATCCACTGGACAATGATAGTATCTGTGGCAATCGAGGCCGCTTTCTTTATGTCTGGATGGCGTATATTGAGGGGCTTCATCGGTAGCATGTAGCCAGTCCTCCGCTGCTTCCTCATGTTCGACACTTCGCGCAGCGTGATTAGTGGTATGTGGAGTAGTTTGTCCTCTTTCGACTCCATTTGTAAAACCAGATTCGAATCGAGCGATTCAGCTTCTCGGTAGAACTCTTCTTCTTGAAACCCGAACAAAGCAATGGCAGATTCGACGACGAAAGAAGCGATACCAGCATCGAGTGGAGAATTCTTGTCGCGGAGGCGAAGCCACATACGCAGATTATGTATCCAAATACAACTGGCTTCTTCGAAAATAGAGATCCACTTCATGCGCATTTCTTCTTCCTTGCTCAGCTTCGGTACGTAGTTTGTCCTGGGCTTCTTTACGGTAGCCTCAGGAATGGAAGTTGATGCTTCCTCGTCCTCCACATGAAAGTCGTCGGTGGTCGGGTCGGCAAGCTTCAGGTTCTCGAACAAGGTGGGGAGTGGATCGATGCCTGCTGAACTCGGGACTGGCTGGCTGGCTGCACTGGATATCGGCTGAACGAGTATGCGGCCCTTGAGTAATCGCTCAACCTCTCTCATCACACTGTTGAAGTAGCGATGACCTTCGTTATCCCGCGGATCTGCAGTCGGGTCATTGTCGTACCACTCGGCGTAGCGCTCTCGCATGGACAGCGCAGCCTTGTAGCAGCGCGCAACGTTCTGCGGCATAGTGAACGTAACGTCTAGACTCGCAAGGAAGATGCCTTGCCGGAGTATCTCCTCTGTGGTGACGTACTTCTTGAGTATCGCGTCTGAGGTAGCCTGGATGTTCGTGGGTGTTCCAGCTTCCTTGGCTCGTCTACGATCATGACCCTTGAGACGACCCGTCCTGGCAGCGGCGGGATCGATATATCCTTCGGTTTGGACATCACCGTCGTGGTCTTTTGCAGTTTGCATAAGCCATGCTAGCCATGTCAATGTGTATAGCGTGTATAGCTCATGCCAGCCCATCGTGTTCTTTCCTAGAGGAACCTCAGAATTGTGCGATGTTTAATGATCGTCAGACAATACAACTGCAGGTAGAGCTGAGTGTCGAGTACATACGTATAATACGTTCAGTGCTGAGTGCTGCTTCGTCCACTTCGTCCTAGATTTCGGTATTCGATACTCTTCGCTCGGTTGAGGCTATCGAGAGTTCTACGAGAACCAAGGAAACCGAGTAGCGTAAGCCTTGTCCGAGTATTTAAACGTCGAGTTATGACTCTAGCACCATGCCACAATTGCTTCGGCCGCACGGGGGGCAGTGACTCGGCGATACTCTTGGAAACACCAGCGCCACAACAATATGACCATGGAAACAACAGAAAAATGTCGCTAGAGGGACACAGCTTACAGGCTCTTGGTACCCTACGCGCTCTTCGGATCCAGCCAAATCATCACTTCCCGGTACCCGCCCCATAAAATCTGTAAAAGACCCACGACGATAGTGGCAAGCTTCTTCGGGACATAGGTGACCAATTCTACAATGCCCCTAGCCAAATTCCAGAGAACGCAACCAACAGTGCCAAGAAGGGCCTTACAGACCTTCAGAGTCATTTCCTCGAATTTGCAGAGCCAATTCCAAAGGACCTTCGGCATATCAACGAAGACTGCACGTAGAAAGATCTTGAGACCGTCCAAGACGTCTTTTAGCGTGAGGTTGTGAAAGAACGAAGCGATCGCGGCAAACAGCGTATGCAGGAAAGAGAAGAACCGGGCGGCGATATGTTGGACGGCGGTTCCAAAGCTCTTGAGTCCATCCCACATCCATAGCAGCGCAATTCTGGCAGCTTTGGGGATGGATTTGATGGATTTCCAGCTAGACGTGAGGATGTCTTTCACAACACCGGGGATCTTTTTGACGACCTCCCAGATCTTTCCAGGTATCTTCATCAACCATCTCGCAATGATCCCCGGAATGTCTCTGTAATGCTCTCTCAACCATTTCGCCCTCCGGATCATCGGCTGAACTACCAGATACTTGGGCGCATCCCATACTACCATTTTCGGCGCGTACCATGACAGGATCCGAAAGAATGTCCAAATGCTTTCCGCCGCTCTTCTCGTTCGGATAAGAGTATTGCGATGCTTTGCCTTCCACCGACGCCAGCCACCGCCCCTTCGTACCGGCAAGTATTCGACTATCTCCGTATACCCATGGGTAGCCGCTAGTCGCAAGGCATGTTGACCATCGGGCGCAATGAGGGAGTCATCGGCCTGATAAGTCTCCATGAGAAGCTTGACTAAAGTCAAATTCCCCTTCTCCGCTGCGGACTGGAGAGGGGTGCGATAGGTTTTAACGCGTGCGGGCCCGTAGTTCGGTGGCGGCAACACGGGTCTGACTGAGAAGGCGTTGACATCGGCACCATAGTCCATCAGCTGTTGAAACGTCCTCACGTTACCGGCATCTACCGCTGCAAGGAGCGGCGTCCGTTCATACTCGTCTGTCGTTCCCGTCGTCACTACTCCAGAATCGATGAACAGTGCGACAATCTCATCATTTTTCGTCTTGATTGCATGGAAGAACGTGTTCACCAGGAGCCGGCGTCTACGATATGGAATGAGAACTCGCGAGGACTGGTCGTAGATCTGACGGCTGTTTGGGTATTTGGTGATAGGTAGGCCATCTCCTTCCTGACCCACCTCACCAGCAAGGCGTTCAATACGGTCGCGCAAGCTTTCTTCATTCTCCGTGTATAGCGGCAGGGCGGAGCCGTCGTCCGTGATATCGTACGGTATTTGAGAGGCTTCGGGCTGCTCCGTGTATAGCGGCAGGACAGAGTCATCATCCATGATATGGTGCGGTAATTGAGAGGCTTCGGGCAGCTCGTGCAGGCCATGATTGGCGAGTGAATTGGACATTGCCAGATGTTCGGGTTGCCTTGCAACGAGATGAGGAGGGAACGGAGGACATATATGTATTGTAGCCGGCTTTGTTACCTCCATTTACCATCGATAAGCAAAGATTGTGCGGGGCTGGTATCGTACCGCGCGTCCCGCGACTGCACAGCCTCTTTAATATATGATTCCAGAAAGGTATGTGGCGGATTGGTTCCATCAGATTAGCCTAGGAAGCCGAAAAGCGTTAGAAGGGTATTTTAACTTGTGTTTTCCTGTTGCCTGATGAGCAACTTGCCCGCTACCAGCGTTCAACGTTGCTATGCTTGCGATTCGCTGGGCTAGCTCGTACTCATGTAGGTCGGCATGTGAAAAGCCTTCAATACGACTTCGAGCAAGTGGATAATGTTGCGATGGACGAGTAACATGCACATGACTATTTAGTTTAATTAGCACATGTCGAGCATCAGACCGAGCATTGTTACATGTGTTCGTACACAAGTGCAATGAGCGAATGGAGAGATGTGCAAAATGTCAACAAAGTGAAGAGAAGAGGAGGTGAATACTAAACCTTAGCGGGGTCGACGGTGGCGAGCTTGTGCATCAAGCTTAGTCAACCTAGAACTACACCAGGCACCACCTTCCATGTCTCTACAAATGCGCCACCCTCTTCCACTCTTTTCCCACGGTCCCAATGAAGCCAAAGATCGAAATGTTATGCTAAATATCATCGTTCTAGCAACCGGAGACGCCACCCGGCGCTATCAACACATTCGCCGCTTCCTGCAATGCCGTTCACCGAAACGAAAAATACACGCCTATTGGGTTGTGGTTTAGGTACAGAGCCGGACCTTTAGATCTGATCGTACGCTTAGCTTTCGCCAAAGTCGAAACGCTAAAAGATAGGTGGTGCAGTCCGCAGTCCCATAGTCACCACATCCGCAATGAACAAGTTTCGGCCATATCATCATTAGAGTCTACATGGGCGTCTTCTTCCCCAAGAGCGCGAAAGCAGAACCCCCAACATGATCCTTTTCCTACCGGCCATAAACGCCAGCGCCACACCATCTCCTTTCAAGTTTCTCACAAGTTCCTGGAATTCCTTTACAATCTTAAGCCACTTTACCGGGCAGATATTCACCATTGGTGCCGCTATCCTTTGCGCATTAGTCTGCAACCCGACCCTGAGCTCAGCTTGCTTCTCACAAGCACCGTTCCGACGGATGAGGTATAGCTTCGCGTATCTTCCCTTAGCGTCATCTGGCCACGGTTCTCAACTTTGATCTGAAGATTCAGGAAGTTCTGATGATTGGCACCAGCCTGGGTGTTCGCGATGCGGCATTGGAAGACTGGTACGCCCGGATGGTGCAACGAGTCTACACGAGCCACGACCTCTGGTGCGATTTTCAAGGGCCATCTTCTCAGTCCAGCGCTCGAAATGGACCAAACAAAAAAGCAATCTTGCACAACGTGACCACCGACCACGAACCTCAACCTCGGAAATCCGTCACCCCAACTTGCCAACCCACACTACAAGTACCACCACATCCCAGTCCGAGGGCAGTCACTCTTCCAACACCTCTCCGCGATCCAATCCCTCGCGCTAGCCACGTGTCCGCGTCGCTGAGGTATCACGCATCCACGTGACATCCTTGATCCCTGCGCAAATCCTTTCACCGCTGGTTGCGTCAACAAACAAGGCATCGCGGCGCCTAGGCACAGATGTAATCCCACATAAACGAGTCGTGTTTCTGTCATTCAAAGCTGCAGATTCCCTGTCGTGTGCATTCCTATTCACTCATACCGACTTTTAGTCTTCCTGGCATTTCAAGGGTCCAACCTGCACGTCAACAACGCCTACACCGTTAATAGAAGTCCGCGCATAACACGCTACACGACATCTGACTACAGCCCTCGCGCCGCCAGAATCACATCGTACCCAGCACTCCAATCGACATTCCCGCATTTGAAGAAAATCAGAAAATGTGCTACCAAAACTACACCCAACACTCCGGCTGTGGACACTACGGCCCCCACCCCAGCAACCCCTACACTCCCTGCACAACCGCCTTCAATGCCCTCCTCTCCGCCCGCGGCCCCAGCTCTCCACCCCTCTCTCCACCCTCAGAATTCTTCCCGCCCACACGCTCAAACACTACCGCTTCAAAACGCAGCTCGAAACGCTTCCTAAGTATGTCAGGTGTGCTGCAACGCAGCTCAACATCAGCAACAAAAGACTCTCGACGCTCCGCCTCCGGTCCGGATGCCAGCACTCCCGCGTACAAAGACGGCAGTATGAATCCGCATAACATACCCTGCCACGAGCTCGCTCATGCGGCGACGTCGTGTCCGCAGCTGAAACCGCGCGCTATTGTGTCGGCGCCTGGCGCTGCGGGTCAGGTTTGCGTTGAATGCGCGAGGTGGATCGATGCTATGCGCAGTATGGTTGCTGGGTACGACAAAGGGCGGGGTATCAAGGGGACGCCGGCGTTCAAGGAGTTTCTGCAGGAGAGACACGAAAGCGTGGGTCCGGCGGTCGAGTTGGGATTTGCGATGCCGACGATGAGGGGAGGAGGGAGGAGTGGTAAAGGGATTATGGGGGACTTCGGGAGTGGGACTAGGACGCCGCCTGGGGGTTGGTCGGACAGCGATATTGAGAGTATGTATGATTGAGGAGGGGTGAGTTCGAGATGAAGAGAGGAGTTATGAGGTATGACAGTGGTTGTCGTATGATGGGAGTGTTGAGGCGCCGAAAGGTGGTGGATAGCGAGTGGGACTGGAATTTCTTTTGTTTAATGGATGCGGTGTGAGCGGATGGTTGGAGTAAGCTGATACTGTAAGATAGAGTCTGTGGGTCTCGAGGGTCATTTCAACCTTTTGGAAACGTTCGGATGATGTTCCTTGCGTAGCTATGGAAAGCACTTCGCCAACACTCACAGCTTCCCATCATCCACCGTAGCTTCCGGACGTCCAGCGTGCACCAAATCCGACAACCTTTCACCCACCTTCTCGCCCACAGTAGCTAGTCACACGCGTATTACGATGCAAGCAGAGCCACCATCGCGTCGACACGCAAATAACGCGTTCTCAGCAACTCACTACATCACGCCAAGCGCCACACCCACCCACGCAACCCACAACGACCGTCAACCCCAAACACAAAATCTCAGCATGTGCACAGAATGGCACACCCGCTTCCGCCGATGCAACCACACCCGTCTGCTGCGCTGGGATTACTGCTCTGTCCTCCTGCAACGAGAACGCACACCCGAAACCGGCCTTGCTTGTCGAAAATACAAACGTCGTTATCGAGACAGCCAGGAAGGTTGGAACTGCTACCAATGCATGCATGAGCGTGGAACAATAGATGATGCCTCCGGCCAATCCAAGAACGTCGTTTGGCGCTGGGTCCGTCGGCTTTTGCACCGTTGATAGCTGGTCCTGGTAACCTTCGATCACCATCGCGTTCTTTGAAAACGGCGGCGAAGTTCTTCATACCGCTCAAGATTTCCGACGGATGGGGTAATGCCTTTGGCGGCGGTAACCATGTCAATTTCTTCCACTGTGTTTGCACCGCGTCGCAGAGCATTTTGTCCAGCGCTTCTGAGAACACTCTCCAGATCAGCACCGCTGAAGTTCTTGCATTCATCTCTTCTGGCGATTTCGGCCAGAGTATCGTTTATGATTCCCCCACGCTGACCTATCAGCGCCCTGAGAATTTCGACGCGTTCCTCCGGCTTGGGTAGTTCGACGTAAAGTAGTGTTTCTAGGCGACCTGGGCGCAGCATTGCCTCGTCAATCATCTCGGGGCGGTTAGTCGCGGCGATTAGGTAGATTCCCTCTCGTGCGGATAGCCCATCGAGCTCTGTCAAGAGAGTGTTGACAACGCGAGCGGAGGCTTCATGAAGCTCAGACGACCGCTTTGGAACCAGCGCATCGAGTTCATCGAAGAAGATCACGCAGGGTATGGAGGATCGTGCGCGCATGAAAACCTGGCGCAGGGCGCGCTCGGATTCACCAACATACTGAGAGGCTGTTAGCATGAATTGACCTTTGACATCCCTTTGGATACGTTGTTCAACGTGAGATGACTTACCTTGTTGAGTAGTTCCGGTCCCTTAACGCTGATGAAGTTGGCCTTGGACTCGGCGGCCACGGCCTTGGCGAGAAGCGTCTTGCCGCAGCCAGGAGGGCCCCAGAGAAGTACGCCTGTTGCTGTGGTAATGCCGACATTCTTGAACCGCTGAGGGTCTTTGATGGGTTCTACGATTGCCATTTGAAGTTCTTCCCGGACACTGGCGAGTGCGCCGACGTCGCACCACGTAGTATCTGGAACCGTTGCGAATCCTTCTCGCTTTGATGATGGTACAATGCCAGGTAAAACAGCTTTAAAAGCTTCCATGCTGATGGCCGTGTCTTGGAATCCGAGTGGGCGCTCCATCTCCTCGTCTCGTACACGTTTGATGAGTCGCGCAATTGATTGATCGGCCGTTGAATACGTGCTTGCCTCGTTTATTGTATCGATATCCATATCTTCAGTCTCTGCCTCGGCGGCCTGTTTCTCAAGAGCTTCACGGTACTTGTCCATTGACCAAGTGCCAGCCTTGCTCACGAGGTCCTTGAGATCAGCACCAACGAAGCCCGCCGTCTGCTTCGCGAGAGCTGCAAAGTTAACATCGTCTGCTAAGCGGGGTTCACGGGTTAGGGCTTTCAGGATCTGCTCCCTCATGATTTCGTTCGGCACACCCATGTTGATCTCGGTATCGAAACGTCCACCTCGGCGTAGGGCAGGGTCAAGGCTGTCAGGTCGGTTTGTGGCTGCAAGGACAATAACAGGTTTGCCGTCGTTCGCTTCCATGGCAAGCCCGTCCATAGAAATGAGTAGCTGAGCAACAATGCGTTTCTCCATCTGACTTTGAGCGCTGTCTCGCTTGGGCGCAATTACGTCAATCTCGTCAATAAAGATCAGACAAGGAGCCACCTCTTTGGCCTTTTCGAAATGCTCCCGAACTTGCTTCTCGGACTCTCCCGACATGCCCGAGACAACCGACGGACCGAGAATCTCGATGAAAGGAACTCCGAGCTCTGCCGCGAAGGCTCGACTGATGACCGTCTTGCCGCATCCAGGGGGCCCGTGAAGCAGGATACCGCGCGGAATTGGAATCTTGCGTTCGGCGTACTCTTTCGAAGCCAGCAGTGGCATAACGAGGTGGTCTTTCAGCTGGACTTTGACGTTGTCAACGCCGCCGATATCGCGTAGGCTGACACCTTTCGGCGGTGTAATGTCGATCTGTTTCTCACCACCCGACCTCTTCACTCTTTTACTCTCCCTCTCCGCTCCCTTGGCACCCTCTCTCTTCTTCCCCTTCTCTGCCTTCTCCCCGTTCGCAACCGGCGTAGTGGCAGTCCACTTACTGACAATCTGCTTGTTCATGAATTCCAGGCTCTTCTCCTCCTTCACTTCCTCGCCACCATTCCCAAAGTCCCCGTCAATGTCGTCCATCTCGTCTTCACCGCTCTCGTCTTCTTGAAAAACCAGGAGAACTCTTTCGATGGAATCTTCAAGTTGCTTTTTGGGTCGCCTTTTCAACGAGGAATTGGAATGCTTTATGTGATCGAATATTTGTTGGGGTTTGAGGCGCAGAGGTGACTCATCGGTGGAGTCGAGATATTTACGCACGATCTGGTAGACGTCTTTGTCCAGGCCCTGCTGGAGTGAGGGTCGACCACGAGACGTGAGTGTGGGGGCCATTGTGTGTCTAGGTGGCGGGTCGGGTTGTTTGTCCGCGCGGTCCTGGTTATCTTTAAGTCCAGATGCGGCGCGAGATTGCTGGGCCAAAGATATTTCCGACCTTGGTAGAGTTATGTTGAGGTGAGAGAACAAAATTTTGCCAAGGGATTTTATCTTATCGATAGCACGGACCACTTGCGTCGTTAATGCAACTGCGACCATGGATCCTGCATTGAGTGTCCAAGATTCCCCATGGCGACGACAACATGGGCAACTCAAGTAGCACGCACAAGATCTCTGCTCAGGACAAGTACGTCGACTCCAACAGGCCGATACCCGCATACTAACACCACATAGAGCTATCCTGGACATGAAGAACCAGCGTGACAAGCTGCACCAATACCAGAAGCGCATAACCGTCCTCACCGACCGCGAGAAGGAGATCGCAAAGGAATGTCTAGCGAAAGGCGATACAAATAAAGCCAAGCTAGCGCTCCGGCGGAAGAAGTACCAAGAGTCGTTACTGGCCAAGACGGATGCGCAACTCCAGCAGTTGGAGCAGTTGACGAGCGATGTCGAGTTCGCGCTCGTGCAGAAGGATGTGCTGTACGGGCTGCAGCAGGGTACGGCGGTGCTGAAGGAAATACACAAGGAGATGGGCGGCATTGAACAGGTGGAGAAGCTGCTGGGCGAGAACGAGGAGGCAAGGGCTTATCAAGAGGTGCGCAAGTTCGCCGATTCTCTACTGACACTCGCGGTTCGCATGCTAACCATCGTGCGCAACAGGAAATCAGCGAACTCCTCGCGAACAAGATGTCGAACCAGGACGAAGACGAGGTGGAAGACGAGCTCGAGGCGCTGGAAGCCGAGATCAACGGCGTCAAGCTGCCCGATGCACCCGTGCAGCAGCCCGAACTCACAGCAGAGCAAAAGACGGCACTGGCAAAGGAGAGGGCAAAGAGGAGAGCGAAGGAGCGGGCTACGGAGCAAGTGCCGGAGCCCATGTTGGCATAGCATATTGTGATTGTGGTTATAGAGCGTTAGAGCGGGGCGTTCGGCGTTGCGAACATCATTCTAGACATCATCGTAGCGATAGCACATATATTACTATTCATATTGATACTGCAACATGGAACATATGCCGATCTTGACAGACTTCTGTACCTGCATCTTGGCCACGTGCTCCGCGATGCGTTCGATGATGCGCGCCCACAGTCGAGGCAACACCGGTCCCTCCCACGCATCACAGCCATCGAGCCACGTCCCACGTCCCTATCAGCAGTCTGCAGCCACAGCTGGCTCAGTCACACGAAACACACACGAAACTATACGAGCAAGGGCCCAACGCATATCACCCACACCTGCACCTCATCGACGCGACACCATTCTCACCCCACCAGACCTGAAGCTCCAAGCTACCCCGCTACCCCGCCAAAATGTCACACTCCCACTCCCACGGCCATGGCCACGGCCACGGCCACGACGAAGAGCACGCCGAAGCGCACAATCACGTCCACGACCACGATGATGAAATCGTTCCAGCACTGCAGAACTTGCTATACGAGCAGATCGACTTCAGCAAGGTGCAGACGCTGAACGAGGATGAGTCTGGCACAGGACTGAAGATCTTGCAAAAGACGTGGGCACAAAGGATGGACAATGAGCCTGAGCTGAAGAGCTATGCGGATGAGCAGTTGTTGATAATCGTTCCGTACGTGCGCATGCCTGCCGCAGCATTCTAGTACTAGGAGGCTCAGCATAGCTAACAGTCCACAGCTTCACTGGCCAAGTCCGCCTCCACAGTATCATCCTCCGCACCTCTCCCACACCCTCCTGCCCCAAAACCCTCAAACTCTTCATCAACGACTCCGACCTCGACTTCCCCACAGCATCCGAGAAGACCCCGACACAGACCCTCTCTATTTCACAAACATCTGAGATACAGGAAATCCCGGTCAAACGCGTCTTCTTCAACACGACGCGCAGTCTCGCGCTCTTTTTCGAGGATAACTGGGGCGATGGTGACGAAGACGAGACTAGGATTAGCTATCTGGGGTTCAAGGGGGACTTCATGAAGCTGAGTAAAGAGCCGATTAGTTTCTTGTATGAGGCGGCTGCTAATCCCAGTGACCATAAGAACGTTGTAGGGACGAAGGAGGGGTTGGGGAGGTCGATACAGTAGGATGGCAGAGAAGAGAGACGAGGAGGGAGTTGGAGGAGAAGATGCGGGCTTTGGATTTGGGGCTCGGAGGGGAGAAGCGTGCATGATTCCTGGGAATACTGGGGTGCATCGGCGGAGTATAGTGTGCGACGGGCAAGGGAATCAGACTGCGTTTGCACGGCATTGCGGAAAGATTTTGTTTGAACGATTCTCAATTCGCGGTCTGATGTGTCAGTCGAGCATCCAGCAGCTGTAGAGAGGTAACATACTCTGGGTATCTCTTTGCCTCCAAATGTAGAAACTGTCCCTCCTCTCGGCATGCGCCATGTCCTGTGCTTCATGCCTGAAGACACCAGCATCTCGCGCACACTTCCACAAGACCCTCAGTCTGAAGCCATGCCTTTAGTAGTCCCATGCACCTCGTGCCCCTTCAAAACCCAAGCGACTTTCATTATCAAAGCCCTGCACCAGCCTCCCTACACATGCTTCGTCCCTCCCAAAACCTCCCCTCTCACCTCCCTCCAATCGATCCTCCCATCGATATCTTCGTCCACCCTGCCACAGACTGCCACACTATCTCCCCGTATAATATACAGCCCCAGCGGCACTTCTTCGCTCTTCAAGTCTTCTTCCCGTGGCCGGATGATGCGCTCGACGGCGTCAGCGAGGACGAGGTTCATGCTGCCGTCGCAAGAGGCGAGGGTGCCGACCATGGTGCGGCCGTCTTGTGTGAGGACAGACACTTTTTCTAGGTGGAGTTAGTCGGGCTGGAAGGTATGGAGAGAGACGAGGAGGAGGGCGTACTGTTTAGGTAGGCGTTGAGCGCCATGGTGGTGGTTGCGGAGAATGCGGTGGTGGGGTGTGAGCGGGTGTTGCACAGAGCGGCTTTCTCGCGCGGATTGAAGTTCTCGACTCGCTATAGGAATGGGGATGCGGTTCTGGCGTAGTAAAGAGCGCGCTGGCGGGGCGTCAAGTGGGCGGCGAGAGCTTTCGAGTGGGATGGTGTCGAGCAAACATTGGAGATGTCGAAGATATAGTGGTCCGTGCCTCGGCCAATTAACGTGTGGCGTCTTTCACTCCTCCGACTCCTCCGTGTGAGCTTCACTTGCGACATTATTTCATCCAATGTCGACAAAACGTGTTGCGCGTGTCGTGTTCCATTGCAACCATGTGGGACTTAAATCGCGAGGACAATCTCCAATACCCGCAGCGGGTCGGAATGGCTACACGATTAACGTCGCAAGGTGCCTTGGGACTAATAGACACAATCATTCCGTTCTACGTTAGCAGTACTCTGCTGCGATGTGCATATCACCTTCGCCTTGCGCATCTCTTATATCGATACTCTTCCACCATCCTCTCCACTCTCATATCACTGCCTTTTACAATTCCGATGATCCTATTCACCGCTGTCCATAGCGAAACTCGAAAAACACTGAACATTCCACATCAGAGTCAACATCTGTCGAATGTGGTTATTTAGAAGTGTAGCACACCCATGGTACACTACGGCGGAAACTCGCTCATGCCTCAACCCACCTATTGGTCCCGGCCTTCCATGGTAAACATTTCAACACCACACTTCACCGCGTCTGCTTTCTTATGATGATACTCAAAACGAAAGTCTTGCAGCATAGCCTCGGAGGTTAGAACTCTTGCGGAACTTCTCAGTTGTAGATTGAATGTTCTAGATGTCTATTGGCAGGCATATAAGCACACTGACGAACCGTTTACGCTGCGTCCCCATCACAATTGTTGCTACAAGGTCGCAATCTCGCCATCGTTCTACTCTTCTTCGATTTCACCTAGCTTGTCAGCCTAAGGACATTGGTTTCAATCATCACGATGGGTTGCATGGTCAGTCTTCGCTTTTGTCCTTTCCACTCACTCTCCGCGCGCTTCTGACATCAACATTAACGCCCAGTAGAGCTCAAGATTAGTCTATGATTGACTAAAGTCTGCGACTCGCAGACAATCATGGGCAGAAAGCAAGCTGTAGGCCGAAGATTGCCATAAAGCTCGGCAGGAACGCCACAACGCTCGCCTCGCAACATGAGGTGCGAAATCAGAAGATCTAGACGACGGTAACGACTAAAAGTACTCCGGTCTAGGTGGACATAGAGACGAACGTGTCGCATGTTTCAGGGGGTTTGGATCCGATTCGATGTTGCACGTAGGCGGACACCACCACCACATCATCAGCACAGGTGCCGAACACTATGTCCTTCATGATCATGGGCATAATGGACAGCATGACGACATTCAGCGGTACGGACAACGACCACTATCGGCATCACGGGTTGCATGTGAGGTGGCAATGGAGGCAATGTTGTTCCAGGATTCGGTAGTGTTTCTTGTGCAGACTTTGGCGACGATAGTGGTGCGTACTTTGGTGGAGGCGACTTTGGAGGATACTACGGTAATCTTTAGTCTAAGAAACTGCGTTATTGGATTCGGCTGCTGCGGTTCAGCTTACAGGACGCTTGGAAAGCATACTTTGGAATACGCAATTGCACTCATCAACCCTCCACCCATCAACTCAACCCTTCAAACCTCCCCCTCCACCTCCTCCGGCTCCGGCAACCGATCTAACTTCGTCCCCATGAAGCTCCCCACCTCCCTTACACACTCCATAATCGTCTTCACATCCCCCAACCCCACTCCAATTCTCCTCGCCCCTCTAAAATGCCACTTAGTCTCCAATGGCAGATTCTGAATCGCAATCCCCACCAACACTACAACCTCGGTATCCAAATCATCCAACACCTGCCGATCGCTCAAATACAACCCATACGAAATCTCCGTACTGATCCAAGCAAAATCTTTATGCGCGTCGAACAGTGCAAGCGTTTGGTCGGTGTTATGTGAATAGATTTTGCGTAACCAGGACATGCCTCGCTCGTGGTTGGCGGAGTCGGCGGCCCAGGTAGAGCGCGTGAAGGTGTAGTCGCGGTCTTCCTCGCGTTCAACTTTTGAGATGGCGAGGATGGACTCGAGGGGTTTGCAGACGCCTACTATCGAGACTAGTTTTACGAGGCCTTCGCGCAGGCGTCGGATGAGGGCCTGACGTTCAGAGGGTTGTTGGTAGTTGGGTTTGGAGATTATATATAGGTAGAGCTGGTCTGCGAGGAGGGGCTCGGTGCCGCCAACGAGGGCGGCAAGCGTGAGGAGGTACCATCGGTCTGGGCCTAATGCTGTGGTGGAGAACGTTTTCTCGATGGACTGGAAGAGTTGGAGAATGTCCGGGCGATTTGTCGGAATTGTCGCGGGGGAGGTTGAGTTTGCCATGGCGAGCTCGCCTGGGGTGGTTGTGCTAGCGCTTCGACGAAAGCTCCGAGGAAGAGGTGAGCCACCAAATCTCAGTACAGATGTTGTTCTTATGTTTACAACGGAAGTCCCTCTATATACTCTTTTCGTTGTCAATGTGTGCGCTGTCTTCGTAATAGCCGGATTACCGAAGCTGACGCGAGCTGCCGAGCGTAAAGACCTGGATAAGGAAACCGAGCGAAGCGTCCTTATAGGAGGCTTAACAGTCATTCGTGGTGGTACTGCAAGGGGTTGATGATGGTTGGCCGCATTCCTGGGGACGCTTGCGCACCTCCGGCTTCGGTCACTCGAGCGGGGTATGACACGAAACCTCACATAAGCAGGAACGACTGCTCAGCAACGCACTCGAAAAGCCCTTTACGATGTTGAATACCAAAACCTCGATCTTTCTTCATTGAGACATCTGATTGGGCCACAAACAGTTCCTGCTCCAATTTGTTCGATAGACTCTCGTGCTAGAGACTGTCGTCATTACCATCAAGCTGTAAACCTAATATTAAGCGTGTCCAGGTTACAAGAGCAAACAAGATCCTTACCAGTCATTCGACCTTGCCTTAGCTTGTCTGAAAAATTATGAAACGTCTTCTCTTGAATATATAAGCCAGACTGGCCAATTTAGAGCCTTCTCTGACGCGTTTCCGGAGATTCACAACAGCGTGATCCAAGGCGGTCGTCTCCTGATGCATGATCTCAAGATGTTTGTTACGCATATCAAGGGCTTCTATGCATGTGGTGTCGGGATTGGTAGAGCGCACAAATAGAGGCAAATGCCCATCTTCTGCTCTCTGATGCTCCACGATAGCATCGCAGGCCATCCCCAATCCTTTCCACGATATCTCTCCTCTTCTGTTTCCATTTCGAAAACTCGGCCAATGTCCAGCGGCAACAAAACACCACACGATGACGCTTGCGAGTTCACATTGATGTTGTGGGGTATCGTTTGGGTTGATTATAGAGAAGAGAGGGAAGAATTCGAAATTCTCGCGTTTCGTTGCGATGCAATCGCCGTTGTAAACAAATTTGATCTTGTTTTCGCGGTTGACATACGCCCAATTCTTTTGCAATTTTCGAGGAACTTTCCTTTTCCAAGTGTACAAATGACATTTCCTACTTATGAACGAACGAACCGTTTGAATTTTCAAAGCTATCTCTACTATGTTCTTTCTATATTAGACAAAATGCCAAGCAAGCTTTTGCCTCTTTACACCATATATATCGCTTAATTCTAGATTGCTTATCATGTCAATATGTAGGCTACGTAGTCACTAATTAGACGTTCTGTTGCGACGTTTTGTAATTATCTACTTAATGTAGCTGTACTGGATGCGGTGTTCAGTTGCCCGCTTTGACATTGAGGTGAAGTGCTTAGCAGACCAATCAATGGGCTATCCGACCCAAACCAACAGCTTTGGAGCATCACTACAGGCTCATGGTAAGACATGTTCAATTACAATGGGGCGGGCGACAAATAGCCATAGCATCGGAAGATCTGCACTCCAGATATACCACCGTTAGGGGTGGCACACACAAAAGAATCAGTACGCTCCGTGATCTTCGTACATTCGCCCCATATCGTTTCATCTTTTGCAACCAAAGCATAGCCTCGGTCCTTGTAGATGGCTGATCAATTGTTATTAACGGCTGTAACTGCCAAGGACAGAGCAACTTACTAATGCTACCGGTAGCCTGGTCGAAGAATGGGTAATCCTCCCCATTGTACATCTCAAGCCTCGTGATGTCCCATGCCTCTATTGGTACGTCGGTCTGCGGAGAGTAGCAACCATCGCATGAATAACCTAGCCTCGAATTAGCATTCTGTTCGTGAGAATAGGGGCCTGACGGACCTCCTCTGCTAGCATCGTTCTCGGGCCCGGGCAGAAGCTTGCGACCTTTGGTGACGTCTTCGCATGACGGTGGAGAGTCAAGCGGGAATATCATAATCGAGTCTTGTTGGAAACCGCCGCCAATGTCAATGATCTGATTCTCGCCGACGGTGTACAAGAGGAACTCGGCGCGGGCGACTGCCGCAGTGAGAGCAAGCGCTGCTAGGACTTTGCGATACATTTCGTTGAGCGAAAAGTAGTGTGATGGTCAGGGTAGGTTTCCGTTTGACTTTTTCCGTGTCGTATCGATGGTTTGTGTTTTGATGTACTGAAGCAAAGCCGAGGGGTGGACAGCTCACTGACTTTATACATTTCCTCGAGCGGCATTTTACTCTGCGCGCTCCGAAACGAGTCCATGGATCAGATGCGAAGAAATACGTGACCGCATCCAGACGCTCTGGCTTAATCCGCTTGTGTGCTAATGTAGTGTGGTACACTTCGCGAGAGGATCATGTCGTACGAGAGGACTATGTCGCGCGAGAAGGACAATGCTAACCGAATGCACGTTCACCGGGATGACATCATGATCCGTACATTCTTACCTATTCAAGAATCTTTTGCCAGATTTGTATTGAAATTTGTTGTATTCCGATGGGTCACTATAATAGGAGTTTAGGTCATACTCGAGAAAGCTCAAGCTTACAACACTGAATCCTAACGATCGGCAAGGCTAGTAGTCTTGCGGGGTTTGGTCCGTGGTGTTAGCAGTAGCAAGACCCACATACCTCAACGTGCTAACCCGCTCGATGGAACCATAGTGTGCACCTTCCCGTTTACCACATCTATCGTACGGTATGGGTGTCAAAGGTGTCCCTTTCTTCAGAATGACATTCCTAGTGTCTATTGAGGCAACGCGCTCGGCATTCGATCTTGGGATCAATAGGCGATCTTTGGAGTACCAAGTAGTTGGTGGCGTAGCCTGCGTTAGAGATTTCATAGTAGGCAGCAGCAGCTGTTGGTGATAGCTAGCAGCGGATGCTGGAGTGACCTCAGAGAGAAGAGGCACTTTTGAGACCTATGCCTACATCAAAGAAGCCACGACTAAAAACTGTCATCTGGAACATCTCCAAGCAGTCACAGTTGCAACAACGCTGTTGTCCGGAACCTCTTTAACCGCGTGAGCACTGACGGTTTGCGACGCGACTTGCTACAATAAGCAATAGCACAGCCTAAAGAAGTAAGCCTCATGCAGGTCGTCAACATTTGGGACATATTGAATGGGACCGAGAGCAGAACTAGATTCACTTGATCACACGTACAGGCTGATCACCAATCATGTCGAGTCATATTAGTGCTAATTTATTACGTATTCGTGGCATAGCTATAAGCCATGGATTGAAGCCATGGATTGAAGCCATGAGATCAAAATATAGCCATGCAGATCACTGTGCACGACCACGACGACTGCAATAATGGCTTATCCCTACATATCCGAGTTGTGGCCACCCGAAACCCTCGGACGTGTTGTCACTTGTGCCGGCGCCAAGGACGGTCATCTTCGAGCGTCGTATGTAGACAAGATGGACTGCTTAGGATGAAGTCCTCGCTTCCCGCTTGCGTGGTTGCGAACTTTGCAAAGTAGTGACCTTCATGGCGAGCATGCTTCTAGAGCCTGCGCCTCCTTCATCTCCGATTGGCGATATTACCTCATCGTTGTAGCATGTTGTGGCTTTCTAGCTTAGAGTTGTTGGGTGCAGGCTGCGTACATGTGAAGGTGTACCCCTTTATTTAGAGAGGACCAAGGCTTAAAGTTAGTTTGCTAACGAATGGATTGCGTTGACTACATAAGAAAATCGACCAATGCAGTAAGATAGGACCAAACCGTTCCGGTGCGGTTCGTTCACTGACATTAGGAGGCGTAAGCATGATGGTAGAGTTGTGTGTGGGAACCTCCTCCATAGAATCCGCCTCCGCTGCACGACCATCCAATTATAGAGAAGCCCGTCGTCTAAGCTATCGGGCCGCCCATGTGTTGACCATTGTCATCGCGCACATTTCGACTTGGTCCAGAGAGCGAGGAGTTCAGCCTCTTGGTTTATGCACACGTACCAGACCGAGCCCGCTCAACCAGCGGCTCGTCGCCTACAGGTATGTCCAGGTAAATGAACTCCGGCACCGATGCTCTTGCCTGAGTGGTGGTCTTGAGCTTGTTTCTTGACATTATATTCGCAGCTGATGTTTGGTTCGGGGGCTTACGTGTGGCTCAGCCAAGCAGGCGGCGGTGGGCTCGACAGCGGAGGCTTAACGCGTGACTAGACTTATCAGTTCTGCTAAGCGGAGTTGAATGTCGAGGATTTGAAGAGAAAGCCTGGAGTACATGTGTCGCGGAGAGATGCGAGGACTAATAGGAGCAATGGTAGATTGCCGTCGGGTTCCTTTATCATGGCACGAAGCGTTCTCATCTCCTGACATTGCACTGCTATTGTCTAGAATTGCGCAATCAATGTGTCGACACCCAAGTAGATGCCCGGCGCCCGTTTCTGAAGGGGAGGCATGGCGGTGGGCTTGTCGAACACGATGGTACTCTAGTATGATGACTGATCAAAGCGTAATTTTGGATGGGATTTGCAAGGGCTGCTGTGCTGTAGGTGCAAATACCCGAAAAAATACAGCAGCTGAGCACAGCTTCGTTTGCGTGGTATGTGCGTACTCTGTATCATGACTATGATAGGAAATTAGCTCCAACTAGAGCAGTACATTTTGTACGTGCAAAATAGACGTGCCACCCGTCTCCAGGGCACCGGAGTTCACTGTTTCGTTGCTGATTACTAAAATCTAGATCAAGGTTGGTACGAGTCATGGAAGCTCTGAAGCTCGATGCACTCCATAAAGCCCAAGTTGCGGCGTTTGATACTACCGGAGAGCACTCCAAGAAGTGGTGAAGGTGCAAAGATTCGGCCAGGCTGAAGAAGGGTGGCTAGGCCCTTCACCGCTCGCGCCATGTGTCGGTATGCGAGAGCGTATATTTGATTACGCGAGGTTGCCTTGCTCTGTACCATAGAGAACAACACATGTTGTAAGGATGGAGTCCGAGACAACCTATAGCCTTGCTTGAAGAGTATTAAACTTGGCTCGCTGCCTGCCTCATTTCTAGACCATCTAGCACAATCCTTGCAAAGAAGCCGCGCCCAAACGAGGCGACCAGCTGGTTTGCTATAGTCCATAGGCGCTTTGCCAACTTAGTACCTTGAGCTTAGGACCGTTGGCTTAAGGATCTCAGATTTTGTGTTTGATGGTTTCCAGACGTCAAAAGTGATGTGTAGGAATCAGGTATGGTAGGAAAAGTCAATTCCTGCGTCAATTTTTGTCGAGAGTTATTTACCCCGCTCTCGTACTTTAGGCTCGCCCAGAAGAACCTCAGTATCTAACGCTCTTTAGGATGACTGCATGTCTGAGAAATTGCGACGCAATTCGAACACTCAAGCTACAGGTCGACTCCGATACAAGACGCCCCGCTTTCATCCTTTGCAGACTATTTCCATACTAAGTGTGCCATGACCTCTGCAACCCCTAGCCCTCGTACATTCCTGCACTTCTCCGCTCTCGCTGCCGAGTTACGGAATGAAATCTGGCACGAAGCCCTGCCCAAAAAGACGGAGCGAGCCCTGGCCTTTTGGAAGCTGGGATGTTGGCGCCTTCGAGGCGCAGAGCCCCGCTTGTTCTTCGAATTTCGCCATGATCGTCTCGAGACCCACGTTGAAAAGCCGTTGGCATTCGTTAATCGCGAAGCTCGTAGCATCGCATTGCCCTTGATCCACGAGCAAGGTCTAAGGCTCAATATTCGCGGGGACCTGCATCCCATTTTCGTCCGATCTTTCGACTATATGGTGGATGTGCTCTACCTTGGGCCCGGTCAGTTGATGGACATTATGGGCGATTCAGAATGACTGGCTTTCGGATATCACCCCTCAACTTAATGACTTTCTTCTCAACGTGGAGGTGCTTGTAGTAGTTGATCCGTGCTCAGACTTGGAGTCGGCAGCTGAGCACGGAGAAGAAACACGATGGCAGTGGGAATTAGTGGGCGCGCCGGGGGGTGTATTTCATTGGAACATCCGCCTGTGGCGTTTCGAACTTCGCGAGGGGGACGAACATGCTGGTGACGGAGTGCTGTTTGCGCTTGTGCAGGGCTCGGAGAAATTTTAAAATTTGATGATCAGAAATGGTTTGGGCTCCAGGGGCTTCGAAATTCTACCCGTGTTCGCCGTGCGGGGATAACAGTTTATTCAGACAAACGGGGGTTCGTAATGAGTGGTAGATCGTATTATGTGTATCCACGGTAGCTTCTATGTATCTCGGTTCATGTCCGCAGCTTGCGTCTCGCGCAATCTGCACAGTCGACTTCCCTGACCAGATCAGGGCCAGTGTGACTGCGCAAGATTTCTCGATAGTAGCCCAGTCCACCGCATCTCCCACAACTACCTTGACCGGTCACATCAGAGCTGCTACGTGGCCTCGATCCGTCATGGTACCTGTCTCGCCTACCAGAGCCTCGTTGACTCCCTCTGTATGGCTCTGGATCCCGTCGTTGCGTTGACGTAGGACTCGTGCGATGAAGGCGGGTTGGAGGGGTGTCAGGAGTTTGACCTTGTGGCGGAGCATGCGATGCTGCGTAGTACCGATTGTCTTCTAGCGAACGAGCTCGTTGCCGTCCAGGAGGTGGTGGGCACTGCAAAGGTTAGGTGATTGATGCGAAAGGGTTACGACTACGCTTACCAAGTATTGTGGACTTCGAGGCAGTTCCACTAGCGGTACATGCCTTGCTTCCACTGGAGAATATGATTGTCCTACAGGAGGGGATCTCCGAGGTGGAGGTTGACTGGAGGAGGGGGGGATGATCCGTGGGACACTTGGGCGAGATCGATGTTCTTCGGCGTCTCGTGGATTGCGAGATTTCAGACTAGAGTTTCTATCTGCACGTGGACTCCCGTCATCGCCCTTAGATTCTCTCGGCCTGTATCTTTCGGTTCCGTGGTTTTCGGGCGAAATGTCTCTCTGACGTCTAGAGGGAAGGTCGAAGGTTGGACTAGAATCGCGGTCGTTATCCCCGAACCTGACGTGTCTTTTGCGAGGCTGAGAGCCACAAGATCCATACGACCCTCGTGAGCTCATTGAGCTAGTTGATGAATTTCGTGAGAGAGGGGAAAGCACTCTGTTCGATGCTAGCATGTCTTCATCGTCGTCTGGTCTGCTGACTTGTATAGTGGGACTCTTTCCTTCGGCATCCTCCCCACCATTGTCTTCATCCGAACCCAATTCCTCTACTCGCCCAATTGGTCCCAAGTCTGCTTTCTGCTTGAGTTCTTGCTGTTTGTCGGCAGCCTTGAGCATGTCAACAAGCTTCATGACAGGATCAACAGCATTTCTTATAAGATCGAGAATCATCGGTGGCGCCCCCGCAGCGAGCGCAGCTCTGGTGATCTCAACACCCTTCCTTCCTCTCAGACTACCCGACTCTCCGCTCACCACGACTAATTTCCTCAGCACAGCCTTCGTGACGGGACCGTACTTTCTGAGGAAGCCGACACTCTCTTTGTGTTTTTGTTCAGCTTTTGTTTCGGTCTGAAACTCCTCAAGGCGATCCCGGTATGCGTCGCGTACATCGTATTCTAGTAATAAGTCCTGCACTTCGCGATCTCGCTTCTCAACGGCAAGGTCTCTGATTTCCCCATAGTCTTTGCTGAGCCATGCACCACCTTCCAGCAACATCTCGGTGAGGGCGTAGTCTGTTGAGCCGACTGCTTGGTACAGTGCGTTCACGTACTGCGGATGGCTTGCGAAAACGTCGGCACGATGTTTCAAGAGAATACGAGTGATGGCTCTTCTCTTGCCTACGGTAGCAGCAATGAGTGGTGATCCGTATTTTCCGCCTTTTGAGCTGGGGTTCGCGCCATGCTCGAGTAACAGTCGTACTATCTTGTCGTTTCCGGTCGCAACGGCTGCTTGGAGTGGTGTCCCGTACTTCCTACAGCGAGCATCAACATTTTCGTAGTCGTCGAGAAGATCCTTGAGTTTTGGTAAGTCGTCCGAAATGATTGCGCTGCAAAGTTCGTCCCCGACAAGAGCATATGCGATCTTCATCGTTTCCGCCAGGGCTGTCTCTTCTGCTCTCCAGTCACCAGCATCTATGTGACACAAGCGTTGAAAGTTTGCACTACGCACGAAGCTTTCTGGTCTCCATGGGTGCCGCAAATGATCTGTACCTTTCGACCAGATGTAGGTGTTTGCGGGCAGCGAACGATATTCGCCAGATGTGAGTTGGACATCGACCGCGACTAGCTTTCTTTCTAACAACGCATCGATGCGAGACGTGCTTATGTCATCGTCGGAAACTCTCTGTGCTCGCTTGAGCGATTGTGCGTCCGAGGTGAACACGAGGTCACAATACCGGAGAACTTCCTCTGTGACCCCGAGAATTAGGAATCCGACAACTTCCCCGGGTGGTGCTATCTCTAGGTCAGGAAGTCCTCTCTCGTTGCGTTTAGTCAGAATCTTGCTCGTCCGAGATACATCTTGGATCGCAGCGCACTTCATGTGAGAGGGTCTCCAAGCGTCATAATTCTTGAGTCGCGCAGGGGTCATGGCTCCGGCGGCAGATTTAACCGAGACATCTACATTGGCCCAATCACTTGACGTCGGAACCAGCCTCCTCTGGTGCATATGCGAGTATACACCTTGACCTTGAGTAGATCGAGCGGCAAACGCACGGAGGATGCTTGGAAACATTAGACGACCATAGACAAACAGGTTATGACTACCCATTGTTATGTCGGATGATCGAACTTCTTTCATGGAGAAGCGATTGGAACCCGCCAAAAGGTAGGAGGGAACCAAGGTAGCTTTCGGTAACGGGTAGCAAGATTCGGAGTCCAAAGGAGGTGCCTTTAATGGTTCAGGTGCCACGATGGGCATTTCCTCGAAGTCCACGGGGTCATCGAGTGGCTTAGATGGTAGTGGTCTTCGATCGGCAGCAAGCCCTGAGAACCTTCTTGATGGTGCTGGAGTTTCTTTCTTGACCTGCTCCTCGGTTCGTTGCTTCTGCTCGAATCTGACCCCTTTTGCTGTTGATTGTGTTCCAGGCGTCTTCATTGACGATCGAAGAGGCGGACTCGAGACCGTTGGAGGTGACGTGAAATCGTCGGTAGGTATGATATCGCGGGTTTTGTCTTCAGTTTCATGCGGTTCAACTACCGTGGAAGTACTAGACAGTGCATCCATTGGCGAATCCGATACATCTATGGGGCTGAATTGTGTGTCCGGCTCTTCTGGGGACTGCAATGTTGATTCAACCGGCGTAGCATCGTCAGGAGCTTCTGCCTCCAATGCCACACTGACTACTCCTTTTTCTTCTAGGACCTTTGAAGTGACAGTGTCATCTTCGCTATCAGTGTCGTGCATAGAGTCACGGCACAGATAGGATTGTAACATGGCGCCGTTGATAAGGTCGGAATTCGAAATTTTGTAGGACTGCCGGTAGCCTGCATCGTTGGTGGGACCGTCCTCCAGACAATCGAAACAAAAGTACCGGTGTTCACTAGACGTATCTGCAATCTTGGCGACGATCTGAGAAGCGGTCGGTCGGTCCGTTTGCGATTCTTTCAACATCGACCTCGTCCATTCTAGAACCTCTCTATCGTCGAGATGTACACCAGAACTGAGTTCTTCGATCCATCCTTCAGTCGCCTCTTCGTTCTTGTAAAAGTACCTTGAGGTAGTTCCGTGGGTGGCGTAATAGGTTTCAAGGTCATTCAGCGAGCGACCTAGCAGTATGGTGGCCATTTCTAGGAAAACACAGCCCATTGACCAGATGTCACTTGGCCTTCCACGAGGCTAAAGTCGATTAGCCAAAATCTGAATAAGATATTTCAGCAACACTCACTGCTTGGTCTACGACTTCCGGTGCGCAATACCTCTCCGTGATCTTGCCCGTGCTCCCAGTGGAGAAGCTCCTGCTCGCGTCTCCAATGGTTTTTGACGTCCCGAAATCCGTGAAGTAAACATCTTCTTTCTTCACAAGAATGTTCTGAGGCTTGATATCCTTGTGGATGATCCCGTGATGATGAAGATATTCCAGTGCCTTGATGAGACAACCAAAGAATGTTCTAAGGCATTGTTTTTGGGCATTATGATCGACCTCAGTAGTCCAGGTCTTTAAAAGATACGCTTTGAGGTCTTGGTCTGCAACCGGCCTCATTATCAGTCCAACGTAGATTGGATCCGAATATGACGAGACAAGCTTTACGAGATGCCGATGCGAAGCCGCCTTCAGTGCCCGGAGTTCCTTCTCGAAGCTGTCCAGCGCATCCTGATCCTTCAAGACTGACATTCCTCGGTGAATGCGTTTCCGTGCGAAGTACTTCAGAGTAAAGTTCCCATAGACCTCGTCTACAATTCCAGCACCGCCGCTTCCGAGCGTCCTAAGGGGAGAAAAGCACTCGTCGGCTAGAGCACGGAAATGAAAGTGAGCGCCGCCCTCTTGTTCCAGCTCCTTCAAATGTTGGCTCGACAAGACCAGGCCTTGAAGTTGCAGGAACCTTTCTCGAAGCTCTGCCCCTTTAATTGCATCTGGTAGGTTTCGATCGTTGTATGGAAGGAAAGCGTCCGTCCTCTTTAATTTGATAAATGCATCCATGGCTTCGGGGCAACCAAGAATACGTAGTATGCAAAATGTCCTCGGGCGCAACGCCCACTCGCCCTGTCCAAACTGTCGAAGTAGTTCGCTGATATAGGAGAAGACGCCATCGCGTAGTACCGGAAGCATATCCAATGGGTCACTGGGCCGGGGTATGTTGATCTTGTCCAGCCGCGCATTGAACTCCGACTCGGAAAGTTTCCTTATAGCATGCTGTACAAGGCGTTGGCCGAAACTAGACGTCCGCTTCGCAGGCTTAGGTCGGTTGCATCGAGCTTTGACCGCTTCGAATTTCGCACCAGACCGTCGAAGGAAGTCGATCTGGTTACGGCCTTGTGTGTTGTCGGAGAAGTAGTCTTCTGCTGATGTAGCCTCGTATCTAGGGCTGCTGTTAGACATAGCGCGTTTTCGAAATATCGAAGTAGCCTAAAACTTCCAGGGGTGGGCACAATCGACGCAAACATGAAATCTGCCGCGTAAAGGCAAACGAGTAGCCTGACATCTACAGGTTTTATGGATGCCTCTCACCAGGCTGAGGCTGAAAGTGGCGGGGCTGTGAATGGCAAGCAGGCAACCATACGATATGAGCCACCGCCAATCGTGATGAGGCGCTTAGTGCGCCGCACAAAACATACGGCCAAGAGCATCGCAAGCACTGGCCCTTCTCTTTAATTATTGACTTACGGCCGCAACCGCAAGTCGGCGAAGCGTTAGGAAGTCTCCAACAATTAGTACACGTCACCGTGGCACCCGAGCTTTGAATCAAGCAGCCCGTCCTGATGTTGGGATCGAGTATTTGAATACAGAGTTCGGACATCTCTCGAGCGAAGACCCCGAATTGTGAATCTGGCCGAGTTTTGCAGGCTTTCATCGCGTCCCGTGGCAGATCGAGCGATGGTAACCAGGCGAGAGGGAGGTGTGCGGTGCGTGGTGGTTAGTGCTGCGCCATGAGGCTGAGGCAGCTGCCAAGTCGGACCCCATTTGATGACGTAGCTACCAGTAGCCATCCCGATGACCAGACACGAACCGGCCGTATCTCTCGTTTGCTAACGCTCTACAAGTGCTGCTATCTAGTTCAAACTTTACATATGCTCTCGTCCGCAGCCTTAGGTTCCCTTTTTCTTTTGTGCCCAGCCGTTGTAACTTAGCCGGTCGTTGTGTGCTATAGGACGCCGCAGCTGCGATGTAGCTGAAGTTGAATAGAGCATACGACGTTTTGGTAATCTTCGTTTTCATCACTGAATGTTATTCTACCCATGTATCAATTGTGCTCACCCATGCGACGAGGAATGCATCCACTACACACCTACGTTATCGCCATTCTTATGTCGGGGTGTGCGCACGGCCTCCCTCCTTGCATCTCTACCCCTTTAAGCCTAGCTCCCGGCTTGACATGGCTTGTATCTTCGTAGATTGCATAACCTGAACGTTGACAACGAAACAATTAGAAACGACTGTGCCATTTCGCCATCAATTAGGAAGCTTGTAGTCTCCCTGGACCTTCACACTAGCGTATCATATAACGGCGGGACCAGCGCTTTACGCGGGCGGTCGGCAGAGCTCATCTTGTTTACTATGAGGCATTTTCAATCCGAAAGCAGGAGGGAAACAGGAGGGGAGCCTGCATTTGCACGTATGCTCCGCCACAATGCAAGGGTTTCATGTGCATGCTGCATCATGTGGGTACGGATGTACGGTCGAGACGTTCTTATACCAGTCTTGCTTTGGTATAACGACAGACACGAGACGTAATGACAAGCTTCTGTTCTACCTCTCCACTCCGATATCCCCCGCGGACCTACTAGAGGGTGTCGAGCTATCCGTCTTTGTCGTATGGCATGCGCCCATCGATCATCTGAAGAGAAATCACGCATCTTGGCGTGATTTAAGAGTGCTTGCACACGCGAAGCGCGGATTTGGTGCACCGCCTTGACTGAGCCGATCTAGCTGAGTCCAGCGCGCTATCAGGGGCAAAGGACTAGATCAAAATCGGCAATCCGGTTGATGTGTGACTTATAATACCGTAGAGGCCATGGTTATGGATCACGTATCCCCCCTTTTCCCGCTCCAATCTGCTTGACTTAAGTATGCATCATGCCTCGTCTCGCAACTTGCAAGCAGAGAACGATGAAGAGTCGGGTTCTTCTGGAGCCGACGATGACGACTTATTGCGGCATACACGGGTGAACGATGAGGAGGCCTCTGGCCCCGTTGTTCATACTATTCCGTCTGAAGGGTACCGCATCTTCAACTTGCGACCCCCAACACCAGCGCCTGTAAGTTTTCCGGAGCATCTCATTCCCAAGATGCTGATAAGATTATCACGCAGCCCGTATGCGATCCTACTCCTAGTTATGTCTCTTTCACGCCGCCCGTCTTCAGCGATACGGATGCCTGGCGATTCGACAACGCTTTCACCCGCGTAACGACATACACCTTGAAGAACTGGGGCACATTGATGCTTGCATTTGTTCCAATTGGTGTGTTGGCACCCGTCCTAGGATGGGGAGACTCCGCTGTCTTCGTCCTAAACTGTCTGGCCGTCATTCCACTAGCTGACGTCCTCTGTCGCGCGACGGATGATGTTTCGGGTTTCATGGGAGATACCCTCGGTGCTCTGCTGAACATCACGATGGGAAATGCAACCGAGCTGGTCATTTTGTACGTTCGATAGCACATTACCAAGGACGAAAGACGCGGGCTGACATCAGTAGTGTGTAATTAGCACCCTCGCTGTCTGCGAACGGCGATAGCTGACCGATGCAGGCATGCTTTACTCCAGCGACAATACATGATCGTTCGAACGTCTCTACTCGGCTCCATAATTGTCAATATGCTACTCGTTCTGGGCCTAGCCATCTTTACCGGCGAACTACAGCAACGTGGACAGGCCTACAATGTACTCGCAACGAGAGTGGCTGCGGGCTTACTATGTCTAACTACTGTCAGCTTACTGGTACCGGTCAGTTTTCAAAGCCCCGCGGGATTGTGCGACTTCGAGGGCTGACCTCAGACACAGTCCACTCTCAAGACAGTAGAGGATGACCTCTTCCAGAAGCGCGATGTCCTCACACTCAGCAGAGCAATATCTATGGTGCTTATCGTCACCTACTTCATCTACCTTTGGACGCAGAACAAATCAAGCAAGTACTCGTATAATACCCTAATCGAACTTGAAGACGACGATCAAGATATACCCGAGATGTTAGAAAGCGTTGAGCTGAATAGACCAGGCTCTCGTCATCGAAGAACGTTCTCATACCCGCGAACGCCATCAGGTCCGATAACGCCACAAGCTTGGAGTACGCCATCAGGTCCGATTGAACCTCGAGAGCTCGAAGCAATTCATCAACTCGCCGGTCTTCGCCTCTTTTTCGACCCCATATTGCCTCATTCACTTACAAGGCTTGATACAGCTATCGAGTTTGTCAAGACGCTCCCGTGGGTACCCAAAGTGGTACCCATAGCTCTTCTCTTAACCGCTACTGGCCTCATCGCGCTATGTGCTGGACATCTAGTTGATAGTATCGACCATTTCGTCGCCCACTCACCCGTCTCCAAAACCATGATCGGCCTCATCATCCTCCCAATCGTCGGCAATACTGCGGAGCTCATTTCCGGCATCATGTTTGCATGGCGCAAGCAGATGGATCTCGCCTTTGCCATTTCCATTGGCAGTGCAATTCAAATCGCATTGTTTGTTGCGCCGCTGGTAGTGCTACTAGGTTGGGGAATGGATCGAGAGATGAGCTTGCAGTTTACTATGTTCGAGGCGATTTCGCTGGTGGCAAGTACAGCTTTGTTCTTTTCACTTGTGTTTGATGATCGGTGCAGTGGGTTGAAGGGCGCATGTTTGGTGGCTGGTTATACTGTCATCGGGTAAGTTTCTCGTCATCCACCACAAAAATGGGTGCTAATCATGCGCGTGATAGCTTGGCCTCTTACTTCATTTTGAGCCCGGAGTGATGGCGGCCAGTTCTGAGATTAAAATAAAACTCCTTGTCGTTCAGTCAGCATGTGGTTACACTTTCATTCATATCTCTGTTTCGGTGCCTCTCTTCATTTGCGGATCACGATCGCTGCTTTACCACTCCCGATTTCTGTTCTATGAATGCGATATTGCTCTGATTCATCGCGAAGTGCCCAAAGCTCTGTCGATGTCAATACAATGTCTGACGTGGTGTACAACGCCCCTGTTACTGAGTGTTTTGAATTGAACTTCATTAATCTGGCCAACAATACTTTACGTGATTACTTTCTTCGTCATTCCTCAATCAAATTTGTCTCCCCTAGGTTCTGATGTTGAGTACCTAGCAAATCGCATCGCGAGTTCCGTCATAGATATCCAAGGTTGGGGTACTAACGCCCTTGATGGTTTTGTATCCCTGCCATGGGTATTGACTATAAGTCTTCTTGATCGCGATGGAAATTCCTCAGGCCTAGTCCCTTATCAGGGGGCCGGCCAGCCCACACTTCCCCTTTCCCCAAGCTTTCCTTCACAAACCGACTGGTCGCAGCCTAACGCATCCTTGGTGCCGCAGACCTTATATAAACACTTCGCACGTGGTAAAAACTCCTATCACCTCCACTCTTCTCACACCCCACTACCTCAACTCGACTTCTGCGCTAATTCGACTGCGCTTCCTCGACCGACGACCAGAAACCGCCAGGATGAAGTTTACCCTGACCCTCGCCTTCCTCATCGCTCTCGCCGTCGCTGCTCCCACCGACTTGGTCGAGCCACCCTACATGAGTTCCCCTCTGTGCGACATTACGTGTAACGCGCGTTATGTCCGCTGCCCGAAGGTAAACTTGAGCGACGCTTGCTCTCCATTCAGTGCTGGCTACTTTTCCGGGGGCCAGCATCTTAAGCTCTTTCGCTAATTTACATAGACGATGAATCGCATCGTGAAGGCAGCCTGCATAGGTGAAACCTGCCAGTACTATGGCCGCATGGTAAGTTCTATAAATCTTAAAAGTGTATCTCCGAAAGCTGCTGACACATGAATTTATAGTGCAAGGAAGAGTGCGGTTTCAAGCACTGCTAGACGGGTCGGACATCGACACAATACTAGATTGGGTAATGGAGGTTCCGTTGCGATGCGATTGGTCGAGCATTCGGCTTGAGTCACACGGATAATCTGGGCTTCGATCTAGCGTTATGGGTAACTGGCCATGGTCAGGATGTGTTAACCACATGTCTACGTCGCCAATTAGAGTCACGGTATACACATTGGGTGCATTTGTCTACGTCAGGTCTTCTATAGTCACATATTAGAAGATAATGGGACACAATCAACGAACGTTAACTGAGCATTATCTCTGCCGTATGGTTTACATGTGATACAAACCTTATCTCATCGAATTCTAATGCATCGTGTTCTGGGCTCGACGTGACCCTTATCTTTTCACATTGACTTCCATCCAATGATTCGAACTCTTCGTCCGTCCATCAGACCGAGGTAAGAAGTTTGCGAAGTCTAATTAGAAGTGTCTCAGTGCCCGTTGGAGAACCGACCTTAACCAAGGTCGACACATAATGCAGTCTCTATACCCATAAGCATCAAATGTAAGTTTCGGAAGATCTGCCCAAGTGATTACACTTGAACTACGCGGAGATCTCCCAATGCTTAGTCGCCAAAGATCTACATATTCAATTGAGATGCATGAAACACACCTATACTTTCATAAGCACTATTTGAGGCACGAATATGCTGTGAGTACCTTAACGGAGGCCCTGATCGAACACAAATTTCGTAAGCAGTAATCGATGGCAAACCTCTATCAGCTTTTTGTAGACACAGACAAGCTGTGGTCGTATCTAAATTCGCAGTTTAATTCCAACAACTTACGTACTTAGAGTCAACCATGCGGCTCGAGTCGTCTTCTATATGCGTCAGCCTAACAACAGACTCGGTTGCGTGGTTCAAGACGATGTCTTCAGATTTGTCCCAGTCTTCTCGATACATAAAACTCATTCACCGTAAAGACGGGATCAAGCCACACATTCTCCATCCTCACCAGCCCCAACCATCTCTCTTAGCCTTGACTCTCCACACCAATAGATACCACCGTTCTCCCTCTTCATCTTCATCTTGGCAGAATATCGCAACCTATCAGTCCTACCCTTTCCCTCCCACTGATTGATCACATGGCCCAATCTTTCCGCCATACCACACCAGCTCATATACAAGCCCTCGAAGTCGTCTCGTTCGAACCAGCTTGGGTTATCTGTTGTTCCGTTTTGACGGTTCTGAAGATGCCACAGCGAATTCTGGACTTCGTTAGCTTCCATGCTGAGTGACTTCTCACAAACGGGACAGTTTCGGGTTGAGCGATATAAGCACATAGCTCGGTGGTGAAGGACTTGTACTGCACTTCGACTGCTGAGATCATTGGTGCAGAGGAGACATGAAGTTTTCGGGAGGGGTTTGATTTCAGGCGGCGCCGTGTGGGCTGAGCCGACAATATCTTGGACGGGTGATATCGACGGAGGTGGAGGCGGAGCACTCGGTCGGAGTCGTGGAGCTTCCTCGGATAATGGAAAGTGCGGAATGAAGGTATTGACAGTACGGCGTTCCCAGCATTTATTGAAATGATCGACGCGGTCTGCCATCTCGAATTTGGATAGGTTGGTGCCGCAAAGCTGACAGAAAGGAGTGCATTCAATTCCCAGCTCTGGGAGTTGATCACCAGCACAAGGTTCCTTCCGATCAGAGACTGTGTCGGCTATGTCAACCAACTCTGGCTCGGGAGTCGGAAGTGGTGTGTTGCCATCAACCTCTTCCAGACTTCGTACCGCGCGGTCCAGCATCTCAACATCTCCCGAGCGCGCATTCGGCATATCTAATGCAATCCGGAGCATACAGCTAATGACATGTTCGATGCACTCTTTCGCGGTCTCGAACCCATCGAGGAGATCAGTGTCGCAGGCCGGGCAGGTCATCTCGCTTCGTTCCAGTAGGCAGTTTCGGACGTGGTTGTATAGATCTTGCTCTCCAAGGCTGCTGATGTCGCTGTCACAAACAAGACATGGGAAGGTGAGCTGCATAATGTTTCGCAGTTGAGTTTGTAGAGTGTGATCTACATGTCGCTGCCATATATAAGTCGTTAGCTGCGTTGTGTAAAAGACATGAACTTACGTTATCTTGCTTCACGCTGAAGGAGTAGTCCTGCTTTTTATACATATTGGTCTCTTCATCCGGACTCTTGCATGCGCTTGTATTGTAGACCGTTGCCGATGGCTTCTGCACCGTCGTCAGCTAAACATTCAACTATCATCATCCTCAAGAAACGACGCGGACTTACGGGATTGCCACGTTCTGAATCCGTATGCTCTTCAACATCATCACCGTCTGATAATTCCCACCAATCTTCTTCCTCTATTCCCTCTTTCTCCCCCAATAAATTCTCACAATTAGTCTCCTGCTTCAAAGACGAGCGGACGTTACCCGAAAGGCTACTCTTGGGTTTCCTCCGTTGCTGGAACACACGTAAGTAACTTGAGCGTGATGTTGTTCCCTTCTCAATGGTACGAGGGAATAATAGATGTTTGCGACGCATATTTGTTACTTGTATGGCGCCGCAAAAGTGATCGTTGGGGCAAACATTGACAAACTCGGGACATACCTCTTGCTCGTCTTCATCCTCCAGGTCTTCAATAGACGTGTCAAAGTCCGTATGTTCACCCTCTGATGAGCTGCTGCTGTCCGTCGAGGACATTGCACCGTGCGGACAGCCATCCTCCGCCCTAGCAAAGTTTCCCTCTCCATCTTCGATTGTGGACAAGTCGCTCATTTCTCTTTCGTTGTCCTCAGACATTTGGCTGGAACCCTGACCCGCACAAAGTTCGAACGGACGATGGCGTAGTAACCCGGATGGGAGGCGACGTATAATATCTTCTGAGAGATCGCACCACTGATTTGGTGTGATTTTGCTGTCAAATACCAGAAGCAGTTCCTTGCTATAGGATTCGAAGTGCTCATCGCTCAAATCCAAGAAGTCGGCTAAAGCGGTCATTAGATGGCGTCGAGTCCTCACGGCTGACATTTTGTAAATTTCTGCTGTTCAGTGTTGAAGAGTCGCGTATTGAACAATGGACGATGTGCGCGTGACGGGCGAGGTCTATTGCGAGAGCGGTGAAAATAAAAGCTCGCTAAGGTATTTTAGACGAAGACAGAGAGTTTAGAGTCACACAACCTTTAAGGAGCTCTTGAGTGCACAGTGAAATATACGTAATGTGCAGGTGCAACGTTTCCAGCTCGGACGTTTAAGCTGGCCGAAAAACCTGACGGAGAGGCAATTCACTATTATGGTACAGGTAATATAATATTTGAGAACGACTATTGCAATAAGTCTTCCAAAAAGGAGCATGGTCATGGATAGGTAATGCTATGGTGTTCCTGGGGTGAAGCGTTGTCCATACACAATGTGAGGGGGTCGTGTGCGATATATCCCGCGAATTTCACTGCTTCACCTAGAGTGTCAGGTCACCGATCTACGGAAACCTGCATCAATCCTCTGGGAAACGGCTGACGCTATACATCGGCCGCAACACGGATTCAGACCAATGATCAGCCTAGACCATAGCATCCGCGCTACAATTTTCGAGGACCTCTCCCACAGCTTACGCACTCAACCATCTAACCCGACTATAAATTCGCATTAGCTATACTACGATCACACGATACCACATCTGCACCTACATCTTCATCTACATCTTTATCTCCGTACCCTCACTCCATCTTCGTCCAACACCATCACTACCATCTTTGACACCATGGACGTCTACTACCAACCCAAGTCCGGATTCAGCTGGGCCGACGATGATGAAGACGACACCTTCGATCTCGACTCCTTCCGCGTATCCACCATCAACACGACCCCGACGCTCGCAGAGCTCGGTCCCCTCCAGGCGCCCTCAATCGCCGAAGACAACACTTACATCCCCACATACTCTTCCCTAGAGCCCATAGACGCCGCAGTACCCTGGCAGTCATCAGAAATTAACAAATACGTTCCCAAGTGCAAGCTTCCCGGCGACCCCCACCACTATCTCTCCTCATCTCCAGCCAACTGGCCATTCCAGCAGCCACTCGCATCCACATTCGCACACAATACAAACTACGAGTGCACCATACCGGAAGCCTACCCAGGGTTGAGCTCCGCGCTCGACAGACGGTACAATTATGCTGCGAATTGGCGGGATGTCAAGTTTAGGTCCGGCAGGCTTAGAATGCGGCGCGGTGAGACGTTCATGATGAGGCACACTCTGATGAGCTTCGAGTTGGTGCTCGAAGAGGATGACAAAGTACCGGAACTTACGGAGGAGGAGACAGACGAGGAGATAGAGGAGAGGAGTAATGGTGTGCTGACGCCGGTGAATGTGCTGGTTGGGTATGGGGTTGTGAAGAAAGAAGAGGGGATGATTAAAGATAAAGACTGTGTCGCTATCGCTGACGGCGAGGAGTCGAATGACTCCGATACAACACTGATCGAGTTTGCGAGCAAGACAGAAGAGATTTGCACGAGCGGGGGGTTTACCACTACCCCGTCACCACCACCGTGCACATCTCTTCCTCCGGAGACTTGCAAGACGCCACCAACAGCGCGCAAAGATATGTCGATCTGCTCGGCGTCGGGCTTGCTTGCGCTCGGTACTGGTATCGTAGTCGGCGCGGTGATCGGGGCTGTTTTCTTCCGGCGGCGTTAACGGGCTTGAATGAGGATGTCGCGGGATTTGGTGACAATTTGATGCATTGATGTCGCTCATGATTAGATACAAAATACCTTTCAGGGGCGTTAGGCTGAGTATATCATAGGAGATCGCTCTAACATAGATTTCTCTGTTCAAATTCTAGAACCCTGTCGACTGTTAAATAAATGTGCTAAAGACTAATTCAAATAGAAGTTGTACGAGACCAGCATATTGGACTACAGATCTTCCATTTTCACCTTTATGAATTGATTCCTTGTGGAGAAATACGCCATCTCACGGTCAAAGAGTGCGGTATTGCATGATAGGCTTCCAGTGACCATTGCTTCGATGAGCCTGGAGCTCGGGTGTGAGTCGCAGTGTTGCGATAAGAACCGATTGGAAACCGATATCAACTGATGTGCGGAGCGTGTTCGTGTCCGGAATCATACGCTAGGGGGATTACATACTCCGTGCACGTTATATGGTATGCATTTAGCGGCGCATTCATTATAAGCCACAGTGTTTGCAAAGTACGAATGCGATACGGAAGCGTTTTTTGGTCCAAGTCGTTTGGGTAAGAGCCTGGTCCATCTAATCGTGACTCTGGCCTCGAGATGGCATGATGTGTGATTCCCAACTCATAGACTCCGCAAAGAAACTCGAACTTTATCACAATTTAAATGCCTTGGACCTTCGCGCATCAGGGTGCTATCTTAGAAGAGAAAAAGTCTCTATTGTTCCTTTCTCGCACTCGCCACCGCCGCTTGTCATGATCTTGATGGGTGGTTCTATGCTTCCAAGAGACCTCTACAAAGCAAGCAGAGCAGCAGGGTTGAAGCGAGAGACCCGGGTTCCACCATCTCCACTACAGCTACGTTCCAAATTAGCGCACGTGAACTCTCCAACACATTTAAGACTTACAACTTATCTGATTCTGATAGTGTACCCTCCTTCACTATAGCATCTACAGGGTATCGCAGTTCCTGTGACTGGCGCTTTAAAGCGGTTCAGGGTATCTTCGATAGTACCTTCCGGATCCCTCTCGCATTTAATAGTTGCCATACCAACCCTCTCATACACACCCTGCACCTGATCCACCATTTCCAGAAGTAAGCACATCAGTGTTATATGCAACTGATCATTGCGCGAGCCACCCAGCATACAGTAGAAGCTTTTTGTCTTCGTTTCGGCTTCATGGCGACGCTGGTCATCATCGAAGAAGACCAATGATTCGAAATTTTCCGCGCCTTTCCAGTAATCGTCTTCGAGGTCCTCGCAGCTAGTAATTTGCCAACGAACCCAGCTGGTAGCATTTTCTGCTTCTGCTATTCTTAAAAATGAGACAGGTCTCAGCCATCCTTTTAAATCTAGGTATCCGCTGGTAATGGCGCCCGTAGGGTCTTCGGAGAAATGATCAAGATAAATGTCGACAACTTGTACCTCTACCTTCTGGATGGTTGCGACTCCAAACATTACTGCGTGGATAGCAGAAGCCCAAGACCAGGTTGGGGCTACGTATGTAGCAGAGCGCCGAGAAATATCTCCGTAGCTTATGGGAGAACGATGCCACTGGTACCGTGATGTCCAGAACAGTTGCTCAGGCAGAGCATGTCGCCACATTCCGGCAACGTAATCGTCGTCGAGGATAACTTTCATCCTTTTAGCCAACCCGGATAAAGCGACAAGCTTGTCCGTGATTTTGGTGAGCTGTGTGTCTGAGTATTCTCTAACAATTCTTTCCCACGCATAGTAACTCTTGGGCGCCTGATTACTTATCACACGGTTGTAATTCGGGGCTAGGAAGATCATTTCGCGTTTGATATCCACTCCGGCTATGCCATTGGGAAAGCCAGAAGGACAGATTTCGGCAGCTGCTTTTTCAGTGCATTCCCAGAGCAGCTGGTCGCGACCAAAGTGAATCAAGCGCGGTGACAAAAGGCGCTCTTGAAATACCTAAATAACCCCCAGCAACTGTTAGCGGAATTCGTCGCCTAAGGTCGGGGCAAAGCTCGTCCATAAGGATCATGATGCCCACGATCTTTGAGGACGCTTAGGTGATTTACACCCACGTCGAAAACCGCACTCCCAGATTAGGTTGGTACATAACATAGATGTTCCAGATATGGAATTGCAACTCACTAGCTAAAATCAGCTTGACATATGATGATCAACGGGAGCCACTAACCCCATCCACGACTATTCAAGGGACTTTCCTCAATGTTTTTCCGCCAAATTAACACATTGTGTAATGAGTATCTTTTCTTACGTAGGTCGTCCGAATCAATCTCAATCGAGGCGGTAATATGAAGAGGACACAAGGGTGTTGCAGATCGAGGGAAGAAAAGGCCTCGAGAGCTATCAGCTGCTGCGGATGCAGAGATGTTGCAATACGAGTTGGAGTAAACCCTGCCCATCATAGCAGACTCTTTTGCCCAGTCTGAGAGATCGTCCTTGTCTTGCAGGATACATAGCGAATCTATCCATAAATAGGACACACCGAGCCGCCGAGTTACAACGAGAGCATCCTGAAAGGTCTTAGGGAGATCATCTTTCGTTATCCCCAGTCGGAAAGCTTCCATGTTAGACCGAAGCAACTGAATGAGTGGGACTTTGCCCCAACAATGACTGAGGGTGACATAGGGGCCGATTGGTGGTATGTCGGCGGTGCACGTGAGGCGTATCTTGTTGTCCAATCCGATTTGAAGCAACCGACTTGGATACCATGTGCTTTCGGCTGTAGGTGGCTTGTTACAAGATTGGTGCCCGCTTAGGCATTCTTGCATCCAGGTCTTGACATGATCCCAAGCTTGTTCGGAAGATGTATCGGATAGTTGCAATGCGCTTCTTGGCCTAGCTGGAGCTTCTTGATCTGTACTCTTGAGCACAAAACAAAGTTAGATTGAAACTGGGGGCAAGGCTCACCTTCAGAAACAAGCGTCAACTGGTACGTTGTTAGATGATTGGCCCCATTGGCTCCGTGACGGTATATATAGAGGTAGAGAGTGCGGGTAGGGGAGTGATAATCAAGGTTGTCGTCGGCATAACCACGATCGCTGTAGACATAAACAAGCTCGCCGGAGGTCACACAGTAATCTCTTGCATTAGTACTCCGTGTCCTTGGTTGGAGAATCCGGCTATCTTGCAGCCGTAAATCCTCTTGGAAGGATGAACAATTTTCTTCCCATAACGGCTGGCAGATTTGACAGTCATCGAGTGCAGACTTTGCAAGGCTATCCACACTGCGATGATGGATAAGCTTTTCGTAGAGACGGAGCGTTTGCCCGTTATAGTCGAACATGGCGGAGCAAACTTCGCAGATCATGGCGGGCGAATGTGACAAGTGGGATGCTCGCTTTCAGAAGAGGACGATGCGGATGAAGCAAATATGTGGCATTTGATATTTAGGCAACAGGGCGCTGCTGTTTAAAAATGCCCCGCTTTTGCAGCTGTAGGGGACCGCCATCCAATCATCCAGTCGTCAGCTGTGGGGTGGGATCAATGTCGTAAACAGTCTCGTCGTGGAAGCAAAGATATCGAGGCCACATTTGGCACCGTTTCGAACACTCGAAAACCCGAGAAACGATCAAATGTATGATTGGAATGGGATTGGAAGGCGTTCGGCGCTAGTCGGGACTGGTGACGGAACCCATGCACGGTGACAGCCGCGTCTTATTCTGTTGACGTTTGCCTATCAGGCATCAATGCCCATGATGATGATCGATGAGCATGGCGTACAGAGAATGCGCACAAACTTTGCGAGTGGGAGTTGACCCACAGTGCGCTCATCACGACGTCATACGGACCGAAGCTCGAAAACACTACATAAACCTCATTGCCCACAACCAGCCATACGATATTTACAAACGCCCGCATCACACCAATTGAACTCAACTCTACTCTTTTCAATCAACCAAAAACTTATACACAAATTATCATCATGTCCGGTAACTCCAACGTCGGTCAGGCTAGCGTCTACGAGGCGGGCGACCAGCGCAACTCCAAGGACAGCGAGAACCAGGCCGATCGCTTCCACGAGGGCAAGGAGAACTCGCATCTCGCTCAGGACCCCAGTATGCCTCATCCTCTCACATGTCATGCATCAACGCTAATCGTACGACAGAGGACGAGCGTTCCATCGCCAACAAGCTCGCCCGCGAAGCCAAGCGCGAGGACGAGTCCGAGGAACAGAGCGAGGAGACCGTTTTGGGCAAGAAGGATGCTACTCTGCCCGCACGAGCGCACGGCAACGAGCCGTCCAAGGGCGCCAAGATTGACCAACAGTTGAGGGAGGAAGAGGAGGAGGAGCTGAGGCGGAAGGGCAAGGCTTAAAAGCACTGGTGGAACGCCGAAAATACCCCGCTGTATAGCGTGAGGGTTGTACGAGTATGATAACAATACCTGGCATAGTACAATGAGACGATGTTACGCCCACACTTTGCACCTTAGTCGTGGCCTAAGGTGTTCATCCAGCCTTCTTCGCGATGCTCTGTCGTTCAAGCTTGTGATACTTTACTGACACTTCAATGTGACGCCCACATGCTTACTACCACCCATTCTCTTATCGAACATCAAACAATCTAACACATGCGTCCAGAGTCCAAATTCCGAATCCACACAGAGAATGGCGAGCTTTTTCAACCCCACCATGACGACTCTACCCCGCCAAGCCCCCACCACCACCATGACTCGCGCTCGGGATCTCACCGAGGTTGACACCGCAGCCATGTCCGACATCGCCATCTTTCTTACAAACCACGAACCAAGCTACATACACCCCAATTGACTCATAGGACTTACATGCCTCTTCGCCCACACACCGCGCGCCTCATCCAGACCATCACCGCCGTAACTCGAGCTCTTATCCGGCCACAACACCAACCCCACTTCCACCTCCACCTCCCACACGCCGCAAACATGTCCACCGCCGCGCGCCTCAAGGGCAAAACGATCATAATAACAGGCGCCAGCTCCGGCATCGGTAGATCCTGCGCTCTCGAGTTTGCGCGCACGCAACCAGATGACTTGAAGCTCATCCTCACGGCGCGCCGCTTTGACACGCTCAAGGAAGTTGCAAAGGAAATTGGCGAGTTTGCAAAGGGTGTAAAGGTACATCCCGTAAAGCTAGACGTGAGTAAGATAGAGGAGATTGAGGCGTTTGTCGGAAACTTGCCCGAGGAATTCAAACAGGTGGATGTTTTGGTGAACAACGCGTGAGTACTCCATGAACCTGCACTCAAGGTTCTAGTACCAGACGAACAGCTAATAGTAGACAAGCGGCCTCGTCAAAGGCGTAGCCCAAGCCCCCAACATCTCCCCCGCCGACATCAACACCATGTTCACTACCAACGTCACCGGCTTAATCGCTATGACCCAAGCTATCCTCCCCATCTTCCAATCGCGCCCATCAGGCGGGCAGGGTGATATCGTAAACATCGGATCCATCGCGGGGCGGGAACCCTACCAAGGCGGCAGCATCTACTGCGCGACCAAAGCCGCCGTACGCTCCTTCACGGACGCGATGCGCAAGGAGCTCATCGCCAGCCGCATCCGCATCATTGAAATCGATCCAGGGCAGGTGGAGACGGAGTTTAGCGTTATAAGGTTTGGCGGTGATAAGGAGAAGGCGAAGAAGGTGTATGAAGGGGTGGAACCGCTCACGCCCGAGGACATTGCGGAGGTGGTGGTGTTTGCGGTAGGGAGGAGGGAGAATGTTGTGTTGGCTGATATTTTGGTGTTTCCGAACCATCAGGTGAGTCGAGTCGTTTTTTTCGCGTGTGCGGGAGTTGTGCTGATGTGGTGTAGGCTGCTGCGACGGTTATGCATCGGAAGACGACGTAGAGTGCTGACATGGATTAGGCTGCGGCAACAGTTATGCATAGAAAGCCTATCAAGGAGAGAGAAAGATTATAGAATAGCCCCGTTAGATGCTGTACATATGAGTCCGCAGAATACCATCCAACCCAAGCATCCTCGTTCCTTCCTTCCTACTCCTTCCACACGTCCCCAATAAACGACTCCAAATCTCCCAACAAGACTTCATCCCTTTCCAAAGCCGGAAAGTGCCCGCCCTTCTCATGCACCCTACACCAAACCAACCTCCCCGTCGTCTCGACCCACTTTCGCGGCATGACCCCCAACTCGTACGGAAATGAGCTATACCCAAACGGCTTATCAACATACAACTCCGCCTGTCCATGAAAGTACCCTTTTGCTTTCTGCCCGCGCCCGAAGTCCTCGCGATACGGGTAGATGGACGTAGCAAAACACTCCGTGAACCAGTATAAACTGACCTCGCGGAGGATGGTATTGAGAGGGATAGGGAATTCCGGATCACTCCATGAAAGGTACTTTTCCCCAATCCAAGATAGTAGCGCGAGCGGGGAGGAAGCGAGGACGTGACCGATGGTTGAGGGTCGCGTACCGTGCATCAGGCCGTATCCCGTGCCTGTGGTGTTGAACTCATTGTACCGCTTCAAGCCTTTCTTCTCCGCATCCGTGAACTCCATGCCCTCCATTCCCTCTGGCTCCCCCATCTGGCAATAATTCAAATGCATCGCCTTACACTCCGGATACGTAGCCGCCATCGTCCTCGACACCGCGGACCCAATGTCGCCACCTTGGACAATGTAGCCTGTGCCGAAACCCAGTTGGAGCATGAGTTTGTGCGTGAGGCGGGCCGAGTCGGCCATCGTCCAGTCCTTATCCAGTGGCGGAGCGGGGGAAAAGGTGTAGCCCGGCAGACTGGGCATGATGATGTGATAAGGCAAGGTTTCCGGCGTGTATTTCGCCTGTAGGAGCTCGATGACGGGTAGGAACTCGGCGAAGGTGCATGGCCAGCCGTGACTTCTCACGATCGGAACAGCACCTGCTTTCTTGGAGAAAAGTGCGGCGAAATGCAATTCGTGGGTCCTCCCGTCATCATCTTGAATCGCTCCTTTGAATTGCGCAAAAGAATTTAGATGCGCTTCTTCTTTGCGCCAGTCGAATGCTTCGAGCCACTCTTTCTTCGCGTTCAATAGCCATTCACGAGAGATGCCGAAGTTGCGACCTTCCGATTGACGTGCGGATTGGTTCTCGAAAGAGGGCTGGGCTACGGGACTTAGGCGGAGGAGTTGTTGGAAGTCGTGTAATTTCTGGTCTTCGATGTGTATCTCGAAGGGCTCAATAGTCCCAGTCGCCGTCGAAGGGAGGGCTCCGTATGGCTTGGTTGATGACATTGTAGGTGAATATGGTATATGCACTCAAGGTTGTTGGTAGAAAAGGTGCGAGGAATGGGAGTGGTTTGATGATCGGATTTGTCTGTGGTTGATAGGTTAATACTCGTAGTGGAAAGCAGTATTAGATGAAAGTTCGTAAGTCCAAATGTGAGTCTTCTTATACATTTATATATATGATGCTGAGGTTGAAGTGTAGTCCTAACATGACGTTCGCTGACAAACACCACAACAAGTGCAAGGAGAAGCTGAAGCACCACGCGCCCGATTAGGAAAGCTACACGCGTGTAGCGGCTAGCGTGCATGCTCCCATGCTCGGAACATCTGATGTACCACCGTCCATTTGGCCGTGAAAAGCAGTCCCAGAGAGATCATCGAAGGCATTGGAAATCAAATAGTCACAGCTGGTAAATGATGTGCATGGGATCGCTCTACAGCTTACCGCGCACGTAAATCCTGAACCTTGGGGAATTCGTTGGCGGCACCAACTGGCAGCACTTCGGCAGCATTTCTGTAGAGGAATTGGATTTGACTCCTTCTTTCATTTCTAAGCATGCAGGGTATCACTTCGTCTATGTCTATCATCTAATTCATTTCCAGTTCGAAAGTATCGCAGGAATTTGTCAAGTGCCGCCCATAAGATTTACGTCTATTGTCCAGCGCCCCGGGGAAGCAAATCGAACCAGTCTACTCCATCTCAATCGTTCCAGGGGGCTTGCTCGTAACTGTCTCACATTAGCTGTTGCACTAGAAATCGTACTAGAATATGACTCACTGTCGTAAACCACCCGACAAACGCCCTCAACCTCGTTTACAATCCTCCGGCTGACCTTCTTCAAGAAAGCACCATCGAAGGGATACCAATCCGCCGTCATGAAATCACTCGTCTCCACCGCTCTCAACGCAATAACCTGATCGTGCACCCTCTTATCCCCCATAACACCTACGGCCTTAACAGGAAGCAGCGCCGCAAAAGCCTGGCTGATCTGCCTATACAGACCCGCAGCCCTGATCTCTTCGATGAAGATGAAGTCGGCCTCGCGCGCAATGCGGACTTGCTCGGGCGTAACTTCGCCTAAGATGCGGATAGCGATGCCTGGGCCGGGGAAGGGGTGGCGCCAGACGAGCTCTTCGGGTATGCCGAGGTTCTTGCCCAGTTCGCGGACTTCGTCTTTGAAAAGTTCGCGGAGCGGCTCGATGAGCTTGAGGTTCATGTCTTTCGGGAGACCACCGACGTTGTGGTGCGTTTTGATAGTTGCCGAGGGGCCCTTGAAGGAGATGCTCTCGATGACGTCGGGGTAGAGGGTGCCTTGGAGTAGCCATTCAATGTCGCCGGCCTTGTCGGAGCCGCGTGCGTCTTCGGCGATTTTCTTTGCTGTCTCTTGGAAGACTTCGATGAAGGTGTTGCCAATGATCTTGCGCTTCTTCTCGGGGTCATCGGTGACGCCCTTTAGGCGGCCGAGGAAGCGTTCCGAGGCGTCGATAACGGTGAGGTTGATGCCCAAGCCAGCCGTCAAGGTCTCCTTGACCTGCTTCGCCTCGTTCAACCTCAGCACGCCATTGTCGACCATCACGGCGTGGAAGCGATCGCCGATAGCCTCCTTCATCAACTTCGCAGCAACAGTGGAGTCCACGCCACCGCTGACAGCGCCGATAACCTGGCCCTTCTCACCGACCAACTTCCTGATGCGCTCAATCTCCTGGTCCACAAACTTGTCCATGGTCCAATTGGTCTGTGCTTGACAAATGTCCACCGCGAAGTTCTTCAGTACGATCTTTCCCTGCGGCGTATGTGTGACCTCCGGGTGGAACTGAATGCCGAAGTACTTCTTCGTCTTGTGCGCCATGCCCGCGAACGGCGCATTGCTTGTTGTAGCCACCGTAACAAAGTCCTCGGGTAGATGGCTAAGCTTATCTCCATGGCTCATCCACACCTCCATATCATCCTGTAGGTCCTTGAACAGCATATCGACATGCTCGCCCGCGTCACTACCACCATGCCTTCCCACTTTGAGATACGCATGTCCAAACTCCCTCTTCTCACCCGCAAGCACATTCTTCCCAAAGTGCCACGCAATCTCCTGCAGACCATAGCATATGCCCAGGATCGGCACGTCGAGGTCGAACACGGCGGGGTCGACGTGCGGCGCATCGTCCCAGTACACCGAGTACGGACCTCCGGAGAGGATTACGCCTTTGGGGGTCCAGCTGAGATCCGCCAACTTCTGCGTGCACGGGAGCATCTCAGAGTAGACATTGAGTTCGCGGAGGCGGCGCGTGATAAGGTGCGTGTACTGGGAGCCGAAGTCGAGCACAAGGATGGTGTCGAAAGTTTGGTGGGGCGGAATTGGGTCGATGCCGTCGGTCGCCATATTGATAATTGTAGGCGGGTAGGAATTGGAGTCTGAACGAGGGTAGGAAAAGAGTAGGTAGAAGGAGAAGAGAATGTGGGAGAAAAGACGGAGCGATTTGTGACTCTAGAAAATTTTGGCGGGGCACTTCAATTCGACGCGACCGCGGAAGGCCCGTGCCCACGAAATTTATCGGATCTCGAACTCGGCCTACTTTGACCACTCCAGCTTCAAAACCCACATCACAACACACACAATGCCGAAAAGAAAGACACAAAAAGATCCTGAAGCCCTCCCAGATGCGCCGGAGGCCAAGAACAAGCGCAAGAATGATGAGTCGGACAGCGACGAGGTATATACCGAGCCCCCACCTCCCCGCGCTCCCCAGTACAAAGCTCACAATGGCAGGACATGGACACGGTAGACGTCGAATTCGAATGGTTCGACCCCCAGCCTGCAGTCGACTTCCACGGAATAAAGACCCTGCTACGACAACTCCTCGACATCGATGCGCAGCTATTCAACCTCTCCGAACTCGCAGACCTCATACTATCGCAACCGCTCCTTGGAAGCACAGTAAAAGTAGACGGGAACGAAACAGATCCATATGCCTTCCTTACAGTATTGAACCTCACGACACATAAGGTACGTCCCATCCCTTTCCGCTCCCATCACAAGCCCATACCTGACATCACCCCAGGACAAACCAGTAATAAAGGACTTAACCGCCTACCTGACCCGACGCACCACCACCTCAGCCTTACAACCCCTCCAAACCCTGCTCTCACCCACCTCCCCCATGCAAATCGGCCTCATCCTAAGCGAACGCTTCGTAAACATGGCGCACCAAGTCGTTCCACCGATGTACACCATGCTCGTCGAAGAAATGCAATGGGCGCTTGAAGAAAACGAGCCTTACGCCTTTACACACTACCTCGTTCTGTCAAAGACCTACGTCGAGGTTGCGTCGACGATACCGCAGGCCGAGCAGCCGCCGAGCAAGAAGAAGAAGGGCGGCGCGAAGGACGCGGAAGGAGAGGTTTTCTACTTTCACCCGGAAGATGAGGTGTTGCATAAGCATGCGGCTGCGTGGGGGACGTTCGAGTACGAGACGCCGGTGGATGAGGGCGCTAGTGATAGTAAGAGGGCGTTCCAGGAGTTGGGGATTAGGCCGAAGGGACATCTGATTTTGATTGAGGCGGAGAAGTTTAAGGGTGCAGTGGAAGGGGTGAAGGCGTATCTTGGGGGGCAATGAGCGGATATGGTCTTAGTTGGGGTTGTGCAATATGCACTCCGTAGCTGCGAGAAGACGCTACCGGGTAACGGGGGTCGATGTAAGTACTGCGCGTCTCGACAGCGCAATACGCAAACCAGCCACGAAATCAATGAAAGAAATCAACAATGCATATCTCAAACTGCAGATTTACTTAGTGATACATTCCTACTGCACACCAGCCGAATCTATAGAAGAAAGAAACTGGATCAAGGGAATTGTTCTGCATGCTACTATTGACACATCACCTCAAATCCGCCTGCTCACCCACCATGTCTATATTACAAGGCCAAACCGCTTAACCGATGACCACCTTGTCATCCTCTTTGAAGTCGTACGCGGGAATCTCGAGGTTGAGCGGCGCAGGTCCCTTTCTTATGCGGCCGGAGATGTCGTAGTGAGAGCCGTGGCAGGGGCAGAACCAGCCGCCAAAGTCGCCGGCCTCGCCGATGGGGACGCATCCGAGATGGGTGCAGACGCCTGTTTCTGTTAGCCTTCCTATGCCGCAACCGAGGTAGGATATGCCTACCTAACATGATCAGCCACTCGGGGTTCTGCACACGATCCGAGTCGGCCTGCGGGTCGCGGAGCGCCTCCCACTTTGTGTCATCGGCCTCCTTGATCTCGCTCTCGGTGCGGTGTCGGATGAAGACGGGCTTGCCTCGCCACTTGATGATGACCTGCTGTTATCAGCTTCCGTAGCTCCGGGGGACACGCCGGTGGGGGAAACGCACGTTCTTGCCCAATGGGATGGCAGCGAGATCGATCTCAACCTTGGCCTGGGCCAGGACGTCGGCGGACGCGGACATGTTGACGAGGAAGTCTGTTGCGCGATTTCATTAGCATCCATCTCGGTCATCGCGGAACACCCCCAATCCATCCGCAAAACAGCCAATTGCACTCCGGCTCCTCCCTCTACCATCCCTCTCCCGATTCCAACTCCCTCCAAAGCTCCCCTGGGGTGTGGATAGAGTACCTACCCTGCACAGTCGCCTTCGCGCCCAAACTAGCCAACGCGCCCATAGTACCAACCATGAAGTACTGCATCATCTTAGGGCCGCTCTCGCCCTTTGACTTGTTCCGGTAGGCGGCAAACGAGGGGATCTTGGTGGAGTCGGGGGAGCCCTTGAAGGGGCTGTTGAACGAAGCCGGGGCGTCGGAGGCATTGCGGGTCTGCATGGCGGTGCAGCCGGCGCGCGCCACGGGTAGCGAGTGCTGGGTCCATGTGCGGGCTATCGCACGCGTGGTCGAGGCGAGCGCGGGCATCGTGGCGGCGGGAGGTTGTGGTGGTGTGGGGGGTGGATGGGCGGTGATGAGGTTGGTGGTGCGTGAAAGTTTGGGCAGGAGTCCTGACGATCAAGTTGACGCTGATTGGTTGGGGCGTGGCCTTTGCGTAGCGTCATGAACGTCAACTGGCGACCTGCAATTGACGCATCAACACCATCAAGTTCATCAATTAAACATCTTGAGCTTCTAGACAAAAAGGCTGCGCAAACATATACAGACCATGTTGGGTCGTCGTCAGTGGCTGTATGCGCTTCTTGGCTTCTGCCTATACAGCTGAACTATTGACTCATTTCACAGCTAGCTACAGTAATTGAACATAGAGCTCTACTCCTTCACTTCTCACCAATCGAACTCCTGTTCAAAATCAATCACCTCGTCCAAAGTTTGCTACAGCCCATTAACACAGTTCTGGATATACTTTGCAAGGACACGCGCAGCTGGATCACGCAAACATACGACAATGGCGTCAACACCCTCAACACACAAGAGGACAGCGACCTCCCCACCCCCCGCTTCTGCCCAATCCCAGCCAAAGATATCCAAGTATTTCGAGAAAAAGCCCCAGAAGGACACCCCTCCAGCCAAGAAGAACCCGCCGAGCGATATAACCGCAGGGATCCCGACCAAGGATAAGGACCTCAACCAAAAGGCACCGGCATCACCACCGGTCGGCCCCCAGGATTCGTCATCTGAATCACGTACACTCACTCTCACCTACCACACCGGTGACATTTTCGCCGCCCCGCCCCAAACCCTACTGATCCACGCCTGCAACACCCAAGGCAGCTGGGGCGCTGGCATAGCCGCCGCCTTTCGCACGCATTACCCGCAAGCTTACAAGCGGTACCGCGCCTACTGTATTTCTTCTCACAACCCCTCAACCAACCCTGTGCGCACCGGAACTTGCCTTCTCATCCCGCCATGCGAGACCGACCCTGATCGCCAGCAACATTGGATTGGGTGTCTGTTCACGAGCGCAAAGTACGGGAAGGGAAAAGATAAGCCGAATGTCATTTTGGCGAATACGGGACCGGCGATGAGGGAGTTGCTGGAGCAGTTCAAGGAAGAGGGTGGGGATGACAAGGAAGTCAGGATGTGTAAGATTAATTCGGCGCGGTTTGGTGTTGAGTGGAAGAGGACGGTTGAGGTACTGGAGGGGATTCGGGTCGAGGACGGGTGGGTGGGGGATGTGGAAGTTTGGAGTATCGAGTGAGGCGTCACCAGGGAACCGCTGCTAAGGTTGGGGCACAAGGTTTGGCAAAGCTCAGCCTAAGCGGCCTTGTACGTCTTGTCCCAGACCAGACTTAACGAAATCTTACAATTGCAATGCAGTCTGTATTTCCAAAGTAGCGGTGAGGTCGAGACCATAATTCTTTGTAGAGCGCTGTACGCGAACATCCGCATCAAGTGGTGTAGCAATATCCAGTGCAGTCCTAAACTCATCATAGATATCCTACCCATGCTATACCCAACACCAATGCCATGCAAAACCTACAGCCAAACAAACGCCCTTCATCTTAATTCCTACTTCCCGTTGATAGCTGTGAACCCACCAGATCTCCTCGGCATCTCCGGAGTCCCATTCGTCCTCGGTCCTCGCATCTCCATCTCGATCTGCATCGCCGCACCATCGTCGTCCGGTTCACTGTCTTCCACCTTGTCTTGCTTCGCTGCGTCATCCACATCCATAGCCTCCGCATCGTCTGCTGCGCTCACTGTCTCAGCGCCAGCAGATGGCGGTTCATGAGGTGGGGCAGAAGGCTCAACCTCATCCTTCTTAGCATGGCCATTCGTCCTTGACTTCGCTCCTGCAGCAGCCGCAAACGGATTGGGAGGAAGATTACTCGACGTTGCGACGACCACCACCTCCTCTTCCACTTCTCCCTCCACATCCCCATTCTTCTCCGCCTCGGCACCACCCTCTACATTTTTATCCTTATCCACTGTCGAACCGTTCTTGGCGGCCACACTCGCCTTAACTTTCTCACTCTCGTCCTTCCTCTTCTTAAACTCCTTGTAGCTCATGGTTTTAGGTACGACATCGACGAGAAACTCGAGGTTGTCCGTTTTAGCGACAGCAGAGGCGGTGTCGCGGTACTGGATGTTGCGGCGGGGTTTGCGCTCTGCTTTGACGACGTTGTGTGTTGTGGTGGCGAGGTGTTGGATGAACATTTCTGTGGCCATGGCTATAGCGAAGGCGGCATTTTTGGAGGTATGGAGACGGTCCGGGTCGGCGTTTATGATTTTCTGGACGCGGGCGACTGGGAGGTGGGTCAGCATTGTCCTACGAGGGATTTGAGAAGAAAGATAAGGTGGAAAACAAATGCGAGTGTGAAGGTCTGTCTTAGGAGCTGAGGTGTATACGCGGGCATGCCGTCTTGCGGTGCAATCATAGTCGACAGGGATTGGACCTTAAGCTAGATGAGGCCAGACTTACGTGGTAGAGAGACCTGCCCACTTATGTCTTTGGGAGGAGCGATTGGTGTGTTGTTGTACGGCATCTTGTGACAAAACGCAGTCTAGGACTGTCGCAACGCGTAAAGGCGAGCGAGATAATGTAGGTTGGATAGACACGGTTATTCCGTAGACTGAGAGGCGGCTGCTGTAGTGTTACCGGCGATTTGACGCGGTTCGTGCACGTAGAATAGCGTTTGTAGGTGTCGAGACGCGTGGGGCTAAAGTGAAATACGCGGGTGGAGGTGTCGCAAGCGTTCTGCATCTGTCCGAGCTCAAGCTCTGGAGAGCTAACCATAACGGGAGGCGCGGGAAGCTTGTTTCGGAGTTCGTCAGCGCTACCATGTTGATGTATCTCTGATGCCTGCGGAATTGAACTCCTTTGCTATTCCGAGAGACCCAATATCCGTATAAAAAGCTTCTTGCCCCGCTGAGATCGAAACTCGACCTCATCACTCATACCTCGGCACCATGAAGCTCGCAATCACGTCGCTTCTTCCTCTGCTCGCCACCGCGTCGCTTTCACAGGTGCCCTTCCAAGAGACACCAGAAGTCGAAGGCTACCAGATCTACCAGAGCCAGGTCTCCGAGCACCACTCCATCCGCATCAAGGCACAACAAGATGACAAGCTCTGCAACGCGCACTCAAAGCAGCACACTGGCTGGTTGGACGTAGGCAACAAGCACCTGTTTTTCTGGTACTTTGCATCACAAGACGCGCCAGCGGATGACCCGTTAGTACTATGGCTTACGGGAGGCCCTGGAGGCTCCTCTATGATAGGAATGATGCAAGAGTTGGGACCTTGCTTGATCAACGAGCATGCCAACGGAACCGTATACAACAAGTACGGGTGGAGTAAACATACCAATCTACTGTTTATCGACTCCCCGGCTGGTGTAGGCTTCAGTTACGTAGACGAAGGAACACCCCTACCATCGAACAGTTTCACCACGGCCGAGGACCTACACCACTTTCTGCAAATCTTCGTTCATGATGTGTTCCCGGATCTCGCCGGCAATGAGTTCCACATTACGGGCGAGAGCTACGGTGGACACTACGTCCCCGCTTTGGGCGCGCAAATCGTCTCGCAGAACCTCCTTTATCCGAAGAGGCCACAGATCAACCTCAAGTCCATCTTCACGGGCAATGGCTATGTGTCGCCGTTGGACACTGCTTTCGGCTACTGGGAGACACTATGTACGACAAACCCCGGCATCAAAGAGCCCATCTTCAACCAAACCCGCTGCGACATCATGGCTGCCAACCTGCCCCGCTGCCTCGACCTTGCACGCGTGTGCTATGACCACCCCGACCCGGCTATCTGCGCTGTCGCCTCAACGGTATGCTGGTACGGTGTCATTGAACACTACGACGGCGAATCTGGGGCCGGTGGACGCAACCGTTTCGATATCACAACTCCATGCAAGACCCACGACGACATGTGCTACCTTGAGATTCCACGCATCGAAGAGTACCTCAACCTACCCTGGGTCTGGGAATCTCTCAACGTCCCCAAAGCGGTTCAAAACTACTCCGTGATCAGCGAAGAGATCGCTCATGCCTTTGAATTGACAAATGACCTCTCCATTACCATGCAGCCGCAAGTTCTCTACCTGCTCGATGCCGGTATCGATGTGCTATTCTACCAGGGCAATCTCGATCTGGCGTGCAATACCGCGGGAAATCTGAAGTGGGCAAACTCTATGGTGTGGAAAGGGCAACCGGCGTTTGTTGCGCAGTCGAAGAGGGCTTGGAAGCATCAAGGTGAGGAGGTGGGGTGGTTTAAGGAGGTCAAGGTTGAGACGGCTAGCGGGAGAGAGACGACGTTTGCGTTGAGTACGGTTGATGGGGCGGGGCATCTTGTGCCTTATGATAAGCCGAAAGAGGCGTTGGCGATGATGACCAGGTGGTTGAATGAGAGGAGCTTTGCTTAGGTTCTAGCAACTAGTGTAGATAGAGAAAAGGCATGTAGAGGGACACGCCTATTATAGAAAGCTGATAGGATGTCAAAAGTAAACTAGACGTCTTAGGTATATAAGCAATCAAGCCTTAGATCGCGACATCTGCTGTTGGGGAAGTTGCAAGTTTTCGAACATTTTGATGGTTCTAATCGAACCCAATAAATCCATTGTACCTACCAAGGTATGCATTCCTAGCAAACATTTTCGGCAATGATTTCAAGAGGTACTACTATACCATTCTTCTTCTTGAGTACTACCATACAGTTCTAGGGCATTCAAGGCCCAATTCGAAAGTTTGTTGTTGCAGTCTGCTCGACATTTGTTCTAGGGAGGCTGCGCCACACTTCTATCGTAATGTGGCTGCATCTCGGACCTCCGCGCCCAACCTCGAGCTGGAAGCTCCCCGGGCGCGAATTATCACACAAGTATCACTCCCGTGTCCACATCCTCTCGTTCCGACCATGCGATGAACCGTACCTCCTCCTCTCACTCCCGTCCGCGCGGCCGTCCCTCTCGCTCGCCCTCATTCGCGCCCGCGCTCCGCCGTCGCAACACCTCCCTCAGCTTCGTCTCGCAAGATGCCGAGAACAACGACACGGAAGACGCCCAGGCTACCACCACAGAGCACGCTCTCGTTGAGGAGATCGCCGAAATAAAACGATATGAGGACTTTACAACAATAGACTGGGTGCAAGACGCGGCAAGGGAGCAGCTCCGGAGGAAAGCGCGGCGGAAAGCGAGGGCAAACTCGTGGGGCACAGGAAGAGTCGGATGGAAGCGGAAAGTGGTCGAGGCGTACGATGCGGGACAGGCCTGGATCGTAGTTACGCTGGTGGGCGCCGCGATTGGCATGAACGCGGCGGTGCTCAACATCGTTACCGAGTGGTTGAGCGACATCAAGCTGGGACATTGCGAGACGGCCTTCTACCTGAACGAGAACTTCTGCTGCTGGGGCGCGGAAAGCGGGTGCCCCGAGTGGAAGCGCTGGAGCGGCTTCTGGCCTATCAATTACGTCTTCTATATCCTCTTTGCTGCCCTGTTCTCTCTGACGGCTGCCACGCTGGTCAAGAGCTTTGCCCCATATGCGGCGGGGTCCGGCATATCCGAGATGAAATGCATCATCGCTGGCTTCGTCATGAAAGGATTTCTGGGTGCTTGGACGTTGATCATCAAGTCGATTGGACTGCCGTTGGCCATTGCATCGGGGCTGTCGGTTGGCAAGGAGGGACCGAGTGTGCACTATGCGGTCTGCACGGGAAACGTGATATCGAGGTTCTTCGACAAGTACCGACGGAATGCGTCGAAGACACGGGAGATCTTGAGCGCAAGCGCGGCGGCTGGCGTGGCTGTCGCGTTTGGAAGTCCAATTGGAGGCGTGCTGTTTTCGCTCGAGGAAATGTCGAATTACTTCCCGCTGAAGACGCTATGGAGGAGCTACTTCTGTGCGCTGGTCGCTACGGCTGTCCTCGCCGCCATGAACCCCTTTCGAACCGGACAGCTGGTCATGTTTGAGGTCAAATACGACCGGTCATGGCATTTCTTCGAGATTTTGTTTTACATCATTATCGGTGCTTTTGGTGGACTCTACGGCGCGTTTGTTATCAAGTGGAACCTGCGCATGCAGGTGTTTCGCAAGAAGTACTTGTCGCAGTATCCGATTACAGAGGCGGTCACGTTGGCTGTACTTACCGCCATTATCTGCTATCCCAACATGTTCCTTAGGATCGACATGACAGAGAGCATGGAGATTCTGTTTCTGGAGTGCGAAGGAGGGCATGACTATGATGCGCTTTGCGAGTAAGTCATTTTCCCGAGGCATACGCGGCGCTAATGAGTACAGTCGCGACAATCGTTGGCATATGATCTTTTCCCTCGCCATCGCTACCATTCTACGGACACTGCTCGTCATCATCTCCTTTGGCTGTAAAGTTCCGGCTGGTATCTTCGTGCCTTCTATGGCTGTTGGAGCTTCGTTTGGCCGGATGGTGGGAATCTTCGTTCAGCATCTGCACGAATCGTTTCCGGAGTCTGCATTCTTTGCGGCTTGTGAGCCGGATGTGCCGTGCATCACACCCGGCACATACGCTTTCTTGGGCGCTGGGGCAGCGCTGAGTGGCATCATGCATATCACGGTTTCCGTGGTGGTTATAATGTTCGAGATTACTGGTGCTTTGACGTATATTCTTCCGACTATGGTAAGTTGATGTGACCTGGTGACTGGCCTCGCTAATTTGAACCCAGATTGTCGTTGGCGTAACCAAAGCCGTCAGCGAGCGTTTCGGCCATGGCGGCATCGCTGATCGCATGATTTACCTCAACGGATACCCTTTCCTCGACAACAAGGAAGAACATACCTTCGGCGTGCCAGTATCACAAGTCATGGCCTCACAGATCGCCTCGCTCCCGGCAACAGGCCTGGAACTCCGTCAGCTAGAGCGCATCATGAACGAGAACCAGTACCAAGGTTACCCCGTTATCGAAGACTCCAGGTCCAAGATCCTAGTAGGCTACATCGGACGTACAGAACTTCGCTACGCTATTGACCGTGCCAAACGAGACCAGATGGCCTCAGGCTACGCAAAGTGCTTCTTCACAGCCCCTCCCAACACAGACACCGCACGAACACCTTCCTCTAATACCCCTTCAACAACGTTCGACACGATACCCACCACCTCCACCTCCCTCCCGATCGACCTCTCTAAATTCACGGACCCCACCCCGCTCACGGTGCACCCGCGCCTCCCTCTCGAAACCGTAATGGAGCTTTTCAAGAAAATGGGGCCGCGTGTCATTCTAATTGAGTACCGCGGTCGCCTTACAGGTCTGGTGACGGTGAAGGATTGCTTAAAATATCAATTTAAGGTCGAAGCGCAGGAGCATCCGCAGAGCGTGGGCAGTCTAGATGCGCGACAGGAGAAGCTTTGGGGGGTCATTCGGACAGCGGCAGGGTGGGTTGATGGTGGACTGAATAGTTTGAAGAGGAGGCTTGGTTTGGGTGGGAGTGCGCAGGGAGTGAGGTTGGAGAGTCCGATTCTAGCGAGAGGTGAGGGAAGGGAGAGGGACAGGTTTGTTGTTGGAGATGAGGACGCGGAGGTTGAGTTGGAGGATCGGGGTAGGCCTGGTAGTAGATAGTCATTACTATATCGACGTGTTGAGACTCTTGGATCGCGCGTCACGGCTACTCTGACTGGTTGACTCCGGTACCGAAGCCTTACGCATATGAGACGGCATGGAGACTGTTGGCATTGAGACAGTTGGCATTTAGCCGCACGTGGCATAGGCGAAGTCTCAATCACGTGCAGACGGGTGGCGCCTTCTTGCTCAATACTCTTTGTGAGAATGAATGAGGGTGACGTAAACAAACGTATGACCGCGAAGATAACGCCCACACCAACAGGCCGGTCTCAAACCTGGAGGCAACAAGAACGCCCACTGTCGCACGTTTTTGCGATCGGAGAACCAATCGCGCCCAGATCCAGGGTCCCCTGTCTTGGAGCGCCTCCTCTGAACGCACGTCCGCCGCCCGCGTCCACCTGTCGCGTCAACTTTCTAGTCTAACGTCGGAACCCTGGGTTCATCGACACTTCACTCATTCACCACAGGCACGCCTGCACCCTCCTTCGACCGTACGCATATAATACCTCGCTCCGCCTCCTCTATACCCACTGGAAGCAGCGAGACACATGTCTATCCGTCGACACTAATCTCAACAACACCATGGAGGGACCGCTGGCTCCAGGGGCAGCCAACGGCGGTATTCGCACGCCCAGCCCAACGCCGCCCGCGATAGATCCGCAAATTATCGTCGACCATATCGAGAGAGTGCTCGAGGCTACTCTCAGTGCCTCAAGCACTGACCTCCGCTCGCCGGGCAGCTTACTGTCGCCGGCGAAGCTCCAGGACACGCTCCAGCGCTGCACCCGCTTTGCGCTCGAGACGCAGCCGGCCATTTATGTGGTCAAGGAGCGGGTCGCCGAAACCCGCATAGACGGAGCAGATGCGACAAATGGCAAGTGCTCTTACTCCGAGGATGGAGCAGCCCCGCTAACAATGGCAGCAGGCGTGTCGCAGCACTATTCTTACACTCTTTCCTCCGATTTCACCGCGTCGCCCGCGTGCGAGACCTATATCGTCATTTCGAAGCGCCAGATACCCATAGATCCCGCGATACCCCTTAGTGCCCAGGTGCACATTTCTTCACTTCCTGGCTTTTCAGCTTCTAATAACGGAACGGCGCAAGAGGTCTCGCCGTACGAATTCCTGCGCTCGGTTCTGCGCACCTCCATCGAGCCGTACTTTGATAATTATACGAAGAGTCAGCGGAGCCTGACGGGGGCGTACAACAAGTCCGACAATGACGCCAGGACGGGCATTTCGGCGGCGAAGAAGAAGATGAACGAGCTGGATCTGACTCTAGGAAATCTTGGGTCGAACGTCGAGATTCCGGAGCTGTTGCTGCCGTTGCATCCAGTCATTCAGAATGGAATCGACACAGCGCAGGAGCGGAATCTCAAGCCGTCCACCGAGCTACTGCCGGCAGCCATCTTGACTGACAGCAGCTTCCTGAACGGGCTACAATCCACGGTCAACGGGTGGATCAAGTCGATCAGGAAGATCACACACACCGAGCGAGACCCGAGGGCCGGCACTGCGACGCAGGAGATCAATTTTTGGTTGTCTATGGAATCGCGACTAGACGACATTGAGAACCAGCTGAGCAGCCCAGGCGTGAGGCTCACGTTGGATGTTCTCAAGCACGCAAAGCGTTTCCAAGCGACGGTGAGCTTCAGCGCGGACACTGGACTGAAAGAAACGTCGGACTTGGTTGCAAAGTACAATCAATTGATGCGCGACTTCCCCATCGAGGAGCTTCTCTCGGCCACTTCGCTCCCCAGGGTGCAGGAAGCGATTCAGCAGATCTTCACCCACATGAATAAGAAACTTCGCATTTGCCCGTACCCGGTCGCTCGAGCACTTCCGCTTGTAGAGGCTATCTCCGGCGACCTTGACGATGAGCTGCACGCTCTGATTGACGGCAAAGACCTCATGAGGATGGACTTCCAAGAGTTCCAAACACATATGGACGATGCGGATACGATCTGGCGTACTTGGGAGGAGAACATCAAAGACTTCACCAACGTTGCCCGTGAAGTCACAAGGCGGAGGAACGAGAAGTTCATCCCTATCAAGATTACAGCTCGTCACCGGCAGACAGAGGAGCGCCTCCGATACGTTACGACCTTCCGGAAGAACCACGAGCAGCTACAGCGGACGATTGTCAACGTGCTCGGTTCCCAGACGTCTATCGCATCCGCTGATGATTCGGGTGCCAATGAGGCTGTCATTGTGGAGGAGATGGGCGACGTTGATGCGGTCAAGGAAGTCGAGAAAGCGTTCGACGTCCTCAAAGATGTAGATGTGCTTGATGTGACACCAGAGGGCACTCGTCTTTTCGAACAGGCGGAACAAAAGTACAACGAGCGAACCTCCCGTGTCGAGAACTCCATCATCGCGCGGCTGAGAGACCGACTTGGTACCGCGAAGACAGCCAACGAGATGTTCCGCGTCTTCTCCAAGTTCAACCCGCTCTTTGTGCGACCGAAGATTCGAGGAGCCATCTCCGAGTACCAAACTCAACTCATCGAAAACGTCAAGCAGGACATTTCGGCTCTCCACGAGCGATTCAAGCGACAGTACGGCAACTCGGAAGCCCACGCCATGGCGCAACTTCGCGACTTTCCGCCAATCTCAGGTGCGGTCATCTGGGCTCGGCAGATTGAGACACAACTAGAGAATTACATGGGCAAGATCGAGGATATCCTAGGCAAAGACTGGGCGCTGCACGCTGAAGGCCAGAAGCTCCAGGCTGAGAGCAGTATGTTCAAGAAGAAACTCGATACCCGGCCCATCTTCGAATCGTGGCTGCAGGAAGTGGCTCGGCGAAGGGTTTCTATTTCGGGTCGGCTGTTTTTGGTCAACAAGAACCGTGCGGCCGGCAACATCCTCGAATTACAGGTCAACTTTGATGGCCAGGTCATTGCACTCTTCAAGGAAGTCCGGAACCTTACCTGGCGCGGCTACCAAGTCCCTCATGGTATCAACAACATCTCGAAAGAAGCAAAGCGCGTTTACCCATATGCCGTCAGCCTCATGGAGAGTGTGCGCACCTATACGCAGACCGTGCGATCAATCGCCGAGATGAGTGGAGTTGCTCTGCTGTTAAACGGGTATCTCAACGACGTGCAAGGGCTCGTTGGCAAGGGCGTTCCGCTCAAATGGGAGTCTTTTGTGCACGCCTACGATGTCCACATCCGACAGTCTACGTTCCCCGCCGGTGGTGCTCAGAGTGTGCGAAGCGAGAGCAAGCACGTTCAGTTTGTGCGCGATTTTGCTGCAGCGACCTCTCTACTGCAGACCAAGGTCGCTACCCTGAGCACGATCAACTTGACCGTTGAGAAAGCCCTGAGGGAATTGGAGATTTGCCCTTACAACACCGAGCTCTTTCGCCAGAACCTAGAGATGATCCAGCGGTCCGTTGATCAGCTGAATCTCGAGAACTACTCCAATCTCGCTTCCTGGGTGTCGGTCATGAACTCGCGCATCGAGTCTATTTTGCTTGTTAGGCTCAACCGGGCCATGGCACTGTGGATAGAAGTATTCGCAAACGCCGATGATCCGGACCAGGACCGACGACCGAGCAGCGAGCCCGCACCGACAGAGACGACCACCGAAGAGAAGCCGTCACTTTCACGTTTGACTTTGGAAATCACGATGCGTAATCAAGTTATTTACCTCAACCCGCCTGTAGAATACGCCCGCGCGAGTTGGTTGGAGCAGCTTCAGCAGTGGCTTGCAGTCATTTGCACCTTGCAGAAGATCAAGGCTTCTCGATATGAGATGCGACTGGAGGCGAAGGACGATGCTTCCACCAACCAATTCTCTGACCTACCGAGCCGATGTACGGATGCGTTGATGCAAGTCTACGGTACCATGGAGGACAAGCTCCGCGACATTGGATCATACGTGGACGAGTGGCTGCAATTCCAATCTCTATGGGATCTGCAATCGGACAATGTCTACGACATCCTGGGCGAGGATCTGTCGCGATGGTTGCAGTTGCTGCAGGAAATTCGGAAAACTCGCTCGACATTCGACACCTCCGATATCAGCCGCCGCTTTGGATACGTTACTGTCGACTACGAACAGGTCCAGAACAAGGTCAATGCCAAGTATGATCAATGGCAGCAAGAGATCATTGGCAGATTCGCCGGCCGCCTAGGGCAGCGCATGCTGGACGTCTTTGCACAAATCGAGAAGGCACGCAAGGATCTGGAGGTCCAGACTCTGGAGGCTTCTTCAACTGCACAGGCCGTATCCTTCATCACCGTGGTCCAGCAATGTAAGAGGAAGGTGCTGGAGTGGGAACCTGAGGTGGAGACCTTTCGGCAAGGCCAGTCGACTTTGAGCCGTCAGCGCTACCAATTACCGTCGGAGTGGTTGCACATCGACCAGATCGACCACGAATGGGAGATGCTAAACGATGTCTTGGACCGGAAGAGCAAGATCGCGAACGACCAAGCAGACGCTCTCCGAGCTAAGATCGTTGCAGAAGACAAGGTTGTTAACCAGAAGGTCGCCAACATCACCGCCGAATGGGCAGAGGAGAAGCCTGTGGCTGGTAACATTCGCCCCGCGGAGGCTTCAAACACATTGGCTATATTCGATCAGAAGCTCAACCAGCTGCAGTCCGAGTCTGAGAACCTGTCAAAGGCAAAAGAAGCACTCGGCCTTCCACTGTCGGCCGAAAATGCGCTCACGGCCGTTCTCGAGGAAGTGCAGGATTTCAAATCCGTATGGTCGTCCCTTACCACGATCTGGAGCAGCATCGATGAGCTTCGTGACACGCTATGGAATAGTATCCAGCCGCGCAAGCTTCGTCAAAATCTCGACAACCTCCTCAAGATGACCAAGGACATGCCAAGCCGGATGCGACAATACCAGGCCTTCGAATATGTTCAAAATACCCTGAAGCAATTGCTCAAAGAAAACAGCATTCTTGCGGATCTGCGATCAGATGCTGTCCGCGAGCGACATTGGGCTCGTATCTTCAAAAACCTCAAGCCCCACAAGCGATACTCGGCCATCTCCATGACACTCGGTGATGTGTGGGACCTGAAGCTTGGCCCTAGCGAGAAGATCATCCGAGATGTCATTACACAAGCTCAGGGTGAAATGGCTCTCGAAGAGTTCCTGAGACAAGTCCGCGAGACGTGGCAGAACTACGCTTTGGAACTCACCACCTACCAGAACAAGTGCCGCCTTATTAAGGGTTGGGACGACCTTTTCGCCAAATGCGGCGAGAACCTCAACTCGCTACAAGCCATGCGACATTCTCCGTACTACAAGGAATTTGAGGAAGATGCTTCGGCTTGGGAGGATAAGCTCAACCGCGTCCATGTGCTCTTTGATGTCTGGATCGATGTGCAGCGTCAATGGGTCTACCTTGAAGGTGTGTTTACCGGAAACGCCGACATCAAACATCTGCTGCCAATGGAGTCTTCCCGCTTCCAGAACATCAACTCGGAGTTTCTGTCGGTCATGAAGAAGGTTGCGCGACAACCGTTTGTGCTTGAAGTGCTCAACATCTCGGGCGTTCAGAAGTCGCTTGAGCGTCTTGCGGAGCTCCTCAATAAGATCCAGAAAGCCCTGGGAGAGTACCTGGAGCGTGAACGTGTGTCGTTCCCTCGCTTTTACTTTGTCGGCGACGAAGATCTTCTCGAAATTATCGGCAACAGCAACGACACCCTTCGCATCGCGAAACATCTGCGAAAGATGTTTGCTGGTATCTCGGGTCTCATCACGGACGAAGATGGCATCATCAAGGGTTTCTCCTCGAAAGAAGGCGAAGAGGTGCTTCTCAGGAAGGACATCTCTCTGGTCAAAACACCACGTATCAACGAGTGGCTCGGCGCATTGGAGACGAACATGAAGACGACGCTGGCCGAGTTGACGTTTGAAGCCTTTCAGGAATACGAACAACTCATGGTCTCCGACACGATGGACCCAGAGGCCTTCAATGCTTACGTCACCAAGTATCCTGCTCAGGTGGTCGTTCTCGGAACTCAAATCGCCTGGTCCCATGCCGTCGAGCAGTCTCTTGCTGACGGTGGGTCTACTCTGACGCACTTGTATGAGAAACAGGTTGGTACTCTCAAGCTACTCGCTACCTCTGTGCTTGGCGACCTCGAGTCCACTCAACGGAGAAAGTGCGAGCACCTTATCACCGAGTTCGTGCACCAGCGTGACACCATCTTTAAGCTCCAGAAGGCAGGCGCGAGTTCGCCAACTCATTACATGTGGTTGCTCTCTATGCGCTATATGTACGAGCCTACCCACGACTTGCTGCAGCGCTTGAAGATCAAAATGGCAAATTCATCCCTAGACTATGGCTACGAGTATCTCGGTGTTGCGGAGCGTCTCGTCCGCACCCCGCTTACTGATCGTTGTTTCCTCACCCTTACCCAAGCGTTGTGCCAGCGCCTTGGAGGCTCACCTTACGGACCTGCCGGTACCGGAAAGACTGAGTCAGTCAAGGCTCTTGGTGTACAGCTTGGTCGTTTCACTCTCGTCTTTTGCTGCGACGACACGTTTGATTTCCAGGCCATGGGTCGTATCTTCCTCGGTATCTGCCAGGTCGGTGCTTGGGGTTGTTTCGACGAGTTCAATCGTCTTGAGGAGCGCATCCTGTCTGCTGTCTCTCAACAGGTACAAAACATACAGCTGGGTCTGCGCAAGAATATCGAAGACGATAAGGCTCAAATTGAGATGATCGGCCGCCAGCTACATGTCAACGGCAACACTGGTATCTTCATCACTATGAATCCTGGATACGCCGGTCGTTCGAACTTGCCAGACAACCTGAAGAAGCTTTTCCGCAGCGTCGCCATGTCCAAGCCAGACAAGGAACTCATTGCCGAAGTCATGCTCTACTCCCAAGGTTTCTCGCAGGCGAAGGAGTTGTCCAAGCAGATTGTTCCCTTCTTCGACAAGTGCGCCGCGGGTCTTTCCAAGCAGGCTCACTACGACTTTGGGCTTCGTGCCTTGAAGAGTGTGCTTGTTAGCTCCGGTGGCCTAAAGCGCGCTCGTATCGCTTTGCAAGGTTTGGAAGCCGATGAGGCCATCATGGAACCTCAAATTATTGTCCAGAGTCTGCGTGAGACTATGGCGCCTAAGCTGATCCGGTCTGATGCCGAAACCATGCAGACCATTGAGGCAGAAGCCTTTCCTGGTGTCGATTACGTTCCTGCGCCCCTCGACAAACTACAAGATGCCATTCGCAAGTCAGCCGCCGAGTCCAAGCTCGTAGTCAGTGACGCTTGGATGACCAAGATCCTCCAGCTTTACCAGATTCAGAATCTACACCACGGTGTCATGATGGTCGGCTCCTCCGGGTCTGGTAAATCTGCCGCGTGGAAGACCTTACTCGCTGCTCTTCAAACCGTCGAAGGCGTGGAGGGTGTGTGCCACGTCATTGATCCGAAGGTTATGTCTAAGGAGATGCTCTACGGAACTTTGGACGGTACGACTCGTGAATGGACTGACGGATTGTTCACTAGCATTTTGCGAAAGATTGTCGACAACCTTCGAGGTGAAGATAGCAAGCGACACTGGATCGTCTTCGATGGCGATGTCGACCCGGAGTGGGTCGAGAACTTGAACTCTGTTCTCGATGACAACAAGCTCCTCACTTTACCTAATGGTGAACGCCTCAACCTGCCTTCGAACGTACGCATCATGTTCGAAGTTGAGACCCTCAAGTATGCCACTCTTGCTACAGTCTCTCGTTGCGGTATGGTTTGGTTCAGCGACGACACTGTGGACGTCGACATGATGATCAAGAACTACATCGACAACTTGAAGGCTGTTCCATTTGAGGACATTGAGGATGATTCAGTCGCTCCCGGCCAAATGTCCCAGAAAACGCTCGCAACTCAGAGCCTCGTTGCGGAGTACCTCCATATCAAGCTCACTCAGGATCGCTTCATCGAAAAGGCGCTCAGCTTGGCGAGAAAATTCAACCACATAATGGAGTACACCGACATCCGTGCTCTGAACACTCTTTTCTCGCTACTCAACAAAGCTTGCCGCAACGTCCTCGAGTACAACGTCCTGCACCAGGACTTCCCGCTTGAAGATGACAAAATGGAGGCCTACATTTCGAAGAAGCTGCTACTTGCTTTGGTATGGGCTCTTGTCGGCGATTGCCCACTTGGCGACCGCAAGCATTTCGGCGATCTTGTCGCCAGTCTTACTGATGTTGAGCTCCCACCACTGAATGACACGACGTCTCTGATCGACTACGATGTCAAGCCAGACAAGTCCGACTGGGATATGTGGCAGAACCAGGTTCCAAACATGGAGGTCAACACCCATTCGATCATCCAGACGGATGTCGTTATCCCGACTCTCGACACTGTGCGTCACGAAGATGTTCTGTACTCTTGGCTCGCGGAACACAAACCGCTCTTACTGTGCGGTCCTCCTGGTTCCGGTAAAACCATGACCTTGTTCAGCGCCTTACGCAAGCTGCCGAACATGCAAGTTGTCGGTCTCAATTTCTCTAGCGCCACTACTCCGGATCTGATCATCAAGACATTCGATCAATACTGCGAGTACAAGAAGACTCTAAATGGTGTTCAGCTCACGCCTAACCAAGTTGGCCGATGGCTAATCATCTTCTGTGACGAGATCAACTTGCCCGCACCCGACAAATATGGCACTCAGCGAGCTATTTCGTTCCTACGACAGCTTGTCGAGCAAAATGGGTTCTGGAGAACGTCCGACAAGACCTGGGTTACTCTGGATCGTATCCAGTTTGTTGGTGCTTGCAACCCTCCAACCGACGCTGGACGTACACCAATGGGTCTTCGATTCCTGCGTCACGCCCCGCTCATCATGGTCGACTATCCTGGTGAGCAATCTCTGCTTCAAATCTACGGCACTTTCAACAGCGCTGTGCTCAAGATTATCCCTACACTGCGCGGCTATTCGGAAGCCCTTACGCGGGCGATGGTGCAGCTCTATGCAGAATCGCAGAAGAGGTTTACCCCGGACATCCAGCCTCACTACGTTTACTCTCCTCGTGAGTTGACACGATGGGTCCGGGGTGTGTATGAAGCCTTGCGACCACTCGAGACCTTGTCTGTGGAAGGTCTCATTAGGATATGGGCTCACGAGGCTCTGCGGCTATTCCAGGATCGTCTCATCGCCGAAGATGAACGGCAATGGACCGATGAATGCGTGCACCGTATCGCCATGGAGCACTTCCCGAACATCGACGAGGAGAAGGCACTCGGTGGTCCTATCCTTTTCTCAAACTGGCTCTCGAAGAACTATGTGCCGGTTGAGCGCGATAGCCTCCGCGACTTTGTCAAGGCGCGTCTCAAGACGTTCTGTGAAGAAGAGGTTGATGTTCCCTTGATCCTTTTCAATGATGTGCTCGAGCATGTTCTTCGTATCGACCGAGTGTTCCGCCAGCCACAAGGTCATCTCATCTTGATCGGTGTTAGCGGTTCCGGAAAGACGACCCTATCGCGTTTCGTTGCTTGGATGAACGGACTGAAGGTGTACCAGATCAAGGTGCACGGGAAATACTCTGGCGAAGACTTCGACGAGGATCTGCGAAACGTCCTGCGACGATGCGGTTGCAAGGGTGAAAAAATATGCTTCATTATGGACGAAGCCAATGTATTGGACTCTGGGTTCCTCGAGCGTATGAACACTCTGCTCGCAAACGCCGAAATCCCGGGTCTCTTCGAAGGCGATGAACAAGCCTCGCTAATGACAGCTATCAAAGAGGGTGCTCAGCGTCAAGGCACCATCCTCGACTCACAGGAAGAACTCTACAAGTGGTTCACCGAGCAGATCGTCAAGAATCTTCACGTTGTCTTCACGATGAATCCCCCGGAGGAGGGCTTGTCTTCCAAGGCTGCCACCAGTCCTGCCTTGTTCAATCGCTGCGTTCTCAATTGGTTCGGTGACTGGTCGGACCAGGCGCTGTACCAGGTTGGCAGTGAGCTGACTCAATCGGTCGATCTGGATCGACCCAATTTCAGCGCTCCCGACAGCATCCCCGTCGCCTATCGTGGCCTCAACCTTCCGCCATCGCATCGCGAGAGCGTTGTCAATGCTATGGTGTACATTCATCACTCTCTTCATGGAGTCAACAACAGGCTACAGAAGCAACAGAACAAGAAGACCTACCTTACCCCACGCCACTTCTTGGACTTTGTCGCGCAGTACGTCAAGCTCTACAACGAGAAGCGCGAAGACTTGGAGGAACAGCAACGCCATCTCAACGTTGGTTTAGAAAAACTTCGGGAGACGGTCGACAAGGTGCAAGAATTGCGAATTAGCCTAGCTGGAAAGAAGACGCAGCTGGAGAAGAAGGACGCGGAGGCAAACAACAAGCTGAGGCATATGATCGCAGATCAGCAGAAGGCCGAGCAGAAGAAGACCAGCTCCATCGCCATTCAGGCCCAGCTCGCGATTGACGATGAAGAAATCAGGAAACGAGCAGAGGTGGTGAACAACGATCTCGCTGCGGCTGAGCCCGCCGTGCTGAGTGCCCAGAAGAGCGTACAGAACATTAAGAAACAACACCTTACCGAAGTTCGATCTATGGGCAACCCGCCGATGGGTGTCAAGCTCGCTCTTGAGGCTGTCTGCACACTTCTCGGCGACAAACCCGACTCTTGGAAAACGATCCAGGGTATTGTCCGGCGCGACGACTTTATCGCCCGTATCGTTTCGTTTGACAATGGCAAACAGATGACCCCACCACTCCGAAAGAAGATGCAGAGCGATTACGTCTATAAGGAGGACTTCACATTCGAGAAGGTCAACCGTGCCTCCAGGGCTTGTGGACCCCTGGTGGATTGGGTCAAGGCTCAAGTGAACTACGCCGACATCCTAGACCGGGTTGGACCTCTTCGCAACGAGGTCGAACAATTGGAAGCTGCTGCACAGTCCACGAAGGATGAGGCTAAGGAAACGACACTCTTGATCGAGAAGCTGGAAGAGAGTATTGCGCAGTACAAGACTGAATACGCGGCTTTGATCTCTGAGACACAAGAGATTAAGTCTGAGATGAAGGCAGTCGAGGCCAAGGTTGAGCGAAGCTTGAAACTTCTGGACAGTCTGTCATCCGAGCGGGTACGATGGGAAGCGAGTAGCCACTCGTTCGATTCTCAGATTGATACAATTGTCGGTGACGTCCTTGTCGCTGCAGCCTTCATCGCCTATGGAGGTTACTATGACCAGCAATATAGGAAGGCCATGATGGAAGACTGGTTGCACCACCTCTCGCTTTCGGGAATCACCTTCAAGCCAACGAACCCGTTCACCGAGTACCTTTCGACAGCCGACGACAGGCTTACCTGGCAGCACAATGGTCTACCTGTCGATGACCTCTGCACGGAGAACGCAATCATTCTCAAGCGCTTCAACCGGTACCCACTTATCATTGATCCATCTGGTCGGACTGCGGAGTTCTTGCAGAACGAATGCAAGGATCGTCGCCTCACAGTTACCAGCTTCTTGGACGACTCGTTCACGAAGCAGCTTGAGAGTTCCCTCCGTTTCGGCAACCCGATCCTGATTCAAGATGCTGAGTACATGGATCCCATCCTCAATCATGTGCTCAACAAAGAGTATCAGAAGACTGGTGGTCGTGTGCTTATCCAACTCGGCAAGCAAGAGATTGACTTTTCGCCCGCATTCCGCTTGTACCTATCTACACGCGATCCATCAGCCAACTTTGCTCCCGACATCTGCAGTCGTACCACATTTGTCAATTTCACGGTAACGCAGAGCAGCTTGCAAACTCAGACTCTTAACGAAGTCCTCAAATCGGAAAGGCCTGACGTGGACGAGCGACGAACCAACCTCATCAAGATGCAGGGCGAGTTCAGCGTACATCTTCGACAGCTGGAGAAACGGTTGCTTCAAGCCCTCAACGAGTCCCAAGGAAACATTCTCGACGATGATCGCGTCATTGCGACTCTGGAGACGTTGAAGAAAGAGGCTGCGGAGATCTCGCAGAAGGTCGCATCAACGGCGGGTGTTATGAAGGAAGTGGACGACATCACAAAGGAATACACTGTCGTCGCTCGCTCGTGCTCCGCCGTCTTTGCGGTTCTAGAGCAGCTCCATCACCTCAACCACTTCTACCAGTTCTCGCTTCATTACTTTACGCAGATCTTCGAGACGGTACTTCGCAAAGTCAACAACTCCGGCCTTACTGGGCACGCGGCTCGTATCGACCAAATCATCACGGATCTGTTCGTGGACGCCTACCGACGAACCTCGCTTTCACTCTTGCAAAAGGATCGTGTCACGCTTGCCATGCTTTTGGTACAAGCTGCACCCTACAAGATGGATAAGACTCTCATTGATACCATTCTCGACGATGATCTGGTGGGGGTTGATGTATCCACCCAACCCGAGCGCAAAGACGAGGCTATGGCTCGAGCTGCTAAGGTCCCACTATTCAAAGATGAAATTGAGAAGGTCGACGCAAACGCCTGGGAACCTTTCCTCACTGAAGAGCTCGGAGAGCGCCACGTACCTGCGCTGTGGGCGGAAGATCTCAACAATTTCGACAAACTCCTGCGATCTCTCATCCTGGTCAAGCTCTTCCGCGTGGATCGCTTCGTGCCTGCTGTTGAGCGATTCGTCACTGAGGTGCTCGGAAAGGGTCTGCTAGACGCTAGTGGCGACTTGGGCGAGATTGTCAAGCAAGTCAACGCTACTACACCCGTCGCCCTTAGCTCAAGCCCCGGCTTCGATGCCAGCTACAAGGTGGACAATCTGGTGGAGAGGGAACATGTCACCTGCTCCAACATCGCCATGGGTTCCAACGAAGGAGCGGCAACCGCTGACAAAGCCATCAACGCTGCAGCTACAACGGGTAACTGGGTGTTGATCAAGAACGTTCATTTGGCCCCGCAGTGGCTTCAGTCACTTGAGAAGAGGCTCGAGGCGCTCAAGCCAAACCCTGACTTCCGGCTCTTTTTGTCGATGGAGTCTAGTCCAAAGATCCCAGTCAACCTCCTTCGTGCATCTCGCGTCTTATCTTACGAACAGCCGGCTGGTATCCGCGCCAACATGAAGGACTCGCTGTCTTCACTGGCGGAGAAGGCCAACAAACAGCCGGTTGAGAAGGCTCGTGTCTATCTTATGCTGTCCTTCCTTCACGCGGTGGTGCAGGAACGTCTGCGATACGCGCCTACCCTGGGCTGGAAGGGCTTCTGGGAGTTCAACGACAGCGATGTAAGTTTTCACCTGTTCTTCTTCGCGGTCCATTTTGCTAACACTCTACTAGTACGAATGCTGCAGCTTCATCGTTGATACCTGGATCGATCAGGTCGCTCAAGGTCGTTCCAACATTGCTCCAAACAAGATTCCTTGGGACATGATCCGTACGCTCGTCACCGAAATGTACGGCGGCAAGATCGACGACGAAGGCGACTTCCGCACGCTTGCCGCCCTCGTGGAACAATGCATGACTCCCGTCGCTTTCGAAGACAACTTCAAGATTGTCAAGGATACAGAGGTCAGCGTCGGTCTTGAGCTTCCTTCTGCAACTGGATGGAAGGACTTCATGGGCTGGGTCAATGATCTACCGGAGCGCGAGCCACCGACTTATCTGGGCTTGCCGGCTAATGCGGAGAAGTTGCTGCTTGTGGGTCAAGCGGGTGCTATGGTGGGTAATTTGAAGAGGGTGTTGAACATGCTGGATGAAGGGGAGCAGGTCATGGCGGAAGCGGAGGGTTGAGGGGTAGTGAGTGACTTGGCAAGCCCGGCCACTATATCCCTCACATACATTACGGGCTCAGCGTGAGCTACATTTCTTTGTCTTCTACCTATGAGGGGGTCTATTAGGGTTGTTTGGGAGTTCTCGGTCTAGGTTTCGGGAGGCGATTACCCCATTTTGTCATTTGCATGGGATTGGAGTCGGTCTTTTGGGCTGTGCGGGTTGCGGGTTGCTATATGCAGATATACCCATCTCTTTTGTCTCTTTTGATGTTAGGTTTAGATTGTAACTCATGTTTTATTCACACGGAGAGATTCATTGCGTCTATGCTGGTGATGATTTAGGAGGATGATGTGCCAGGACGGTGGGTGTGGTGGTCGTTGGCGAGATCGGTGAAGGAGAAGGTACGACAATCGGATTGAAGACTCCTCTGAGCCTTCCAGCAATGCAAGTACCAGACAATGAGAACGCCGATTCGGATTATGGGAACCTCCACCCATGGCTCAGTCTCCTTTAACGTCTACAAGAGAGCAGTTTGAAGAGGCGATCCGATCCGACTCCACGGCAACACCACTGAAAGCCTAAAACCACGTCGTGAAAATCGACCTTCACCTCTCTCCTCTCTCCGGATACGAGCGAAGCAGACTGGATGTGACGGACGAAGATCGTTCTATCAGCAATATGGGAAATCTGTTTGCAGTAGAAGCGTCAATGATAGCGGAACAGGAGGACTTGGAACCTGAGGCTACTGCTATTGAACTGCATAATAAGAACTGACCGGAAGATCCTTAAGCATCCGGGAAAGATCACAAGGGCGCTTGCTGGAGTTGGTGATGAAAGCTAGGACGTTGGAGGATCTTTGCGATGCACATTTCCTCCAGACATACGAAAGTTTGCTTGATGCTTCCTTCCTTGCTTTGCAACTTCATTGAGGTGGTTCGATGGGTTCATGGTGCCGCTGGGCGACTAGCGTGTGCGTTTAAGAAAAAGCGTCTCATCGATATGAACCTCCAATGATTTTCCATTATTTTAGCTCTAATTAGCTGACAGAGTTTATACATCCAATCCCTAGAGACGTGTGGTCGAAATGGGTAGACTACCCTGTCGTTTGCGCTAAACGTAGCTTGAGATCACCATATCCTCTGGACGCTGCTTCACACGCGATGAGGAGCGCGACCGCTGACCGGCAATAACGTGACGATGCGTCTTGATTTTCACCATTGTTTTCATTTGTATCATTAATAATACCGTGCCGGTTTTGAAGCGCCTTTCAGGTTGTCGGATACTATACTTTTGTGAGGGGCTATTTGATTGCTAGCAATCTTCGGAGAGGAGACAAATAGAAAGTTGCGGCGTAGAAGATGTGTCGATGAAAGGTACAACAGACTGATAAAAATAAAGAGCCTCTTAACTAGTAAATTAAAGGACTTGAGCGCAACCTCGATGTATCAAAGAGAAAAGGGTTCTCTGGTCGAAATAGAGGGAGTAAAATGGCTGAATAGAAAGCAACGGATGGAGCCAAGTAAGAGAAAGCTGGGAAGCATGAAAATGGGCATGACTGGGCCGCAGGCCTTCAAGCGTGCGTACCACAAGTATCAAAAGTCCTGTGAGTGAGTTATTGACTTGGTACCCCGCGATTAGTGCATAGGTTACTATTCGAGCGAGCTGGCAAGAAGGAGAAAACAAACCAAATCGTTATTGCATACTCGCCCTCTAGAAGTCTAAAACACTGTGCGTCAGTGGTTTATTCAATGAGCGGATCTGAGTGGACTCTGGGATATGGAGTAGTAATCAGCATTTCGGCTTCTTAGCTGCGAGAGAAAAAAGATCTGGATCAGGGTCCAAAGACATTTAGAGAATTGGGAAGTGCAGGAGATGGGCATGAGTAAAAGCTTTTGGATAAGCTTTATCAACGACAGTTTCTGGCGGAACGGTAAGTGTTTATGAGGATTTACACTACCTCAGATGTAATATATACTAGAAAGCAACGTGAACGTTCCTTGATGTCATATGTGAGTGACCGTAGTGATCACACCTGAGTGCACGTGATGGTTCCCTTTCCTGCCAAGACCAGTACCCCCAAATACAACGCGATACTCGCAGAGTGTCTTCAATAAATTGTTTTAATCCCATACTTGTTATCGGCGTCTCACTTCCTTGATATGAAAGGGTAAGTGCGGGGTACACTCCGAGGACTAGTGAACGGGGAAGTGAACGGGGAAGTGAACGGGGAAGTGAAAGGGGAAGTTGAACATGTTTGGCAACATACTAAAATAAGCGTTGAGAGTGAATCGCGCTACTATTGTTAAGTCCAATCTGATAATTCACAAACCTGGGAACCTACCTCTCCACTTGCTACCCATCTTTCGCACGCTATTTACAACCTTGGCGTCAACATGGCCGCCACGTCGACACATATTACTGAACTAAGAAAAACTATCGGAGAGAAATGCGACGGCGCTACTTCAATTCCTGGCTGGAGCTCACTCGGTTGGAATTCGGTCCCTGCAAGCTCTAATCCAATATTCGTCCCCGAAAAGCTTCGAGTGGGTACGTTCGCCGGTCGCCCTGCTTATGCCTACTACGCCCTTTCGTCGAACAACCAAGCTCGAGTGTTGTGCATTTTTAGAGACAGGGACGGCGATCTGCCTTCTGAGATCTCTAATGCCCTGTTTGGCAACATCGATTTCGACGAACCATTCAAGTCCATCGAGGCGAGCCACCTGAACACAACGGAGCGACGGGGCATACTAAGGACGGTTCTACGGGCATGCTTTATACTGAGAGGGCATCCCAGCAATCACACAGGTGAGATGTCAATGAGCTTCAAGGAATACTTCCGACGCGGCCTTGCAATCATCATGAAGGCCCAGGGTACGGCCACCCCGGCCATCCCGTCTAATGAATTCTCACCTTCTAAACATCACGAAAAACATCACGAGAGCGCATCCACTGCTCAAAATTCTACGAACGGCAAGGCAGATACTGTTCATGTACCCATTCCGCGCTCACTGCAATGTGACTAAGACTGACATTACACAGGTGCTCCGCCAGCGCACCGCTTCTATTACCAACAGCTCAGGCGCGACACTCAATCACACACCAACTCAGCAACCATTGAATGACCCCGCCGGTTCGAAGTCTTCACTAATCACCGCTCTCCCCAATCCCTTGCCCGTAAAAATGTCCGCGCCCGCCTCTTCCGAGTCCAGCCAAGCGGAAGAGGACAACCAGCTGCCATCAGATACAGACGATGTGCCAAAGCGGGGCTGTAATAGCGCCGAAAGGCGCCTTGCAAACCAAATGGTCACACCAACAAAGCGCCCCATGGGCATGTTTGACCCGAGTAACTCTCCCACTCCCTCGCCGACGCGCACGCGCACGCGCAGGCCCGCCCCGAGCAGAACAACACCCCGAACGACAGCATTAGCGCGAAATTCAACGAGCAATGCTGCCACTCCAAAGAAGCGAACGTATGGTATGTTCGATGAGGGATCCCGTGAAGACTCAGGAAGCCCAAGGTCTGCGCGAAAATTGAACAATACCGCGGAACACAGCTCACCGGACAATGCGACCAAAGGTTCTCCGCCAAGTGTGGTCATTCCTCCAAAACGTCATAAGATACGACTGCACGAGCGCATCGACGATAGCGACGAAGATGTTTACAATGCGGATACAGCTCCGTCAGGCGGCAAGCAGAGAGCGAGCTTGCAGAACGCGCCAAAGCTCATCGGTGACATCGTTGCGTTGGCGAACCAAGAATACCATATGAAGATAGGGGAGATCTTCGACGACAGCCGTGAGGGGAATGGCAGCAACGGGATTACCGCCGCTGATGATGGTCACAAGACTTCGTCTTCTCTGACTGTCGATCTTCATGTCGAGCCAGAGTCGGACCACGAGACTTTGTTCGTCGGTTCGCGCTCGGTCGAGCAGGCTGAACAAGAAATCCCTGAGCCTGGTACTGAGATTGAGTTTGATCTGTACGAAGGAATCCCACTAGAGCGCAAAAGGATTGTGAGAGAGTATCTTCGTCTCGAGGCCGAGATCAAAAACGCACAAGCGCTCACGACCTCACACCAAAAGCAGCTCAACACCTTTGAGGAAGAACGTGAAGCCACAGCCACACAGATAAACAATCTCGCCGACAGCCTCCAGAAGGAGCGGAGCGTCATCAACGTAAGCATCGACCGAGAGATTCGCGCGCTCGAGGAAAAGAGGAAAGCGCAACTCAAGGCTAGTGGCGTTAATGCGGAAGAGAAGAAGAAGACTTTGCTCGGCAAAGTACATGACTGCGAGGTCAAGAAGGCAGCTGAACGGTCCAAGATGGATGAAGTGCAGAAGAGTACGGAGCATGCGATGAATATGAGGGAGAAAATGGAAAGGGCTGGCAGCGGCTTCACCTTGGGCACGGACGTTGGAGTGGTTCGAACGAGGATGGCGCAGAATCATCGCTGAATTGGCTTGGCCCTTTCAGAATGGTGATTGGTGGTCACTGGGACGGAATCAAAGGTGGTCGGGTGGTCGGGATGTCCTCGTGACGTCTGGAGTCTGGGTGTAATATTGGCGCGATGGATAAAAGCTTCTCTATTGAGAAGTTTCAATTCACTAGTTCGCAGGCATGGCCTGCGAGCGTTACTGGGAGCGTCTTAACAAGATGCATCAGCGGTTGTGCCTCTGGCGTTATGGATCAATAAAGGAACTACAGCTACACAAACCTGGACCTCGCATCCGAAGGGTTGGATACGTACAAAGTGACGCTCAGCCATACGTTACCCTAATCCGAACGCGCAGTCACCCTGACTTGACTTCGAACGCCGCCAATGCAGCTTTTATTTTGCTACCAAGTATGTTCCTCCAAACCAGACTGTGTCCTCCCACGTTCCACATCAGCTCCCCTCATTCATCATCTGCGCTCCTCGCAAACGCCAAACTCTGCCTCCTCAACCTCTTCCTCACGCCTTTCCTAGCCTCATTCATCTTCTCTCTCCCCTCCTCAAGCGCCTGAAGCTGCATCCTCCTGAGATCGATCATGTCATCCATCTCATTCATTTCCTTCGTCAATGCCCTGTCCTCAGCAATGGTGCGCTCAATATCATCTAGTTCAGCGTCCTCGGTGGTCCGCTTCCGAGTTGGCTGTTCGTTGCTTGAAGCTGAAACTGAAGCTGAAACTTCAGGCGTAGGTTGTTGGAGATTTGAGTGGCGGCGTTTTGAAGGCTTAGGAGGTGACGTCGGAGAGAGTCGGGAGCCAAGGGTTGACTGGATGTCACTTTCGTCCAGCCTGTGGTCTAGTGTTGATGATGACTCGACTGGCGGCTTTACAGCTGCACTGCCCATGCGATCTGCGATATATGCTAGGGCCTGTCGGAAGCGATTAGGGTAGTCTTGTGTCTCCTTGAGTACTAAACTTTTCGCGATCCCCGCCTCAATGAAGTACCACTTTATGATAAGTGTGGCTCTTGCCTTGTCCCCCTGGTCGATATTCGAAGCATCCTTTGGAAAAGTCTTGTTGAAGGGATGTAATACTTGCTGATGTGTGAAGGCCTCAGCATTAAGATTTTGATTCTTACTGCCCTCGCTGATGAATCGGATTTCGTGGAAGTTGTTGGTGAAGCGCATGTATGCGTAGATCTTGTCCTCTGACCCACGTATCATTCCAACAAGCAACTTCTTTTCCAGCGCTTTGGGTACGAGGTACTGGTCTTCGAAAGACATCTCGTCCGCCGTAGGGATGTTCTCCAGAAGGAATAGCTCGTTGTGGTTTCGGAGGTGGCATTTGAGCTTGTCGTAGTCGGATTTGGCGACACCTTCATCTCTGGCTAATGGAGACGTCTGAACATCGCGGGTGGATCGAGTTCTCACCCCCACTGGGCTTGAACGGCGGTCGTCCTCCTTCTCCTCCTCCTGCTCCTCCGCCTCATCATCCTCCTCCTCCTCATCTTCTTCACTTTCCTCAATGACCTGCTTGCCTTTACCTATGCGCTTCTTTCTCTCCACCTTCTTCTCCCAAATAATCTTCAACCCCACCTGGAATTTCTTCGCCATATCTGATACATCCCCGCCTATTCTTTCCTCAGATATCCACTTCGCTTCCATGAAGTAGTACTTGATGAAGCAGCTAACCCTCCACTTTTCAATCTTCGAGGGTCCCTGGAGATAGTTGAAAGGGGCGAAGAGTCGCATTCCCATTAGTTGTTCCGCAGACAGATGCTTGTAGTTATGCGTAGCTTCACTTCCAGTGACGAAGCGTAATTCGAGTGGTTTCTCTCCCCTGCGTATGAGAGAGGCGACAATATCGTGGTTTTGCCATTTGCCAATTACCAGAGCTTTGGGAGAGATCTCAGATTCGGAGGGCTCGTTAACCCAGCGCATACTGTCGTGTGAAGGTAGCAGTTGAAGATAGTTGAGGACGCCATGCTCTGTCAGACGGTCGTGGATTGCTGCGAGAGCCATGCTGTCGAAGAAGGTGGTAATGCGACCGACAGCGGGAGAAGGCGCACTTTAACTCTTACAGCCCTCGCTCATAGCGTTTGCGCTGAGCAGTCGTGTTTGCAAGCCGGCGAAACCTCGCCTAATTGGTCGTCCAGGGTGGACGGAAACGCTTCGCCGCAATTGCGTTTGCGAATCGCGCTCAAACTGTCGGGGCTTTGGGGAGCTGTTTGTGTACTTAGCTTAGAACATTGGACAATGGAGATGTGATGTGATGGGTCGAAGGACGGAGTGTGTGATAAAGTTGTGGTTGCTGTGGCTGCGAACCAGCTGGAGATCTGCGACGAGGGGGACCAAACGCGTTAGCTTCTTTGGGACAAAACCACGTGCATACGCGAAACTTTCGTGAATTATGTGTAGAGGGCTCTCGGTACTGTTGCGCAGATGCGCGTCTCTTCAGGTATTTACGTAGTGCGATCGCTTTGTAAACTATGATTGCGTAAATGGGCTCGTCGCGAAAAGTCAGGCCGTGGTTGTGGTTCCGTAGGGAGCCGTTCGGCGTACAGAAGATGATTTTGGAGGTGACGGACCGCGATAGAAACACTGTACCGACGCGACGAGAAGTATGGCCAACTGCGAATGTATCATATGCTTACTCGAATGAGTAAATGGCACTTGACGGTGTTGCAATCGGCGGCACGTTCAGCGCCCTCAACTATAACGGCCGCGCTGGGTACCTCGGGTGGTCTGATGCCGACCTTTGGATGCCAAATGGCGGGAGTCGGAAACACCGCAGCACAAGTTGCGACTCTTGAAGTGGTGCTGCCAGTTCGGTCCTCCGAATGTTCCTAGTAGTGTCCGCATGCTGAGATGATGGATTTTTGTTCTTTCCGTTCTGTCAGTGCTAATTGGACGTCAAAAGGACGACTATTTTGTCACTGTTAGTCAAAGTTTTATTTGTTTACGAAAGTCTTAGAAGTTTATCCTTGAACGTTCGACAGCGCTTCTTGCTTGACTGCTATCGACTCTCTTCTTCTCGGATCACTAGCTTCCGAAAATCTTTAAGCGATATATGCGGGAATGAAGCTGCGCCACGGCAACAAGCCTGGAATGTCGACCAGTGAATTTCACGCGAGGCGGGCCGCCAGTGAATAGCTTGAATCGTGTGCTACGTGCTCATAGTTTGCTGTCGACACCGAAAAAGCAAACCAAACAATTGTTGACGTTCGACTTTGGCTCAATGCGGACACTTATTCGCCCCCTCCATCAATGTTTTGGCAGATGGCAGATATGAGCCATCTCAATCCACGTGGACGGCGCAAAAAGATGCTTTCTCAAAGCAGTTCCACGCCAGTCCGGAAAGTAGTTGTTTTGAGAGTAGCAGAACCCATACGCACACCCGCCCATCCGCCAGCCATACTCGCAACCGGAAAGACCATTGTCCAAATTTCACCAAGCGCCACATCACCCGCTCCCTCCCTTACGTCAACTCCTTTACAAGTATCCATGTCAACTGCAGCGCCCGACCTGGCACCCAACGCAAGTCCTCCGAAAGTCTATGGCAAGTACTTCAAGCCAGTAAAATACACCACGGCTGTAGGTCGTAAGGAGATGATTGGCTCACGAGCCTATTACCGGTCGTGGGCTTTTCGGAAGAAGAAATATGCGCAAAAGACCAAGGAAGCGGCTGAGTTGGGTCCTTTGTTAAGTCCGGGAAATGGAAGGAAGACGAGGAGGAAGCTTGAAGGTGGTGGGAGGATGAGAAAAGTCGATGAGAGATGGAGGAGACATGTGAGGAGGTTGTGAGTATTATGTAGTGATGGAGATTGGATGTTAGCTAATCCAGGGTAGGGAATTCATGGCGGGACTGGAGGAGGGTCAAATGTAATGAGTGGGGTTGGTGTTGTCGAAATTGGGGAGACGGTGTATTATCCGTGGATGAGATAAGATGCAGCGTGTCTCTGTCTTTAGAAAAGGGTCATATATTTCTACACAACGTTCTAAAATCACACATCCAGCACACGTATTGAAACAGCGATTCATGCCGGGCAGGATGTTGCACACCTACAATGCTAACCTGCGGTGTATTCAAACTCGACATCTAGACACATGATGATGATTTACCTTGGGAGCACGGAATATTATCTTCTTCAACATCGACATCAGCATCTTGCGTATCATGTTCGACTTGCCGCCAGGTTCGACACTCGTACTTAGTAGAAGAAGTTCACGATGACTCCTCCACGGAAGGATTTCTCAGACAAAGAGATTTGGCATGGGTTATACTTTGGCACATTGGTGGGTGAGCAAAGTTTTGTAACATCGGCGTGAATCGCTCGCGCAAAAGTCTTGTGACGTACCTCATTGGGTGTCATACAGATTTGGTTTTTCTTTCCACCAGAATCACGGGTGACCTTATGGTAACGTGCTAAAAGAGCGCCTGCACTACAAATACAGGCGCAAGTGCCTCTATCTTGCCTGCAATCAGGCTCTAAGACCCCCGTACCACGCCACTATATACCTATTTCATTCGAAGTAGGTCCAAACATCTCATCAGCATCCCAGCCTACACGACCGCCATGTCTGCCGAACGCAAGCACATATACAGACCCGTCATCCCTCGCGCATCCAAATACGAATTTATCTTCGAAACACAGGCCGACGAACTCCAACACCTTAACGATCGCATCGAAGACATCCTAGTTGAGGCCAAACTTCCAATGACTCGTATTAGCAAGATCTTAAACCTGGGCGGCGATGACGACGAGCCACTTGCGGTACTCAAGACGCAGGTTCGCGATGCATTCGACGAGGCGTCCGATCATCTCGAGATTTGTGACCTCACTGCGCCCTATCTTGCGAAGCTGCTTTCGGAGGTGACTAAGCATGTGGACGCAATTGAGAAGACGAAGATTGCAATTGGCTGGAAGGATTTGTTAGATTGTTTGTGGCGGTTCTTGGAGGTGCCTGCTGCGGTTGCTGCAGAGCGGGTTGAGAATCGAGGGCAAGCTGACGTTGATGAGCAAACGGGTGGTGAAGAACGACAAGATATTGGAGAGCAAGCCGATGCTAAAGAGCAAGCCGATGCCGAAGTGGATATTGAAAGGCATGTCAATGTTGAAGGGCGATCCGATGCTCAATGGCAACCCAGTCCGCAAGAGCAACTCGATGCTGCACTGCACACAAATACTAGAACGAAGAGCAGTGTCATGGAGGAGACTGTCACCAAAGCAGAAGGTAATTTGACTTCCCACGCCCCAAAACGCACGATCGCATACATGCCTAGCCATAGCGAATCAGAATGTATCGACAACTCCAGACCCCCCTCGTTGAACTCAACGGTGGCAGTCGCAACAACACACCAAATATCGACGAGACTGTTAGCTGACAATGAGTTGCAAGAACTCCGTAAAGGATTGAGGCTCGGACCGGGTGATGTCTTTGTCCATGAACCGGCAAGTACACACAATGTAGCAAGTGGCAATGTTCAGCCGCAAATGGAGGCAAGTAATTATCCGATATCATAAATTCTACCCACGCACTGACTAAGTAGCAGAGCTTGGTAGAGCGAATAGATCTTGGAAGTGCAACAACCAAGAAGGATCTGCTGGGTGCAGTATGGAGAAATGTCTACTGTAAGCTCCCATCAATATCACGTTCAACAAGCGCTAATATCGCAGCACTCTACAAACGAATGCAGGCAGCGCCTGCAGTGGGTACCGGCAAGGAGCTCATGGCTGCGCGCGAAGAGCTCATATACCTCCTCGAAACCTACGAAGAGAAAGCGATAGCATTTGCCAACGAGGATTGGTCCAAGGAGCTGATTCGACTCATAAAGAACGCCATCAAAGAGTGCAAGGTGGGAAAACACGGTCTAGGGAAGTACGAGATCCTCAGGCTGCAAGACGAAGCGAAGGGCTGGTACGAGCAGGAACATCGATCTTAAGAATGCAATGACAGATCGTGCTTTGAAAGATGGAGGAGGTGGGGGTGATAAAGGGCTGATTCGTGTAGCGAAAATCGAACAGCGTTCGAAGGTAGTCTGTTACCTAGATAGCGCTAATCCATATTGGGTCATGGCACATAACACTATCTTAACCCTCTCACGTCTCGAGGTGGCACGTAATGCACAAGCTTTTTTGGCAAAATTTGTGCAGATAGCTATGGTACATCCGAAGACTGTTAAAGATGCCGTGCGCCCAGAAATAACCTGTGGCGAATGCGAGTGAGCAGAATATCTGCATGACGTTTCATGACCTCATTGCGCCTACTATAAATCACTTCCTGAACTGTACCTCCTTCTCCCCACTAGAAGCTCAAAGCAATCGGCGGAATATTTCAAACCCTATCAATTCTAGCTAGATCTGCTCAACCAAGACTGGTCAAACGCACACTCACCAGCACATTTCCCAAGATGAGCGACCAGGGTCCCATCACCGCCTACCCGGCGCAGTCCATCAAGCCCCAAGATCAGACTGGTGGTCCCGGTCTAGACAAGAACACTGACCCTTATGCTGAATGGAGCCGTCTCGAATTCTGGTATGAGAACAACAAGCCATATCTCAAGGAATACGAAGGTCGCGGACTGCTCCAAGGCAAAGCGGCGTTGATTACAGGTGGTGCATTGGACGGTCGGTTGCAATACTGTTTGCGAGGGAGGGCGCCGATGTCAGTATCGTGTACCTGCCAGAAGAGGAAGAGGATGCGCAGTATGTGAAGAAGAAAGTGGAGGAGGCGGACAGGAAGGCGAACTTGATGCAGTTCGACCTGAAGGTAAGGGAGAACTGCGAGAAAGCTGTCGATGGGCACATGAAGGCTTTTGGGAAATTGAACGTCCTTGTGAATAATGGTACGTTTTTGCCAACACGAACGCTGGAAGTAATTAACACCTTCGGGCAGCTGCGATGCAAGAAATGAGCATGGACATTACTGAGATCGATCTCGATGTCGTCGAGAAGACATTTCAGACGAACGTTATCTCCATATTTGCCATGTCGAAGTACGGCCTCAAGCACATGAAGCGCGGCGATACGGTCGTGAACAGCACTTCCGTTGCTGCATATATGAGTAACCCGACATTACTAGACTACGCATCCACGAAGGGCGCTATTGCTACATTCACCCGAGGTCTCGCGCAGCAGCAAGCAAGCAAAGGCATTAGAGTGAACGCCGTTGCCCCGGGTATCATGTGAGTCGATCATCCGCACTACTGAGATAAGGGAAACTGATGTGGGAACAGCTGGACGCCCCTACAATCTGCGACCAAGGGCAATCCTGCGGAAGCTATGGACTCCCTCGGTGTTGGCGCTTGCCCGCTAAACAGGCCGGGCATGCCGATCGAGATCGCTACCGCATACGTTTATCTGGCTTCGCCTTTCAGTTCGTACTGCACGGGCGAGGTCATTCATGGCTCTGGCGGTATCGAAATGCAGGGCTAAATCATTGTACTTTTCTTTGATGTATGACTTTTCTCTTGGAGCAGTGGATAGCTATGCAAATAAAATAGGTGCGTGCCTCCTTCGGAACCCTCCGATTCCACAGCCATCAATTTGTTAGCAATTCATTTCGTGTATTAAAATAACCTCCGGTATACAAAATGACCGTCTCACTTGCTTCGTCCGAATCCCTGCCTGGTGTATACACTATGTCGAAAACTTCCTTGTAGAGTCATTACTCGCGATTGGTTTTGGTCAGAGCGTATCTCAGGCCACAACGCGAAGCTGTGGCTGAATTCTCAGCATTGATTCTTATTCAACCGCAAGAGTAAAATATGCTCAGCCCAGTGTTAACAGTACTCACAACTGGATACCGTAGTCTCTACTTTGATGCTATTCTGATACTCGGTATTCGGTGACATTGTGCGCGTTCAAATCTCCCCGCCAACAATACAATATCGCAAACCCCCAGATGTTCAGTAACACCGCCAGCTGACAGAGATCAAAGGCGAGGTGCACAGGTCCATATAAATTGTTCTCGGAGCAAAATTCGCAACCACTGCCACAAAACCCACCCTCCACGAAGACGACCCAATCAGCTATGTCTCACAATCACAGTAATAAGACCGCTACCACTACTGCGTCTTATTTAAGAGCTAGCAAGAAGTCGAAAATTACCAACGCGTTCCTCGATCCAAACACCTCGGACAGCTCAACTTCATCACTGTCAAATCCGCCCTCGGACAGTGAACTCGACCAAACCGCTGCCGAGACAACCGTGAAAGTCCGCCCTCGCACCGACTCCTCAGCAACACCAGGATCTCGCCGCGCCCGAGGGAAACATCTAGTTCCCGTCAACAACTCGCCCTCCGCTGAACCCTCTGAATCTGAGGGCGCGATAGAGGACGCGCCCAAGCGCAAGAAGACTCTTCCTATTCGCAAGCCTGCAGCGCCTGTTCGTCCCCAAGGCGGAGTCGGACGTACGGCTGCTGAACTTGCGGAGTTGCTTGAACTCCCCGCCGTCCAGCCCGCGGATGAGGCCAACCGTAACACCTTCATGAAGCTTAGCTACGAGGGGGAAGAGTTTGGAAAGCCACCTTCGAAGGAACTGAAGGAGAAGTTGAAGCAGGATGAGTAGTTGCAGAGGCGTGCGGAGGATGGAATGGAGAAAAATTGCGTAGGAAAGGCATATATATACCTGCGGGAATACAACATGTCGGGTTTGACTACATGGCACTGATGTAATCTAAATCCATTTGACTTCTGTGAATGTCTTGCGCATAAACTTTGAGGGTCAAGAGGCAGTAGATACTAGTATCTAGAGGCCATGTTCTTGAGTTCATAATCTATCACATCGATTACTTCCAGCGATGTCGAATATATTTAGCAAATCTCACTCTTCAATGATGATGACATCATTGTTCTCGAATTACAAAGATCGTTTTGTACACAGGGCACCTTCTCGAGCATCTAGTGCTCACCTTACTCGTATGTAACCACCCCATCACCAAGCAATATCCATTGAACTTCACACCAAAATACGTTACAGAATCTGCCATGAGACCCCAATACTACTATGACAATACACACACCAATTTCAGGTCGCCTCCGGTTCCATTGATAAAGCCTCCCTAGCGGTGAAGTAGGGTTTTCTATCGAACACCAGAGCATATAAACCCTCAATAGTAAGCTCCAATCGCACGCAGGTTTACTTGGTTAGCCTCACATACTCGACACCACCTGACAGTCAACCAACCCGAGTTCGATAGGTGTGGTTCTTTCAGGCTCTATTGAAGTAATCCAAACAGATTCGGAAGCAGCACATAGCTCACATGTAAGTCAGACTTCCCAAGCTACATATGACCTTCGATATTTATACCCGTCTACAACTCACACCTAGAAAGCAGAATTCTACCCCTCCATCCTCGCAATGTCGCACCGCAGCAACACCGACTGGACGTCGGAGCGCGACCGTATGCGTGATGAGATGACCGCGGCGCTCAGGAGGATGAACGAGCTAGCAGCAGCCAACCACATCTCGACCGGTATCTACATTCGAATAGATCAAACCTTTCAGGCCTACCTTGGCGTCATCCATACCATTCAGAGCACGGAAGCTCTGGACAACTTCCGCACCCAAGTCATTGCTACCTTGACGCCCCTCCTTCAGCTGAACGCACAGCTCCCCGCCAACCAGCAAGCCGTCCTCCAGCGCATGTCCACACTGCCGCTGCCGACGCCATCGTTCCTAGCCAACTTATCATCGCCGGTGAACATCATGGACGCGTTGCCACCGGGCATCGACATCTGGTTCGATTGCAAGGTTGAACTTGTTGACTGCAAGGACTTGAGGCTATTTGCTAGGAACATGAAGGGTACGCTGGCCCAGGATGAGCAGGTAAACACGAAGAGCAAGGAGTGGGATGAGCTAATGAACAGCATCGATCGTTTCGTCAATGAGACTGATCCGAAGGAGAAATGCAGCGATGCCCGCGCACGCAAGCTGTTTCTGGAGCTGAAGAAAAATTACTTCGCCGGAAAGCCTGCCATGTATGGCGTGGAGGAACGGGAGAAGTGGTACGAGCCATCGCCCTCGCCAGACAAAAACGAATTCAATCTACGACCTCCGACAAAGGAGGAGATTGATGAGACGAAGAAGCTGAACAACCCTTTCGCAAAGAGTAGATCAACGCGTCGTTCAACCGGGAAGCAATTTGCAGAGGAGGAAGCCAAGCGTGCCGAAGATGAAGCCAAGGTTGAGAAATTTCGCGAAGACTACCGGAAGCGAATGCACTATAGCCACAGCAACACATCTCCTAGTGGTACTGCCAGGGTCCGCAGGAGGTCCAGCTCCGAGAGCCCGACGCCGTCCGGACGCCAACCATCTGCTGGTCGCCAGGGCTTGTTTGACATTCCTATTAGCCCGTTCACCTCACCTAGTCGCCCTGCTGGAGCTTCTAGCCCGGCTGGTCGTGGCGGTGACGTTCCAGGTCCACTTGGTCGCGGTCGCGGTCGTGGTTTCGATTCACCCGGTGGCGGTCGTGTAGAATCGAGCTACCCGAGTCGGGGTCGTGGCGCTCCGCGTGGCGGCGGCCGTGGCGGTGCTGTCAAGGACGACACAGACAACGATGACGACGAGGGTGCTATCATGGGACAAGGCAAGAAAAAGGGCAAGGGGGAAGGACGGAAGAAATGAATGGCTCAGAGATGTGACGTTAGTTGACGAGCGCGGATGGGAAACAGTGACGGACTTTGAATCAGGAAGTGACATCCCTTCCACTAACGTCACTAGCTCGGTACGGCTCTTGACATCTTATTTCTCAAATATCGACATTTCACGTCTGACCTCACACCCTGTACATTCATGAGAGCATCGGTAAGACATGCGTGGTTTGGACGCAGTTCTTCTTCACCGCAGCAATGGCTATGATATGTCTTTCTAGGCCAAAGATGCATGGAATCAATCTCTCTATCTTTGAACGAAAATTGCACACGTACTTAATTCCGACTCTCTTACAAGTCCCTACGCGATGCAACACCGCTGCATGAACATTCGCAGTCGTCTAAATGACCCCCAAAGCCAAATATGAAAATAGCCCAGATTCAGCCGGGTGCGCTCAACGCAAAGATGCAGCCAAAAACATTGATGAAGCTATGTTCAGCATACTGAACTTTTTTCCTCACTCAATCTCGTTTTCTCGCGTCTCCTCACAGAAAACGTTCTCACTCAGACCCGACATTCAAGACTCTGAAGAGGTAGAACTCACAGCCCCTTTGGATCACGACTTCCGGAACTCCTTGGCATCCAGGACTATAAAATCAGTATCCACACTAGTGAGCCTTGCGCTCATCGTAAGGTAATCAGATCCCAGCTTGAAGCGGCTCCGGGCATCACACAGGGCCCGACATCACCCAATGGACACCGAGAACGCCGACGCAACGCGGGTATTCCCCAAGAACCCCAGTTCCGACGCCTATTTGGTATTTCATCACGCATCTAGCCCTGGCTCTCAAGGAGACTCTTCCCGTCAACGAGAATCCAGTTGAGTGGATGGTGAGGTGTAAGGGAGGATGTTCGGAGGCCGACACGTTATTGCGGATCCAAGGAATAATACAGGAGACCGAGAATAACCGCACTGGGTCTTGAGCTAACGACGAAGAAGGCTAGCGTGTATGAACATTAACGTTAGTTTAGAATCCTCAATAAATATCACAAGCACAATGCATGAACGTGAAGACCGCAAGTGAAGAGCCAAGTTCGCAAACGTCGTACAATTAAAATGAGTATCGAGCCTCTAGTGCACAGCCATACCGTGCGCACCAGAACAAACTATCCACCTGAGACATCCCCTGTCAAACAAGCCTAGTTTCCTAGACAGTGCGCTCAACAGTGACGCTGCCATCCTTCTCGTGCCCAGCCATGGGCATATCCTCGTGGAGCACCTTCTCGGTCATAGCAGCCTGCTTGTGGACGAGCTCCTCGTCTTCGAACACTGCGTGGTTGTTAGCGTTCGCTCTGCGAAACGGATTCGTGCGTGAAACTTACAGAAAGCCAACTCCTCGAGGGTGCGGTTGTACGTCTCAGGGTAGAGAAGGTAGACAGTGAGGAACTCGAAAGCGATCCAACCGCAGTAAATGGCGAAGAACTTCCAGTCAATAGCCTTGAGGGCGAGCGGGTTGACGTTGGTAGAGAAGAAGCCACCGGCCTTGCCGAAAATCTGCTCGATTCCGATACCCATGGTACGCTGAGCGTAAGGGAAGATCTCGACGAGGAAGGCTAAGACAAGTTAGATGTGCACAAGGGTCTGTAGAGGTGGATTGTAACTTACTATATGTGAGCGAGTTGTTACCAATGTTGTAGCAAGGCGAGTAGGCGAAGTAGAAGATCAAAGCCGCGATCTGAGCCGATTTGTTGGTAGTATCGTTGTTGCTAGCGACACGGAGGCGTTCGAATGAGATAGTCATGGCGACGAACACGACCAACATGGAGGCGGCCGAAAGCATGAACATCCATCGGCGACGGAAGCGGGTAACGACGAGCGCGATGATGACACCGTTGAACAAACTCCAGCACTGGTTGGCAATGTTGATCCTCGTCTTGGCGAAGCTGGTGGTGTAGCCCATCATATCGAAGAGCAGGTTGGAGTAGTAGGACAAGAGGGTGTTACCGCTCATCTGCGTGAAGAGACCCATCATGATGGCGATCAAGACACGGCGGCGCATACCGGCGGTACGGAACATGTCCATCCACGACTGCTTGGAGTTCTCGAGTTCGATCTTGATAGTGGAGCGGATCTGGGCGACCTCGGCTTGCACGAGGAGCGAGGAGGCATCGCCTTCGGCATGGTACTTGACCAGAATCGCAACGGCTTCCTCGTCACGATCTTTGCTGACGAGGTAACGCGGGCTCTCGGGGAGCATACTTCATTACGTTAGTTGAATCCACGGCTGTTGTTGTGACATCGAAACTTACAAGACGGTGCACATCTGGAGAAGAGAAGGGCAGATTTGTAGGAGCGATGGCACACGCCAGCTCCAGTCTCCAGTAATTTCGACGGTCCTGATGGCGATGGCGGCAGCGAGAATAGCTCCGATAAAGTAGGACGCGTTGAACAACGAAGTCAGGTAGGCACGTTCCTTGGGGTGACCCAATTCACCGATCAATGCAGATCCGGAAATAATGGCAAAGACGATTCCCACTCCGAGAAGCATACGAGCAATGATGTACATGCCAACTAAGCATAGACGTTAGATCCATCTGCCATAATTCAAAGTATAGACGACTCACCATGCTGAGAGAAACCCTGAATGACAGCGCCAACACACATGACTGCGGAGCCGAGCATGATAGACCATCTCCTTCCGAAGCGCTGGTTGAACCACGGAGCAATTGGGACGGCGAGAATGGATCCGAGTTGGTAGCAGGATGACATGAAGCCGAGCAGGGAGGGCTTGATGTCCCATTTCGCCTTTCCTTTAGCGTCCACGGACCTGAAACCATCACCAAAGTCTATGATCGTTATTAGGATGATTCCCCGGGAGGTGATTTGGAGATCTTACACTTGTTGAACGGCTGGGAGAACTGAAGCGTGTTGATGAGCTGAGAGTCGAAACCAGAGGTCATCTCAACACCCATACAACAGAGGAAGAGCCAGATGTACATGTATCGTAGATTTGGCTTCTTGTACCACGGCACCCTGTCCTCCTCGACCAAGCGGGTGACGATGGCGTCACCCGTGTTTCCTGTCTTGATGATAGCCATGGTGTTGAAGCTTCGAAAGGTGTCGACTTCACTGCAGCAGGGTAAGCGGCTGAACCTGGGTCTTATATCTTATAAACACCAGGTGAGGATCCCATTCCCCGGCTTGCTTCCCCGGACATGCCAGATGTTAAGCGCTCCCAAGACGGAGGGTGACCCGCAAAACCGTGGGCACGTCTAATATGGTGCTAGCGGCTGGGCATTTGGACTTTTGCCTGGGTTCAGGATAAAGTCGTCTAGATTATCCTCCAATTAGCCGTGTCTTGGGCGACACCGGTAAAGACGCACAGACGCATCTAGAGCGAATTGTCGGCTCCGTGCAATAACCGCGTGCATCTTTGATGTTACGTCTGGCATACTCGGTAGCGCGCCGAGAGTGCTTCCTCACCCCTTCAGTGGTCAGCACGTGGCCTAGGCGCCCCCAAGGGCTCGGAAACCAACGCTTGTCCCAATTGCCGAGTCACAGCACAACTGGAATTGGGCGTATCGGTTGTAGGGAAGACATTCCGAGGGTATTGGGATCCTGCGAGGCATACGAGAAGTATCGAATTGAGGAACACGCAGAGCGTCCAGAAAGACCGCACCGTGTTGGACTTTGACGAGATGGAGGGGGGCCCTGCACCATGCAGCGTCTGTTAGATTGCGGAGCGTGGTCTGGTGCGGGTTCGCCGGTATTGGGGACCTTCTTTGCTGGCTTCTGGAATGCATTGTATCGGAACCGAGGATACGGAAAGGCCTCAAAATACATCGCCCGAGGATCGTTCTCCACCAAGTCATTACTCGCGTTGTCTCGCATAGAAGAGCCTGCCGTTTCCTTGGTTAGAATCGATCAAGTCTGGCCATTGCAACATTCTTCTTCGTTTGCGCAGGTGATCACACGAAGAAATCATTTTGCCGGCCTCATATAGAAAACGAGATGAGCCCTCAATGGAGGTCCCGTTCAAACGCAGTACAGCGGCACAGTCTACAGCGAACCAATGCCATCTTGGCTCGGGCGGACCTGCGTAGGAGTACCAAGCGTCGCATACAAGTGGGAACGGGACGAAATTGTGGGCACCCCGCGTGAGGATTCCGCTGGTCAAGTGCTGATGCTGACAGGACCGCTTCGTCTAAAGGTGGGAGCATCTCACATTTGCCGACCTTGAATGTGGAAGAAGCGCACGGCCAAGCTTCTCCACGACACCTCCGCGTGAGTTGAGCGGGCCGCGGAGCCCCCCTCTCTTCGGGCGAGCTGCCGCATGGGGTTGGCCCCCCAATAGTCTTGACCACACCGGCTTTCTACGAATCCGATGTCGCAAGGGCGAGTTGAGTCGAACTAAAGACGGACGTGGTGCGGTGCGGGCATATTGGCGAGCCGCCGCAAGTTCATGCAGTTGACTCCGACGACTCCGTCCTCTCCTCTGGATAGCATTTTTGGGGATGCGAAATCAACGCGACTCGGGAAAAGCCCCCTTGGGCGAAGAAAAAGATGGGAAATGACAACAAGGATGAGTGCCGTATGGAGAACAGGACCGATGACCCTTTGGCAGAAGCTTCCTCCCGTTGGCCCTTGGTAAGCTGATGGCCTCGAAAGCTTCGCTGCAAAGCTTCGCCGCAAAAGCTTGGGCACCATGGTGAAGGGAGAGCGCCTCACAACGTAGCGGCGTGATCGCAGACGATGTTCCATTGCCACCACAGACACCACACGACGTTGCCTCCCGGTGCCAGCGAGCAGAACTGACTCACGATGGGTCAGCAACGACAAAGGAGAAAACCAGCCAGAGCGGGCGTTGGCGCGGCACCGTACGAGCCTCGCTCTGCGCTCTGCGCTCTGCGGCTCTGCGATCGGGAAACGCATGGAGCCCTTCCTTCTGGTCAGAGCGGGAACGAAAAGAACCGCAGACAGCACGATGCAAGTCGTACTTGTCTTATAGACCCAACGATGCTCCGCCAATGCGCCCAACTTCGCCTCGCCGTCAAAGCCGTGCTTGCCGTGCCCGGCCCGCTAGGATTCGCGTCATCAGCTCTCGGCGCCGGCGAAGCAGCGCTCATCGTTCGCTGAGCCTCGACGTTGGCTGAATGTGCCTCAACGCATCTCATCGCACGCAGCCGGGCAATCGCGCAACACTCAGCGCGAACGACTTCACCGTGTGGTGGTATGCATACCCCTCACCTCTCGAGCTGCACGTCGCTTGTGTAGGGTCGTGATTCGCCAGTGCCGCATCACACGCACGACAAAAGCGAGGGTGATGATCAAGGTGGTGTGTCGGATAGATGGCTTCGCGCCTCGACGCGCCAAGCCTTTTGACCGCACCATCCGGTCAGCTGACCCTCCCATTGGCCAGCTCGCCCCTCCCATTGGCCAGCACAGGGCGAGCAGAAGGCTTGACGCTCCACCGCCCGGCAGAACAGCCACAGCGCCACGCGCCGCGTCTTGTTTGCAGGCTTTGATGACGTAGAGCGTCGTGGCATGCATCATTTCATGCTGGTGTGAGGACGTATATAGGAGCCTTCGCAATACGAGCGTTTTGCAGTCGTCTTTCACTACACTTCCGAGAAACAGTACCTCAGTGCCTCCCTCGGGCTCGTAATCGTGACAGCCACCATCTGCTTTTCTTTGTGCTCCACGCAACACAGAACTCCACCAACCACGAACACTCCACACTCACACACACAATGGCTTTCCTCGAAGTAGCCGTCCTCCCGCTGCGAGCGGTGCAGGCCCTCTTCTCTCTCATCGTCCTCGGTCTGTCTGCCTACATTGTCGACGTCCATACCAGCCCCTGGGGTTCGTGGTCGCCGCACAGCGTAAACTTTATGCTCTTCACCGCCGTCTGGACTCTCCTCGCCGTCGCCTACCTCGTCCTCGCTCCGAGCCGCTTCCCGCGCGCTGCCCACAAGTTTGCCATCCTAGGCGTCGAAGCCCTGACTATGCTGTTCTGGTTCGCTGCGTGGGTCGCCGTTGCTGCGCTTTGGGGTGACTGGTTGAAGCCCGCCCGGACTGGAACCGTGTGGTCAACCGGAGTCGCTGCGATCATCTTCAGCGCCTTCATTTGGTACGTTGCACCTTACTTGAGACTATCGATGGGTGGAGATTCTAACACAGACGCAGGCTTGCCTTTGTTGCGACCACGGTTCTTGCGGCACTACACGTTCGCCACACATCGAGGGGCGATACCGCACCGCCGCCGCAGATGCAGGGCGTATAGATGCACTCGCTCTCGAATGGTCGAAAGGAGGATGATTTTACGTCTACGACCTGTCGACTTGATTGTCTGGTTTTCATTGCTGTTCAGTTCTTGCTCGGGTCAGATTGTTACGGGTCAGCGCGGCGTTTGTGATTCAGATATACCCCCAGTTCCAGTCGGCATAATTGCTGCGTCTAATGAAACTATATCTCATATATTCAACCATGCTTCCACCACTTCCTTCGCCAGGTCTTTCCCAGGCCTGTCTCAAATCGGCACAAAGTGCGTCGCAGTGTGTTAAGGCCGCTTTCACTCGTCCATCCACACTACACGTCTTGAACCAAGCGAAAAGTCAGCGTACCATTAACTAAGCCTCATGCCTGCAACTATGTTAGACATAGATTCATCATCAGGCCGCGAGAGCAATGTGCTTTGAAGAGAAGAAACAAGATCCATGTGCGAGATGACACTGCGGACAGTTGGTCAAGAACTCGACCAGATCACCGGCGCTAACACCCCCTTTGGTTAGCTCCAATTAACCTCATGCAAGCCCATTCCCCCGCCCATCTCGCCATTCACTCTTTCGTCCCACCCACCAACTCTCCCGTACGACGGAACTGCGCCCGCCTCACCGCCCCAAGCGCTCGAGCCTGCGAAAACTTGAAGCCTCTTTCGGCCCTGCTAATGAGTCTGATGAGATCCAAAGTCATACCTCACCGTGACTGGTTGACGGCTATAGCGACGTGCATCTTGCAAACCCCGGTTTGCTTATATTCTCTCTTTTAGCTCCACTCGGCGCGTCGCCATTTCTCCCTGGCCCGCATGCTTAATCAAACCTCTGCAGCGACTCTCCAGATCAAAACATCATTCCCATAGGCTCTTTCAAAATCGCCCGGTGCCCGGAAAACTTTCACAGTCCGTCGTCGATCAAGAACGACCATGCCTTGCTTTGTTCCGCATTCTCTGTTACTTCACCCAGTCACAGATTCGCGAACCTTTCAGCCAGGACATGCACTTCGAGGATAGCGCCAAGCCTTACCGAATGCGGCCTGCCATAGCCACCCCCAGAGCGAAAATGCCTCACCCAGATGTAGCAACACGTGCAAGATAAGCTGCCAGTGTGAACAAGCAGCCAACCAAGACCCTGGCGTCCACGGCGCGGGCTTGTTACTGCTTGATGTCACGTACAGGATCGTCGCTGTTACCGCGATAACAGTGCGGTTTAAAGGGCAGTTCGCGACGTAGAGACTTGCATCCAACACTCTTCTACCCTTCAACATGGAGCCAACGGTTCATTTCGCCGGCGGCACGCGACCGATGAAGTCGAACGCGGATGACTTGGACGTTGGCGGTGTGGTGCCGCTCCGCGCGAAGTCGCGATCGCAGGCGAGGAAGACCTCTTTTGAGGCCTACAAGGCTGGTGTAGCCGAAGATGCAGAAGACGAGGATGCTGGCCTGCGAAGCGAGCGCGATTACAAGCAGAAGCAGGTACGCAAACACCGTGCTTCTTCAAAATTAATACCTAACGCCCGGAAGATCTTCAGCCTCTCACAGCTGTTCCTCCTCGCCTACCAGGCCACCGGAGTCATCTATGGCGATATTGGAACGTCCCCATTATACGTCTTCTCATCTACGTTTACCGAAGCTCCGGACCGGCAGAACCTGCTTGGTGCCTTGTCCCTGATTCTCTGGTCCATCACTCTGATGGTCACTGTCAAATACGTCTTGGTCATTCTTCGTGCCGACAACGATGGCGAGGGTGGTACATTCTCGACGTATTCCTTGCTCTCTCGCTACGCAAACATCTCGAAGCGGGACCCGCGCGAGGCCACCATGGTCCGCATGGAACGACAGTTGACCCACGAACTGGGTCGGTCTACCAAGACCGTCCGCTCTACTATCGAGAAGACCAGGTTCTTCCGAAATCTGCTAAAAACGATCGGCGTGCTCTCCGTGTCCATGGTCATGGCTGACGGGGTGTTGACCCCTGCGCAGTCTGTTTTGGGCGCAGTGCAGGGTCTCAGTGTGGTCAAGCCTGACATCTCGAAGCCTACGATTGTCGGTGTTACGTGCGGTATACTGATCCTGCTATTTCTCCTGCAACCGTTGGGCATCTCCAAGATCACGATTGTCTTCTCACCCGTCATCTTCATCTGGCTTACTCTAAATGCCGGCTTTGGCATCTACAACTTGGCTCGGTATGCTGCAGCACTCACATTGGCATTGTTTATTCGACCATGGCTAATGTTTACAGGTACGATCACGCAATTCTCAAAGCATTCAACCCGTACTATGCGTTCGATTACCTCATCCGCAACAAGTACGAGGGCTGGAGAAGCCTTGGTGGTATTCTGCTCGCTTTCACCGGCGTAGAAGCCCTCTTTGCCGATATTGGAGCGTTCAGTCGACAGGCGATCCAGATCAGCTGGCTCGGGTACGCCTATCCATGCCTCCTACTCGCGTACAGTGGTCAGGCAGCCTACATCAGCGAGCATCCGGACGCTTACTCCAACCCTTTCTACAACTGCGCGCCAAAGGGCTGGCTCATACCATCTCTCATCATCGCGATCCTAGCAGCCATTGTTGCGTCTCAGGCCATGATCACGGCGACCTTTCAGCTCCTTGCCCAAATCATGAAGCTATCGTACTTTCCGCAAATCAAAGTGGTGCACACTTCAAAAGATTACCATGGCCAGCTTTACGTTCCTGCGGTCAACTGGCTCCTCATGGTTGGGACGGTCATTGTGGCTGCTGTCTACAACAACACGACCTCCCTTGGTAACGCCTATGGCGTCTGTGTCATGTTTGTCACTTTCTTCGATACTTGCATGGTTACACTTGTGGCTATCCTGGTCTGGCGCATCAAACCGTACTATGTCTTCCTTCCATGGTTGACGATTGCATGCTTGGACTCCGCGTACCTTTCATCTGCACTCGTAAAGGTTCCCGACGGTGCTTGGTTCACCATCCTGCTTGCGTCCTTGCTCGCGTCTATCTTCATCCTTTGGAGATTCGGCAAGGAGCAGCAATGGTTTGCCGAAGCCGAGGATCGCTTCCCATCAACACACTTCGTCAAGACGAATGACGACGGGCGTCTCCAGCTCACCGAAATGTATGGCGGCAAGAACGTGGGGTCCATCGAGGGCTTCGGCATTTTCTTCGACAAGGCTGGCGAAACGACCCCAATCGTTTTCAGCCAGTTTATCCGCAAACTCGTCACAGCGCCAGAAGTCATCGTCTTCTTCCACCTCCGCCCACTGGAGGTGCCTTCCGTAGCGTACGAGGATCGCTATCACGTAACGCGTCTCGCCATTCCAAATTGCTACCGACTTGTCGTTCGCCACGGCTACATGGACGAAGTCATCACGCCCGATCTCGCCTCCCTCGTTTACGAAAAGGTCCGCAACCACATCGTTTCTCGCGCTCTCGATCGCGAAGGCGAGCGACAGTCCCCACCTGCAACCACTGGAACGGATCTCGGCAATGCGACCGATGTCACCAAAGTCAACACCAAACTTGTCGTCTCGGAGAAAGACGGATCCACGCCGTCGTCTTCTGATCGTAGCGCGAGGCAAGCCCAGACACCCAGCCCCAGTGTTTCGAGTACAACAGCTCGGCTCACGTCCATCGAGCGCGCTTTCAACCATGAGGTACTTTACATTATGGGCAAGGAGCAGATGAAGGTCAAGACGGGGACCGGCTTCATACGCAAGATGCTTCTTCATGCTTTCCTTTTCATTCGGGAGAATACACGGACCAAGATTGCTAGCTTGGATGTCGACCGAGACCGCGTGATTGAGGTTGGATTCGTGAAGGATGTGTGAGACATGATTCTAGGGATGGGAGAATGAATGGCATCGCGAACACGAGGTGCTGAGACCTTTTGCTATACAACGCGCAATGAGGACCGTTTGGCTTGACCGATTTTGTACCTCAAGTTCAGATACAGACAAAATCTCAGTCGCTATCGAGACACCTATCATGTCATCGTATAGAACATGGCATGCGCATCAATAAGTGTCCGCTAACCCATATCAAATAGTGTCTCGCCCACCCGTCTTCACAATACCCACCATCAAATACCATACTACTCTTCCCTGCACAGGCTCGCATTGTTATTCCTAGACTGCACAATGCCATGTATTGTTCATTTGACGAAACAATGTAGTCCTCGGTCCTATATTTCGTTCCCATCAATTTCTCCACCGCATTCATTCAGCAGCGAAGAGCAGAGCAATGAGCTATCTTATACCCTACTCATATGATGGCTCACAACAACGCCCAGATCACACCCTCCTCAGCAAAGGGCGGCAACTGCCCTTCGACTGATATCGCCGGTGAGGGCGCACAGGCTGGTCCTGACGTCCCACCACGCCCATTGAAGCGATCTAGCGTTAAGGATCGCGCTTCTATGATTCAGACTGCAACGAGCAAGCGCATTTCTACCGCTAATGTCGGGCCCAAGGCACCAAGCGGCTTGCAGCCAACCAAGACCAGCGTGGCTAGTTCGAAGCCTAGTCCGGCCGCCAGAATTCGCGAGCTACAGCTTGCAAACGAAGCTCTCGAGGCCCGAGTAAAAGGGCAGGAGCAGAGGCTTACGACGCTGAGCAAACGTGCGGATCGAGCCGCTGCTGCCGATGCCGCCCTCAGCAAGATGAAGTTTGAGAAAGAGCGGTTGACGATTGATCTAGCGTCCAAGACACAGAAGGCGCAAGGTCTCGACACTCGTGTTACGGAGATGGGTAGCCGTCTCGTTCAGTCTGAAAAGAGGGCAAAGAGCCTGGAGGATAAGGCCGCAGATCTTGAAAAGCGGAACAACGATCTAACCGTGAAGCTTCAGGCTGCCACGAGACCTGATTCATCCGCTCCTGCCACGCCCACCGACGTCCCGAAGCTCACCTTGGAAAATGCCGAACTACGCGAAAAGCTCGAGCTTGCCAATGCTTCTTTACAAGCCGCTGAAACAGACGCTAATTACGCGATCGAGCTCGGGAAGGTTAATGCCGATGTCAATTATCGGTACGCGACTGTGGTGAATGAGTTATCTGTTAGAGACAGTCTTATTAGTGAAGTGATGGACGAGGTTCCCTGGCTGGAGAAGAAGTTTGATGATCTTAAAGGCAAGATAGACACGAAGTATGTCAGATACCTGCAGGATGAGTTGAAGAAGCCGAGAGACGAACGCGATCACGTGGAGTTCAATGCACTGAACGGGTTCAAGCAGTTTAAACACTTGAAGCAGAAGCCGCAGCAAAAGCTGAATTTAGACATTGGGACGGGTGTCGAGACTACACCCTTAGCTGTAAACTCCCTTCAGCCCGTCAGCCGCCGACGCACATTATATTCGCCTCCATCACCCGCTGGCTCTCACACCCTTCAAACCTTCTCCACTCCAAGTATCCGCATCACGGTCAACATCGGCGACTCCAACCCCAGGGACCTCAAATTCGTCCAACGCATGAAAGCCGCCCTCTGCCCGGACGCTTTCAGCATCAAATTCCAGGGCCCGGACCACCTCATCGACCAGATCCAGCGAGCTACCGAAGACCTCGAAGCCGATCACGCTGCGAACCTCGCCAAGATCGTCGAGCTGCGCGCCAATTTACAAGGACAGACGCGCGACATGGATGTGCTGAGGGCGAATGCCGAGCATGAGATCAGGCAGCTGAAGACTCGCCATTGCGTGCTCACTGAGCATAGACACCTCGAGGACCATATCAAGGCCATGCAAGAGAGGCTGGACATGCAGGCGATGTTGCTTGCGAGGCCGGAGCCGCCCGTGGATAGGCGACCTGAGCATCCGGGGCAAATCGAGTCGCACTTGGGGCTCGCCGACTTTGTGGTGCCGGGCGATGATGGGTTGGGGGCGTAGCTGTAACCTTTTTTCGCTTTGAATGATGAACTTCATGCCGATTTAGACGGGGGTTCAAGCTTTTCGGCGTTCTAGCGTCTTCTATCAGTGAATGCAAGAGTGTTTTATCCAGAATCCGCTTCTTTCCACGTATCAGTGATGACTTTCGCGCTTATAAAAGACGACCTCGAGCCATACTTCGGGAGTAGAAACCGCGCTGTTCTCTAGCTATCGTTCTGCTGAGATTTGCCGACGACGACGGTTATTGTGGTGCAGCGTTATACTTTCGATCGTTTTGTTGACGCGGTCAATTTCGCTTCAGCTAACCCCCTCCCCCCTTGTCCATGCGCGACCCTGCAAGACTTGATCTTTCGAAAGGCTAGGTAGAAGTTGCCAACGAAGAGCATTATAGTTCACGTTTTAAACTTTAGAGGCTACTTTGTCCTAGCTATTCTTCGTGGTTTCTAGTGGTCGGCAGGGATGGATGTTTGCGGTGTCCATTCTATCCATCCGGATCACTGGAGGATTCTGAGCTCTTAGTAATAGCCATATAATGTCCATCCCTGGGTAGCGAGACGCACCCTATCGTGAGACACTTTTGCAATTCGGACCTCCAGAACCTCCACCTTGTAAGTATACAAAGCTATAGTTAGTGCACTATGAATCCGTTGCTATTATTCTTGGATAAGACCAGTCTTTGACATAGATGTCGGCAGTGTTGGCCATGTCGTCGATCTTTTTCTTAACGCTGTTTATCACTGCTTCAGCTAAGACCCCCATTTTAGTCGCGAAATCAACACTCTGTCAAAGTTTCGAAGAGCCACAAGCCGAGTATAAGAGACAAATATTATTTTCTTCTAGTTGGAAGTAGTTTGACCTTGCGAGTATGGATGCCGGGAGTTTCGCCGGGCAAAGAAGAGAGATGCTTTGAAGCATCCTGGCGTGACGGAATGAACTAACTAACGTTATATCAAGATCCTGTCATGATACGGTATTAAATCGTAAACCCATTCTAGCGCTATGTCTACCTTGGACCAACCTAAAAGTAACTGTGGCGCAGAGTTCCATAATGTACAAATCTTTGTGCCGCATTGCGAGCACTCGAACACTGCATGCTACGAAAACGCTTGATTATTTAGTACGTTATGCACTCATGGCCAATACCGAAGGTCACCGCCTTTGGCACAAGCTCCTGGTCATAACGGGTCGCCCGTCCTCCCTGCTAGCGTTATAGGAGTTCGTTAGATTAACGATGTTGAAGTGGCGAATATTCTACGCGTAAGTAGTCAATTCTAGAAGGAGCCATCTCACCACCACTTGAATCTAGAACATGCTCGAAGCTTCTCTGTGGCAAATTGATACAGTATATAGGCATGCTGATCCCCGGCTCTCTATGAAAGAGAGAAAACAATAAATAAGAGAGGAGGAAGCTACGCTAGTAAAAACTATATCCTAAAAGTAACAAAACTGCGCGGGCTGCGGGTGGACTTCATCAGCCACATGATCAGCTAAACGAAGAGCTGATCATGGCTTAAGGGTGCGCTGTCGGCGCCCCTTGTTGAGCAGCAGCAGCTTCACCACCTGCTCGTTGCCTTTGAATGAAGCCGCCTGGAGTGCGTTGCCGTAGTCTCCACCCTGCGCGTTGACGTCGGCGCCTGCGTCAAGCAGCAGCTTCACCACCTGCTCGTGGCCTCTGGATGAAGCTGCCCGGAGTGCGTTGCCGTAGGCTCCACCCTGCGCGTTGACGTCGGCGCCTGCGTCAAGCAGCAGCTTCACCACCTGCTCGTGGCCTCCAAGTGAAGCCGCCTGGAGTGCGTTGCCGTAGTATCCACCCTGCGCGTTGACGTCGGCGCCTGCGTCAAGTAGCAGCTTCACCACCTGCTCGTGGCCTCCGGATGAAGCCGCCTGGAGTGCGTTGCCGTAGTATCTACCCTGCGCGTTGACGTCGGCGCCTGCGTCAAGTAGCAGCTTCA